>Ga0181605_10000001_pt1 | contig 316700 bp, 308 predicted proteins | sample 041ome_11_FD_148676 | JGI IMG/M metagenome (GOLD analysis project Ga0181605, IMG submission 148676) | Coastal salt marsh microbial communities from the Groves Creek Marsh, Skidaway Island, Georgia - 041411US metaG (spades assembly) | ecosystem: Environmental > Aquatic > Marine > Intertidal...
ACAACATTTTATCTAAACTATAAGCTCATGATTTATATAGGATTACAACATGGCCCAGTTTGTTTACACTATGCAGTCAGGGGAATAAACATGAGGACAGCAGCGTTATCCTCTGCCACGCCGAATACGCATGGTAAAGTCCTGCCACTCCCTGATCAGGCCGTCTTCTATCAGGAACAGGCCAACGCCTTCCCATTCCAGGTGGCGTTCATCATCGTCCGAGTGATAAATATCGATGCGGTGATTGATGACTACCGGACCACAGGCAAAGGTTTCCAGAACTTCATAGGTGATCTTGTGAGAGCTGTCTATCCAGGGCTGCATCAGATCATGAATCGCCTGGTGACCAGTGAGTGACAGGCGGTGTGTCCTGAGACTGTCGATAGATGGCAGTTTCCCGCATAGTGGCCAGTACATCGTCTAAACTCATGGCCTCCCATCCCTTGCAGAACGCATCAACAAGCCGAATATTGGCTTTTTCCTGCGTCGTCAGCTCCTGGCTGATGTCGTTATCCTGGGCATGGGCACCGGATGTCAGGAAAGTGGCAAGTATGCCCGTGGCGGAAGCAGTCAGTATATCTCGGCGATCGGTCATGGTTTCTCCTCGGTGTTATTCCTGTTCAAGGGGCAGGGTAACTTGAATTCAGGTGTATTCAAAATAACTGCTGCTGGTTTTAATCAAGAACCTGTCCTGATCTTGTTGTTCTAAACAGTTGTTTGCAATTATGTCGCCGCTCGGTTATTTTTCAAATGATAATAACTACAAGATAAATGGGATGATGAAAAGAAGAGAGTTTCTGGGGGCTTCCCTTGTTCCGTTGCTTGCTGCAGGTCAGTTGCTGGCCAGTGAGCAAGGCCCTGGCAGTACGCGCAAAACGGATTCTGATTACCTTTTTGTTGATGAGCGATACATGCCCCTGGAAGAGCATGTCAGGTACACTGTTGGCACCAAAGCTGTCCTGTCCGTTCGTGCAGATGTCACCCCCGTCTGGAACAGCACGCTGAAAAAAGCTACCCGGAATGCATCAGTGATCCTGGAAGGTATAACCAGTGAGTCCTTCTGTTTTTGCCTGCAGAAATTACTGAAACATTCTCACACCCTGCAAGTTAATGTTCACCGTATCGATCGGGATTTTTATGTCTGGTCCATTCAGGCTACCCATAACAAGTACAAAAGGAGTATTGTCTGATGGCCAGTTCCCTTCCTCCCGGCATTGATGCCGATGCTCTGACAGCAGCCTTTGAAAGATTCCGGTCCATAGTTGGCAGTGATTGGGTTTTTACTGATGATCAGTTGAGCAGTTACCGTGATCCCTACCCGTTGACCAATGATCCCTCCGAATACAATCCATCGGGTGCGGTTGCACCTGCCAGTGCGGATGAGGTTCAGGAAATCGTGAAGGTAGCCAATGAGTTTGGCATTCCATTGTGGCCGGTATCCCGGGGTAACAATTTTGCCTATGGTGGCTCTGCCCCGGTCATGTCAGGCACGGTCGTGCTGGACATGAACCGTATGAATCGAATCATCGAAGTTAATGAAGAGTTCGGTTATGCCCTGGTCGAACCGGGTGTCAGCTATTTTGATCTTTATGAATATATCCAGGAACGCGGTCTGAAACTCTGGCTGGATGTGCCTGATCCAGGATTTGGCAGTGTCATGGGCAATGCCCTGGATCATGGTATCGGATATACCCCATATGGTGATCACTTCGGCATGCAGTGCGGCATGGAAGTATGCCTGCCTACAGGTGAACTGGTTCGCACAGGCATGGGGGCGCTGGAAGGCAATAACACCTGGCAACTGTTCAAGTATGGTTATGGCCCTTATGTGGACGGCATATTTTCCCAGTCCAATTTCGGTATTGTGACCAAGATGGGTATCTGGCTCATGCCGGAGCCGGCCGGTTATCGGCCATACATGATTTCCTTTGAGCGGGAAGAGGATATCGAGCAAGTGGCGGAAATCCTGCGTCCTCTGAAAGTGGGTATGGTAATCCAGAATGCGGCTACCATTCGAAACCTGATTATTGACGCCGCTGTTCATGAAACCAAGAGCAAATATTACAGCGGTTCCGGTCCGGTGCCGAAAAGTGTCTACAAGGACATCATGGCAGACCAGCAGATGGGCATGTGGAATTTCTGCGGCGCGTTGTATGGCCCACCCCCGGTGACCGATGCCTTGTGGGGTGTGATTCGCGAAGCCTTTTCACAGGTTCCCGGTGCAAAATTTTATTTTCCGGAAGACCGTACTCGTGAGTATGACATTCTGCTACACCGTGCTGAAACCATGAAGGGAATTCCTAAACTTACAGAGTTCAACTTCCTTAACTGGAATGGCGGCGGCGGTCATGTTGGCTTTTCACCGGTGTCACCCATAACCGGAAAGGATGCCATTGACCAATACAACCTGGTCAGCAACCTGGTCCGTGAATATGGTTTTGACTATATGGGGCTGATGGCGGTGGGTTGGCGTGACATGCACCATATCACCGTGGTGGTCTATGACAAGAATGATCCGGATGAAATCAGACGCATGGATGAAGTCTTTAACATCCTGGTTGATGAAGCCGCGAAAGCCGGATATGGCGAATATCGAACCCACATTCGCTACATGGATCGTATTGCCCAGACCTACAACTGGAACGACGGTTCATTGTGGCGTATGCATGAAACTATCAAGGATGCCCTGGATCCCAATGGCATTATTGCGCCGGGTAAGTCCGGTATCTGGCCAAGAAGGTACAGGGGGTAATACTCATGAATTTATCAGTGAAGCTTGCTTTATTCCTGTTCGCTGGTTCAGTAACACTGACCACTAGGGCCCAGGATGGACAGGCTGTTTTTGAAAGGCACTGCTCCGCCTGCCATGGCCCGGGCATGAATAATGCTGGTACACATCAGCTTACCAAGACCCGTGGTGAAAATATGGGTGTGCTGGAAGACCGGAACAACCTCGTGGACGTCTATGTAAAAACCATCGTACGCCAGGGGCTTAATGCCATGCCAGGATTCAAACCGACACAGATTACCGGTAATGAACTGGATGCCCTGGCTGCTTATCTGGCGGATTAACATCATTCTTAAAAACGGTTATTTAACTGAATCACTCTGGAGACATGAGATATTAAAAAACTAAAAACAGCACTGTTGGCACTATTGACCATAGGTATGTTCAACACAGTCCAGGCAGAAGATTTGCTAATTCCGGGAGTTGCTCCTGCCAATGATTATCCTGGTGCCCAACTGACACCGGATCCGAATACCGAATACAAGGTGGTTTTCGACTTTGCGGTCAATGATGACAATCTTGACGATCCATACCCAATGCTGCCCTTTGTGGCGAAATATATGAACACCCTGGCTAATCTGGGTGTACCGAAGAAAAACCGCAAGATTGCCGTAGTTATGCATCAGGGCTCCGGACTGATCGGACTGAAAAATGATGAGTTCAAGGCCCGCCACGGTGGCAAGGATAATCCGAATATTGAACTGATCAGGCAACTGCATGAAGCGGGCGTGACGTTCCATCTTTGTGGACAGGGTGTACTTGCCAGGGAAGTAGATGAATCAGATCTGCTCGATGAAATTCAGGTGGACTACTGGGCGCTGACAACACTTATTGAATTGGGTCGCCAGGGTTATGTGGTTCTCGGGGGATAATCTCTCCACGAATAATTCATTTTTATAAGCCCGATGCGACATTAACATCGGGCTTTTTTCTGGCTGTAATACCAGGATATTTCTGCGACAATTATTTTCTCATCGATTTCTTTGCAGGCAACTGATCCATGCAAATTACCAACGATGCTGTAGCCAGTTTTCATTACGTCATCACTGATAACGACTCACAGCACCACTAATAAAGTCTCAGAAGGGAGGATTCTTCAGCAGTCAGTCATTACAGAATCTGTTCAAACACCTGTATCGAAATGTCGGATTTGATGATTGTTCATCCCACTCGGGCAGGAGGAAGTTTGCATCCTCACTGGATGAGAAGAATGTCAGTATCGGAGTGATCAAGACTTTGCTTCGACACAGTCATATTAGTTCAACACAACGGTATATTCAGGTTTCGAAGCATCGGTTGGAGAATAGTGTGAACCTGCTGAATTACTGACAAGCAGTTACTTAATTCTATCCTTATGTAACTACATGATAATTATAACAATTCTTCTAATCAGTGTCAAGGATTAATTGGCGTAACTTGTTGTTTTTATTGTGTTTTCCATCCATCTAAGTTGGATAAATTCAATCGCACTTAGCACAGTTGGAATATGCACTACTAGCAGTCATTAACAAGGCACATTCCATGGCACATTTGCAGAACACCTCTATAACCCATTGATATGATTATGCTTATGAAGACCCTGATTATTGAAAATCCTCGTGTCGGTGGTTCGATTCCGCCTCTGGGCACCAATTATCCTCAAAAGATTACCTGCACCGGATAGTGAGCCTCGCAATTTATAGCCGAGAGTTTACACACAGCCGGCAGGGAGAACGCAGTTCTCCTGAATCACAAATGCCAAAGAATTTCATTTCTCAAAAAATCACTGAACCATCCGAGCACTTCCAAAATCCTCATGTCATTCAACAGCACCCAGCTGGTCTCGAATACTTATATCAATACAGTTACTATTATTAATCTTTAGAGGATAAACGGTTCTCATCCGCCTCTGGGCACCAATTATCCTTTAACGAATCCCTGCACTCATATGCCATTACCTGTCCTTTATTCATTTCGTCGCTGCCCCTTCGCCATCCGGGCAAGAATGACCTTGCTCAATTCGGATATTAAAGTAGAAACTCGCGAAATCTCATTAAAAAACAAACCCCGGGAAATGCTCGATCTTTCAAGCAAAGGAACAGTACCCGTGCTTATTGCTGACGGTGAAGTTATCGATGAGAGTCTTGATATTATGTTGTGGGCTCTGAATATCAATGACCCTGATGGCTGGTACGCTCAGTATTCGGAAACTGATAAAAAACTTGCCATGCAATTGATCAAGCAGAATGATGAAGAATTTAAAGTGTGGCTGGACAAATATAAATATGCTGATCGCCACCCTGAATTTAGCCAGGAATATTACAGGGAACAATGCGGGATTTATTTACAGGTATTAGAGACAGCTTTACAGAATAATTCGTACTTGATGGGGGAAACTATTTCACTTGCGGATATTGCCATATTCCCTTTTATACGCCAGTTTGCCATGGTTGATTTTAACTGGTTTAAACATTGCCACTATTCCGAAATCAGGAACTGGCTAAGCAGCCTTCTTGGCTCACCTTTGTTTACGCGTGTTATGGCGAAAACACCAACAAGTGAAATTTAATTCAAATCAAATGGCTCTGGGCCCTTTGATTTTTGGCCCTCTCAGCTACAATTCTACAATCCTCTAAGAAATAAGCTGAGTTTCAGAAATGCTCACGACAATTATTTACGTATCAGGTGCGCTTTCTCTTCAGTTTACCGACATCCAAAGTCCTAATTCATTTTTCAGTCTTCTATTGCCATTTATCAATCTATTGTTTTTTATTTTCCTTCTTTGGCAATTAATCTTCTATTACGCCTTGAATTCTTTTTCCGATGATAATAACTCTACCTTTTTCGATCTGGTATATAATTTATGGCACTTTGATTACGAAATAGAACGATGCGGACTTTTTATTGCCTTGCGCAATATTATTTTTTTATTAATTAATGCCATATCCCTTTTCGTAGCAGTTTTCTATTATCTGGAATTATTTCTGGATTTCGTTCAAATTTAATCATTTGGGAAATGATCTTCACTATCATTAGTGAGTTGCTATTTAAAATTCAAAAATATTTTAGCAGTCAAACCTGGCTTTCAATCCCAGGCTGTTTGGTGAAATTTCTTTCAGTGAAAAAGGCACGCCCTGATCGGGATTGCTCGTATGTCCTGCTTCAATAATAAAATCTTCATCCTGAAGCACTTCATACTGATTGTATTGCTTCCTTGATCTTGCCGGGGGCCATTGGCGGCTGGAGGAAGCCACCCCATGCATATAAAACTGGTTATGGTTGGAAACGATGTCTGTCTGCAGTTCTGTCCGGGCTTCCACTTCCCACCATCCCCGGGTTATCCATCCGCGGTCCGGGTGCTGGTAGTGTACCGCCACACGAACATCCCTGTAACACGTGTTATTGATAGTGACACTGTAGGTGTTTTTCTGCTGTGTGAGGAACGCTTCCTGTGAACCCATGGAGGTTTGCGGGATGACAATAATCGCCGTCAACATCAGGGCAACCACTCTTATCTGGCTCTCCATTACTTTGCCTCGCCGATTAATTTGCACTCCTGACTATATAAGACGTGATTAATAGTCAAAGGTTTAAATCGCTTGCCGATTTATTCCGGAGGTTGCGTTTCAGCGGGTCTCTGCCATGGCAATAGCGAGCCAGAGGTCAGCCCGGTCAGATTGTTCTCCATGCAGGAGTATTCCATTATCCTGAACCCTTCTGGCTGATGCCTCCAGGTGTTGCTTACCGTCCAGGCCTCTGTGTAGGCCCCTGGATCATCCAATGTGAAGGTGTGCTCTATGGTCTCTGCATCTACCCTTTCAAAAGTCTGAATTATCGTTGCCAGAGAACTCATTGGATGGCCGGCAGTATCAACCTTGGTATAACCGTTGAGGTTTTTCGTCACCACGACCAGGGTGTCATCTTCCCAATGACCAATAGAATCACCCCACCAGCTTGCAGGAAAGTCTGGATCATGTGGCCGTCCATCGGTTGGAATCATGTGAAACCAGGAGTTTTGTTCTGCCAGCATCACCAGGTGATCATCATCGTGCTTCAAGGCGATTGGCCAGGGCCCGAACACGGTTCTTGAAATGCCGAAGGGCATGCAACTACCGGCGTAATCCCCCTGTGCGGGATCGGTTCGATCATAATTTTCCCATTGTGCTCGCCCCCACTCACTGTATGGCAACTCCGCAATATAGCCTGGTTGTCGCGAGTTGGTGACGTCGGCACGGCGAACCTGTTGCCAGTACCCGGTCATGCTTGGCTTGCCGTTTGAAAGGCGAGGTATCTCATCGGCACTTTGGGCGGGAACACCGAATGACAACAGGGAAATAACCATCATGGTGCTTGCCAGAAACTTCACTTGGATTTTCACTTCGAAACCTCCTCTTCGGCTGTGTTTCCGGATTTCGGCCACAGCTTCAATTCTTATACCTACATAGCAGTAAAATCATTGGCACCACCCTCAATTGGGTAAGGCCTGGATGCTCTATTTCAGAATATATTGATAGTCTATTATTAAACCCGGTGGTAACGGGAATCCGGTAAGGCCTGGGTAAGTGCTTACCAGACCTCAGTACCATCCGGAGTCATGAAATCACCCTGGCCAACTCTCAGACTTTCCTCATTCCTGGCGCGGGCACCTTCAACTATGATGGGATCCCCCGGTTTCAGGTCATCTTTCCTGGCTCCCCGTCGATACATGCTGTTGGGGGCGCCCCCTTGTACCTCGTAAGTCAAAACCATGCCGTTTTCCTGGGGAACATCCACGAAAACACTGATGTGCGGATTCATCCAGACGACTTCCTTCACCGTACCCACCAACCTGATCGGATTCTCCGCATCAAACTCTGCAGCGATAGAATGGTGAGCAAATACAGGTGTTCCTGCCAACAGGAAACAACTGGTCACAATGAATAGTTTAAATAGTCTTGTCATATTTCCTCCAAACCTTTTCTCTTGATTTCACAAAGGATAAACAGCTAACTGTAGAACGTCCATCTATTATTAAACTTTACTCCAACTAGCTGAAAATCACAGATATTTACTACAAAAATATGATGAATTATTACCTGACCTCCATACCCTGCTCTTTCAGTAAACTGGCCAACAAGGCCATGGATTCCGGCTTTTCCTCAGCCGGGTGAGTGGCCAGGAACACGCCCCTGGCCCAGTCCAGAGCTGAACGATTTTCATTATCCAGCGCATCCAGTTTTGCCCCATGATCCACCAGATACTGAATGATGTCATTGGAGCCGCGATTGGCAGCACCATGCAGGGCTGTCAGGCCCATGGAATTAGTCTGGTTTACATCCATGCCCAGCTCAAAGCACAGTTTTACAGCTTCCAGTAAATGTTCAGCGTCTTCTGTATAAGTCTGGCTGACAACCCAGTTAATGCCCGCCGCCGCCATCAATGGGCTGGTGCCGGCATAGGTATCGATCTTAGGGTCAGCGCCATATTCCAGAAGCAATTTCATCACCGTGGTATCCCCTGACAAGGCCGCAGACAAAAAAGGCGTTTGCCCGGTGAAATCCACCCACTCCAGGGAACCTACACCCAGGTAGCTGTCCCGGAATGGCGGTGTTTCAGCAGTTCTGGCATTGACATCGGCCCCTTTCTCCAGCAATACCTTGATCAGCTCAAGCGCCGCATCTCTGTCTACATAATTTTCAAAGGTTTCACTGTCGAGATAGAGATTACGTACATTCACAGCTTCCCACAGGGGGCTGCGTCCGTACCAGTCTGACAGATTGATCCGGGAACCGCGCGCGACCAGCAATTGGGCAATAGCCATGTTTTTGTTGGAGATCGCCATCAATAGCGGATAAATAGCGTTGGCTTCAGCCTGGTTGATATCGGCCCCACCATCCAGTAAGACCCTGGCAACATCCAGATGGTTATGCCTTGCTGCATACAATAATGCGGACATGCCTCCGGGAATTGGATCCCTGCGGCCTCTGTCAGCCGGCGTGCCACCCCTGATGATACCGATGCCAAAGCCATACCCCCTTTGCGAGTTCGGGGGGACCCAATTCTCGCCACCCACTACCAGGGTTGCTGCATTTGGATCGGCTCCCTGTTCCAGCAGATAGTTGACGATCTCGGCATATCCCGCCCTGGCTGCAACCATCATGGGGGTCTGCCCAAAATTGCTGTCACGCTCGTCAACCCTGGCGCCATGTTCGACCAGTGCCTGTACTGAACCCAGTACACCCGCACCTGCCGCAGTCATCAGCATGGACTCGCCACTTTTCCCTTTGGCATTGGCATCGGCGCCTGCTTCAAGTAACAAGCGAACCAAGGCTGCACCGCCGTTTGACGCCGCCATGGATAAGGGGGTTACTCCGTAGCCGCTACCAAGATTGGGATCTGCGCCGTTTTCAAGTAACTCCCGGACGGCTTCCACTTCGTCGTAACGCACCAGCCAGTGAATGGCCGAGGTATCGAATTGGCCCCGCGCATCCGGATCTGCCCCTTGCTTCAGAAGTGTTCTGACTGTTGCCAGATCTCTTTCCCTGGCCGCATCGGCGAGCTCAACCGCAAAGGTTGGTGTTGCGAGTAATAGCATGGAAATCAGTAAGGTAGAGACAGTCGAAGTGACTCTTTTATCAACTATGAAGGTAGGTGTTTTCATCATGCTTCCCCATGAATGGAGTCGTCAGTTGAAACTTTTATACTGAACAGTATTTTATTTTAAGTCCTGAATTAAGACTTATAGCGCTGGCTCGGAGTCGAGTCAACTTTATCTAATGCGGATGCAGAAAAGACACGAATTTTGCACTTTCTGCGGTTGGTCTCCCATACTGGACACCATAACCATGGCTTTATTCTTCCTTGTTTCTGTTATCCGGCAGTAACTTTGCCTTCGGGTCTTCCAACCCACCAAAGGCATTAAACAACGATTTAAAAAAGTCACTTAACTGCAAGGTCATCAGGGCAAATTCCTGGTCAAACTTTTGTGCCGCAGTTTCCTCATCAAAGCTTTCTGATTCTTCGCGCATATTTTCAAAGCGCAGCCGTTTGATACTCAGGTCTTCCACAATGTTGCAGCTGACCTTGTTATCCCATACCACCCCCAAATGCCGGGCCTGCTTGCCCGCATCAAGGTGAGCCTGAATTTCTTCACCTTCCAGATCCTGTCCCTTGAGGCGCACCACATTACTTGAATCCTTGGGGCTGACCAGCTCGCAATCATCATTGACGACAAAACCATCAGTTGCCTTGCCTTGCTTTAACCACCTGGTCATCACCGAACCCGGAGCAATTTTGCTGTCAGGGAGCGCAACCGGAAAAGAACCCAGGGTATCCCTCAGCAGATTCAGGAACTCCTCCGCTTTGGGGGCACTGGCAGAGTCAACAACCAGCAAATTTTCACGGCGGGAAAGATAGGCATAAATTCGGGTTGAACGGGTGAATGCCCGGGGCAGCAATGTGCCGTACATCGTATCCTGGATTTCCCGCTTTTCCTTGCGATAAACCTTTCGTGCCTGGCGCTGCTCTATTTCAGCAACTTTCTCTGCCGTGGCCTCTCGAACCACGGATGCCGGCAACATGCGGTCCTGCTTTTGCGCACACAGCATAATGTAATCACCTATCACATGAGTCAGCATGGGAGAGGTGCTGTTTTGTTCTTCCCCTTCCTCATCCTCATCCTCATTGACAGGCGCGGCATCGCCCAGCGGGCTAACCCAACCAATGCGGGATTTTTCATAATTCGAACAGGGTATAAAAGAGTTTTCTGAAAGCTGCGCTTCAAGATCTACTATGGACAATTCAAAGGGCTGGGCCAGGCAAAACACGCGAAGATTTTTAAACCACATAGACTACTGACTTGATTGATGATTGATGGAAGTAAGCGGACGTTGATTATGCAGCTTTACCGCATGAAGTAAAACCGGATTTATGCGAGACACCAGAAACGAAAATTACCCGGGAAGTGTCGGATCCATTCCCAGTCTGGCCAAGCCTGAACCCGGATGGATTCTCACCTCAGTTGTTATATAGTACGGTTTGATTTTCATTTCGCTCAAACCACTCCAGGCAATGACAGGAAATACCAGGTTAAATAATATCCAGGCCTTACGTGCGATAGCCGCCGTGATGGTCATGTTGTTGCATACCGCTGGAGTGGCAAATAATCTGGGCTTTAATTCCTGGGCACAACCGTTTCAGTACATTGGTTTTGCCGGAGTCGATATATTTTTCGTTATCAGCGGGCTGGTGATGACGCTGACCACGTATAAGCATCTTGGCGAAAAAATTTACACCCTCAGATTTATCCAGAGACGCGCCACTCGTATATACAGTAATTACTGGGTAATCCTGCTTATTAAATTTACCTGTATTTACCTGGGCTGGATGACCCTGAATAGCAATGTGGAAATTTTTGACTCCATCACACTTCTTACACAGGACCAAAGCCATCTTGTTATCGCGATAGCCTGGACTCTGGTCTTTGAGCTGTTCTTTTATGTGATATTTTCATTTGCAATCTTTTTACCAAAAAACTACTTCATACACTTCATTTCTATTTGGGCTGCAATAATTCTGTTTGCCAATATTTTCTTCATTGAACATTCCAATCAAATGCCCTTTGCCCATTATTTTTACTTATCCCCATTGCACCTGGAATTTATTTCCGGCTGTTTCATCGGCTTATTGGTAATCAAGGGCGTTGTCATTTTACCAAGATTGATTTTCATTCTCGGAATCATACTGATGATTGTTGTTGCCTATGTGACCAGGGAAGCACCATTAGTTGGAATCAGGGATTTCTTTATGCGCGCAGTATGTTATGGAGGCAGTGCTTCACTCATGTTATACGGCGCAACCACCATGGAAAAAACCGGAGCTTTCACCTTCCCCGGATGGGCAAGCCGGTTTGGCGATGCTTCCTACACCATTTATCTTGTTCATGGAATTTTTTTACAGTCGGCTCTGACCCTGATCTACCGGCCATTCCTGGACGGAAGCGAAAATGCTCTACTACAGCAGGGATACATACTATTTATAGTAATGCTTGTTCTGGCCTATAGCCGGGTTCATTACCGGTATATCGAAAAGCCTTTGCTGAATTGGTGTAACGCTAAATTTCAGTTACCAAAAAAACAACAATCGCAGTAAAGTCTCATCACGCTCTGATTAATAGAGATCGCTATCACCCATGGTAAAATAAAAACTCTCCCTGATTTCATTGGCAGAAAAACGCTTACTGAAAAAGGTCAAACACAGATCCAGCCCCTGAGGCTGCCTGCGAATAGTAAAGCCCTGCGAATCCAGTGCACTTTTCCACCAATCCGGCGTCTGCGAGAACCAACCTGTAAGAGTAGCTTCTTTATTAAGCTGGTTTACGATCAACCTTGTATGCAATAACAATTGTTTTGCATGAGCCGGAAGCACCAGGGCATCAACCAACAGCATGTCATTCTCCTGCTCCCTGATGACTGACCAGCCCACCACTTCTCCTGCTTTTTTAAGCAGAACAACTTTGTATTGATAATCAGGATGTTCATCATATCGCCACTTCAGATAACGATAATCCCGGGTGAGAAGCATGGGATAGTGCGCTTTGGCTTGCTCAAAAAAAGAATCAGCCCAGGGGCCTGACTTGTCGCTTATCTCTGAATGGTAGCTGGAAAATCTTTTTGCAATTCTGGCCCGCCAGGGCACGGCTTCACTGGTAGCAGGACAACTGAACTCATGTACCGGGGCAATAACTTCATAAGAAAGAATATTCTTTCCCAATTTCTGAATTCGGCCGGTGTTAAAGCCGTAAAAAAAGTCAATCTTGCCCTCACACCAGAGCTTGTGGAAAAGGCGCACCACACGACTTATCAGGTTGGTTTTTCCACGCCCCACTCCGCGCCGGGAAGGTAAGGTAAAGGTATCTCCCACATGCATGGTACTTTCAGCTTTACCATTGCTGGTCAGCGCTACAGGGTAAGCCGCATAATGGGCTGCAAGCCTCTCTCCGTCCCAGGCAGAGCTTATATAGGGACCACCCTCAGGATTGTTGAGAAACTTCCATTGCCAGTGAGCCAGAGTTCGATCCTGATTAAAAACCTGGTTGAAAAGGGGAAGGATGCTTTCTTCATCGCCTGATTCATAAGCTCGAACCGCAAATCTTTCGCTCCTTAATGCCCAGCATTCATAACCGCAGTACCCTTCACGGAACTCCTCAGCCTTTTGCTGCCATTGGGATGAAAATTTTTCCAGTTGATCACCATGCAGAGCACTGAAATCTTCCTGTTTGTCCTGCAACACCTTCAGAACTACATCAAAGGTGGGCAAAACCACTTCATCCAGTTTTTCATGGTTTAGAACAACAAAACCATTCCTGGCAAATTGCTTTTCAACGTCGAGAGACTGATAGGCATGAACGCTGGATACTGTTTTTCCCCTGTTAACAACTTCATCACTCAGAATCAGCATGCCTTCATCTTTGAGTAGTTTGCCTAATCTTGTGAAAAGCGCATCCAGGTCGGGATAATTCCAGCTTACCTCCTGAAAAATGATGACATCGAAACTACTTTCAACAAGTGCAGGAAGATTGTCCAGCAAACTACCCTTGATATAGGTAGGCCCGGGGTAATTACTCCGGGCATACTCAAACAAGGGTGTTAACGGTAGCAGAGCAGTAACGTCATGCCCTGAAGCTGATAATTTCCCGGGAACAGCCCCGAAACCACTTTCTATATACAAAACGGAACATGGCGTTTCAGGGACATGCTGTAACAGTCTATCTTGCAGTGCTTTTTGCGCATCAGCCAGGGTTGAACAACCCTCTTCCCACACTCCAAAATGAATAGCGTCAGTTCCGATAAGTGCTTTAAGAATATTTGGGTCTAATGTCATATTCGAGTTAGCAATTTATGAAGACGCCATGTAGAAAATCGTTCTAATTTATAAAACGCCCTTTAACAATAGAGCGTGAAATAAACCGGCTAGAGCATCACAACATGTGCAAAGATTTTCCAAGCCAGCCGATTAATGCGCCAATAAGAAATATGGCCAGGTAAATGATAATTCTTGAAGCTTCGAGACTCCACACAAGAAAACTCACACTGACAACTTCCATATTTTGAAAAACAAAAATACCCATGAGCAACAAGGCAATAATTCCAATGACCAGTTTAAATTGCATAGTCTTATCCCTGTTGGTATTGAGCCAGTTAACTCTGTCAAGGCCCTTATTGTTGCAAGGCTTTCTGCTGGCCAGCTTTTCTCAGCAAGTCATGAATAAATTCTATTTTCCTGAGTATTGCCTGGGTATGAACTTCAGGAACAAGATCTATTAACCCTACCGCCCTGTTCATCTCATTCATAAACAACCCTAGCTGGGCATATTCTTTGGCAATATCTTTAAAGCTTGCAATGATCGGGTTTAGTGAATTCAGCGAGAATGCATGGAAGGCAGTATCAACTACACTCACCATATCCAGGTAAGCGGCAAAACTTTCGGCAAAATCTTCCCATGAATGCATGGTGGCATATGCGCTGATGTAGTGTGATTGCCAGCCTGCTTTTGGTCCATGTTCATAATAGTGTTCAAGAGCAGTAGAATAATCCGGATTCTTATGATCAGCAAAAATAGCAACATACTCCTGTTCGCATTTTCCTTTGACCAACAAGTCCCAAAAATAATGGCCCATTTCATGCCGGAAGTGTCCGATAACAGTACGATGTGCCTCGCCAAACGAAATCCTGGCCTTTTCCCTTTCTATATCATCGGCTTCCCGAATATTGATAGTCACCTTGCCATCTGCATGGCCGGTAAAGACCTGTTCATGTTTACTCATGTTGAACCAGAGAAAACTTTTTTTCGAACTGTCTCCTTTGAAGTCAAATGACAAGGGCACCTCAAAACCTTCTTTGCTGCTGCCGTAAGGAATATTCAAGGTATCCAGGGTATACAGCAAACGGCGTTTTGCCACCTCAATACGCTGCCATTTCTCCCGATTTCCCTCAACGGACAAGTCAGGAATCGTTTCGTTGAAGCGGCAATAATCACACAGGTTTTCAGTTTCCCCGGTTACTTTTTCTGTAAGTGTGCAGCGATTACATACATGTTCAACGGCGTAATTATGACATTTACTTAAAGGCGCTCCGCAAGAAGCATGACTGCAATAATACTGTCCGTTTACATCCTTATGTATAGCACCGATGCTTTCGCAAGCCTGACACCAACCCAGTTCACTACCGCAAGACAGGCACTGGTTGTTTTCAAAAAAAACAACCGCACCACAATTACAAAAGAAGTTTTTCATTCAAAGAGCCCAGAAAATCGATTTACCAGTTCACGTTGTAAGAAGTTCCAGGACTTTTGTTCCAGTAACCAAATAACCTAAAGAGGAGCAACACATCTTCAATACAACACATATTGCGGCCTACAAGCAAGATTTTCAGGAAGCAAACCCGCCTTTAATCCGCGGAATTTATGCAGAAAAGCGCCTCACCAAATACCCCCTGACTTAGTACCGGTATTTTTTCTTTGACAATTCCGCAGGGACTATGGTCTAAATAGTTTCAGATACTATTATCAGGCCCAATAAGGGATTCCCCTTTATGAATCTACGTCCCGTTTTCAAACTCTCAATTGCCAGCCTGCTTGCCCTTTTTATGAGTTTTTCTACCTTTGCCCAAAAGCCCACCTGGGTGCCGGTTGCTGAATTATTGTTAGGCAGTATGGGTAATTCTGATGCTCACCAGATGGCAGAAGTTCTGAATCGTTGTACTGCATTAAACATGACCTTATCTGCTTTGACCGCAACAGAATCGCCCGAAATATCCCAGGGCTATGAAAACCAGGCTCTGCATCTGATTCAGAACGGCATCATGATTGAGATGAATTCAGAAAAACAGCGAACCGGCATTGACCCTGATGTCGAGCTTCTCTCAGGCCATGCTGTAGATGCAGTAAAAGGGATGCTGACTACCTATAACCAGTGGATGGACGATAATTACACTGATAGCGGCTCATTTTTCAACAACGATCTTGAGATTGAAATGAAAAGCTGTGAATTGGCAATCAAACTTGTCGTGCAAATGTCCTCACGCTAACAAACAGAGTTTATACCAGAGAATCAAATTGCCCTGTCCCCCTTGATTTACCCCTTTGATTTTGCGCTTTTCTTACACACTTCTTTTAAATACCTTCCTGATTTTACCTGCCGACAATCCGTGGTACATTTCATTCACCCCATTGAATTTGTGAGGAATAAATCATGAGACTTCACTCCACCATTTTTCGCACCTTATTTTTTATGTTGTCGTTCATGACTACTACTGCATCGGCACATCACTCTACAGCTATTTATGATTCAGATAATCCTATCGATTTACTGGGCCGCGTAGTGGAATGGCAATTTACCAACCCGCATGTTTTTATCATCCTGGCGGTTGAAGATGAAAATGGTGAAGAAGTCGTATGGAGCCTGGAAGGCAGTAATACTTCAGGTGTTTTTCGTAACGGTTATACGCCTGATACCTTGCAGCCAGGAGATGAATTACTGATAAGCGTCCGACCACTTCGTAGTGGCGCACCCGGTGGCAATTACCGCAATGTCAGATATCCTGACGGCACACCCTTTGATCCTCGCGCCCCGCGCTAGGAGGTCGAAACAATGAATTCACTAATCAAGTTATTTACACTTACCAGTATCTCTTTGCTTGCTGCCTCTTGTGCGTCAACAGGGGTGCAATATCCTGACTGGAGCGGCCAATGGACTCGAATAGGCAGCCTGAACTGGGAACCTGAGGGTTATGCCGTCGCAGGAGAGCCGCCTCTGACACCTGAATACCAGGCAAAAAGAGAAGAGTTCCAACGCCTGCGTGACCTGGGCGTACTTGTTGGCGACCCTCCAGCTACCTGCCTGCCACCAGGCATGCCACGTGTACTGACCATGTCATTTCCATTTGAAATGATTGTCACTCCCAACACCTCCTACATGCTGACCGATTGGGATAGTGCAGTTCGGCGGATTTTCACTGACGGCCGGGACTGGCCTGCGTATATGCTGCCTGAATTCAATGGCTATTCGATTGGTGAATGGCACGATGAGAACGGTGATGGCGTCTACGACATGCTGTCGATAGAAACGCGTTCAATCAAAGGCCCGCGTTCCTTCGACTCAACTGCCGTGGTCTTGCATGAGAATAATGAAACCGTCGTTTTCGAAGAAATCAGGCGACTGGATGACGGCTCACTGGAAAACACTATCACGACTATTGATGATGCCCTGACAGGTCCCTGGACTGTACAAAGGCAGTACAGACATACCCCTTTTTCAGAAGACGTCATCTGGGTGGAATATGTATGCGCAGAAAATAATCGCCATATACAGCTTGGTGATGAATGGTATTTTCTGAATAAAGAAGAAGGGACACTTGATCCTACACGGGTCGGGCAGCCAAGGTTGATTCCAGACACAGAATAGATTAAAGGCTTAAAGCTAAAGGCTGAAGGCTTAAAAAACCTGAACCCTTTTAGCTTTTAGCTTTTAGCTTTTAGCCTTTAGCCTTGTACCTTTGATCTTGTACCTTGTACCCGTCTTATATAGCAGCCCAGTCAAAACCCCGATCACCGATCGCAAAGAAGTAGGGATTAAGAATATCCTCTTTCTGGTTGTAGCGGTAAATATTGAAATCGGTATCAGTTAAAATGCCGCCGGCCGCTTCCAGGATGGCCTGTGCTGCCGCCGTATCCCATTCTGAAGTGAGCGCCAGCCGAGGATAAATATCTGCCTTGCCTTCCGCCACCAGGCAAATCTTCAATGAACTCCCCATACTAACCAGTTCCATCTGGGGAAAACGCACAGCGGTTCTTTCTAACCAGCCTTCCAGCTCTTCACCCTTGTGGCTCCGGCTCGCAACCACGGCAACGGTATGTTGTTGTTCGTCAATCTTGGCGGTCTGAATTGCCTCACACTGCCCCTTTTCCTCTTTATAGGCGCCATCCGTGCCGCCGTAATAGAGAATTTCAAGAACCGGTACATAGACTACTCCCATCACAGGTCGCCCATTATCAATAAGCGCAATGTTCACTGTGAACTCACCATTACGGCTGATAAATTCCTTGGTGCCATCAAGCGGGTCAACCAGCCAGTAAGTGTCCCAGTATTGTCTTTCCTGCCAGGGAACCGCCTTTGATTCCTCTGAAAGTACAGGTAAACCAGGGGTTAACTCATGTAAGGCCTCAACAATCACTTTATGCGCATTAAGATCTGCCTCTGTCAGAGGCGAGTCATTGTCCTTGATGCTTATATCAAGATCTTCTTCCCTATCGTATACCTCGAGAATAGCTTCCCCGGCTGCAATAGAGATACGTTTAATTTCAGTCAATAATTTCTGGTAAGCCATATGAGTTCTTCTTTATGGGTCCCGGCAATCTTTGCCAGGAAATATGCAGCCTTTTACAGGTTTTAATTTGTAATCGGGAAAAAAGGGTCTATCGTCCATTATAATGGAAATCCCTGACATGGTTCTGACAATTACTCATGCTTGACTGGTCGAAGATCGATAATGTATTGCTCGATATGGACGGCACTCTGCTGGATCTGAGTTTCGATAATTATTTCTGGCTGGAATTCCTGCCCCAACAAATCGCCATCAATAAAAACATCGATCTGGCTGAAGCTTTTGAAACTGTTCGCACTCTCTCTGATTCCACCCATGGCAGTTTACTCTGGTACTGTCTTGATCACTGGTCTGAACAGTTGGCAATGGATGTAGAAGCGCTGAAAAAAGAAGTTAAACACCTGATCAAAATGCGTCCTGGCTGCGCCGAGTTGCTGACATCGCTAAGGGCAATGGATAAGCGCGTAATGCTGGTGACGAATGCCCATCCCAAGGCGCTTGCTATTAAAATTGAAGCATCCGGATTGCATCAACACCTGGATGAATTGATCAGTTCACATGAGTTCGACCTGGCCAAGGAAAATGATGGCTTCTGGGAAAAGCTGCAGCAACGCGAAGGCATTGACCTGACTCGTTCGCTGTTTGTTGACGACAGTCTTCCGGTACTCGAATGCGCCCATCGCAGCGGCCTTGGGCATATGATCCAGGTTTTGCATCCAGACTCCAGTACCGACCCGGGAGATCCTTCCCATTTTCCCGGCATCGTTCACCTCGATGAACTGATCGCTGCTTAACTGGAAAGTCCATGTCCGCACCCCAATCTGTTGAGAAAGTTCGCCTGGACAAGTGGCTATGGGCTGCACGTTTCTTCAAAACCCGGTCCCTGGCCAAAAAAGCAGTTGAAGGTGGCAAGATTCACTGCAATGGAGCGCGCAGCAAAAGCAGTCGAGAAATAGAAATAGGGATGACTCTGGAAATCAGCAGAGGATGGGATGAGCTTACCGTGATTGTAAAAGCGCTTTCGGAAAAACGCGGTAGTGCCCCACAAGCCGCTATGCTTTATGAAGAAACGCCGGAAAGTATTGAAAAGCGTTTGCTCCACGCGGAGCAGCGAAAACTGCAGCGGGCAGCAAACCCGCTTACTGAAGGCCGTCCTAACAAACAGGACCGGCGCAAGATCCATCGTTTCAAACGCAAAGCAATGGATGATTGATATTGCAAATAATAAGGAGATTCCCCCGAAACCATTTTCAATTATCCTGATACTGGCATCTATGGCATAATCCCCTGCCACAGACATACAGACGTAATTTTTCGTAGTAAATTCCTAATAATATTAATAACTTACTGCGTCGGCTAAGCTATTTCTGGCTGCAAATTACGTGAGAGCAAGCGAATACCTTAAGGCCTTTATTCAGGACCTCTTACAGGATTTTTTTCAGGAACCATGCTTTGTCAGAACAATTAAAGCACCGCCTGAGTTTGTTGACCGGGTCATCCGACACCAGTTGCCTCATGCGCATCGGTCACGGCATAGAAAAGGAAAGCCTGCGGATTGATCCGCATGGCCATATTGCCCAGTCGCCCCATCCGGCAGGCCTGGGCTCTCCACTGACACACCCCAGTATCACCACTGATTTTTCAGAAGCCTTGCTGGAATTTATCACGCCTGTTTTTCAAAGCCCCGAAGCCAGCCTGGAATACCTTTCAGACCTGCATGTTTATTTATTCTCCCAAATGGACCGGGAAGAACTCCTCTGGACTTCCAGCATGCCCTGCGTCCTGGAGGACGATGACCAGATACCGCTGGCACAATATGGTTCATCCAATATCGGCAAACTGAAAACCCTGTACAGAATGGGCCTGAGCCATCGCTATGGCAGAGCCATGCAGACCATTGCCGGCATACATTTTAATTTTTCTCTACCGGACACATTCTGGGAACAATATAAGCAGCTATTGGATTCCGGTCAGTCCCTGCAAGATTTCAAAACCGAACAATATTTCAGCCTGGTGAGAAATTTCCGCCGTTACTCATGGCTGCTGTTGTATTTATTTGGCGCCTCCCCTGCTGTATGTAAAAGTTTTCTCAGAGGGCGAGAGGGGCATGGCCTTGAATCTTTCGATGCTGGAACTTTATACCTGCCTTATGCCACCTGTCTGCGTATGGGCGATCTGGGCTATACCAGTAATGCACAGGCTGGCCTTAGTATCAGTTATAACAGCCTTGAAGAGTATGCAGATGACCTCACCAGCGCCATCAAGACACCCTATGCACCATACAAAAAATTTGTCCCGGAACATGGGGTTTTCAAGCAGATAAACGACAGTATCCTGCAAATTGAAAACGAGTTTTACAGCACTATTCGCCCAAAACGGGTAGCACCTTCGGGCTCCAGACCAGTAAATGTCCTGAAGGAACAGGGTGTTGAATATATTGAAGTTCGCTGTCTGGACCTGAACCCTTTCTTGCCCGTCGGTATTGATGAGGAACAAATATATTTTCTGAACAGTTTCCTGTTGTTTTGCCTGTTGCGTAGCAGCCCCGCCTCGGGTGAAGAAGAAAGCCGGGAAATTGAGGCCAATCTTCAGACTGTAGTCAACCGTGGCCGTGAACCCGGGCTTGAACTTCAGCAGCAGGGTAAAGCAATACCCCTGAAAGACTGGGCCGTCGAAATTTTGCAGGAATCCAGTGCTATAGCCTCCTTGATGGACGATATAGTCCAGCATGATGGCCATACCAAAGCTACCAGCGCCCAGTTGGACAAAGTGAATGACAGCTCACTTACTCCTTCAGCCAGGATTCTGCAAAGAATGGAAGAGCTGAAAACACCCTATTTTACCTTTGCCATGAACCAGTCCCTGGCCAACAGTGACTACTTCAGGGCAGAGCAGCTTGATGAAAAGAGCATGGCAGTCTTGAAAGAAATGGCCGAAAATTCCAATCTAAAAAGGCAGGCCATTGAAAAAGCCGATACCATGGATTTTGAAACTTTCCTGAACCAGATGAATGCTTCCTGAAAAAAAGAGCACCCTTACCTTATGAACCCGACACTGACACGATTACTGCGCACCCGCCTGGTCTATCTCTATATTTTCCTGTTCTGTATATCCCTGCTGGGAATTGCCCTATACATGGAAAAAGTGATGATGCTGGAACCCTGCCCCTTGTGTATGACGCAGCGGTTTTTCTTCCTCCTGGCAGCGTTTACGTCGCTGATTGCTTTTATCCATAACCCGGTTGCCAAAGGCAAGGTCGTCTATGGCCTGCTTGCTGCATTTTTTGCCTTAAGTGGCGGTGGCTTTGCCATCCGGCAGATCTGGCTACAAAATCTGCCAAAGGATCAGGTCCCGGCCTGCGGGCCAAGCGTTGCCTACATGTTTCAGGAATTTCCCCTGACTGAAGCACTGGCCACGATGTTTACCGGTGATGGCAATTGTGCAGAGATTGCCTGGCAGGATCCTGTCATTGGGATGAGTATTCCCCAATGGAGCCTGGTGGGCTTTGTTGCCCTGGCCGGAGTTTGCATATTCCAGGCCATTCGCAAGTAACAGCTTTTCACCTGGAACCCCTCTCTACCGTTCACCCGGAAATATTACTACCCCTTTCCTGATATTGGTCTATATTGGGAGTGTCCCTGTTCATTATCTCTTCATTAACTATCCATTAAAGAACAGAGGCCACAAGGGGGTAACAATGAGCAAAAATATTACCGCCGCCCGGCGCAAGGAAATTGAAAGTATCATTACCCGCTGGAAACTCCAGCGCGAAGCTATTCATGATGGCCTTGAAGAATCCCTCTATTCAGACCATGCCCTGCAAATCGAAGAACAGGATTTTCCTATCGAAGGATTTTGCGAATCCCTGATGGACTATATTTCCACGGGGCATTTCGAAGTTTACGAAACCCTTTTAGCTGAAGGGCTGCATGAAAGCTCGGCCGAGCTTGAGGCAAACAGGAAAATTCTGGAAGAGATCTACCACAGCATTGAAACCACCACGGATCTTGCTCTGTCCTTTAATGACAAATACAAGAATGAGCTGGTGCATTCTTCAGAAGACGCGTCATTACCAAAAGACCTTATCCGCCTTGATAATGCACTAACTCTTCGCTTTGCCCTTGAAGACCAGTTACTGGAATTGACGCGTTAAAAGACCTGTATTCCAATTTGTAGGTCGGCATAGGGCATCGCCCGTTTGCCGACGGAGAGTTCAAAAGAGTTCACATGTCGGCAAACGCTACGCTTTTATGCCCTTTAGGGTAATGCCGGCCTACAACTAACACCTATTCTCTCTATTTCTGGATGTGGCAGGAAACTGGCCGGTACTTTCTGACTTAAATTATTTAAACTTCATCACTATGAAAATTAGTGCATCAATTGTCAGAAGCGAAAGAGAAAAACGGGCATGGAGCCAGGAGCACCTGGCATCTGTAAGCGGTCTGGGAGTAAGAACCATAATCCGGATTGAGAAAAACGGACTGGCCTCCCCTGAATCAGTGAAAGCCCTTGCCGCCGTGTTTGAATTGCAGACATCGGACCTGCAACCTTCTCCCCAGCAAACGGGGGATTATTCCGTATCAGTTCCCTCCCGCCTAGCCTGGCTGGTACCTGTCATGGAATTCCTGGTCAAACATGCCAGGCTTCTTGATCATGCCATCGTGACAATGAAAAGCAGTTATCGTCTGGCAATAACTTTCGGCTGCTTCGCACTGGCCACGCTGTTCTACTTTATCAGTTTCAGCCTTGAGCGAGATTTCGGTTTTCCACAAAATTTCCTGGCAGGGGCTTTTCTTTTTGCCGGCGCTGGTTTTGAAATAATATTCTGGTTCAGAATATTTCCCTATAAAAGAAGGCAGCAACAAAAACGGCTGGAAGCCCTCAGGGAAGTTCACCAGTAAGGAAAAATTTTAACAGCAGCCGCTCTTGCCTTTACTTTTTTCTCCACCTGTCAGATGTGATTGATTATCTGCCGCAATAAAAATATAACTGTCTTTTCCTGCACTGGCTAACAACATGTCATAGACAGATTTATTGACTGCAGTGCGAACCCCTCTGGGATAAACAGCACCTTCGTCATCTTTTAATTCGGCAAAGGGGCCGCGATAAATTACTGAATGTGTTTTATCGCTTGCTACTGCTTCTGGCTTCACTGCAGTAACAGTGACAGAACGGAACTCAATTCCTTCAACAACCTGCCAGGGCTCTTCATCCCACTTGTCATACATGACATTGGCAAAACCGGCATCCAGAAAAACCTGGGCAAATTGCTGCTCCTGAAATGCACCGGAAATACATCCGCTCCATAGTTCGGCATCTTCCTTCAAATGCTGCGGGACCAAACCATCAGAAACAATGTCGGAAATTGCGACGCGCCCACCAGGCTTCAGAACGCGAAAAATGTCATTAATCATCTGTGTGCGATATTTTTCATCAACAAGATTAAGGACACAGTTGCTTACTACAATATCGACAGTGGCATCTGCAATTAGCGGGTCTTTGGATTTCTGCTCACTTTCCCAGGCAGAAATAGCTCCAGCCTCAAGGCCAGGATTATCAGCCAGATGTTTTTCTCGTGCAGCCAGGTCAAGTGCCAGGTCCTGTATATAGCCTTTATGAAAAGTAAGGCGATCACTACCCAGTTTTTCCGCCATCTCCGGCTGGTATTTTCTGGCCAGAGCAAGCATTTCATCGGTCATGTCCACACCAATCACATGCCCATTCTCACCCACCAGCTGGGCTGCCATGTAACAGATTTTGCCGCCACCACTGCCAAGGTCGAGCACCGTGTCACCTTCCTTGACATAGCGCGAGGGATCGCCACAACCGTAATCTTTATCAATAATTTCTTGCGGCAGAATTTTCAACAGCGCGGCATCATAATCAACAGGACAGCACAGACTTTCCTGCACTTCTCTTGCACCCTCGGCATAACGCTCGGAAACTTTGGATTCAGTATTCATTCTTCGACCTTGATGTTTAATTATTAAATTCTAATTTAGTGACTTCGAGCGGTAAGGTACAAGATCAAAGGTACAAGGGGTTCAACAATTTCCTTTCCTTGTATCTTGTATCTTGCAGTTCCTAATGTCGGCAAACGCTGCGCTTTTATGCCCTTTAGGGTAATGCCGACCTACGCTCTAGCCGCTCGCCACTCGTCACTCGTCACTCGTCACTCGCCACTATTCTATTTTCTTCTCCAAGCATGGAAGCGTTGCAGATATGGATAGATCCATTGGGGCGCATTTTTCCTCCGCCATTCGCCTGCAGCAAACTTACCGCTTTCTGATAGCGTTGGGTAAATGTGGATGGTAGCCATGATTTTTTTCAGTCCCAGGCCATGCGTCATAGCCAGCACAAATTCATTGATCAGTTCAGCCGCATGATAACCAACAATCGTGGCGCCAAGAATCTTGTCCTTGCCAGGGACAGTTAACACTTTCACAAAACCTTTGTTTTCGCCATCAGCAATAGCCCTGTCCAGGTCATCTATCCCGTAGCGCGTGACATCAAAGGCTATGCCTTTTTCAGCGGCTTCCAATTCGTTTAAACCAACTCTTGCCACTTCCGGATCGGTAAACGTTGCCCAGGGTACAACGCTGTAATTTACCCGAAACTTTTTAAAGGATCCGAACAGGCTATTCACTGCAGCAAACCAGGCCTGAAAGGATGCCATGTGCGTAAACTGGTATGGGCCGGCCACATCTCCGCAGGCAAAGATATTCGGATAATTGCTTTGCAGGAATTCGTTCACTTTTATGGTGCCATTTTTATTCAGCTCCACACCTAAAGTCTCCAGGCCAACACCTTCAGTATTGGCCTTTCGGCCTACGGCAACCAGGACGCGATCAAACTCGATACGCTCTTCCTTCTCGCCATTGCGAGTAATCGCTACATAGGCATCCGCTGTATGTTCAAAGCCGCTGACCTGTTGCGACGTTTTCACCATGATGCCTTCTTTACTAAAACAGTCACTCACATAAGCAGACACATCCACGTCTTCCCTGGGCAAAATCCGCTCAAGCATATCCACCAGAGTGACTTTCGATCCCAACCTGGCAAAGGCCTGGGCCAGCTCGCAACCTATCGGCCCGCCACCCATAACCAGCAACCTCGGAGGCAACTGTTCCAGCTCCCAGACATTATCAGAGCTCAGGTAGTCAATATCATCCAGTCCCGGAATAGACGGGACAAAAGGTCTTGCCCCGGTTGCAATAACGATATGTCGTGTGGTTATTTCCTTTTCCCCAACCTGCACAGTCCAGGGGTTCACAATCCTGGCTTCACCTTCCAGGCAATCCACCCCCAGGCTTGAATAGCGTTCCACTGAATCGTGCGGTTCAATGGTGCGAATAACTTCCTTGATACGATGCATCACGGCTTTGAAATCAACGCTGGCCTGATTGGTCTTGAGGCCAAATTCATCTGCCCTGCCGATGAGATGCCTGACAGTAGCGCTGCGAATCAGGGCCTTGCTTGGAACACACCCGGTATTTAAACAATCACCCCCCATACGATGTTTCTCAACCAGGGTGACCCGGGCTTTGACAAGGGCGGCGATATAGGCGGTCACCAAACCGGCTGAACCGGCGCCAATGACAACCATGTTGGTAGCAAAATTTGCAGGTTTCAGCTTGAGCCACGGCGCCATGACTTTTCGGTTCCTGAGAAAACTGATGATGGCCTTGGCCAGCCACGGAAAGATTGCCAGTACTACGACAGCCCTGATCACGCCGACATTAAATACATCCGGTAGCGTCGTAGCCAGGCCCAATTCAGCACCAACATTAACGTACAAAGCAGTACCAAAGAGCATGCCAAGCTGGCTGACTACATAAAAGGACAAGGTCGAAATCGGCGTTAGTGCCATAAGCACATTCACCAGGAAAAAAGGAAAAGCCGGAATCAGTCGCAAAGTAAAAAGGTAAAAAACACCGTCCCTTTCCACCCCTTCATTGATCGGCTTGAACGAACGGGAAAACCTGGTCTGCACCCAGTCATGCAGCAAAGTGCGTGAAATCAGAAAGGCCAGGGTTGCCCCAATGGTGCTGGCAAAAGACACCATCAGCAGCCCCCACCAGAAACCAAAAATGGCGCCACCGACTATAGTAAGTATCGCTGCTGCTGGTAAGGAAAGCGCCGCAACGACAATATATAGAAGGAAATAGATCAGGCTGCTTAGCCAGAAATTGTCTGATTTGTAGACAAGGATGGCATCCCGCTCGGCCTGAAAATATTCCAGATTAAAATATTGCTGCAGGTCCAGGACAAAAAACAGGGCAACAAGTAAGAGAACAACGAGTAGCAGTAGAACTTTTTTGAAACTCATAAATTTGTTATTTCCCTTACCATGACTACCAGGTACCGCCCAAATGACCGGGATATACCGGAAAGCTTACTCAATATCACACTCTGTCTGGTGCTACATGTCAGGCGTTTTATGTTATATAGTGTCGGCCTTTCAAATGACTTTCCTCTTAATCCGACGTTTTGAGTGTAGCTGAATTCAGGAATAAAGGCGTGTCCAACAAGCGAATTACAAGACAATACCCGGCAACACGAATGCGCCGCATGCGCCGTGATGACTTCAGTCGTCGCCTGATGCGTGAAACGGTGTTAACGCCTGATGACCTGATTTATCCGGTCTTTGTGATTGAAGGCAAGGCTACCCGGGAACCTGTTGCGTCCATGCCTGGCGTGGAACGTCTTACCCTCGATGAACTGGCAAAAGAAGCAAAAATAGCAGCAACACTTGGCATCCCCGCCATGGCCATTTTCCCTGTTCCAGCAAGTGACACCAAGACCGATACCGGCGAGGAATCCTGGAATCCGGATGGCCTGGCTCAACGGGCAGTAAAAATCATCAAGGAAGCCTGCCCCGATATAGGAGTTATCACTGATGTTGCCCTGGATCCTTTCACTACTCACGGGCAAGACGGCATTATTGATGACACCGGTTACGTGCTCAATGACACTACTGTGGACACCCTGGTCAAACAGGCACTTTCCCACGCCGAAGCCGGGGCAGATATAGTTGCCCCCTCTGACATGATGGATGGCCGCATTGGCGCTATCCGCTCAGCTTTTGAAGAATCAGGTCACATCAACACCCGTATCCTGGCTTATTCAGCCAAATATGCTTCGGCTTATTACGGTCCTTTCCGCGACGCTGTCGGCTCTGCCAGCAATCTGGGCGGAGCAGGCAAGGAAAATTACCAGATGGATCCCGCTAATTCTGATGAGGCACTGCATGAAGTTGCGCTGGATTTGCAGGAAGGCGCCGACATGGTGATGGTAAAACCAGCCATGCCCTACCTGGATATTATTCGCCGGGTAAAAGAGGAGTTTGGCGTGACGACTTTTGCATATCAGGTCAGTGGCGAATATGCCATGCTCGCTGCGGCTTTCGAAAAGGGCTGGCTGGATCCTGATAAAATCATTCTGGAAACATTATTGGGTATCAAACGTGCCGGCGCAGATGCCATTCTGACTTATTTCGCGCGTGATGCTGCTGAAAGAATTCAGGGTTAGGCTGGTCTGTTTCACTCTTTCTATTCACTGAGCCAACTACAGGTTTTAAAAATATTCAGCCCCTATATTGAATACTGGCTTGAATACTGGCAAATAGGCCTTATTATTAGCCGACCCGTGAACGACAACGATAGCATTATTTTTTTACTTTAAATCAAACACGACCTATTTCAAGGAATCCCTATGAGTGACAACCTCTCCCACGTAACTGACGATAATTTTGAAGATGAAGTTCTGAATGCTACCGGACCTGTGCTGGTGGATTTCTGGGCAGAGTGGTGTGGCCCATGCAAAATGATCGCTCCTGTGCTTGAAGAAGTTGCCGAAGAATATGCAGGCAAACTTAAAGTATGCAAACTTGATGTTGAGGCTAATCCCGCTACTGCACCCAAATACAATGTGAAAGGGATACCAACATTAATTCTGTTCAAAAATGGTACTGCAGAAGCAAAAAAAGTTGGCGCATTATCAAAATCTCAGCTGGCCGCTTTTATTGATAGCACCATTTAAAATATTTTCGAAAATTTCCAATTTATCCTTTTGCCTCCCGGCTGGAACCGGGAGGCAAATTTTGCTCAGAATATGAAGAAATTGCCGGTCTGTTTATTCCAAAAAAACCACAATATTTTTCTGGACACTCACTGGAGGCAGTGATAGATTACCCACCTGCTCGTCGCATCGACACCTTTTCCAAGAGCAGATCAAACCAAAATTCAAACGCATCACCAAAACAACGCCAATTGCAGCAACAAAAAATACCAACAAAAAGTAAAACAATACCCAATTAAAAAACCAAAACCGGATGGTCTCTAGACGATCAAAATAACCGAATACTTAATTTACTCGTTACCCAGATTTTTAACCTCCAACTAGCCGAACTCCTTCTGTTCGACCCTTTAATCCGCTAAAACTGCGCCCTAAAACCATGAACCTTTCTGAATTAAAAACCAAACCTATATCTGAACTTCTTGAAACAGCCCATGAAATGGGGCTCGATAATGTCTCCAGAACACGTAAGCAGGATGTCATTTTTCATATGCTCAAGCGCCACGCGAAGAATGGCGAAGATATTTATGGCGATGGTGTGCTGGAAATATTACAGGATGGATTTGGGTTTTTGCGCTCTTCAGATGCTTCCTATTTGGCAGGACCTGATGATATCTATGTATCACCAAGCCAGATCCGACGTTTCAACTTAAGAACCGGCGACACCATTGCTGGCAAGATTCGCCCACCCAAGGATGGTGAACGTTATTTTGCTCTTTTGAAAGTCAATGAAATCAATTTCTCCAAACCTGAAAATGTCCGCCAAAAAATTCTGTTTGAAAACCTTACCCCGCTGTTTCCCGATGAACGCATTAAACTTGAAGCAGGCAACGGCAGTACTGAAGATCTAAGTGCACGAGTTATTGACCTGGTTGCTCCAATCGGTAAAGGCCAGCGCGGTCTAATCGTCTCGCCTCCGAAAGCAGGTAAAACTTTAATCCTTCAGAACATTGCCCAGTCAATCACACGTAATTCACCAGAATGCCGGTTGATTGTCCTGTTGATCGATGAAAGGCCAGAAGAAGTCACCGAAATGAAACGCTCGGTAAGAGGTGAAGTTGTTGCCAGTACTTTTGATGAACCACCTTCACGTCATGTACAGGTGGCAGAAATGGTTATTGAAAAAGCCAAGCGACTTGTTGAGCACAAGGAAGACTGTGTCATCCTGCTTGATTCCATGACCCGTCTAGCTCGCGCCTATAACACTATCATCCCATCATCCGGCAAAGTATTAACCGGTGGTGTTGATGCCCATGCACTGGAAAGACCAAAACGCTTTTTTGGTGCAGCACGAAACATCGAAGAAGGCGGCAGTCTGACAATTATTTCTACCTGTCTGATTGAAACCGGCTCAAAGATGGATGAAGTTATTTACGAAGAATTTAAAGGCACCGGTAACATGGAACTGCATCTTGATCGCAAGATGGCAGAAAAACGTGTCTATCCAGCCATCAATGTGCGCCGCTCAGGCACACGTCGCGAAGATTTGCTGACTACAGAAGAAGAATTGCAACGTATCTGGATTCTGCGCAAGCTGCTGACATCAATGGAAGATGTTCCTGCCACAGAATTTATCCTCGACAAGCTCAAGGAAACCAAAACCAACGAAGAATTTTTCAATTCGATGAAACGCAAATAGTGGATTAAATTCATTTTGACTTCAGGGCACGGGCGCGCACCTTGCGCCCCAACAAGGGGTTTTAATCATGAATGAATTTAAGGATTTGCGTGACTTTATTCAGGCCCTGGAAAAAGCCGGCGAATTAGTACGTATCACTACCGAGGTTGATCCCAACCTTGAAATCACAGAAATCTGCGACCGCACTCTTAAACGACAGGGCCCGGCTCTCCTGTTTGAAAATCCTAAAGGCTATTCCATCCCAGTTCTGGGCAATCTCTTTGGCACCCCAAAAAGAGTTGCTATGGCCATGGGCCAGGATAATGTTGAGTCCTTACGCGAAGTAGGAAAACTGTTGGCTTTTTTGAAAGAACCGGAAATGCCAGCCGGGTGGAAAGATCTGCTGGAGAAAGCACCCAAATTTAAAAACGCTCTGTACCTGTCACCAAAGGAAATCAAGAAGCCTGCCTGCCAGGAAGTCGTTATCGAAGGTGATGATGTTGACCTTGGCATGCTACCTATCCAAACCTGCTGGCCGGATGATGTGGCGCCTCTGGTTACCTGGCCGCTGGTTATTACCAGAGGACCAAACAAGGACAGACAAAACCTGGGCATCTACAGGATGCAATTGCTGAGTAAAAACAAACTCATTATGCGCTGGCTTGCCCAACGCGGGGGCGCCCTGGATTTCAGGGAATGGCAGGAAAAATATCCGGGCAAGGCATTCCCGGTTTCAGTAGCTATAGGTGCAGATCCCGCCACTATTCTTGCTACCGTTACTCCCATACCTGACACTCTGTCTGAATATGCCTTTGCCGGATTGTTACGTGGCAGTAAAACAGACGTTGCCAGTTCCTTAAGCAATGACTTACAAGTACCAGCGTCAGCTGAATTCGTTCTGGAAGGTGTCATTGAGCCTGACGAACTCGCAGAAGAAGGCCCTTTCGGTGATCACACCGGTTACTACAATGAAGTGGAAAAATTTCCTGTCTTCACTGTTACCAGAATCACACACAGAAAAGATCCCGTCTATCATAGTACCTACACTGGCAGGCCACCTGATGAACCGGCAATTCTGGGCGTCGCACTTAATGAAGTTTTTATTCCCCTGCTCCAGAAGCAATTTCCTGAAATAACAGATTTTTATCTGCCCCCTGAAGGCTGCTCTTATCGCATGGCGGTTGTCAGTATGAAAAAGCAGTACACCGGTCATGCCAAGCGCGTCATGATGGGCGTCTGGTCATTCCTGCGCCAGTTCATGTACACCAAGTTCATCATCGTCACCGACGATGATGTTGATGTAAGAAACTGGGAGGATGTGATTTGGGCGATGACCACACGCATGGACCCGGCAAGGGATTCCGTCATCATTGAAAACACGCCGATAGATTACCTGGACTTTGCTTCACCGGTGTCCGGACTGGGCTCCAAGATTGGCTTTGACGCCACCACAAAATTTCCAGCGGAATCTACCCGCGAATGGGGAAGACCCATTTCGATGTCAGACGAAGTGAAATCAAGGATTGATGCGATGTGGGATGAGTTGGGGATATTTGATTAAGCAGCGTTAGCTGCTTACAGATAGAGATACAAGATACAAGGCAATGTGGTTTAGAGCAGCCTGGGCGTCAAGCTTTTTTAAAGAATCCACTTTTAAACTCGAAACTATTTACTCGCCACTCGCCACTCGCCACTTTCACTTTTCAACTTGTACCTTTGATCTTGTACCTTGTACCTTTTGTTACTCCGGCATCGGCAATTCCGGCAGCCGGTGGTCGAGTTGCGCCATAGCTTTCCCATACAAATTCGCACTCTGTTCATGCTCTCCCATGTGATCCAGAAGCCGTGCTAATTCTGCATTGGCTTCTGCTGAAAGCGCGGTGGATTTTGAAAATTTAAGGGTGTTTTCAAAATATTCCCGGGCCTTTCCCCATAACCTGTTTCTTAGACTGGCCCGGCCAAGACTCAGCATCAGTGTGCTGTTATTGGGACGTGCTTTCAGCCATTTTTCCAGCAGAACCAACAGACGACCAGGATCCGGGCTATCAATATATCCAGCCTTTAAAATGATTTTGTCACTCCACTGCTGTTTCAAAAATCCTGACACTACTGACAGAGCTTCCTCATCCTGGGAAAACTCAATTAATTTTTCCAGATAGACGAGAGTAATGTCCTCACCTTTCCTGACTTTTTTATCCGTGCCTTCCCATTTCCTGAGCAAGGCGCTGACGCCGCCATTTTGTAGAGTAATGTGCATCAGGCTTGAAGCAGCAATTTTTTCTTTTAACCTCAACACTTCTTCGCTGTTTATCACCTTGTGCTTCTCCAAAGAAGGTAGCAAGGCATTGAGTTTTTCCCAATCCTCAACAGACTGGTAAATAACATTCATCAGGCTAAGCACGTAGGGACTACCCGGTGCTTCCTTGTCCAGAGCAAGTAGAATTGCCAGGCTTTGTTCCACCTTGCCAGAACGATATTCGAGCAAGGCTTTAAGGGATTTGATTCCTGGATTTTTCCTGGGGGAAAGCAGGCTTGCCTGTTCCAGACAGTAATTCCAGGAAGAATCGTCCCCTCTCTGCCAGGCGGCCAGACATGCCGCCAGATAATTAAATACCGGGTTATCGACACGGCCGGCATTTTCAACCAGTAATTTATAAGACTCTTGCCAATGGCCAAGCAGGAGCAAGTGCAATCCTTCTTCACTGGCTTTTGCCGCATGTTTTTTTCTTCTTGATGCGCCGAACCAGGAATTACCACGAAATATTCCCATCGGGTTAAGAAAGGCAAGCAAACGGAAAAAACCATAGGCTAACAGGAAGCCAGCCAGCAGGAAGAGCACCATGGCTACCAGGGTAGTCTCAACTGACCAGGTGCCAAATGAAATCAGCACATAACCAGGATTGTCGCCAAGAACAATGTATAACCAGGCTCCAACGCCAAGCGCGAACAGGCTGTAAATAAAAATTCTGATCATTGCTGGCTTACCGGCTCAATTGTTTGAGTCTGTGTTGCAACCAGTAGAGCCTGGAGAGCTGTTCGTGTTCTGTTCAGTGGTGGTGGTTCAGTTACGATGCGCCTTTGTTTAAGGTTATCAATCGTATTAATTACAACAGATTTTACCGACGCATTTCCCGATAGAAATTGATCGATATTGGCCTGCGCCAGTTCCAGGCTCTGTGTGTAGATTTCCTGCCGACCAATAATCAGCGCACTGCGCGCCTGTTCTATTTGCAATTGAATGGTTTGCATTAACACGGCTTCCTGACCCGGGGTCATCAGGGGCTGCAATGGCAAATCACGACGCCTGACTACGAGATATTTATCCAGCGTATTACCGATACTGGACATAAGGCGTGACACCCACCCGGCTTCTTCACCGGCATCCTGTGCAAACTCTACCGGTGCGCCTTCCGCAATCTGTGCAGCCAGGTCATTGCTGACTTGCAAAGTTGCTGCCTGTTCTGCAACTGCGCCGAGACGAAGATATATTTCCCTCACATCCACTTCATCCACAGCACGAATGGCTGCCAGTTCTCCGGCCAGGACTTCTCTGACAGCAAAAATAGCCGGATCGTCAATTTGCTTCAGCACATCATCGGCTGCAATATAAAGTGCCTGTGCTGTTCGAACACTTTTTGCAACGACCAGATGTTGCTGCGCCAATCGTAACAAGGATGCCGCTTCTTCAAGCAGCCAGGCCTGGCTTGCGCCTGAGTTGTTACTGGTTATTCTCAAGCGCGTGCTTACCAGTTCGCTTTCGAGTCGTTCGATTTCTGCAGCGTAATCCAGTATCGAGTCGGCACTTTCTTCTCTAGCTAATGCCAGGGCATTTTCCAGCGTCTGGACAGTAACCTGCAACTGATCCAGCCTGATGCCAGTATCATTACGCTGATTACCAAGAGCATTTTGCTGCGCAAATAAAACCTCGATAGATTTGTACTGCTCAAAGAGCATAAAACCGATAAAACACATGCTGCCAACAAGAATCACATTGAAGACAATATCAACGAAGACAGCAATTCCTCTTCCAGGCGCCGCTTTCTTTTCTGTTTTTTGAGGTTTTCTGCCGCCAGATTTCAGGGTACTGGCTGTCGCATCAGAACCTGGAATGTTTGATTGAGAATCTTCTGGTGATGAGGTGTCGTCGGCCATTGGCTTTTATGAGAATTTAGCAAGAACTCTGAGAGAGTAAATCATAAATGTTGATCAAGGCTTGAGATTATAGCCTTATCGTCCGCTCCTGACATGGTAATCGTATTGGCAAAGCCGGATTCAGTCGCTAATTGTGCAATTCGGTTTGATGAAACGAATAAAGGGATGCTGGAAAGTGAAATCCCGTCCTTTTCGAGCAAGCCTTCAAGGTTGACCAGCGCTTCCGCACTGCTGACAACGACGGCATCCGGTGGCGCCTGGGCCAGAATCGCAGCCAGGTCGCCCCCGGCATAGTCAGGACATTCGCGACTGTAAAGCTCCAGGTATTCAACACTTGCCCCCCTTAGCTTCAATTCGCTTGCGATCAGTTCTCGCCCACCGACACCTCTCACGATAAGCGCCTTGCTGTTTTCAATCTGCTGCAAGGAATCCAGAGCCATCAAGGCTTCACTGCTCATGCGGACCACAGGATATTCAACTTCCAGGCCATAACTCTCAATAACGGCAGCGGTACTTGGCCCAACAGCAAATATTTTCAACTGCAGGGGAAGCTGCGGCCAGTATTGTTGAATCAGTTCCATGCCAAGATTTGCAGCGTTGGTACTGATAAAGAACAGGAGATCAAAATGATCAAGATTCAGAATTTTCGTCTTGATACTTTCATTTATAGCAAGAGGAGTAATTGCCAGCATCGGCAGTAAATGTACTTTTACCCCTTGCGACTCAAGAGCCACCTGCAAGTTGTGTGCTTGTCCGTCAGGTCTTGTAATCCAGACAGTCTTGCCCTCAAGCATGGCTTCAGGACTCATCAAGTCTGGCCAATATTTCATTGGCACCCTGAGCCAATAACTCTTCGGCTACTGCTTCACCCAATGCTATAGCCTGACTCGAGGGCCCGGTCTTTTCACTTTGCAATAATCGGGAGCCGTCAGGTTCGCCGACCAGTCCGCGAATATGAATACTTTCTTCAGCACCATCCCCTTCTAATTCAGCAAGGCAGGCAATGGGAACCTGACAGCCGCCATTAAGACGTGAATTCATTGCCCGTTCTGCGTTAACACACACACTGGTATTTCGATGTTCAAGTTTTTGCAGCAAGGCCAGGGTTGCCTGATCATTTTCTCTGCATTCAATGCCAACGGCGCCCTGCCCTCCAGCAGGCAGAGAAACTTCGGGGGCCAAATATCCTGTAATCCTGTCTTTCATGTTCAGCCTGATCAGGCCTGCCGCTGCAAGAATGATGGCGTGGTAATCTCCCGCATCGAGTTTACGCAGGCGGGTATTCACATTTCCGCGCAAATTGGTAATGTCCAGATCAGGGCGCAGCGCTTTTAGCTGGCATTGACGACGCAAACTGGAACTTCCAACAATAGCCCCCTGAGGCAATTCATCAATAGAGGCATAGTCGTTGGAAACGAATGCGTCCCGATAATCTTCCCTTTCACAGATAACCGCCAGCTGCAGTCCCTGCGGAAACTCCATGGGTACATCTTTCATGGAATGCACAGCGATATCAGCCCTGCCTTCAAGGATTGCCACCTCAAGCTCTTTCATGAACAGCCCTTTGCCGCCAATTTTAGCCAGGGGTGCATCAAGAATCTGATCGCCTCTGGTAGTCATAGGCAGCAATTCCACAATCAAATGCGGATGCAAGGCCATTAATGCCTGGCTGACATATTCGGCCTGCCACATGGCAAGTGGGCTTTCGCGGGTAGCTATACGTAGGAGATCTTTATTCATACTGCCTGATTGAACACCCTGCCTTTAGTTTTATCTGTTGATTAGCCTGCAGCTGCAAAGAGATTTGGTAAAAAGCAGTGCGTTTGGCTATTTTACGCTTTATCAACAACGGCGCTACCCCATTGAAGGTTAGCGTTGCTATAATCGCCGCTTCATTTTTCCCGTGACATCCAGAACAAACCCATGAGCCAGGATAAAGATCAAGACAAGCCCTGGGGCGGACGCTTTTCAGAACCCACCGATGCTTTTGTGGAAAGGTTTACTGCGTCTGTCAGTTTTGACCAGAGATTGTACCTGGCAGACATCAGGGGCTCGATTGCGCATGCCACCATGTTGGCCAAAACCGGCATTCTTACAAAAGATGAAAGCAACAATATCATCCAGGGGCTGGAAGACATCAGGGAAATAATAGAAGCGGGCAATTTTAGCTGGTCTGTCAGCCTTGAAGATGTGCACATGAATATAGAAGCTGCACTGACAAAAAAGATAGGCAGTGTCGGCAAAAAGCTTCACACAGGCAGATCCAGAAATGACCAGGTCGCTACTGATATCAGGCTATACCTGAGGGAAGAACTGGATATTGTTACTGAGGCTATTCGCCAGGTTCAAAAAGGCATCGTCAGCCTCGCAGAAAATGAAACCGACACCATCATGCCCGGCTTCACTCATTTGCAAACGGCACAGCCGGTCAGTTTCGCTCATCATCTAATGGCATGGTATGAAATGCTGCAAAGGGACCATGAGCGTATGCTGGACTGCCGCAAGCGAGTGAATATTTCGCCTTTGGGCTCTGCAGCACTTGCCGGCACATCTTTTCCCATAGACAGGAATTTGACGGCCAAACTGCTGGGCTTTGATAAACCGGCTGATAATTCCCTGGACGCAGTCAGTGATCGCGACTTTGCCATCGAATTCTCCGCTGCTGCCAGTATCCTGATGATGCATCTGTCCAGAATGTCTGAAGAACTGGTTATCTGGACATCATCACATTTTGATTTCATCATCTTGCCCGACAGGTTTTGCACCGGCTCTTCCATCATGCCGCAAAAGAAAAACCCGGATGTTCCTGAGCTGGTACGCGGTAAAACCGGTAGAGTTTACGGCCACCTTTTTGCTTTGCTTACTTTGATGAAGTCGCAACCGCTTGCCTACAACAAGGACAACCAGGAAGACAAGGAGCCCTTGTTTGATACTTTGGACACCATCAAGGACTGCCTGAAAGCTTTCGCTGACATGATTCCAGCTATACGCGCCAAGGAAGAAAAAATGTGGGATGCTGCCCTGAAAGGGTATTCCACAGCAACGGATTTGGCCGACTACCTGGTCAGGAAAGGTATGGCCTTTAGAGATGCCCATGAAGTTGTTGGCAAGGCTGTTGCTTTCGGCCTAGAGGAAGGCAAGGATTTAAGTGAAATGTCCCTGGAAGAATTACAAAACTTTTCCAGGGATATAGAAAATGATGTCTTTACTGTACTGACGCTTGAAGGCTCATTAAATGCCCGTGATCACATTGGCGGCACTGCCCCGGCCCAGGTCCGCAAAGCCATAAAAAACGCCAAGAAAAGTTTAAAAATTTAATAGGTGACTACCATGGAATTTGCTACCGCTTTAAATCTATACATAATCCCCTGGGGCATAAAGATCATTGTCGCTCTGGCTATTTTTGTTATCGGGAAAAAGCTGGCTGTATCGCTTACCGCGCTTTCCAGGAAAGGGATGGAAAAAGCGGGTATGGATGCGGCCCTGGTTAAATTTCTTGGCGGTCTCATTTATACAGTCCTGCTTGTTGCGGTCATTCTCGCTGCTCTCGACACCCTGGGTATAAACATCACCTCCCTGCTGGCCATACTTAGTGTTGCCGGCCTCGCTGTTGGCCTGGCCTTGAAAGACTCGCTATCGAATTTTTCATCGGGAGTCATGATCATGATTTTCCGACCATTCAAGATCGGTGATTTCGTAACCATCGGAGGCACATCGGGTGTCGTCGATGAGATCGGCCTGTTCTGTGTCCTGATGCATACCGGTGACAACCAGCGCATCATCATTCCCAATTCTGCCGTGTATGGAAATACCATCACCAATACCAGCGCTCTGCCAACGCGCCGTATAGATCTGGTTATGGGCATCAGCTACGACGACAATATAGGCACTGCAAAACAAATCATCGCTGACGTTATTGCCAGTGACGAACGTGTTCTTAAAGACCCTGAACCAGTAATTGCTGTTGCCGAACTCGCTGACAGCAGTGTCAACTTTGTAGTCAGACCCTGGGTGAAATCTGAAGATTACTGGGCAACCCGCTTTCACTTACTTGAAACAATGAAAGTAAAGCTCGAAGAAGGCGGCATCTCAATCCCTTATCCCCAGCGGGATATTCACGTCTATAACGAAGAAGCCGCCCATTAATCAGTCTATCCTCAGCCAACACAGAATGGCGCAGATAATTCATTCCAGCCCGATAGCTGATAGTAATGCCAACTATCAGCTATCTTATTAAGCAAGCTGGTTCAAGGTGAAACACCTTATTGAACGGCTTATTCGCTGGAAAAATCCTCAGCTGTATCTTCATATCGGAATGCCAAAAACTGGTACCAGCACTATCCAGGGCTTGCTTTTTGATAATAGAAAAACGCTTGAACGCCATGGCTATTTCTATCCCGACGCTACTCTTGGCGGCAGTTCTGATTACGCTTACGCACACCACAATCTCGCGCACGCAATTCTCGAAAACAACAATACTCCCTGGCAAACCCTGCAGGCCGAGCTAGCTGGCAACAAACGCAAAAGAATTATTCTTTCTTCTGAAGTGTTTTCAAATTGCCGTCACCCTCATTTTCTCCAGTACATACACGAACATTTAAAACATTTTTCCATAAAGATAGTTGTCTATATTCGTCGCCAGGATGAGTTAATGCAGGGGCTTTACCAGACGCTTGTTACTTATGGAGACCTGACCACACCATTTGCCGACTATCTGGAAATGATACTGAATGAGCATCCTCATACTCTTGACTACTATTCCCTGATCAACGACCTGTTCGCAAATGAATTTGGGAAAGAGAATATTTTACTTCGGGTTTATGAAAAATCTTCTCTCTTTGAAGGCGATCTTCTAAAAGACTTCCTGAAAACTACAGGTTTCCCAGCAAGCAAATACTTACAGCTTGATGTTCCCAATAATAATTTGAGTTTTGATGCATACACATTGGAGATATTTCGGCAGTTAAAAATTCGACTTAAGGGGAAGGACGAAGAAGCACTTGAGCATATCAGGCGAATTATGCGGAAACAAAATATACGCAACGCCTTCCAGGGCAACAATATCATTACGCAAGAACAATCTTCTCGAATCATGGCTTGCGTCAGCCAGAGCAATGAAAAACTGGCCAGGGAATACCTTCTGAAAGAAGATGGCATATTATTTAACGAGGAATCTTTGAAATTTGCTACCAATAATGAGGTAAACATTGGCGAACAGGATGTTGAAAATTTTTTACAAACAGCAGATGCAGGTCTCGCAAATCGCTTCAACAAAATTTTTATACCAACCTGATTGACCGGACAATTATTTTAATCCGGTTTTCTGATGCAAAATTCAGGCGTTAACTCAGGGTGCAGCAAAGTGGTTTCAACAGATTGATTTCTTAGTACTGCCAACATTTGGGTGGGCTTGATTTCACCTTTAAGAATAGCAGCGTCGTCTCTGGCATGGAGACGGTCAATAAAATCCCTGTCCCACTCTCCTTTTGCATCAAAGTTATGCCCAAACGGCCTGTCGATAAAAACAGTGACCACATTGGCAAAGGGAATAAACAATTCGAAATGGAAAACCTTATTTAACAGCGGCAGTATGTCCTGGGCCCGGATACCCTCAAAACTTTTTTCCGCGCAATCATGGTTGATGTATTCATCTTCCTGTCTTTTTAACAGCTGATTGAATTTGTAATCATCCGGCAGCTCTTTCCAGAATTCTCTGACAATAGACAGCGCTTCGGGCCATCTCTGGTGACCGTTACGGCCAATCATGTCTGAAGTCAGAAAATAACCTTCCGGGGACAAGGCTGCCTTGACCGCAGTAAACAGGTTTTCCAGTTCCACCACGTGATGCAGACACTGGTTAGCCATAATGATGTCGTAGGTCTTGCCGGGCTTCCAACTATTGAAGTCCCCATAGGCTGGCAAAATATATGCGCCAACGTCCAAGCTCTGCGCATGCTCCCTGCCCCTTTCCAGCATGGTTTCATTAATATCAAGGCACTCAATACTGAAATCTGTAATACCATCGTCAACCAGGCGTCTTGCCAGCCTGGCTTCCATATCACAATTGCCGCTGCCCAGACTGACCATCACTATGGACTTGTCAGGAAATCGTTCATGGAATTTGGAAGCGTACAGAAAGAAGAATTGTTCAGGGTCAGTAATCCCGAACTGGTGAAACTTCATCGGCGCCAGGTGCTTGTTTGACCAGTAGTGAAATATCTCCGGCAACTCATGCACATTGGTGCATTGATCAAAATTTGATAATTCATTGGCGACCCTGTCCTGGTAGTCCAGGGAATCCTCGTCGGGAGCAGATGCAAATCTGGCCAGGGCGTTTTTTATTAACTTGAACACCAGGGAACCTCTGATTAATTATGAATAGTTTCAGCGTGATCAGGAGCATGCAATCGCAAGGCGCAAGCCGAAGGGCAGGGCTGGTTGTCCCTGACGAGGCTTGCAACACCGCGAGTGTGCGCTCCTGAGTGCGCCCTGCGGGGCTGGCAGAGGATCCCGTGCTCTGCGTTGCGCTTTCTCGGCAGGTTACCGACATGCCTTCGAAAACGCGCCTTAATCACGAAATCCTCTGTAAGCCTGAAGCTGTTCATAATTAATCAGAGCTTCCCTAAAGAATTCCTGCTTCCTTGAAATTGATGTTAACCGCACCCTGGGTAAGGCAAATTGACTGTAATTTGCTGCCGAGCGATTCCTGGTCTGAATCACAGAGCCACTGCCCATCGACAAAGTCGAAGTGAAAACCCCCTGATTTTGCTGCCAGCCATAACTGGCTGGTCGCAGATTGTCTGGTGATGATAATAGAAGAACCATTTGCACAGGTCAGGGTCAAAATATCATTGACTGTTTCATAATCCAGCTCGATATCGCTTTCCTCGATAGCCGCTTCTACAATGTTTTCAATTGCCATCAAGGTTTGGTCGTATTGGGTACTAAAATCGGGATTACTCATTGCCACTTCATCTCCTGAATGGCTGCCTAGTATATCGGCCTTCTCCCTGCATACAATGCAAGTCATTGCCTAAATCAGTATAATCGCGGCTTCATTTTTATCTGGAATCAACCAGGCTATGAAAAAAGTGCTGCCACTGCTGATTATCAGCCTGTGTTTGCTGGCCGGGTGCGGACAAAAAGGCCCTCTGGTGCCTCCACCGGCGACTGAAATCAGTCAGTAAGCTCGTACTGGCCAACCCAACCTCATGGATCATTTTCATTCTCAAGACAATCAGCTTTATGCTGAAGCACTGCCCCTGACCCAAATTGCCGAGCAATTTGGTACGCCGTGCTTTGTCTATTCCAGGGCCGCCCTTGAACACCACTACCAGGCCTATGAACAAGCACTTACCGGTTGTGACCACCTGATCTGCTATGCGGTCAAAGCCAATTCAAACCTTGCTGTACTCAGCGTTCTTGCTCAGCAGGGTAGCGGCTTTGACATTGTCTCAGGTGGCGAACTGGCACGTGTACTTGCGGCTGGTGGCGCCCCGGACAAAATCATCTTTTCAGGCGTAGGCAAAACCCTTGAAGAACTGACTGCAGCCATGGATGCCGGCATTCATTGTTTCAATGTTGAATCCCCACTGGAACTGGAACAGTTAAATACTCTTGCTCTTGGCAGAGGAGAACAGGCACCGGTTTCACTGCGGGTAAATCCTGATGTGGATGCAGGAACACATCCCTATATATCCACCGGCCTGAAAGAAAACAAATTTGGCGTTTCCATGGAAGATGCCCTGCTACTTTATCGACAGGCAGCACAAATGGAAGGCATCAAAATCCTGGGTGTGGATTGCCACATAGGTTCGCAACTTACCAGTATTGATCCTTTCCTGGCGGCTTTGGAAAGAGTGTTATTGTTGGTAGATGCCCTAAGTGAAGAAGGTATTACCATTAGTCACCTGGATATTGGTGGTGGCCTGGGCGTGACCTATAAAGATGAAACACCGCCAGGGGCAGATGCACTTGTTGCCCAGGTCAGGGCTTTGCTTGGCGATAGACCGCTGACTCTTGTCCTGGAGCCAGGCCGGTCTATCTGCGCCAATGCAGGCGTCCTGCTTACTCGTGTCAACAATATCAAAACCAACGGGGAGCATCGTTTTGCCATTGTCGATGCTGCCATGAATGATCTCATTCGCCCCGCCCTTTACCAGGCCTGGATGGATGTTGTGCCGGTAGTACCAAACGCCGCTGCAGAATCACAACGCTATGACCTGGTAGGACCCATTTGTGAATCAGGTGATTTCATTGCCCGTGACAGAGAGCTTGCCATCAATACCGGGGATCTTCTTGCGGTGCGCTCTGCAGGAGCCTATTGCTTTGCCATGAGTTCCAATTACAACACCCGTAATCGGGCCCCTGAAATTCTGGTCGATGGCGAACATGCTCACCTGGCTCGTCGCCGCGAGACCTACCAGGATCAATTAGCCCTGGAATCACCTCTCGGGCAAGGTGAAGCATGAAACTCGCCTTTACCAAGATGCACGGCCTGGGCAATGATTTCGTCATGCTTGATGGAGTCAGTGAAAATATCAGCCTGACTGCAGAGCAAATTCAAGGCCTTGGCAATCGCCATACCGGGATTGGTTTTGATCAACTGTTGGTTGTTGCTCCTGCAACTGCACCTGGATTTGATTTTTCCTATTTGGTCTACAACCCCGACGGCAGCCAGGCAGAAAACTGCGGCAATGGCGCGCGCTGTCTGGTGAGCTTTACCCGCAGCAGGGGTTTGAGCGAAAAAAGCGAATTTACCATACAACTCATTAATGGCAGCCTGCACTGCAAGGCTGAAGCCGATGGCAATGTCACCGTGGATATGGGCGTTCCAGTCTTTGCGACAGAACAGATCCCTTTTCTGGCCGACAGTGAAGCACTTACCTATGCACTGGATCTGCCCAATGGCGAAAACCTGGAAATTGCCGCCCTTGCCATGGGTAATCCCCACGCCGTGTTAACTGTGCCTGATATAGACCAGGCGCCTGTGCTGGAATGGGGACCATTGATTGAAAATCACAGAAATTTCCCCAACCGCGTCAATGCCGGCTTCATGCAGGTGCTTAATGCAGGTACAATCAGGCTCAGAGTATATGAACGGGGTGCAGGTGAAACCCTGGCCTGTGGCACAGGCGCCTGCGCAGCAGTAGTCGCCGGTATTCGCCAGGGCTTACTCGACAATACTGTCACCGTGCAGCTTCCCTGCGGGAACTTGCAAATCAACTGGCAGGGCGGGCAAGCCCCGGTTTTGAAAACGGGTCCAGCCGAGACGGTTTTTGAAGGAAGTATTGAAATATGAAGCCAGATCCCAGTACTGATCATTCCTCACCAGAATCCCTGAATGATGAAACGGTCAGCCGTTATCTGGAGAACAATCCGGAATTCTTCGACCGTAAAGCAGAATTGCTTCTGGAACTGACCATACCCCATGAAAGTGGTGGCGCCATCTCCCTGCTGGAACGTCAGGTGGCCATGTTCCGGGAACGCAACCTGGAACTGCAAAACAAAATCAATGATTTCATTTTCAATGCTGAGGAAAATGATGCCCTTTATGAAAAAACCCGCCTGGTCATATTGGAATTGCTCAAAACCAATACCCTGACAGAATTATCAGACATTATTGAAGAAACCCTGAAAACCGAGTTTGTCGCGCATGCCAGTCGCCTGTTCTTTATTACCGACAATATTGACTCCATTCTTGGCAATATTGGTATGAACGCTGACAAGAAAGAAGATCAAGGCGAAACAAACAACACAAGCAAAGAAAGTAGCGATGATAAGGCCCGCAAAGTCAGGACACTGGAAACATCCCTGGCGCGTGAAACTCTGGGCAAACTGTTTGACAAAAAACGCACCTTTTGCTGCGAGCTGACACCCGAACAGGCCAAACTATTGTTTCCAGACACTACCAAGGAAGTGTTATCGGCCGCAGTTATTCCGGTACATCTGAACGAAGCGCTGCGCGAGAAAAAAGGCATCAGTATGCCCATACTTGTCATCGGCAGCGAAAAACACAATCACTTCAACTCCAGCCTTGATACCCTGTTTCTCGATTTTATCGGCGAAATCCTGGCAGCCCACATTACTCGCCTGACGGCCTAGTTACTGCGCACTTTTTGCTGTGCACTAACAAACACAGATCACTATGAACGCCCAGCCACTTGTTACTGTTCTTATACGCACCAAAGACAGGAAACACCTGTTGCAGGAAACACTGGACTCTGTCATTGCGCAAACTTGTGCATCTCTGGAAGTCCTGATAATCAATGATTGCGGGGAAGATTTTTCTGCTGACATTATTCCTGACCACATTCAGGAGAGCTTTTCTGGCAAGAACAGTTCTGTGCGCTGGATAAATAATACTGGCGCTCACGGCAGATCTATTGCCGCCAACCTGGGACTGGATACAGCCAGTGGCAAGTATTGTCTTTTCCTTGATGATGACGACACTATTGGCCCAACACACCTGGAAGGATTACTGACTGCTCTGGATAACAATCCTTCATACCATCTTGCCTACAGTGCCGTAAGGATCATGACAAATGGTAACGTTGAAACCACGCCCTCCTTTGCCTTTGAATTTGATCCCGTCAGGTTAATGATTGAAAACACCATCCCTATACATGCGGTTTTATTTGAACGGGGAATTATCGGAGAGGACATTCGCTTTGATCCTGCTTTTGAGCGTTTTGAGGACTGGGATTTCTGGCTGCAAATAGCAGAGAAGCATGATTTTCTCTTTGTTGATCAATGCACAGCCACTTATCGAATCGAAACCGGCAGCGGCTTTGGCGCCAAGGAAAATTCCCACAATGAATTAAATGACTATCGTTTTGCATTGTATAGAAAGTGGCTACAGCGCTGGCCTCAGGAGAAAATTCTTGCCTTGATTAATCGCAGTAGAGAATTTCCCCGCATCGACGATCTGGAAAGCACGGTAATACTTCTCAACAGTAACATTGAAGAAAAAGTTCAGTTTATAAACGAATTAAATGACCGGGCAGATGCAAAAGACAAAACAATACTGACACAACAAAAGCAGCTAGCCGAAACAACCAGTGATCTGCAAGCAAAAGAAATAGACCTTATCGCAGTAGAAAACGAAAACCAATCACTGGTTATCCAGGCTCAGCATTACCAGAATGAACTAAATACTGTATACAACAGTAAAAGCTGGAAGCTGACGAGACCATTACGCTTGTTTACGCGAATTCGTTATTTTCTCAAAACAGAAGGCCCACTCGGACTACTTAAACGGATTGCAAACAGGATAGCCGCCCGAACCAGCCGGGCAAAAAAGATCACTCCTGATTCTCCGATTTCTGATCAATATACATCTCTGTCTTTCCCTGAATATGGTAATCCCGGGTGCAGTATCGTTATCCCGGTATATAACAAATACCAGTACACTTTCCACTGCCTGAAAAGTATTTTCGAGCATACAAATTCTGAGACGTATGAAATTATTGTTGTGGATGATTGCTCATCCGACAAAACACAGAAAATGCTCTCAGGGATCAGTGGTATCAAGGTCATCAAAAATACTGAAAACCTTGGCTTTATCAAATCCTGTAATACCGGTGCTCAGGCAGCTAAAGGTGAATATCTGGTCTTGTTGAATAATGACACCGAGGTCCGTGATGGCTGGTTGTCCTCCCTGCGCCACACCTTCCATGATTTTCCTGATGCTGGTCTGGTCGGTGCCAGACTGGTGTTTGCAGATGGCAGCCTGCAGGAAGCCGGCGGCATTGTCTGGCGCGATGGTTCCGCCTGGAATTACGGGCGCGGTGACGACCCCAACAAGCCAGAGTATGCCTATTGCCGACAAGTGGATTATTGTTCCGGCGCCTGCCTCATGCAGCCCTTGTCAGACTTCCATGCACTGGGAGGCTTTGATACTCATTATGCACCGGCCTACTACGAAGATACTGATCTGGCTTTCAAGGTTCGTGAATCAGGGAAAAAAGTTTACTTTCAACCCAACTGCACCATTATTCATTTTGAGGGAGTCACTTCGGGAACCGACCCTAACAGTGGCGCCAAACAATACCAGCAAGTTAATCACAGTAAATTTTTCAAGCGCTGGCAAAACACCCTGAAAATTCACCGCCTCAATGGCAAACTGCCAAATCTTGAAAAGGAAAGGCATGTCGAAAAACGCATCCTTGTAATTGATGCGCGAGTATTAATGCCTGACCACGATTCAGGCTCATTGCGCATGTTCAATATCCTGAAAATTCTGCAGGACCTGGATTACAAAGTAAGCTTTGTTCCGGCAAACCTTCACTATGACCAAAAATATATCCCGCTTATGCAGGCAATCGGCATTGAATGTCATTACCAGCCCTATGTTAAAGACGTCAGCGAATACCTGGAAGAACAGGGCATGCAATTTGATGCGGTTATTCTCAGCCGTGCCGATTATGCGGAAAAATATATGGATGTGGTCAGGCAGTATTGCCCCCAGGCCCGAGTATTGTTCGACACGGTAGACCTTCATTTCGTCAGGGAGCAACGGGAAGCTGAATTGAGCAATGACAAGGCACTGATGGAGTCTGCCGCCATGCGCAAAAACCAGGAATTGGCACTGGCCCGCAAAGCAGACATTACGCTGGTAGTTAGTCCGGTTGAAATTACCTTATTTGAAAAAGAAGCGCCTGATGTGAATGTTGCCTTGTTAAGTAATATTCATGCCAACCATGACGCAGGCGCCGCCTTCAGAGACCGCAGGGACATGCTGTTTATTGGCAACTTTGAACATCCCCCCAATACTGATGCCATGGAATTTTTTCTGGATGAAATCTTTCCGCTAGTTGAAAAAGCGAACCCGGACATTAAATTGAAAATTGTCGGTGGCCACGTGCCGTCGCAGCTCAAGGCCAGAGCAAAAGAAAATATCGAGTTCACCGGCTTTGTGGAAGATATCACTGAGTTGTTTAACACTATCCGCTTATCTATTGCTCCCTTGCGTTATGGCGCCGGTGTGAAAGGGAAAATCAACTCCAGCATGTCTTACGGCGTACCAATGGTAGTTAGCACCATCGCTGCAGAAGGGATGAGCCTGGTTCATGAACAGGACATCCTGATTGCAGATCAACCAGAAGATTTTGCCAGGGAAATTCTGAAACTTTACGATGACGAAAACTTGTGGCTGGCGCTGTCAAAAGCCGGGAAAGAAAACATCGAAAGGCATTTTTCATTCGCCACGGCTGAAGCACAATTAAAAACCGTACTAGAGAGTCGCTAATCAGTCCGCTTGTTCAGTTGTCTCTTCTGCATCAAGCTTCTCGGCCGTCGGCAAATCCAGTGCAATAGCATGACCCCAGGTACTGGATTCCACCTGAAACCAGAAATACAGTATTGATAGAATGCCAAGGGTCAGCCCGGTTACAACACCGGCATCAACTATTCCCCGCCAGGGCTGGGGGGTGATTCGCAGCAGCATAATCAGACCAACAATCACCCCCGTCACTGCCCAGGACACAATTTTGCGTTTACGTGTGGCATGGATATAGCCCATGCAAAACATGGGCGCCAGTAGCGACAGGACAGGATGGGTTTCAGTGCGCAGATACCTGGCGCGAGCCACAACACGGGGCGCAAAGGCCCGGTGAAAGCCCTTGTAACCTTCCGTCCATGCCATCCAGGGTACAAATACCAGTAGCGCGATCCAGTGCAATGGGCCCAGGTTGAAATCACCAAGTTCCATCATACGAGGAGCAAGTCGCATAATCGCAAACAGCAGAAACAGGATGACACCGGCAATGCCCCAATAAAAACCCAATATGCGCAACTGAAATAGCCTGATAAGTGATTGAAAGGAAAATAAAGGGCGGCATTGTAACAAAGAATGACAATATCAGGCTTGTTGCAAAATAAACCATTTATGCTCACATTACTGTCAGGGATCGCCAGGGACCCGCTGCTTAAAGAGCAAAGGCTCCGCATAACCCTTTTTGCTATAATCCCTGAACTTTTTACCAAGACTGCAGTCCGCCGGGGTTGACCATGACAATAAGACTTGCCGTAGTGATGGATCCAATCCAGGCCATCAATTTCAAGAAAGACACTACTCTTGCCATGCTCAATGCGGCTCAGCAACGAGGATGGACACTTTCCTATATCGAACAGCAGGGTTTATACCTGGATAACGGCAAAGCCATGGCCATCATGCAGGACCTGATCGTGAAAATGGATCCTGACGACTGGTACGAGCTTGGCCCTGAAAAGAGGGATTCACTTGCCACCATGGATGTCATCCTCATGCGCAAGGATCCGCCTTTTAACCGGGAATTCATCTATAGCACCTATATATTGGAACAGGCAGAGCGTGAGGGAGCCCTGGTAGTCAACAAGCCTCAGGCCCTGAGGGATTTCAATGAAAAAGTCAGCGCCACCCTGTTTCCCGAGTGCTGCACCCCCGTCCTGGTTACCCGGGACAAGAATTTACTGGGTGAATTTTACAAGCAGCATAAGGATGTCATCTTCAAACCTCTGGATGGTATGGGCGGAACCGGCGTCTTTCGCATCAAGCCTGGTGACCCCAATGTCAGCGTAATAATTGAAACGCTCACCGAATACGGCACGCGCCAGATCATGGCGCAATCCTTTATTGCGGAAATTACCAGTGGTGACAAACGCATCCTGATGATAAACGGCGAATCTGTAGGCTATGCCTTGGCGCGCCTGCCTGCCGAGAATGAAACCAGAGGGAACCTGGCGGCCGGTGGCACTGCCAAAGGGGTGAAGCTATCAGACCGGGATCGCTGGATTTGTGATCAGGTCGGTCCAACTCTCAAGGAAAACGGTTTACTCTTTGTGGGTATAGATGTCATTGGCGATTACCTGACTGAAATCAATGTCACCAGCCCCACTTGTGTCAGAGAGTTGGATGAAGCCTTTGATCTGGATATCGCTGGCCAGCTTATGGACTGCATTGAGATGAAGTTAAAGGAAAATCACTGACATTTTCATTGGCAATTATTTAATCGTCTAACCATGAATACTGCCGTCACTACTGAAGCCACTTCGCTTGCCAACGAGAGATTTGGTTTCACCATGTTTGTGTCCATTTGCCTGCACGTTGTACTTATTCTTGGCGTAGGCTTTGGTATTTACGAGCAAGCCAATTCCAGCAGCTCCATAGAAATAACCCTGTCCCAATACAGCAGCCTGGAAGCACCAGAGGAAGCGGATTTCCTGGCCCAGGACAACCAGCTCGGCAGTGGTAGCCAGGAAGAAAAAGCAGCTCCCAGCACGCCAGTGCAATCCCGCTTCAATGATGATGTGATTCAGGATGTGAGCCCCTTTGTGGAACAAAGTCCTGCAGAGCCACAAGAGGCAAGTCAGGTCATAACCAGTACAGAATCTCCTGAAGCTGTTAACCAGGAGCCCAGCGAAGTTCCTTTGCAGGAAAGTGCCGAACAACCTCTGGAAAACCTGACCGAAAGTGTACTCAATGAAAGACTGGCGAGCTTGCAGGCACAGCTGGATATCCGTCGCCAGGCCTATGCCAAGCGCCCCAGGCGCTACACCATATCTTCAGCCTCCACCCAGAAATCACGCGATGCGCTGTACCTGGATAACTGGCGAAAAAAAGTTGAAGCTGTTGGCAACCTGAATTACCCGACCCAGGCGAAGGCTCAGGGCATCTACGGTAACCTGAGATTGCTGGTATCAATACGCTCTGACGGTACCATTGCCAGTGTTCGCATACTGAGCTCTTCCGGCCACCAGATACTGGACGAGTCGGCAATCAGAATTGTTAATATGGCTGCGCCTTTTGCTCCCTTTCCTGAAGAGCTCAGACAGGAAGCGGACATTCTGGATATCATCCGCACCTGGCAGTTTCAGCGTAATAATTCATTCCGAACTTTTTAACAGAACCTGCTTGAAAGACGCAAAAAAGGCCCGATACTAAAATAAACTGTAACCAATCTGTTCCAATTAAAGATGAACACCGAAAAACTGGACCTGACAAACCACTTCCTTATTGCCATGCCGCAATTAAGCGGCTCCTATTTTGGCAACACAGTTGTCTACATGTGGGAACATGGAGAAGACGGCGCCCTTGGCATCGTGGTTAACCTCCCCCTGCAATTAAAGCTGAAAGAAATTTTTGGTCAGCTGGATATCGCTGTTCAGCTTCCTGAAAGCGGTGAAGAACCTGTACTTTCTGGCGGACCAGTTGAAACAGACAAAGGCTTTATCCTGCATGACGCACATCGGAACTGGACATCCACCCTCAATATTACAGACGACATCAGCATTACTACGTCCAAGGATATTCTTGATGATATCGGTCGTGGTGAAGGTCCAGAAAATTACCTGGTTGCGCTGGGTTGTTCCGGCTGGAGCCCTGGACAGCTTGAACAGGAGATTGCTGATAACTCCTGGATCACCTGTCCTGCCAGCAAGGACATTATCTTTTCCCATGAATTTACCAGGAAGCCTGATATGGCCGCTGCCACCCTGGGGTTTACCATGTCCCAATTAACCACGGAAGTTGGCCACAGTTAATGTCCCTAATGTTAACCAGGAAAGGCTCTGCCCTCTGACTTCCCAATCTCACACACTACTGTGCCTGGACTTTGGCACCCAAAAAATGGGCATGGCTGTTGGTCAGACCATTACCTCGACAGCGTCACCCCTGCCTGTTATCAAGGCAAAACAAGGCGAGCCTGATTGGGAGCAACTCGATGAGATGGTCAGGCAATGGAAGCCTGCTGCAATTATTGTCGGCATGCCATACAACATGGATGGCACTGAAAATGACATGACGGAGAAGGCAGAATCTTTCAGAAAGAAACTACAGGAAAAATATAATCTCCCTTGTCATGGCATGGATGAGCGTCTGAGCACGAGAGAAGCCAGGAATATCAGCAGGGAGAATGCAGAGGCTTCAAGAAAAAAGTTTGATGAAAGAGGAGAGGTTGACAGCCTGGCTGCGCAACTGATTCTTGAATCGTGGCTTGAACAATTGAACTGAAGAACAGAATTGAAGAGCGGGATTAAAGAACAAGATTGAACAGCAATTAAAGTTCAGGAATATTCCTTTAACACTTCAAGCACCTGAACATTGATACTGGCATACCACTGCTCTCGCCCTTTTAGCTGCGCTTCTTTATGTGCCGGATTATTTTTCCAGGCTTGAATATCCTCAAGTGAATCCCACCAGGAAATTGCCACCTCATCCTCGCCTTCTGTATACGAAATAAAATCCCGACAGAAATATTCAGAGAAAGCCAACTGCCGAAGTTTTTCTGCAGTTTGCGAATATTCCTCATCGAACAGTTTGATTTTGGCGCGGAAAATAACGGCGTACATTCTTTAATCAGTCAGCCTTTGGTAGAACAGGGACAGGCTATATGGCTTGCTTTGAATTTCCACTTATTGGTTTACAAAAATTTCACCAGAGATTTAAACTGACTTGTGACCAAAGTCTGTCCCGTGGAAAGGCACTGCCGTGCCTTTCCCTCTTTAACAAATCAGCCAGCGGCTGGCTTGTTAAAGCTGACTTGCATCTTTGGCTTTTGAGGCCGCCTCTTGGCGATCAACAAGCCCTTTTTGCACAAGCCCTTTCAGACATTGGTCGAGAGTCTGCATCCCTACCGATTGACCCGTCTGGATGGCCGAATACATCTGGGCAATTTTGTCTTCCCTGATCAAGTTTCGAATTGCAGATGTCCCAATCATGATTTCATGAGCGGCCACACGACCACCGCCCACTTTCTTCAACAATGCCTGCGAGATTACAGCCTGTAAAGATTCAGACAGCATGGAGCGTACCATAGACTTTTCAGCCGCCGGGAATACGTCCACGACCCTGTCAATAGTTTTTGCTGCTGAGGTAGTATGCAATGTGCCGAAAACAAGGTGACCGGTTTCTGCAGCAGTTAGTGCCAGACGAATGGTTTCCAAGTCGCGAAGTTCACCCACCAGAATTATGTCTGGATCTTCACGCAAAGCTGAGCGTAAAGCTTCGTTAAAGCCATGTGTGTCTCGATGGACTTCGCGTTGGTTAATGAGGGATTTTTTGCTTTGATGTACAAACTCAATCGGGTCTTCAATGGTTAGAATATGTTCATACCTGGTTGAATTGATGTAGTCGATCATTGCCGCCATCGTCGTACTCTTGCCGGAACCGGTAGGTCCAGTCACGGCAATCAGCCCGCGTGGCGTATTGGAAATATCCTCAAACACTTTGCCCATTCCCAATTGCTCCATGTTAAGCACCTCGGAAGGAATGGTACGAAACACCGCCGCAGCGCCACGATTCTGGACAAAAGCATTCACCCTGAAACGGGCCAGGCCGGGAATCTCAAAGGAGAAGTCAGACTCCAGAAATTCCTCGTAATCCTTACGCTGTTTGTCATTCATGATTTCATAAATCAGCCCGTGGACTTCTTTATGATCCATGGGATCAACATTAATACGGCGAATATCACCATCTACACGGATGAGCGGTGGCATACCGGCAGTTACATGAAGGTCGGAAGACCCCTGCTGTACACTGAAGTTCAGAAGTTCCTGAATATTCACCGATTACCCCCTATAATTCGAATCTTGGTAAGGAAAAAGCATGGCCCCGAGCATACCAGAAAACCTTGAAAATGTTCGCCATCTGATTTCTCAATATGAGAAAAAGTATGCGCGAATACCCGACTCAGTGCAATTGCTTACCGTCAGCAAAACCCATGCGGCGGAGAAAATAATGGAGGCTTGCCAGGCGGGGCAAAAGCACTTCGGCGAAAACTATGTTCAGGAAGCTCTTGAAAAAATAAGCACGTTAAACGCATACAATCTCACCTGGCATTTCATCGGCCCTGTGCAATCAAACAAAACCCGCGCTATTGCAGAAAATTTCCACTGGGTGCACAGCGTCGACCGCCTGAAAATTGCTCAACGTTTGAGCGACCAGCGCCCGAAGTCTCTGCCTCCACTCAATATTCTTTTGCAAGTCAATATCAGCCATGAAGATAGTAAGGCCGGAGTCAGCCTTGATGAACTCGACACTCTGGCCAGGAGCTGTAATGAACTGGACAACATTGTGCTTTCAGGGCTGATGGCAATTCCCTCACCAGTGAAGGAATTTGAGCAGCAACGCGGAAGTTTTCATGCTCTGCGTGAAGCAAGAGACCATCTCATTAATCAGGGCATTGTTAGCTGCCAGCATCTTTCCATGGGCATGAGTAATGATTTTGAAGCAGCTATTGCGGAAGGGGCTACTATTATTAGAATCGGGACTGATATTTTTGGGGAACGGGGATAGCACAGGAGTCAGGTCCGGCAGGGAAACTTTCAGGTCTCGGGTCTAGGGGGGCTAACAGGGACAGACTATATAAAATGCCTGGAATTCGAACTGAGCACTACACGACTAATACTGTGAAAATTTAACCTGCTTTGAGACCAAAGTCTGTCCCGTAAAATGACGCTGCAGCGTCATTTCGCCTGCGGCGCCTTCGCTCTAATGCAGGGGCAGACTGTGAAGATTGTTTGAGATTTTGGCTTACTCTTTTTCGAGACTTTCAACTGGAACCTGGCCTTGAACTTGACCAGCGTCTGTCCCGTGGAATGACTTTGCAAGTCATTCCGCCTGCGGCGCCTTCGCTCTGTTTCAACTATAACCTTCAGGGGAATTTTTTCTTCAGGGTTTCTGTCCTCTGTTCTTCTATCAGGTACAATGGCCGAATGCCTGAAAACGCTGAAACAAATACATTCACCATCGGTTTTATTGGTGCCGGGAACATGGCTGCGGCTCTTATTGATGGCCTGATTGGCAATGGCTGGGATCCTGCAAATATTCATGCCTCCGATACTGAAGAAGCAAGATTGAAGCTGCTTGCTGAAAAAGGCATCGCCACAACACCTGACAACCATACCGTTGTAACTAATTCTGATGTTGTCATTCTTGCCGTGAAACCCCAGGTCATGAAAGATGTCCTGATCCCGCTTCAAGAGACATTAACTGCAAACGCCTGCCTGCTGGTATCCATAGCGGCCGGCATTCCCATAGGCAATCTGCAGGAATATTCGCATGCAAACCAGGCTGTTGTTCGCTGCATGCCTAATACTCCGGCTCTGGTTCAGTCTGGCGCCAGCGCCCTGTTTGCCAACGAGCATTGTTCTGCATCGCAGAAAAGCCAGGCCGAAGTATTATTAAAAGCTGTTGGTATTGTCTGCTGGCTTGAACAAGAAGACGACATTGATGCCGTGACAGCGCTTTCCGGCTCTGGCCCGGCGTATTTCTTCCTGCTCATGGAAGCCATGCAGGAAGCAGCTGTGGCATTGGGCCTGGACAAAAATACAGCGGAGCTTTTATGCCAGCAAACAGCACTTGGTGCAGCCAGGCTAGCCCAGTCCAGTGATGTTGATGTAGCAGAATTACGGCGCCGCGTGACCTCACCCGGAGGGACAACGAAGGCCGCCCTGCAACAGTTTGAATCAGAGGATTTCAGTGCTATGGTTGGCCGCGCGCTAGGCAAAGCAGCCCGACGCTCGAAGGAATTGGCCGCCGGAAGCAGGAAAAAATAATAATAACGAACTAGCAGATTGGTTGTAGAGCGCTTGGATGAAATAGTATGGGAAATTCAATTGGACAGGTCGTAGTATTGCTGGTGAACACTCTGGGTGGGTTGGTGATTCTGGCACTCTTGCTGCGTTTTTTATTACAGGCCAGCCGGGCTGATTATTATAACCCTGTATCACAGGCCCTGAATAAACTGACAGCTCCTATTCTAAATCCTCTTCGACGCTTAATTCCCTCCTGGCGGAATTTTGATATAGCGTCAATCCTGGTAGCGCTTGTTCTCAGCACTTTGGCGGCGGCACTAATGATTTTTTCGGCCGGTTTTGTTTTACCCGGTATTGGAATTTTATTGAGCTGGTCTTTCCTGGGCCTGCTTGCCCTGATATTGAAGGTATATTTCTGGGGCCTGCTAATCTCCATTATAGCCAGCTGGGTTGCACCATTTAGCGGCAATCCTGCCCTGATATTGGTACAACAATTACTTGAACCCATTCAAGCCAAATTCCGGAAAGTGATTCCTCCCATGGGCGGTCTCGACTTTTCCCCGATTTTTATTTTCCTGGGCATCCAGGTCGTGGAAATCATGGTTGTTGGTTCGCTTCGGCAAGGACTGGGCCTCAGCCAACAAGTTGCAATGTTTATCATCGGCATTTAATCCATAATTAATCAGAGTTTCCTGAATTTATGGCTAAAACTATTCCATCAGATTCCGTTGGACTCGTATCTCCGGAGCTTATCCATTTTGATGAGCCACTGGCGCTGCGCAGTGGGCGCGTTATTGAAAAATATGATCTGATGGTGGAAAGCTATGGAAAACTGAATGCCGATAAAAGCAATGCCATCCTGATATGTCACGCCCTTAGCGGTGACCACCATGCAGCTGGCTATCACGACCCCGATGATGAGAATGAAAAACCTGGTTGGTGGGAGCATTGTATTGGTCCGGGCAAGGCCTTTGATACCAACAAATTTTATATAGTTTGCCTGAATAACCTGGGTGGGTGTGCTGGCAGTACTGGCCCGTCTTCAATCAATCCGGAAACCGGCAAGCCATTTGGACCCGACTTTCCAATTATTACTGTACGTGACTGGGTAAACAGCCAGGCAAGATTGGCCGATCATCTCGGCATCGACACCTGGGCCGCCGTGATAGGAGGCAGCTTGGGGGGCATGCAGGTAATGCGCTGGGCTATTTCATTCCCGGAACGCCTGCGTCATGCCGTTATTATTGCGGCCGCACCCAAACTGTCGGCACAAAATATTGCCTTCAATGAAATTGCCCGGCAATGCATAACCAGTGATCCGGAATTTCATGAAGGCCGTTATCATGATTTCAATACCATTCCCAAAAAAGGACTGACGCTGGCAAGGATGGTAGGGCATGTTACCTACTTATCCGACAGCGCCATGCGCGACAAATTTGGCAAGGATGCCATCAAGGGTACCTTTGGCAGGGACCTGCGTACCGGGAAATTGAATTTCAGTTATGACGTGGACTTCCAGGTGGAAAGTTACCTGAAATATAAAGGCGAAACCTTTTCTACACAATTTGATGCCAATACTTATTTATTGATTACCAAAACACTGGATTATTTTGACCCGTCAGTGGATTACGATTTCGACCTCAGCAAGGCCTTTGCCAACAGCAAATGCAGATTTCTGGTAATTTCCTTCACCAGCGACTGGCGCTTCCCTCCTGAAAGGTCACGGGAAATTGTTGATACCCTGCTGAAAGCAAAAAAACCTGTGAGCTACCTGGAAATTGAAGCTGACCAGGGCCATGACGCATTTCTATTACCAAATGACCGGTATTTTAATGCTCTGAATTCCTACATGAACTGCGTAGCAGCAGAATTTGAAGATGGTACAAACAATGCGAGCTGATCTGGAAATAATTCAGCAGTGGATTGCGCCCAAATCCCGCGTACTCGACCTGGGTTGTGGTGACGGCTCCTTTCTTGCTCACCTGAAAAAAGCAAAAAATATCAGCGACTGCGGTCTTGAAATTGATGCGAACAATATCAACCTGTGTCTGCAAGCAGGGGTCAATGTCCTCGAACAGGATTTGAACAAGGGCTTATCAAATTTTGAATCGGGAAGTTATGACACTGTTTTGCTGGCTCACACACTACAGACTGTTGAGCGACCGGACATTCTCGTAGAAGAAATGCTGCGCATTGGTAATAACTGCATCATCACTTTCCCAAATTTTGCCTACTGGCGCCACCGCTTGAAACTGCTCACTGGAGGCAATATGCCCCAATCCAGTTCGCTGCCCTATGAATGGTATGACACACCCAATATTCATCATTGCACGATCAAGGATTTTGACACCCTGTGCCGCGAACGCGATATTAAAATCCTGCACCGCACTGTTGTGGATTTCAATCATCGCAGCAGTTTACTGATGAACCTGAATCCGAACTTGTTCGGCATCAATGCAATCTACCATTTCACGCGATAAGCACATGAAAAAATTACTGGTTCAGCTATTTTTTCCTGCCTGCCTGTTGCTGCCTGCTTTTTTGCAGGCTGCTTCAGAGGCCTTCGATGATTACACCGTGTATTACCAGGCCGTAAACAGCACATTTCTCAATGCTGACATTGCTGATCAGTATGGTATAGCCAGGGGTGATCGCCGCGCCTTCCTCAATATCAGCATTATGAAAACAGAAACCAACGGTAGCATCCATGCTGTTTCTGCAAATGTCAGTGGCGGAAAGCGCAACCTCCTCGGGCAGGTAGGTGATATCTCATTCACGGAAATTCGGGAAGAAAATGCCATCTACTATATTGGCGAATTTGATTTCTCCAATGCAGAAATAGTCCGCTTTTCTATTGACGTACAACCCGAGCAACGGGGCGAGGTTTATGAGGTTCGGTGGGAAACGCAGATGTATAACAACTGACCAAAAAAGTTACAAGTCACAAGGAATAACAGTCGCACCTGAATGTCCTTCCTCAATGACAATAGAAATTTATACATATCTAATCCAGAAATATTCAAAATAATTAGTAATAACTTGATTAGGCAAACGTGTCGTACCTTGTGACTTGAGACTTGTTTCCTGTCTCAAAAAAACTATTACGATGCACAAGACTGTAAACTTCTACAATTGATAAATGATTAACTATAACAAGATTATCCTGGCCAGCAGTAACGCCGCAAAGCTGCGAGAGATGCAGGATATCCTCGCGCAGAAAAACATTACTCTGGTGCCGCAAGCAGAATTTGGAATTCCTGATGCTGTTGAAGATGGGCTTAGCTTTGTGGAAAACGCCATGATCAAAGCCAGGCACGCCAGCAAATTATCGGGACTGCCCGCCCTGGCTGATGACTCCGGCCTGGTTGTTGATGCCTTGAAAGGCGAGCCGGGAATTTATTCAGCGCGTTATTCCGGCATTGAAGGAAACCGCGAAACCATTGATGCAGCCAACAATGCCTTGCTCCTTGAAAACCTGGAACAGATTCCTGCGAAAGATCGCGCAGCACGCTTCCAGTGTTGTATCGCCCTGGTTCGTTTTCCCGAGGATCCCATGCCATTAATTTGCCAGGGCTCCTGGGAAGGCAGCATTCTGCTTGAGGAAGCAGGTGTAAACGGTTTTGGTTATGACCCGCTTTTTTATGTGCCTGAATATGACTGTGCTTCGGCAGAGCTTGCACCGGAACAAAAAAATTCTCTCAGCCACCGCGGCAAAGCGTTAAAGCAACTTCTGGATTATTTTAAGGAATGAGCCCAAACCTCCTTAGCCTTCCCCCGCTGTCACTGTATATCCACATTCCCTGGTGCCTGAAAAAGTGCCCTTACTGTGATTTTAATTCACATGCCAATACTGGCGACCTGCCTGAAAAAGCCTATGTGGAGAAGTTACTTCATGACCTGGAACAGGACTTGTCCTATGTGCAAGGCAGAAGTCTGCGCTCCCTGTTTATAGGTGGCGGCACACCGAGCCTGTTTTCGCCGGAAAGCATTGCAACTCTGCTCGAGAAAATTGCTCAGCTGATTAAATTTTCCGATGATATGGAAATCACTATGGAGGCCAATCCTGGCACATTTGAAACGGAAAAATTTGCTCTATTTCGTCAGGCAGGTGTCAACCGGCTTTCCATAGGCATCCAGAGCTTTGCTCAACATTTCCTGAAAAAACTGGACCGGGTTCACGATGACAATGAAGCGCGCCACGCAGCCGCCAATGTAATGACCGCAGGCTTTGATAATTTTAACCTGGACCTTATGTTTGGCCTGCCTGGTCAGAATGAAGCACAGGCACTGGCTGATCTTGAAACAGCACTCAGCTATGAACCACCACACCTGTCCTGGTACCAGTTAACCATCGAGCCCAACACGGCTTTCTACAGTAAACCTCCTGCTTTGCCAGAAGACGACAGCATTATTGAAATGCATGAAGCTGGTATAGCCCTGCTATCCGGATATGGCATGGAAAGATATGAAGTCTCAGCTTTCAGCAAACCCGGCCTGGCCTCAGCCCACAATCTGAATTATTGGCAGTTTGGCGATTACCTGGGAATCGGCGCCGGTGCTCACGGCAAAATTACTTTACCGGAAGAAAATAAAATTCTACGCAGCCGCAAAAAAAGACAACCGGAACATTATCTGCAAAGCACTGACACATGTACTGCTGAGTCAGTTGTTATCTCTGAGCAGGATTTAGCCCTGGAATTCATGATGAATGTATTACGCTTGCGCGATGGCTGTGATGCACCATTGTTTGAGCAACGTACAGGATTGCCATTGGCCAGTGTGTCAGAAAAAATCGAACTGCTGCAGGACAAGGGTTTGCTCAGGCAAGACGGCATCTGCTCTACCGAGAAAGGCTTTCAGCTCCTGAACAGTTTGCTTGAAGAATTCCTGCCGACTGCGCCCCAAAACAGGGATACCATTGCGCTACACCCAATCCCGAAATAGTTAGTGTGTGAATCATGATGGAAATACCTCTTTATGTTATTGATGCTTTTGCATCCCGGGTATTCAAAGGCAACCCGGCTGCTGTCTGTCCCCTGGAATCCTGGCTTGATGATGAGTTGATGCAGTCAATTGCCAGCGAAAACAATTTGTCTGAAACAGCTTTCCTGGTGCCTGCTGGTGATAATGCCTGGGAATTACGCTGGTTTACGCCCACAGTGGAGGTAGATCTGTGCGGTCATGCCACTCTGGCCAGCGCCTTTGTGCTATCTATGAACAAACATACAGCGGCACCACAATATCTGTTTCATACCAAAAGTAGCCCGATGCAGGTCAAACAGGAGAAAGACTGGCTTACCCTGGACTTTCCCGGACGCGACCTTCAGGAAATAGAGGACAAGGCTGCTGTTCTTTAAGAGTCTCAAGCAGCGTTGGGCATGCGTCCTGCCAATATTGTTCAGTCTGCCTCCACTCTGATAGCCGAATTTGAGGATGAGCAGACAATCCGCTCCCTGACTCCGGATTTTCAAAAAATTAAGGCTCTGGAATTCCGCGCGGTCATTGTCACAGCCAGGGGGGATCACTGTGACTTTGTCTCACGCTTTTTTGCCCCTCGTGTTGGTATTGCTGAAGATCCTGTCACCGGCTCTGCCCATAGCAGCCTGATTCCGTATTGGCACAGGCTGACTGGAAAAAATGAGCTCCTGTCCAACCAGGTCTCCCAAAGGGGTGGCGTACTGCGCTGCAAGTACAAAGGGGAAAGAGTGGAGATTAGCGGCCAGGCTGTCCTTTTCAGCCAGGGGAAAATACGCCTTTAACCACATAACTCTTTAGTTTTTCTCTCTTATTTCGACCAAATCTAGTAAACTAACTGAATGACCAGCGATCCCTATAATATTGCCTGTGACCACGGCTTCATCCAGTCATCCTGCGCGAACTGCAATTTAAAAGGCTTATGCCTGCCAATTGCTATGGATATCAAGGATATCGACAAGGTCGACGACGTTATCCGGCGTAGTCGCCCTATTCAGCCTGGAGAACACATTTAACGTAGTGAAGATAAGTTCACCTCTGTTTTTGCGGTACGCTCCGGTTCCATCAAAACCTACCTGCTGGATGATGACGGGGTTGAACAGGTCACCGGTTTTTATCTTCCTGGTGAAATCCTGGGCTTTGATGGCATAGGTACCTGTAATCATGGTTGCAATGTAGTAGCACTGGAAACATCCACTGTCTGTGAAATCCCTTTTGAGCGGATAGAAGAGCTGTCACTTCAGATTCCCATACTGCAGCGGCATTTCTTTCAATTAATGAGTCAGCAGATAGAATCCGACCATCAGATGATGATGACCCTGAGCAAGAAAAATGCGGAGGGGCGCATTGCCACACTGTTGGTTAGCCTTTCCAAACGCTACGGGCGCAGAAATCTTTCCAGCAGCGCTTTACGTCTACCTATGTCTAGAATGGATATTGGCAATTTTCTTGGCCTTACTATTGAAACAGTCAGCCGGACTTTCAGCAGACTGCAAAAGGAAGATGTTATAAATGTAGACGGCCGGGAAATACACATCAAGAAGCCTGAAGAGCTGCAGGCAATCTGCCACGGTTCCAAATGAACCAGCAAAGAATCTAATTGCCCCCTGCCCTTGACCTGGATCAAGCAAGCAGGTTAATTGGATTGTCCGAAGTGACCAATAGATAAACAATACCCCGCATGGGTAAAGTCACTAATTTGTCTCTTCATCATAATATCAAGAACAGTACGGTTTGCAGTTCGGGCGACTCAGCGAGCGATATTTCTGAAACAGGCTCGCCTATCAACGCCTTATGCAATTCACTGATCAACGTCGAGAGTAAGAAAAAATTCCGCGCTTTCCCGGAGCGTTACTGCAGGGAATTTGGTCTTTCCCTGGAAGAGATTCATGCTGTCACTGATCTGGATGTCATCCAATTACTCAAATTAGGCGGGGATCTCCCATCACTGGAGCGCCTGACCAGTATTTATGGCATGGAGATTATGGAGTTATGTGCAGAACAGACAGGCAAGTCATTGGATGAAGTAAAAAACTATCTGGATTCCTTTTAAACTTTATACTCCCTTCGCAACCATCCCTCTGGCCCCCGGCATTTTCCTTTATCTTTCTTGTCTTCAGTTTGAGATAATCCGGCTTACTTTTGTGGTTGTGAAATTTTCCTGGCAAAATGCTGGACACACTTTTCTTTTATTTTTCAAAAATAGTTTGGGCGCTGATTTCACCCGGCTCTTTTCTGTATATTTTATTGATAACAGGAATTGTAATGCTGTTCCTGAAAAAACAGCGCATCGCCAAAGCCCTGCTTGGCACAGCTGCAATTCTACTGACGCTTGTTGCCTTTTTACCGCTGGGGAAATGGCTGGTGACGCCACTTGAAACACGCTTTGCTGCCAATCCGGAATTGCCTGCAACGATCGATGGCATCATCTTGCTTGGCGGAGTGATAGACCCTGTGAAATCCTATATCTGGGACCAGCCGGAATTCGGCGGAGCTGCTGAGCGCTACCTGGCCTTTTCCGAATTGGCCCGGGAATATCCCAACGCCAAATTGGTTTTTACCGGTGGGACAGGCACTTTACTGGATCAGGAATACAAGGAAGCAGACATTGCCCTGTATTCCCTGGAAAGTATGGGGATTAATCGCAACCGTATCGAAGCGGAAAGAGAGTCGCGCAATACCATTGAAAATGCACTCAAAAGCAAAGCCCTGATGAAGCCCGGCACAGGAGAAAACTGGATACTGGTCACATCCGCAGCCCATATGCCGCGCTCAGTTGGGGTTTTTTGTGCGCAGGACTGGCCAGTCATCCCCTGGCCTGTAGATCATGAATCATCCCCCGGCATGCAAACCAGGATTGCCTTTGATCTGGCGGGCAACCTGTCCACATTGAATACACACACAAGGGAATGGGTTGGACTTGTTGCCTATTACATTACCGGTAAAACTTCTGCATTATTGCCATCTGGCTGCTACTAAAAATTATTACAATAAAACAGGAGACATACTTGGCACTCTGGAACAAACCCATTTCCCTGGAATCCCTTAATGCGGTGATGCGGGGCACCATGTGTGAACATGTAGGACTTGAGATCATTGAAATCGGCAATGATTTCCTGAAAGGGACTTTGCCTGTAGACCATAGAACTTCTCAGCACATGGGAATTATCCATGGTGGTGCTTCAGTTGTGCTGGCTGAAACCCTGGGTAGTGCTGCAGCGAATTATTGCTGCGAGCCCGGCTTTCATATTGTTGGCCTCGATATCAATGCCAACCATGTCAGAGCTGGCAGACCGCCTCTGATCACTGGCATCGCCAGGCCTGTCCACATTGGTAAAAAAACTATCGTGGTGGAAATAAATATTACAGATTCAGAAGAAAAGCTTGTTTGCGTATCACGCTTGACCGCGGCCGTTCTTGAAGACAGGAATAATCATGACTTTGCTAGCTGATGAAAAAATTCTCCTGAGCAAAAAAGGGGACCTTGCATTCAATAAAAAAGAAATTAGTGAGTATCAGGGCAAAATTCCCGGCTGGGAAGTAATCAATGAAAATGGCCTGGACAAATTACAACGTGAATATTTTTTCAAGGACTACCTGGCAATACTCGACCTTTGCCACAAAATTGGCATGATCGCAGAACAGGTTAACCACCATCCAGTGTTACACCTGGAATGGGGAAAACTCACTGTCACCTGGTGGACCCATGTTATTGGTGGGTTGCACAAAAATGATTTCATTATGGCGGCGAAGTGTGATCGGGCGGCGATGTTGGTTTGTGCACCGTGAAAGTGGCGAGTGGCGAGTGGCGAGTGGCGAGTGGCGAGTGGCGAGTGGCGAAAAAAATAATGTTTTTTGATTTTTCTTGTCAAGGCTTTCCCTTACTTAAGGTATAAATAATTACTTCTGATATTCTTCTTTCCTTGAGCCCCCTCGTTACTTGCCACTCGTCACTTTTATAGGTGTTAAATTATGAAATCTATTTCCTCGATCATATTCCTGATGCTGGCCATTGCCCCTGTCGCCTCAGCCCAGGGTCCGGGTGGTTTTGGTACGCCAGCACCTCCACCGCTATTTGCCGACTGGAATGAGTGGATTTTTAACGATACAGCGCAGGAAAATTTTGTGCTTGTTCGTGACGGCGATAATATAACCTTGCGAGTCAGTGGCGAGCAGGGCTGGGTTCAGTCTGCGCGGCAATACAGCAACTTTGTTTTGCGTGGAGAAATACGTTTTCTGGAAGCTGATTCTGACAGTGGTATTTTTCTTCGTGTTGAACCGGGTACTGATTTTATTCGCGGCTGGCCAGGGGACGCCTATCAGGTTCAAATTCGAGAAATTTCTGTAAACGAAGGTAACAACCCACTTCCCCTGTTGAATCTGTACAGGCATCGTGTAGTGGATGGCCGCTCAGTTTACCAGCGTGACCGTGTGTTTAATCTGTATACCGGCGTGGGTGAGTGGCAGCAAATCGAAATTATTCTGAAAGATAATTTTCTCACAGCCAGCCTGAATGGTGAGATTGTGTTACGCGCTACTGATATCGAAAACGCCAGTGGCTACATTGGCTTTCAAAGTGAAAAAGGAAGCATTGAATACAGGAACCTTGAAATTGAAACGCGATAATTTTAACGAGCTTTTCAACAAGCTGCTGAGTGAGCATTCTGTAAGCTCCACTGATCCCAACATCGACCAGAGTAATCTGGGAGTCATTACGCTGTTGGCGGAAACTTTTGAGCACCTGGGTTTTGCCTGCGAACTGGTGCCCGTGCCTGGCAAGCATAAAAAAGCCAATCTGATTGCTACACTCGGTTCAGGCCCTGGCGGCCTGGTACTTTCCGGCCATACTGACACCGTCCCTTTTGATGAAGCCCTTTGGGACACTAATCCCCTGGCGATGACAGAAAAAGACGGGAAATTTTACGGCCTGGGCGCAACGGACATGAAGGGTTTTTTTGCCGTTGTGCATGAAGCCGTTCAGGAATTCCTGGAAGCCGACCTGAAACAACCCCTGATCATTGTTGCTACCGCTGATGAAGAAAGTACCATGGCAGGGGCGCGCACTCTTGCTGCCCAGGGAAACCTGAAAGCCAGGGCTGCAGTTATAGGAGAGCCAACCAGTTTGCGCCCCATTCATATGCATAAGGGCATCATGATGGAATCCATCCATGTGCAGGGACAAAGCGGACATTCTTCCAACCCTGCCCTCGGACGCAATGCGCTGGAGGCCATGCATGACGTAATCGGCGCCCTGCTCAAGTTTCGGCAACAATTGCAGGTGGGTTACAACAATCCCCATTTCGTCATTGATGTCCCCACCATTAATCTTGGCGTCATTCATGGAGGCGACAATCCCAACCGCATCTGTGGTCATTGCGACCTGGCCTTTGATGTCAGGCTCCTGCCCGGCATGGCTTGCGATGTCATACGCGACAGCATTGATGCCATAGTGGTGCCTATAGCCGAGAGTCACCAGGTGGATATCAAACTGACTCGGCTTATCCCCGGTGTAGACCCATTTGAAAACAGGGAGAGCGATCTTGGCAAAGCCATTGAAAAACTGACCAGGCATTCCCCCGAGAGCGTGGCTTTTGGTACCGAAGGCCCCTTCCTGCAGCAGCTCGGCATGGACACTATCATCATGGGCCCGGGCAGTATCGACCAGGCGCATCAGCCCAATGAATACATGGCACTTGATCAGGTTAAGCCCTGTATTTCGGTATTGGAGGAGTTGGTTAGGCAGTATTGTCTTTGAGTCACAAGTTACAAGTCACAAGGTACGACCCGTTAACCAGATCTCCTTTTCCCAGCTGAATTGATTATTTCGATATTAGTGAATCTACCGGCTTCAATTTTTTCAGTGGAAAATACCTGCAGGTTCGACTGTTATAGCTTGTGACTTGTAGCTTGTGACTCCCACGCCAAGCGGGGAAAAATCTTTCGATTTTTCAGTCATTTCCGTTACAATACCCGCCCTTTTCAGCCCAATGGGCAGGAAATATGGAATCTGATAATTCTCAAAACGTAAATCTGTTTCGACAGGCTTTACCTTATATCAACGCCTACCGCGGGAAGGTGTTCGTTATTCTTTTGCCCGGGGAAGCGCTCGCTCACGCTAACTTTTCCAACATTGCCCATGACATCACGCTGCTAAATAGTATTGGTGTAAAACTGGTACTGGTGCATGGCGCACGTCCTCAGATTGATGCGGCCTTGAAGACGGCAGGACTCAATGATGAAAAGCATGATGATGTGCATGCCCAACTACATCATCAATTACGCGTGACCGATGCGGCCAGCCTGGAAGAAATTAAAAAAGTGGTTGGCAATCTGCGAATCAACATTGAGGCTAAATTTTCTGCCGGCCTGCCCAATTCTCCCATGCATGGTGCTGACATCAGCACGGTCAGTGGCAACTACGTAATTGCGAAACCATTTGGGGTTCATAACGGTGTGGATTACCAGCATACGGGAGAAGTCAGAAAAGTAGACTCTGATGAAATTACTCGGCAGCTGGGAGCAGGGAAAACCGTCCTGCAATCCAATTTGGGTTTCTCGCCTTCTGGTGAAATATTTAATTTGAAAGTCGAGGAAATTGCAGCCAGCATTGCCATCGCCCTGGCTGCCGATAAATTGCTTATCTATTCTGCTGAATCAGGCATTCTTGATGATGATGGCGAAGCAATCAGTCAGCTCAATGCAGAAGAAGCCCTATCCCTGGTTCAGGAAAAAATTACCAGCAAGGGTCTTGATCAGCAACTGTTGAATCTGGAGCTCGCAACAAAGGCCTGCAAAGGCGGTGTTAAACGCGCACAGGTAATTTCCTATGTTGAAGATGGCGCCTTGCTGACCGAACTGTTTACAAGAGATGGCACGGGGACTCTTATCACGCAGGAGAATTATGAATCCATCAGGCATGCAACCATTGAAGATGTAGATAGTATTTTTGAATTAATCTCTCCGCTGGAACAGGCAGGTATATTAGTTGAGCGTTCCCGGGAATTACTGGAAACTGAAATTGAACAATTCAGCGTTATCGAGCGAGAAGGCATGATCATTGCCTGCGGCGCACTTTATCCTCAGGAAGATGGTAGTGGCGAGCTTGCATGTCTGATCACCCATCCGGATTACAGGAATAACAATCTTGGCCAGACAGTGTTGGATCACATCGAAAAAAATGCCAGAAAAGCTAAATTGAAATCCCTGTTTGTGCTGACGACGAAAACACCGCACTGGTTTCAGGAAAGAGGCTTCGAGGCAAGCGATATTGATGCTCTACCTGAAAGCAAGAAAAGTCTGTACAACTACCAGCGCAATTCAAAAGTATTTAAGAAAGCCATTTAATTATTTTCCTAGAATGATATAAGCAACCAAGTTACCGAGAAGTCGCCATGAAAAACCTTAATAAATACAGCCGCACCATTACCCAGGATCCAAGCCTGCCTGCAGCTCAGGCTATGTTGCATGCTATTGGGTTAACCCGTGAAGACCTGAACAAGGCGCAGATCGGTATTGCCAGCACCGGCTGGGAAGGCAATCCCTGCAACATGCACCTCAATGATCTGGCCAAGGTGGTGAAACAGGGTGTGCAGTCAGAAGATCTGGTGGGGCTTATCTTTCACACTATCGGTGTCAGTGATGGCATCAGCATGGGCACCGATGGCATGCGCAATTCCCTGCCCAGCCGCGACCTGATTGCGGACAGTATTGAAACTGTGGTCAGTGCCCAGTGGTATGACGGTGTTGCCGCCATAGTCGGCTGTGACAAGAATATGCCCGGCGCCATGATGGCCGTGGCGCGATTGGACCGCCCCGCCATTATTGTCTATGGCGGTACCATCAAGCCCGGCTGTTACAAGGACAAGAAACTGGATGTAGTATCTGCCTTTGAAGCCTATGGGGAATTCAATTCCGGACGTATTGATGTCACCGAATTTCAGGGCGTGATCGAAAATGCCTGCCCGGGTGCCGGTGCCTGCGGTGGTATGTATACCGCCAATACCATGGCCTCTGCCATCGAAGCTTTGGGCATGTCCCTGCCATACAACTCCAGTTACCCGGCAGTTTCCGGCGACAAGGAAGACGACTGTCTGCGCGTTGGCCCGGCTCTGCGCCACCTGCTGGAAAATGACATCAAGCCATCAGATATCCTCAGCAAAAAATCCTTTGAAAATGCCATCACCGTGGTTACCGTCCTGGGCGGCTCCACCAATGCCGTACTCCACCTCATTGCCATGGCAAAAGCGGCCAATGTGGAATTGAGTATTGATGATTTCCAGCGCATCGCCGACAAGACGCCCTTCCTGGCCGACCTGAAACCCAGCGGCAAGTATGTAATGGAAGATCTGTGTGAAGTCGGCGGCGTTCCGGCCGTCATGAAAATGCTGCTGGCTGCCGGCATGTTGCACGGCGACTGCATGACAGTAACCGGCAAAACCATTGCCGAAAACCTGAGTGAAGTCCCTGACCTCACAGAAGGTCAGCAGGTCATTCATCCGCTGGACAAGCCGCTGAAAGAATCAGGTCATATCCGCATTCTCTACGGCAACCTTGCCGAGGAAGGGGCCGTGGCCAAGATCACCGGCAAGGAAGGCCTTAACTTCACCGGTCCGGCAAAAGTTTTTGATGGCGAGGCCGCCGTAAACGAGGCCATCCATGAAAAGCAGATCATCGACGGCGACGTTGTGGTGATTCGCTATTGCGGTCCCAAGGGCGGTCCTGGCATGCCGGAAATGCTCAAACCCACCAGTGCCCTGATGGGTCAGGGTTTAGGCAAATCAGTCGCCCTGATTACCGATGGTCGTTTTTCCGGTGGCACTCACGGTTTCGTGGTTGGCCATATTACTCCGGAAGCCCAGGTCGGTGGCCTCATCGCCCTCCTGAAAGACGGCGACATCATTACCATTGACGCGGAAACCAACTCACTGCAAGCCGATATCGATGCTGCAGAAATCGAGAAACGCCGCGCCGCCTGGAAACAGCCGCCATTACCGGCAACAAAAGGTGTGCTCTACAAGTACGCCACCCTGGTGAAAAGCGCTAGTGAAGGCTGCGTGACTGATTGAGGGAGTTACCGTTGATCACAGCACATCAGAGAATTTCAAGCACCACATCCGCCAGGCCTTCCCGGTGATCGGCAATGCGGCCAAAAGCAGAGTATGACAAATCAATGATGCGGCCCTGGATAAAGGGGCCGCGGTCATTGATTCTCACCAGCACACTGCGCCCGTTACTGACATTAATAACCCGCACCCTGGTATCAAAAGGCAGCGACTTGTGGGCCGCTGTCATCTCATACATATTGAAACGCTCCCCGTTGGCCGTCAGCCTGCCCTGGTATTTGTCTGCATAATATGAAGCAATACCCGCCTCACTGTAATCATTCGGCAGAAACACAGGCACCCTGAATGTAGCCGCAGCCGTTCCCGGGTATCGCAGAGTCACCTCCATATTGGCACAACCCGCCAGCACACAAGTACTCAGACAAATCAGTAGAAAGCGTTTCAAGGTGATTCTCCTCTTTCCTTTTTCTCGTTGTTTTCGGAGACCTTAGAGGCTTGAATCTGAATTACACCTGAATGCTTTTTACCCAACTCAAAGAAATGTGATGCAAGACAACCTTTTGTTCACGATGAAGAGAAAACTGCTTTCACAATTCATTTTCTATTCATGTTTGAGATTCTAAACAGGGCAATGGGACTAAAAACACTGGAGTAAAGATTTGCGTGGAGGCAATTATTTGACGAGAGCCCCTGCATCCACTGTTGTTATACACAAACCGGTCAATCCACAGCAACATCCGAAGTTTGCCAATATGGTAAAAAATTTGCGCCAAACCTTAGGTAGGATCTTAAGATTATCATCACATTTTGTGACTTTCCCACGGGCCATGGTAAACAGGACCCAACATATTTATGCAGTCAGCAATTTTGATGAAACAGTAAATTTCTTCACTGAAATGCATTGTTTTACCCTTGAAAACCCAAAAGTCAGTCGGGCTTTTCTCAAACTGGATACTTTTTCCTAATAGTTGGTGCCTATAGGGGCGAAGTACCAGCTAAAGAGACACATAACCATTTACTCATTGCCTGTGTAAATTGCGCGGGAAATAGTGATTTATACAGGCTATATCAATAGCGTGATGTGTAAATTCGCCAACGAATCACCAGTAAACCCCGGGGTTTAAGCGAATTTAGAGTGGATACTTCCTGGAGACAAGGGATATTAGTTGAGCAGGAATTCACTGGATAAAATACTCGAAACGGCCTTTTCAGCATTTATCTTTGTCTAAAATCTATAAAACCTGGATTTTATTCCTGCCTTACCTTGCGTAGAAATGCGCCAAGTCCCTGTGCAAAGCACCAGATAAGAGATAGACTGTCGGTATAGTGATTCTGCAAATAGTAGAATCATGCTTTAATAACACATGACTGGCACCAACGTTCTATTAGAATGGACGTTTTAGCCGGGCAGTGTCAAAGCTACTTTCGTGATGGTGATAGCGAGAATAGTCATTTTGTTCACCACCAGAAGAAGATTTTATTATGAGTAAAGGTACAGTTAAGTGGTTTAATGCAGATAAGGGTTTTGGATTTATTACACCGGAAGATGGGGGTAAGGATCTTTTTGTTCACTATTCAGAAATTCAGGCTGGTGACGAATACGCAACATTGAAAGATGGCCAGGAAGTAGAATTTGAAGTTGGTCAGGGCCAGAAAGGTCCATGTGCAAACAAAGTTAAACCTGTTTAATTTTAACGCACTAATTCAGTAACAAGCTCTTTTATAGCGCCCTTCAAACTCCGTTAACGGTTTTACCGTTAACCCAGATTGAGGGGCGTTATGCATTGGCATCTGGCAAAATCCACGTGGTACCAGGTAGATGCATTGCCAGAGCCAGTAATCCAGGATAAGCGATACAGGCCTGTCTACTGTCCTTTTCCTACGCTCCATAGATTTTACTGGTTGCCCTGTTAGCTTTAAAATTCCCTCCATCGCTACTCTGAAGCTTCCGCCCTGCCAAAAAATTGTTTTGTAATGCCTGCGGTATTTACCCCTTTCATCGGAACAGAACCTCACTCGATCATTATGGTATCAATGTCAATTGTCTTGAGAATGCTGACTTTGGTGATGTACCTGTGAGCGCTACTGGTGGTATTGGAATGCTATAAAAATCCACAGTATCATCTCTTGCTTCTCTATTTAGTCTGGGAATTAGCGGAATAATTTGTTTAACTCTTTACTGTTAAATAGAACAATAACAACATCACAATAATAACAGGAGACTTTCAGTGAAAAGAATTTACCTGCTCCGACTCACCCTGGCTTTAGCCATACTTGCCCCTGTCACCAGTTTTGCCCAGATCAGTTGTACTCGTGGCGGATTGCAAAATGCTGTTGATCTGTATATTGAGGCACAATCAAGTGGCGATATTTCCAACCTGCCAATACCAAACGGTGCAGGGTATTGGGAGAACGAGGAACGTATAGCGCTGGATGAGGGGCTGATCAATACGGCGATGGAAATTGACCATCATATGAGTCTGTTGGACGAAGATTCCTGTCAGACCTTTACTGAAGTGATAATTACAGATGAAGAAGCGCCTTATGTGCTTGGCACTCGCATGCGCATCAACCATGACAAGATCGCCGAAATCGAAATTCTCTGGACCACTACCGATTACTGGCTCTTCAATGCCGATGCCTATCTGGAGCATTCATCAGCCGAAGACTGGGGACCTATTGTCGCCGAAGAGCGCGCTTCCAGGGGGACTCTGGTCTCTGCTGCCAATGCTTATCTTGATGCTTTTCTTGAAGGAAAAATCGATCTTGTGCCCTGGGGCTTTCCCTGTGTGCGAGTGGAAGGTGGCATGTACACAGGAAAAGGCAGCCCGGATGACAGTTGTGAAGTTGGCGTCCCTGCCGGCGTCAATATAGCCAATCGCCGTTTTGTTGTGGACGAAGTTATTGGTTCAGTAGTTGTCTATTGTACCTTTGGCGCCGGTGCTCCAAACGGTGGCAGTGGTTCTGCTGATACCCATTTATTCCGGGTGGAAAATGGCAAATTGCGTTATGTGCATACCTTGACGCACCTGCTGATGTCCGCATTTCAAGGTGGCAATTAATTCCTTGCAACAAGCTGGGCAGGACTGCAGCCAGACCATAAGCAAAAAAGAGGTGACATACCATGTTAATGCTCATGCTGGTTTTTGCCCTGCTCCTGCTCATTGCCGGGGTCATACTCCTGATAAAGCCGGATTACATTCTTGATTTCATCGACAGGTATTCGGATAGCTGGGGGCTTTACAGCGGCGCTATCATTGTCCGGCTGGTTTTGGGCTTGTTATTGATTTACCTGGCAAGCCTTTCACGTTACCCAATGACTGTAACTGTCATAGGCTGGATAGCCATACTTGCTGCAGCGGTATTCTTGCTTATGGGCAAACAAAAGTTTACTTCGATGCTGAAATGGGTAACCAAAAAAGTTAAACCCTGGGGCCGGGTTGGCGGCATAGCCTCTCTCCTGTTCGGCGCCTTCCTTCTGTATAGCTTTGCCTGACCTGATACAACCCGTCTCCATGAGTGAAATTCAAATAGTTAATTATGCGCAGTACAATCTTGTTATTCATGACATCCGTCTTCGTGTCTTTACCGAAGAACAGGGCGTGGATCCAGCCCTTGATTTTGACGGTCAGGATGACGACGCTTTTCACGTTATCGTTATGCATGAAAACACTCCGGTTGGCACTGGCCGCATGTTGCACGATGGGCATATCGGCCGCATTGCCGTTCTACAGGAATACCGAAAAATGGGCTTTGGTGCCAACATTGTCGAAACACTGATCAAAAAAGCCCGGGCAGAAGGTCATGCCAGGGTATTTCTGGGAGCGCAGGTAACGGCCATGCCATTTTATGAAAAGCTGGGTTTCAGGCGCGACGGCGAAGACTACATGGAAGCCAACATCTTGCATACGCCAATGGCAATGGCACTTGAATATGAATAAAACCATGAAAGTCAGACTGGCCAGTACTGAAGAAGATCTTCTTCAGGCGGCCAAAGTCCTGTTGCAACTACGCCCCCAGTATGACCTGCCAGCAATCCTGGCACAGATCAGCAAACAACAGGAAGCGGGATACCAGTTGGCCATCGTGGAACACAACAACACCGTTATTTGTGCAGCCGGTTTTGTCATTACAGAAAAACTGGCCTGGGGCAAATACCTCTACGTGGACGATCTGGTGAGCGATGAGCATTCCCGTTCTTTGGGGGCAGGCAAGGAAATAATCACCTGGTTAAAACACTTTGCCCGCGAACAGGGTTGCAGGGAGTTACATCTGGACAGCGGCATGCAGCGCAAGGACGCACATCGTTTTTATGATCGGGAAGGTTTTGATCGCACCGGTTATCATTTTGCTGTTATTAACCTGGAAGACTGATTTGCCGCTGGTTAGCCTGAGTGGAACCTGATCTCCACACCTTGAATTTTAAATACTGGGTTATACTTTCCGCTTCTTTTAATCTGGATTTCAATAAATGAGTTCTGAAGAAAAAAACCTGGTCCTTATCGGCATGCCAGGCTCCGGCAAGAGCACAATCGGCGTCCTTCTCGCCAAAAAAACCTCTCGCGATTTTCTCGATACCGATGTTGTCATCCAGAGCCATGAGCATCGATCACTGCAGGATATTGTCGATAAAGATGGCTATATGGCGCTACGGGAAATCGAGGAAAAATGGGTAACTACCCTTCATGTTGAAAACACCGTCATTTCCACCGGGGGCAGTGTTGTATACAGCGAAAACAGCATGGCGCACCTGGCGCAAAACGGCATTATTATTTTCCTGGATGTAGCACTGGAGACACTGCAACAACGCATTACTGATTACGACCAACGTGGAATTGCGCGCCGACCCGACCAGAGTTTTGAAGAGTTGTTTGAAGAACGCTCAAAACTTTACCAGCGCTATGCGGATATCACCATTGCTTCCGGCAAGCTTAACCAGGATGAAGTTTGTGCCTCAATACTTTCTCACTGTTGACCATCTGTAAAACCTCACTTAGATTTTTTTTTCTTCCCACATCAACATCAACCGGTAGTTGTCACCATTGAGACATATCAAGCAGTAATTTTTTTATGTTTAATTCAGGTCGTTCTGTTTGTAAATAAAACCCGGGTCAGGTTTAATTTACCGGACAAAATTTGGAGTTAACTAATGGCACATTTCCCAGAGACACGGGCTTTCACTGGCATACTGAACATGCTGCGTTTCGAAGGCGATATTCTAGATTGCGAAGTAGAAGGTGAAATTCCTGCCCAGCTTAATGGCACCTTTCATCGGGTTCATCCTGACCAGCAATTCGCGCCTAAATTTGACGATGATCAGTTTTTTAATGGCGACGGCATGATTTCATTGTTTCGCTTCAGAAACGGCAAGGTGGATTTCAGGCAGCGCTATGCCCAGACTGATAAATGGAAACTGGAAAGACAGGCTGAAAAAGCCCTGTTTGGCGCTTATAGAAATCCCCTGACTGATGATGAATCCGTGAAAGGCCAGATTCGCAGTACTGCCAATACAACTCCAATCGTACATGCCGGAAAATTATTTGCCCTGAAAGAGGACAGCCCTCCCCTGTTAATGGATCCCCTGACCCTGGACACTTTCGGTTTTACCGACTTTGACGGCAAGATGACCAGCGAAACATTTTGCGCTCATCCCAAGATCGACCCCATCTCCGGCAACATGGTGGCCTTTAGTTATGGTGCCAAGGGACTATGCACAAAGGAATGCACGTATATGGAAGTGAGTCCGACAGGAGAGCTGCTCAAGGAAGTCTGGTTTGATGTGCCTTACACCTGCATGATGCACGACTTCGGTGTTACCGAAGACTATGTGGTTTTTCATCTGGTACCAATTATTTGCCAATGGGAAAGGTTGGAAAAAAACCTGCCCTACTTTGGTTTTGATACCACGATGCCCGTTTATCTTGGCGTGCTGCCTCGTAACGGCGAAGGCAGCGACATGAAATGGTTCAAAAGCCCCAATCTGTTTTGCTCGCATGTAATGAATGCCTTCAATGACGGCTCAAAAGTTTACTTTGATGTGCCTGTTGCCAAAAACAATATGTTTCCGTTTTTCCCGGATGTGCACGGCGCGCCCTTCAAGCCGGATGAGGCTGCTTCCTATATGACACGATGGACTGTGAACTACAACAGCAAGGGTGATGAGTTTGAGAGCTCGGAAAAAATGACCAACATGGTGGGAGAATTTCCTCGCATTGATGACCGCTATGCCACCCAACAACATGATTATGGCTGGCTCCTGGTTATGGACCAGAACATGCAATTCAATGGCCCCGGCGGTCGTGCCTCCGGATTGATGTTAAACAAACTTGGCTACATGGACTTCACAACCGGCAAACAGTCTGAATGGTGGTGTGGCCCCGACAGTGTTATCCAGGAGCCCTGCTTTGTACCAAGAGCACCAGACTCACCCCAGGGTGATGGTTACCTGATAGCTCTGGTAGATGATATCGTCAACAATTATTCACAACTGGCAATTCTTGATGCACAGGCTATAGAAGAAGGTCCTATAGGCGCTGTAAAACTACCCTTCCGTTTACGTCAGGGCTTGCATGGCAACTGGACCGATGAACGAAAACTCAGTGTTGCATAACGATGACAACAGTTACCCGATCAGACCACAACATTACTTACCGTCCGGCACTTAAACAAGACGCCCGACGAATAGCCGAGCTGTATTCCATTGCTTCAGAGGGTGTTGCAAATTATGTCTGGTCAAAACTGGCCGAGACTGAAGACAATCTGCTGGATATCGGACAACAGCGTTACGAGCGTAAAAATACCGTCTTTAGTTATGAAAATACTGTTGTAGCTGAAGTTGAAGGGATAGTTGTGGCGGGCCTGCTGGCGTTTGAAATGCAGGGAGAAGATGACTATGTGGAAGAAGACCCCGTACTCAAACCGTTTTGGTTGTTGGAAGAAACTAACAGCTATTATATTGCCGGCATAGCCGTGGACGAATCCTGGCGCCAATTAGGCATTGCCAATACCCTGATGCGCATGGCTGAGGAAAAGTGCCGGAATCTCAGCCTCGGAAAACTTTCACTCATCTGTTTTGAAAACAATACCATTGCTTATGAGTTTTACTTGCGGCTGGGTTACCAGGAAGTTATGCGTAAAGCTATCGTCCCGCATGAGATGATTCATTGTACCGGGGATGCACTGCTACTCGTTAAAGCTCTCTGATTTTCCCCACAGCACATAGCTCATTGATTGCTTATTAAGCGCACTTTCTTTTTTGATAGTATGTCTGGCAAAGAGTTTTTATTTGGATAAAACTTTTAATCACAGGAGATCTGCTTTCTTAAAGGAGAGATGACAATGCAAAAGCCAATCAGATTCATAAAACCAGTTTCACTTATCCTTTTTTCACACCTGATCTTTGTGCAGGCCTTTGCACATGTTCAACTGGATATTGCCCAATACAACTCTTCTGACCAGCTTATTTTTCCGGCAAACACTGATACCTGGGTACACCTGGGCAGTTCATTGGGTAGCGAATATGGTGAAGAGCCTTTTGATCCGGCAAACCCTGGCTCAATTGGAGTAGTCCAAATGGAGCCCAATGCCTACCGCTACTTCGTTGATAATGGCCAATATGCAGATGGCACGATGTTCCTGCTGTCGTTTTATGCCAGCGAAGCAGAATCAGACCCGCAACTACCCGGCTTTGTTCAAGGCGCACTGACCCAGAAGGAAATTCATGTCATAGACAGCGCACGTTTCAGTGAAGGTCGTGGATTTTTCCTCTACCAGGCAGAAACTACTACAACCACCGCCTCTACCAAGCTACCCAACAACAGTACCTGCGTGGTCTGCCATATGGCAGAAGGGAAATATAATGGGACCTTTACACAGTTTTATCCCACAATCAGAAGTATAGCTACAGATTGATATTTTTTTCATAATTAATAAATATTTTATATTAGTTAAATTATATCAATATCATGGTTGCGTAAAATGGCACTATGTAAAGATTAAAAATATTCGACTATCAGCCCTGTGTGAATCACCATCTACCAGGGGATTTCACTGCCATCGTAATTGAAAAACCGCCCATTGGTAGTTTGGTCCAGCCCATCTATCACCTGCATCAAGCCTGTGACACTGGTTTGTGTGTCAATAAGACCGTTTGGACCGCCCATATCCGTTCTAACCCAACCTGGATGCAAAGCCGCAACTGAGAAACCTTCTTTAGTCAGATCTATGGACAAACTTTTAACCACCTGATTCAGGGCTGTTTTGGAGGAACGGTAAACATAGGTAGAACCGCTGCTATTCTCTGCTATAGAGCCCATCTTGGAGCTCAGATAGACCATCTTCCCGGGGCTCTGCTGATCCATAAATGGCAACAACACTCTGGTAAGCAGCAAGGGTGCAATGGTGTTTATCCGGAATACTTCCAGCCATTCCTCTGGATCCACTTGATCCAGGTCCTGTTTTTGACCGTAAACACCAGCATTGTTGATATACAGGGAAATAGAGCGCCCTGCTAAATGTCCAGCCAGGGCCAAAATAGAGTCTTCACGACTGACATCCAGGGCTATTATTTCAAGTTGTGGGGATTTTAATTGCAGTAATTCTGCGGCTTGTTGGGGTACGCGGGCGCAAGCAATTACATTTTCGCCTCGTGCCAGGTATTGCCGGGTAAATTCCAGGCCAATGCCCCTGTTTGCACCTGTTATCAATACTGAATTCAACTCTGTTCTCCTGAAAATTATGGGTAGAACTGCCTGTTTTTTTCCGTTTTCGGGTGTAACATTGAAAGCCGGTTCCGGTCTGAACCTGATATGTAAGGCAGATAAGTCAGTTTGGCAGATTAGCAGGATTAAATAGATTAATTAATAGAAGGTTCAGACAATCTGCTTCATCATTTTAATGATGAAAATATGTTTAATTCACTTTTTGATTTAGGTAGATTTTCAGTGAGCAATAATCTGAATGAATACTACAGAAAAATTCATTGGCAAAAGTGCTGACGCCCTGATCAGGGTGACAGGCTTGTTATTTATTTTTCCCCAATTAATTAAAAAACTCACCCTCCTGTTCACTATCATTGGCCTGGTTCAGGCAAGCTCAGTTAGTGGACAGCCAACTAATGATCTTAAATCGCTCTTCTTTGAAGGGATATATCCCGACAACGAAAACCAGGTTTTATTATCATCGGCCGGAAGATATCCAAACAGTCCTGCATCCAATGGCATCATGAGACAAGCTCCTCAAAGCCTCGATAGAAGCTCTGTACTCGAAAGCATTCGTAATTATGAAGACAGTATTAGCACCATGATCGAAAACACTGGTTCATTCGCACCAGCTCTCGCACAGGAATACATGGCTCTGGGTACAAGCTATCAACAGGCCGGGGATGATGAAAGCGCTATCCAGGCTTTTGAAAACGCCATGTATGTACAACGGGTCAATGAGGGGCTGTTCACCATGTCCCAGATAGAAGTTGTCAGGAAACTTATCGAAGGCTACAAGCAATCCCGGAATTTTTCAGAAGCTGACAGGTACCATGAATATTTGTACTACCTGATGGCACAAAATCTGGACGACGATGATGATGAATTGCTGGCTGCATCACTGGAATGGGCAGACTGGAATATAGAAGCATTTCGCAGAATGGCCTTTGGCAGGGAAGAAGGGCTGAGTATAAGAGGTGATGTACAAAGTGGCCCCTCACTTATGTTAAGGCGAGGCGACCTTGTACCAGTGGAAAACGACCAATTCACCGAACTTATGTTTGTCCCCAGGTCTGCAATGCTGGGCAACTCAAGCGCAATACCAGTACAATCCTACAGAGCCGAAGAAATTTTTGACCCCCGCCTGAGAAACGCCGGCGACATTCTGGAAAAGCTCCTGGAGAGCAGGCCGGATGATCCGGATATATTAAAAAGACAAGCTAACATTACTTACTTGTTTAAATCACAACTGGAATCATTAGTCGGTGAGAGCATCTATGGGTCATACCTGAGGCTTACAACAGCAAGGCTAACACGTTCTGTCTCGGTACTCAGGCGTGGATATACGGATAGCCGGGACAGTCTTACCGCTATAGCAGAAGCCAAAGTAGAGGACAGTCCCATTGAGGCTGCTAATGCCTACATTGACCTGGGTGACTGGGATTTGCTTTTTGATCGCTTCCAGCGAGCAAAACAATCCTATGCCAAGGCCCGGGAAATACTGTTGGCTGAAGGGCACTCCGAACAGGAAGTAAGTGAATTTATTACACCTGAACCAGCGCTTTTTATTCCCGGCTATATTTCCTATGAGGATACGCGACAGTTTCAGGGTATCCCGGAAGAGCTGGATATACCTTATATTGGCTTTATAGATATTAACTTTAATAAAAACAGAAACGGTTCACTGCGAAATATACAAGTACAAGGTGTTTCTGAAAACACCGGGCAGCGCATAACCCGAAGGCTCTTAACGCTGCTAAGAACAGTTAAAGCCAGACCATTATTTGTTAATGGGAACACTGAAGCACAAGATGATATTAAAGTAAGGTACTATTATTCATATTAAAGAAGATTGTTAATATTCAGAGTGAAAGGCATTTCTGAAAAAATAATGAATTCAGTAAATATAATCAAAGCAGGTTATTCATCGTACTCCCGCCTGAGCGCAAGAGAGCTTAACGGCGCAGTTTATTTGGCCTTTATTCTTACCCTGACTTTTTCCAGCCTCTTTTCAAATTATACATATGGGCAAAACATTGATGATCTTAAACTTCTGGTTTTTGAGCCTGTATTAATCGAATCCATAGTTGAGCCAGAAGCAGGTATTAATGATTCTTCTGATGAAAGCTCCGCAGTAACGGTCCGGGAAATCACTTCACTACCAAGTTCCGAAAATCCGTCTTCAGTTTCCGAATTTCTTTTCAAGGCCGCAATGGCAAACACACAGACGGTAATTGAAGGTATAGAAAGCGATATTTTCGACTACGAAGAGAAAGTTAAATCCCTTGAATTACAAGGCGGGGCCTATGAGCCAGAACTCAGTGAGGAGCTTCTGTCATTAGGAACGCTTTACCAAAACCAGGGCCTACATGCTCTGGCTATAGAGCAACTGGACAAGGCCCTTCATATTAATCGGGTAAACCTGGGGTTATTTAATCTTGAGCAGGAAAAAATCATTGAAGAAAAAATTGAAAGTTATGTGGCGATGGGCGACATCATTGCAGCAGACCTGCAACAGGAGTACCTGATTTACCTCAAGCGTAAGATTTACGGCAACACTAGTGTGGAATTGCTTCCTGCTCTAAATAGCTACGCAGATTGGAATATATTCGCTTTTGATTCCAGGCTTGCTACGGATTTCGCACTTAATTTTTCTGCTGAAGCAAATATCAATACTGAAAACCAGGTAAATAATTCATTGCCTCAAGAGGATGTTAAAACTGTAAGGCTTTTAAATGCCCAGTATGTTTACCGGACTATTATTGATATTTTGTTGAACAATTTTGGCCTTTCAGATCGGCGTCTGCTGGACATGGAAAAAAAGCTGGCTTTAACAAATTATTTCTTCGCCACGAACCTTGCTATCAGAAACGAAATTAACAGTGGCAAAGTTTCCACCCTCACCATGGATGCTTCCCAAGGTTACTACAACATGCCTCGCGCATCTTCCAATTCAATGGGTTACAGACGTGGCCGTGAAGCTCTGGAAAGACGTATTGATTACATGAAGAATATGGAGGGTATTTCTCCTACTGAAATTGCACTGGCCCAAATCGAACTGGCCGACTGGTTATTGATTTTCAATAAACGTACTGAGTCACTCGATATCTACCAACAGGTATATAACGAATTAAAAGCATCAGGTACTGACCAGGATAAAATTGACACAATTTTTAGCCCTGATTTGCCTGTTCAAATACCTGTATTCATTGATTATCAGTATTCCCGGGCAGCATGGAATATCCCGGAGGACATTGCACTGGAATATAAAGGTTGGGTAGATGTTCAATTCAGAATCAACCGATTTGGCCAGCCACAGGATGTGACTGCTCTTGGCCGTAGTGAGGACACCATTGAGACTATAGAAATACGCCTGCTCAGGCAGTTAAGAAATTCCAGCTCTTTCAGACCACGCTTTTGGGATGATCAACTACTCGAAGACGATCTTATCGAAGCCCGTTACTACTATAGTTTTTAAGAACAGTTTTTGAGAACAGTTTTTAAGAGTAATTATCGAAGAACAGCGTTTTAAACCACCAGGTCAATTTCTGTTTCATCCAAAGCGTTTAGCTCTCCAAAAACCTTCAACCCAACATTAGCCTTTAGCCCAGCATAAGCTTTTTGCCAATAAAAAAGCCGGATGAAGATCATCCGGCTTTTTTTAATACAGCGCTGGTTAAACCAGTTTATAACCCAACTCAAAAAGCGGCATCTTTCTGATGCGTTCGCCTGTCGCGTTATAAATCGCATTGGTTACTGCAGCCAGTACTGGCGGCATGGAAGGCTCGCCCCCACCTGTTGGTGAGAATTCTTCTGGCTCCAGGAAGGCTACTTCCAGTTCAGGTGTCTGAGGCATTCTCAACAGTGGGTACTGGTGGAAGTTCTGCTGCTGAATAACGCCATTTTCAAAAGTGATCTTGGAATTAAACAGTTGGCTGATGCCATCAATAATGCCACCTTCCAGCTGGTTTTCAGCGCCACTAAGATTGTGGATGAAGCCAAAGTCGGCAACGGCCCAAACCTTGTGTACTTTTACTTCCTTGTTGGCGCTAACACTGACGTCAGCTACCTGGGCCACATAACCACTGTGACAGAAGTAGAAAGACAAGCCTTTACCACGACCAGGCTCACTGGCACCCTGCTCATATCCAGACAATCTGGCTACTTCGCTGATGACATTGGCGGCACGGCCGGTATGCATTGATTGTGGGTTTTCAGGAATGGCCAGGCGCGGTTCACCAAGCGTATCCAGCATGAATTCAACATGACTTTTGCCTGATGCCACTGCCAGTTCATGCATGAAGCTTTGGAAGCTAAAGGCAATGGCATTTGAAGAAGGCGCACGCATTGGGCCAGTTGGAATAGCATTGTGAAACATGGTTTGTGACAGTTTCACATTGTCAGTCAAATCCATCGGAAATACGTTTGGATTCAAATCCGCACTGGTCATTGGTGCCGTATCATTGCCCGTAGAGGTGATGAAATGATCCTGCCATGCAGTCAAATTGCCGACTGAATCCAGACCAGCTTTGTAAGAATGGAAACCGCCAGGGCGGAAATAATCACCACTCATGTCATCTTCACGTGTCCACTGCAACTTGATAGGCACGCCTTCCATTCTACGAGCGATGGCAACGACTTCAAAGACATAGTCATTGGCCAGTTTCCGACCAAAGCCACCACCAATACGGGTTTGATGAAGTACAACCCGTTCTGCGGCTTCTTCAGCGGGTATACCAAGGAGCGCGGCAGAACCTGTTTCTCCACTTTGTGGAATCTGTGCTGGCGCCCAAATTTCTACTGACCCGTTTTCGTACTTGGCAACACAGGTTTCTGGTTCAAGTTGGGCATGGCTCACATAGGGGTATTCATAAAAGCCTGACACTACTGTCGCAGCATTCTGAAGTACGCTATCTACGTCACCTTTATTAGCACTTACACGGGTAGGAGGGCTGCCTCTGCCATTTAGGAACTGATTAATCATCAATGGCTCGCCTTCCTGATCTTCCAGTGCATAAGCACGTTCTACCAGATCAGACCAGCTGGCAACTTCTGCGTTGCTCAGATCCCATTCAATTTCAAGTTCGCGCTTGGCTTTAATGGCTGTCCAGGTGGATTCAGCGACAACGGCTACACCGCTGAACATATCGCCGGCACCGGGGCTAAATACTTTTGGTGTGCCGTTTTCATCAATGATGAAGGCATCAACGACGCCAGGCAGAGATTTAATATGATCTTCATTGAAGGACAGTGCTCGACCGCCAATCTGCGGACACTTGGTATAGGACGCATAAAGCATGCCGTCCATACGAGTGTCAGCGCCAAAGAGAGGTTTACCTGTAACAATGTCAACGTTATCCACACCAGTAAAACGACGGCCCAGTAATTTGAACTGATCCTGCGTTTTCAGTGTCAATGAATCCGCCTCTGGCACAGGCATGGTTGCTGCCAGTTCAGAAAACTCACCATAACCCCACTCACGACCGGAAGTAACATGCACGACCTTGGTATCACTGGTGGAAAGTTCGGAAACGGGTATATTCAGCTGCTGTGCCGCAGCTGCCAGAATCATTGCTCGAGCAGTAGCGCCAGCCCGACGCATAGCCATCCAGTTCTGAGGAGTGGATAAAGAGCCTCCAGCAAACTGAGCCCCATATTTAGAGGCATCAATGTCAGCCTGAACAACGTCAACATCTTCCCAGGCACAATCCAGTTCTTCTGCAATAATCAGTGGCAGGCCTGTTTTGATGCCCTGGCCACATTCCGGATTCTTGGAAAAAATGTTGATCCGGCCATTTGGCTGAATCTGTACATAGGGGCTAAGCGTAGTGGTTTCAGTGCTGCCCGCCTGTGCTTTTGCCTTGGGGCTTGACCCCATCGCCAGGCCAATGGCAAGTCCACCGCCAGCAATAGTGGAAATTTTGAAAAATTCACGGCGGCTGACTTCGGGTATACCGATGCCAACAGATGGCTCTTTCGCAACTTCCTGGAAAAATTCCGGCAGTTCCGGGGAGAATTGGTCGTTTTTAATCAGTTTCATGCCTGCTCTCCAGTCTGAGCGGCATCATAAAAGGCCGTGCTGTTCATGTTGGATGCAGCAGTCTTGATCGCCTGACGAATGCGGGTATATGTGGCACATCGACAGATATTTCCTGACATGGCAGCATCAATTTCGGCATCACTTGGGTTGGAGTTGGTCCGCAATAGTGCCGTTGCACTCATGATTTGACCTGCCTGACAGTAACCACACTGGGGCACATCAATTTCGACCCAGGCTTCCTGAACAGGAGTTAAAGTACCATCTGCTGCAGCCAGCCCTTCAATGGTGGTGATTGCCTGGTTAGTCAGGTTACCCACCGGTATCTGGCAAGAACGTACCGGAGCACCATCCAGATGAACAGTACAGGCTCCACACTGGGCGATACCACATCCGTATTTGGTGCCTACAAGACCGAGCTCATCGCGCAATACCCAGAGTAGCGGAGTGGAGGGGTCGATCTCACCGATGTCCATTGTTTTACCGTTTATTTGTAAAGTTGCCATAACAAATCCCTTGGTTTTTTAAATGTTACTAATTAATTTTATGTAAGTTGGTAATACGTTGATAATAGCTTAATTATGTAAATCAGAACTGGATCAGAACAGGAAAAAGTGGGTCAAAGTAAACCACTCATTACCAAGAATCAAGCAGTATCTACTGAGTGTCCCGGGCCTGTTTCAGGCAATTTACTTGCCTTATTTGTGCAGTTTCAACAAGCTGTATGCTTCAGATCTGTTTACTCGCCAAGACTGGCCATAAGCCAGCCTTAAGAATCTCCAAAAGTATAACCCAAGGAAATCAGAATTACCCTACAAGCACATAAAATACAGCCAGGAAATTTAACCTGGACCAATGTCTGTCTCGCCATGGAGGCAAAAGCCTTGTCCACCCTAAATGGACTGGATTTACAGGAAAAAATTTCACCTGTTTTGAACATTGTCTATGCGAAAATCATGGTTATAAGAGGCCGACACTTCTCTGCCTGAATAATACCGGCCTTTGCAGGGTGAGCAGAAACTCTAAAACTGGTTAGCAAGCGCTAACTTTATTTACAAGGCTTTTATATCAAAGGCTAGTTATCAATTAAGGCAGCAGATTTATGGCGAATTCAGTCTTTTCTACACCCTTGATCACCCCCATCCTGAGGGGAATTGCCAATGGCTGGCTGAAAATTCTGGGCTGGGAGGTCAAGGCCTCGGGCTTACCGCAACCCCCATACGTCTTTATAGGCGCCCCACATACCAGCAACTGGGATTTCCTCCTATTGATTGCCGGTGTCCTGAATCAGGGCATGGATATCCACTGGATGGGCAAACATGCCCTGTTTCCTCCAGTGCTGGGTGCGGTTATGCGCTGGATGGGGGGAATTCCGGTGAATCGGGCCAAGGCGCATAACATGGTGTCCAGGATGGCCGCCTTGCTAAAAGAGAACCCCGATACCATCCTGTGTATTCCCCCGGAAGGGACCCGCAGCAAGGTTACGCAATGGAAAACCGGCTTTTATCATATTGCGCAACAAGCCGATGTACCGATACTGATGGCAGCCATCGATGCTGAAAACAAGCAGCTTATATTCCTTGGCGAGTTCAAGCCCAGTGGCGATATTGAGAAAGATCTTCCTGAGATCCAGGATTATTACCGGGGCATGAAGGGCATCAGGCCTGAAAATTTTGCTGGTGCCGAAGAATCAGACAATCAGTCAGAAGAAAAATAAGCCTTCACTTTCCGGAAAGCGCTTTGACTTCCTTGTGGCGAAAACAGTCCCTTGTATGATCGTTCACCATGCCGGTTGCCTGCATGTGGGCATAGACAATAGTCGGCCCAACAAAACTGAAACCCCGTTTTTTCAAATTCTTTGAAATGGTTTCGGCCAATTCGGTTTTAGCAGGAAGCTCCTTCATGCTTTTCCAGGAATTTTGCAAAGGCTTGTTGTCCACAAACCCCCAGATGTATTTATTAAAGGTGCCAAACTCTTCCCTGACCCGGATAAAGGCTTGTGCATTTGTGACTGCTGCATTTATTTTCAATCTGTTTCGAATAATGCCGGGGTCATTCAACAGGGCATTAATTTTTCTTTTGCCATATCCTGCTACCACGTTGAAATCGAAACCATCAAAAGCTTCGCGGAATGCCTCGCGTTTTTTCAACACGGTAATCCAGCTCAATCCTGCCTGCATACCTTCCAGGATCAGAAACTCAAATAATTTTTTATCGGAATGAACAGGGACTCCCCATTCCTTGTCATGGTAAAGGTGATACAGGGGATCATCACCGGCCCATGTACATCGAGTAACTGGCACTGACTATGCTCCGCTTAGAAGGTCGCGCATTCGGGGATTCAGGGGGCTACCCTGAGTTGACCCATCATACCAACTTCAGCGTGATCGAGAATATGGCAGTGATACATCCACATTCCAGGTCGCTCATCAAAATATACGGCCAACCTGAGCTCAGATTCCACTGGAATATCCACTGAGTCCTTCCATTCAGGTACGCGGCTGTCATCATCAATCACCTGGAAAAAATATCCGTGCAAATGAAAAGGGTGATTGAATTCGGTATCGTTGCGTACAGTCCAGATGTGCGTTTCTCCAACCCTGGCTTCGATTGGTTGCACGTCCCAGTAGGGAATACCATTTATACCCATTTCTACAGAATTATCATCTGGAAAGGTAATAGTCAGATCGATTAACAGTTCCCTGGCGTCTGAAATATCAACAGGCTCTATAGTTCGAAGCGCAAAGGGAATAGGCTCTGGCTCTACAGCAGGTAAGTCCACCGTCTCAATCCTGATCATATTTTCCTAAAAGCGGTTAAAGGTGCTGCCATAACCCCGTTCAGTGGGATACCACTGAAACCAATCAATAGTGCCAGGCTCATCTTGTGGATTGAATACAAAATCAACTCGCTCCGAGGGTACCAGCTTGATCTGATCAAGTGTTTCAGAATGCTCAGCCAGGCCATTGTCACCGCCAAGTCTGATCAGGGGCCTGCGATTGTAGCGAATGGTGTAATAACGGGTTCTGGCTGTATTGATTACTCGCCAGCGTTGTTGTTTCCCTTGCCGGACTTTAAGCGTCGGTTGCACTTTGCCGTTAACCAGCAAAACTCTACCTTCACGCCCAAACAGATCACTGAATGCGCCGCCTGAATCTGTCGGCAGAAACTGTCCGTTTTCGTCCAGGCTCATGTCTGAGAAAACCAGAACAAGGTCATCTCCAAACGCTTCCGGATCTGAAGGGTCCTCGACCACAATGGGTCCATACATCCCCCAGCCAACCTGCGCGGCGGAACTGATATGTGGGTGATACCAGTAAGTCCCGGCATCCCTGAGGATAAAGTCATAAGTGAACTCACCCCCTGATGGAACGGGGTCTTGTGTAACACCTGGCACGCCATCCATGTTGTTAGGTACTCTGACACCATGCCAATGAATACTGGTTGCATCTGGTAAATTATTTTTAAAATGAACAATTAAGCGGTCGCCAATTTTGGCCTTGATCGGTGGTCCGGGTAGACTGCCACCGTAGGTCCAGACCGGCGTTGTGGTTCCTGGCACAATTTCCATATCGGTAATTCTGGCTTCAAGTTCAATTTCCAGGATATTCGGGTCGGGCTTGATATCTCGCGGAATCGCCAGAGCTAGGTCTTCATCCCAGCCTTCGGGCTGTTCCACTTCACTGGCCCGCAATACAGTACCAAGAGGAACAGCATCATTCCCATTGTTAACGGCACACCCGGCTAGCAGAAGCATGACCGGTAAAACAGTTTTGGAAAAATTAGTCAGAAAATTCATAAGCACCATTATATAGACCCGACGTTGTCATTCAGCTTGATATAACACAAGCTGTAAACATAAAGGCTCAGGTAGGCTTAATCTGCTTCAAGTGCCTTAGTACCGACAACCAGGCTCCAGCCAGGCCAAGAAAACCAGCGACGACCAGCATAGCACTTACATCACTAATCGAAAGTCCCGAGAGGGAAAAATCACTTCCATATAAAAGCATCAAATTACCAAAAGGGCCAGACAACAAAAAAAACGCCAGCATTGAAAGCAACGCCGCAATCATCCCGCCGCCAACACCGTACCAGATGCCTGTATACAAAAATGGCCTGGATACATAGGCATCTGTCCCGCCAACAAGTTTCACCACGACTATTTCATCACGCCGGTTTTCAATCGCAAGTCTCACGGTATTTCCCACTGCCAACACCACACCCAGACACAAGAGCAGTGCCAGTCCTGTCGCCATGCGCTCTGCCAACGAGATAATGCTATACAGGCGTTGTATCCATTCAAGATCCACCTGGGCAGAATCCACATCCGCGCGTGATTCCAGGTTCAAGGCCAGGTCTGGCAGGGAAGGCACGTTTTCCATATCCGGCGTTACAACCAGAAGTGCAGGCAGCGGGTTTTCATCCAGTCCTTCCAGGGCATTACCAAAACCTGAACCAAGTTGAAATTCCTGCAAGGCTTGTTCAGCAGTTATCGCAGTGACTTGCGCCACTTCTGCCATGGCAGCTATTTCATCCCTGCTTGCCTCCAGTCTTTCATTGCTGATATCCATGATCATGAACAAGGAGATATTGCCTGCTTCATCAACACTGGTATTTAGTTGCTGAAGGTTTTGCAGGAAAAGAATCAGACATAAGGGCAGGGCAAGGGCAATACCGATAACTGACCAGGTCAGAAAACTTGAACCCGGTTCGGCAAGCAGTCTGGATAAACTATCTACCGCCACTTCCTGGTGTTGTTGAAACCACGATCGATTGGCTGTGTAAGATTTTGTACTGCCAGAACTGGTCTTTTTTGCAGGCGGTTTTTTACTCATCCCGAACCATCCTGCCATTATCGAGGGCGAGTACTCTATGCTTGTCAGTGTCAATCAGGCCAAGATCATGGGTCGCTATCAACACACTTGTCCCTACCTGGTTAAATTGCTCAAACAGATTCATGATTTCTGCCGAAAGGTCCGGATCCAGATTCCCGGTTGGTTCATCTGCCAGCAACAGAACCGGTTTGTTGACCACGGCTCTGGCAATCCCGACCCGCTGTTGTTCGCCACCGGATAATGCAACAGGGTTTTGATTTTCCTTTTTCAGCAGGCCCACTTTGTCCAATGCCGCCCTGACACGACGGGAGGCGTCATTATTACTGTAGCCTGCTACCAGTAAGGGTAGAGCAACGTTATCAAAAACAGAGCGATCAAAAAGTAATTGGTGGTCCTGAAAAACCACACCAATGTTGCGTCTGAAATAGGGAAGCTGGCGCAGGGACATGCGATTTAAATTCTGACCGTTGACGATGACCTGTCCTGCACTGGATTTTTCCATCAGCATGACCAGTTTCAGCAAGGTGCTTTTCCCGGCGCCGGAATGGCCAGTAAGAAAAGCAAATTCACCTGCTTCAAGATGAAAATCAACATTCAGTATGGCTTCATGGCCACCGGGATATCGCTTGCTGACACTGTCGAATTTGATCATTAATTAATAATCAGACAGGAGAGTTAACCCTGTCCCTGGTCAAAAAGCGCGGCAACAAATTCCTCGGCATTAAAGGGCCTGAGGTCTTCTGCTTTTTCGCCGATACCAATATATCGAATGGGCAAGCCGAAATGTCGTGCGATCGCAAAAATCATTCCTCCTTTGGCGGTCCCGTCTAGTTTGGTCAGGGTAATCCCGGTTATCTTGACCGCCTTGCCAAAATGCTCAGCCTGGCTCAGTCCGTTTTGTCCTGTCCCGGCATCCAGCACCAGCATAATTTCATGGGGAATATCTTCATCCAGTTTTTTCAGTACCCGAACAACTTTTTCCAACTCCTGCATGAGGTTGTCCTTGTTATGCAGGCGTCCGGCAGTATCGGCAATCAACACATCAACATTTCTGGCTCTGGCTGATTCATAAGCATCAAAAATTACCGAGGCGCTGTCCGCACCGGTATGCTGGGCTATTACCGGTACATCATGCTGGTCACCCCAGGCCTGGAGCTGTTCAACAGCGGCGGCCCTGAAAGTATCACCAGCTGCCAGCATCACTGAAAGATTTTCTGCCTGAAATTTTCGCGCCAGTTTGCCGATGGTTGTCGTTTTACCAACACCATTGACACCTACCATGAGAATCACAAATGGTTTGCCTGTTTTACTTATCTTCAGAGGTTGTTCACAGGAAAGGAGAATGCCCTGCAACTGATTCTGCAAGGTTTCATAGAGAGCACCTGAATCCTTGAGCTGGCTTCTCTTCAGGCTGGCAGTCAGCTCGTCAATAATGGCAGAGGTTGCTTCGATGCCGACATCGGCTAAAAGTAACTGGTCTTCCAGTTCTTCAAGCAAGTCTGCGTCAATAGATTTTTTTCCTGACAATAACGAAGCAATACCTTCACCAAGGTTACTTCGGGTTTTTTGCAGGCCTGTCCTGAGACGATTAAACAGAGATCCGTTGCCGGATTCTATTTGTTCGCCTTCATGGGCTTTGTCTGGCTGTGTTTGGTTTTTTTTGCCAAATCCGAACATTGGAAGTTGCTGGAAAATGTAGTGAATCTGAGGCTCGCTATGCTATCAGCACTGCCTCTGCTATACCACAGAAAATCTGGCACAATGGCTGACTGGAGCGCTCGTGTGTTCTCATTTTATTGAAATTGTTACACCTGTTTATCCAGCCATTGACGCAATAATTGACGCAAAAATTGATGCAAAAATTGTTGTAAAGTTTTTAAATAACCTGTTATTCCAATAACACATTACCCTGGACAGCATTACCTGATAGAACTATGCAAAATTCGTTTCGTATAATTGCCGGCACCTGGCGCAGCAGAAAGCTGACATTTCCAGGAACTGTGGAGACCTTGCGGCCAACAAAAGACAGGGTCAGAGAGACTCTGTTTAACTGGCTTCAACAAAAAATTATTGGAACCAGCTGCCTTGATCTTTTTGCCGGCAGTGGAGCTCTGTCTTTTGAAGCGCTATCCCGACAGGCAGGAAAAGTAACCGCAATTGACAACTCTCCTGAAGCAACAAGAATGATGACCGAAAACTGCAAACTTCTTGACTGTAACAACATGGAAGTAATCACTGCGGATGCCATGCTTTGGCTGGAGCAGTATGCGGGCCAATTTCAATTTGACATCATCTTTCTGGATCCCCCCTTCGGGGAAAATTTGCTTGAGGCCTGTTGCGCTTTACTGGACTCCGGAAATTATCTCGCAACCGGCGCCCTGGTCTACCTGGAATCGGCTTTCTCGCTCGAAGAAATCAATTTGCCATCACACTGGAGTCTGCTGAAACACAAAAAGGCCGGACAAGTTCATTATGGTGTATGTGAGCACATTATCCTTTAGAATAATGTTTTCCCTGGAGTTAAAAACTTTTAATGCTTGTTTCACATAGAATTGATCATGAGAACAAGGTAATCATCACAACCTTTGCCCCTGAAGAAGTCGATTTAAAACTTTTCCTTGATGCCTTTACCAACTACCAGGAAGAACTTAAATACCTTCCTGACTTTCAGAAATATCACGAAGTCGTTGATTTCAGACCCATTACCAATATCAATATTTCTGCTGCCGAGCTAAAAGAATTTAGCAATTTAACCCTGGCCAAAGACACTAATGATGAAGTGACTCGCCTCGCCTTGCTGGTGGATTCCAAGCCGGCGTTCACCCTGGCAAAGGTCTACGAAATGATTAGAAACTTCAGCCCAAACTCAAAAAAACAGGTGAAGGTGTTCAAGGAAATGGATAGCGCTTTGGAATGGGTATCAAATAAACCCAATGCAAAGATTAACAGGTCGGCCTGAAGTTTTTTATTGTTACCTTTTTAGCCCTGGTTTACGGTTCCTTGTAAAACACAAATTCAATTTCGATACTTGCCTTCAGCGGTAAAGCATCAACTCCCACAGAGCTTCTTGCAGGTGGCGGCACATCAATAGAATTAAAAAGAGCTTCCCATGCCGCATTGAATTCCGGAAAGTTGTCAAAGTCAGCAGTAAAGACCCGCGCAAAAACCAGGTGCTGCCAACCCAGTATAAATTCATTCATTAAGACCTGCAGGTTTTCCAGAATCTTTTCTGTTTCCTTGCCGGTGCCTCCAGATACAAGTTCCCCATTGTCGTTATCCAGCGCAATCAGGCCGCTGCAATAGTAATGAGATCCAGCCTTGACCAATTGGCTGTATTTGAATTTTGGTGAAAGCAATTTTTTTGAAATCAGGTGTTCAACCATTAGGGATTACCTGTGCAGTTTGATTAAAAAACCAGATTGTAGAAAACAAGAAACAGAACAACTGGCACGCCATAGCGCAGCATGTTCATCCATGCCTTGAACCAGTGGCGGGTTTTTAACAGTTGTAATTCTTCCATGGCAATTGCATCGGGAATTACCCAGCCAACAAACAAGGCCGTGAGCAGTCCAGTAACAGGCAGCATGATGTTACCTGTCAGGTAATCGAATAAATCAAAGAAGGTTTTTTCAACCCCCAGAAAACCCAGAGGGTGAAATGCCTGCAACTCATTCAATGACAAGACCGGCAATAAACCGATGCTCCAGATGATGCATCCTGTGACCAGGGCGGCTTTTTTTCTGGTCCAGTTGTCCTTGCTATTGAGCCAGGCAACGGGAACTTCCAGCATGGAGATCGATGAGGTAATTGCGGCAAAGGCGAGCAGGATAAAAAACAGAGTGCCGAAAACGAGGCCGCCGGGCATGTTGCCGAAAGCCAGTGGCACTGTTTCAAAAACCAGTGCAGGACCGCCACCGGCATCCAGGCCATAGGCGAACAGTATCGGGAAAATAGCCAGCCCCGCCAGCAAGGCAACTGCTGTATCTGCAGTGACAATTATCGCCGCTGAATCAGAAATAGAATCACTTTTTTTCAGATATGAGCCATACGCCATCAATGTGGTCGCGCCGACACTGACAGAGAAAAATGCCTGCCCAAAAGCATCTATGACAACATCTGCATTGACCCTGCTGAAGTCCGGAGTAAACAGGTAAGCAGCGGCGGCAACAAATTCTCCTGCAAACATAGCGTAGAACACCATGCCGAGCAGAATCAGGAACAACAAAGGCATCATCCATTTCACTGCCTTTTCCAGGCCACCGGAAATACCATTAGCAGAAATATACACTGTAATTGCCATGAACAGACTGTGCCCAAACAACACAGTGGGCCAGCTGTTATTAAATCCTGATGAAACATCTCCGGCTTCTTCGGGCGTAATATTCCTGAAAGCACCCATGGCATTTTTCACAGCATAAATAATCGTTTCCCCGCCGATCATGCTATAAAAAGAAAGTATCAGGCTTGCGGTGATAATGCCGAAGAAGCCGATAATGACCCACCAGGGACCAGCACCGGTTTCTGCAATAATTTTTTTCATTGATTCAGTCGGACAATCCTGGCCCCTGCGACCAAGCATGAATTCCCCAATAACCAGTGGCAGAGCCAGGAAGAATACAGCCGCGATATATATAAAGACAAAAGCGCCGCCGCCATTCTCACCAGTGTAATAGGGAAAACGCCAGATATTGGCCAAACCTACTGAAGAACCAACAGCTGCCAGGATAAACATCCAGCGTGATGACCAGTTTTCGTGTTGCTTTGTTTGCTGCATGGGTAGCTACCTTACCTGCTTGTGTCCTTGTACTTCCTGCATAAAAAATTATTGAAGCGCAGTGCTTTAGCTGTCTTTAAATCACTGTGAAGCAGTTGCAACAATAACAGATTGCTTCTGCTCGTCTACCCCCGGGAAAATGAATATTTACAGCCCCTTGGGGTATAATTGCGCCCTCATCCAATCCATGGATTTCAGACATGAAAACCGTTGTATATCCGGGTACCTTTAATCCCATCACCAATGGTCACAGCGACCTGGTTGAAAGAGCTTCAAGAATTTTTGACAAAGTCATCGTCGCTGTTGGTTCAAGCAAGCTCAAGTCGACATTTGCTCCCCTGGAAAAACGGGTAGAAGTGAGCAAGGAAGTCCTCAGCCATATCAACAATGTTGAAGTCATAGGATTTGATGGCTTGCTTACTGACTTTGTGAAATCTCAAGGGGCCAGTCTGATCCTGCGTGGTTTACGCACCGTAGCGGATTTCGAATATGAATTTCAGTTGGTGGGAATGAACCGAATTCTGGCACCGGATATTGAGACCATTTTCCTGGCACCTGCAGAACAGTATTCCTATATCTCATCCACCCTGGTCAGGGAAATTGCCGCCTATGGGGGTGACATTTCTGAATTTGTCTCGCCGGTAGTGGTTAACGCCATGAAGGAGTTTGCCTGATGGCATTGATGATCACAGACGACTGTATCAATTGTGATGTCTGTGAACCCGAGTGTCCCAATGACGCCATTTCCATGGGTGTGGAGATTTATGTCATTGACCCCGCACTATGCACAGAATGCGTTGGGCACTTTGAAACTTCTCAATGCGTGGAAGTCTGCCCGGTTGACTGCATACCTCTGGACCCCGATCACAAGGAGTCGCAGGAAGCCCTACTACAGAAATACAAAAATCTTACAGGAAAAACCTGACCCCGCTATTTGCCTAGCGACCGAAGGAGGGATCGCAGTCGTACGGGTAAACATGCTCCCCAGGCACTTTACGCCATGCCATATAGCGTGAGGCCTTGCCTTTAAACACCGGGGGATCTTCATAAACCTGGGTCAACCACAGTGTCTGTCCATCTTCGCTCATTTTAAAACGTTCAATCATGTGAATATCTTCACTGTGATTAAAACCGTTATTCATAAATGTTGATTCCGAGAAATGTGTCGACTCAACTACCAGTTCATCTCCTTCCCAATGCCCAATGGAATAACCATTTTTGGAATGGGGCTGTTCTTCGCCGGGCCGCTGCCGACCATCCATGAAAATGATACGCACCATGTCAAAATATTCCATCTGGAAAACAATCATGTCCCTGCCCTGATGAATCTCCATCGGGAAAGGTGCCTGCATATAAAAGACGGATGATGGCGGCATGCAGGAATAGCTGACGCTGAATTCAAAATCAAAATCATAGTCACGGATTTCTGCCAGCGCCCGTTCGGTCAATTCCAGACCGCCATAATCCCCTTCGGACAATTCACCGCCCCCTGCATCGTTAATAAACAGGGCATCCTCCGGTAGTTTTTCAAACAACTCTGTGCCCGATGGAGTCTGCTCAAACCGTACGGTCCAGAATCCGCTCAGGTCTGGCGCATCAGCGGCAGTTGCAAGCAGAGGTAGCAAAAGAAGTATTGCCGATAGTTTTTTAAGCCAAATATTTTTCATAGTGATTCCGCTGCTGTTAATCCTGATCTAGATTGATGCCTGCCTGTGTTGCCAGCACTGAACCATCAGAAAAAGTGACTGTGCGTATGCGCATGTAATAGTCATCGTTACGTGCCGGCCAGCCTGTCACCGTGACCTCGTCGCCAGCTTTCATTGAACTTTTGGACCAGCCTCTTCGGCGCAAAATACTGGGCGAATTGGTTTCTGCTCGCCAGGCCTGCTTTACGCCATCGGCATTGATAACGGAAAATTCCAGCACCCCATGGGGGTTTGCGAAGCGGAAGCGGTCAACGGTGCCGCTGACAATCACTTCACCATCAGGTACGAAATGCACAGGAAAAGAGTGGTGCGCTACAGCAAATTCAAAGCTCAAAAGCAGCATGCAGCTGGCTCCAAGCTGTAACAGCATTTTAAATAGGGCTTTCATGGCTTTCCCCCTCAGGAAAAGTTGCGCGCAAGGCGCTTGATTAGTCTTTAATAAAGACTTTTATATTAACGCTGACATTTCGTACAGTAAACTGTCGAGCGTTGTCCCAGGCGAATTTCTTTCAATAAACTCCCGCACTCAACACAAGGCAGCCCTTTACGCCCATAAACAGCCAGCGCTTGTTTGAAATATCCCGGCTCGCCATCACTGCCTGAAAAATCTCTCAATGTAGTGCCCCCTGCCTGGATGGCCTGGGCCAGGATGTCTTTTATACAGGTGACAAGAGATTGATACTTTACCAGTGACACTTTACCGGCAGCACACGTAGGCCGAATACCTGCGCGAAACAGGGCTTCATTGGCATAGATATTACCCACTCCGACTACCACGTGACCGTCCATAATGAATGTTTTTACAGCAGCTTTTCTCTTCCTCGACATACTGAACAGAACATCTCCGGTAAATTCATCAGCCAGGGGTTCAGGTCCAAGGTTGCATAGTAGCGGGTGCAACAGCTCATCCTGAACCCAGAGAATGCTGCCGAATTTCCGTGGATCACGAAAACGCAGGGCATGTCCTCCCTGCAAGCGAAAATCCACATGGTCATGTTTCTGCACAGGTGCTTTACTGGAAACAATGCGCAGGCTGCCTGACATGCCCAGATGGATCATCAAGGTCCCGTTAGTAAATTCAATCAGCAGGTACTTGGCGCGACGCTTAACTGACAGGACTTTTTTATTCAGCAGCAGGGAAGGAAGTTGCTCCGGAACAGGCCAGCGTAATTTTCGTTCCCGTAATTCCACTCCCAGGATTTTTTTCCCAAGAATATGCGGCTCTATTCCACGACGGGTAGTTTCAACTTCAGGTAGTTCTGGCATACAGTCCTTCTGGTTAACGACTCACGGTATAATGCCGCCACTTTAATTGGCAGTATGTATGGAGCAGGGTCATGATTCTGGGTGTTGATACGGGTGGCACCTTTACTGATTTTGTCTTGCTCACTGAGCAATCCGGCAAGGCGCCTGACCAGGGTGATTCAATCCTTACCCATAAAGTATTGTCGACGCCTGATGCACCGGAGCGGGCAATTCTACAGGGCATCAAGGAAATGGGTCTATCCCGGGATGTCCGTGAAGGCAAAGTAAAAATTATTCATGGCAGCACGGTTGCAACCAATGCCGCTTTGGAAGGCAAAGGTGTCAGTACGGCATTTGTTACCAATACCGGTTTCAGGGACTTGCTTAGCATCGGTCGCCAGACCAGACCGTCTCTATATCATCTCGAGACACCGCCAATCGCCCCTTCGGTTCCTCGTGAATACTGTCTGGAAGTCCCTGGCCGGATTGATGCCAACGGGGATGAGCTGGAAAGTCTCGACAAGCACGCTCTGCAGCAACTGGCAGAGACTTTAAACACGCTGCAACCTGATGCTGTTGCCATCTCACTGTTGTTTTCCTTTCTGGACAATCGCCATGAACAGGCTATTGCTGAATTTCTGGAACAAACCCTGGATTACGCTCCATTTATTACCTGCTCCAGTGAGGTCCTTCCTGAATACCGCGAGTACGAACGAGGTATTGCAACCTGGCTTAATGCGACCCTCGGACCTTTAGTTAGTAATTACTTACTAAGGCTAAAGGCCTCGACACAGCCATCCAGATTATCAGTAATGCAATCCTCAGGCGGAACCATTGCAGCTGACCAGGCCGCCAGAAAATCAGTAAACCTGTTACTTTCCGGGCCAGCTGGCGGGCTGGCTGCTGCCCGTTTCATGGCCAATTTAAGCGGGCAAGCCAGGTTGATGACCTTCGATATGGGGGGGACGTCTACGGATGTAGCTCTGCTGGATGGCAAGATAGGAATCACTAATGAAGGCAGAATCGGGGCTTACCCGGTAGCCGTACCCATGGTGGATATGCATACGATTGGGGCAGGCGGCGGCTCCATAGCGAGTATCGATGCGGGCGGGCTTTTACAGGTGGGACCACAATCCGCAGGGGCGAGCCCAGGGCCTGCCTGTTATGGAAAGGGGGGATCCCGGCCCACCGTAACCGATGCCAATCTGATTCTCGGTAGACTGCAACCGGATGCCTTTCTCGGAGGCACCATGCAGCTGGATCCCGAAGCAGCCAGAGCGGCTATAGCACCCCTGGCTAAAGCCCTGGAACTTGGCATTGAAGAGGCTGCGTTGGGTATCGTGCAACTGGCAAATGAGCATATGGCCCGGGCGCTGCGGGTTATTTCGGTGGCAAGGGGGTTTGACCCGAAAGCCTTCAGGTTATGTTGTTTTGGCGGAGCCGGAGGTTTGCATATTTGCGCCCTGGCGGAGGCCATGGACATGGATGAGGCGATGATTCCTGTTAACGCTGGCGTGCTTTCGGCCATGGGGATGCTACTGGCACCCATTGAAAGACAGCTCTCGCAGACTTACCAGGCGCTGCTGCCAGATCTGGAGCCAGCTGAATTGGAGAGCATTTTTTCAGGCCTGGAAGCGCGAGGGCTGGGGCAACTTGAAGAGGAAGGTGTCCCGGGCACCCTTTCGGAGATAGAACGCAGCATGGATTTGCGCTATGCCGGGCAGTCTGCCAGCCTGAATATTACCTGGGCCAGCATTGAGCAGGTTGCAGAAGACTTCCATTTCGCCCATGAAAAGCGCTATGGCCACAGACTTGCCACACCAATAGAACTGGTCAATATACGGGTTAGTGTCAGGGCTTCAAAGGCACCGCCAACCCTGGTCAAAGCCAGTGAAACCACACCAAGCGGGGATGAGCTTATCAGCAAAACCTTGTATGGGATTAGCACGTCGGTCCCCGTAATAAATCGTGCTGACCTGTGTGCTGATACCCCTGTTCGCGGGCCTGCCCTGATTCTGGAGAGCAACGCCACCACCTGGCTGTCTCCTGGCTGGGAAGTCAATTGTGATGAATTTGGCAACCTGATGTTGCAAAAAGGCCGATAAAAAGCACTAAAAGTCACGTTAATCTCTTAACTCACTCAAGCCCTTACGCCCGGGTGTTTTAACTGAACCTTTTTGCCCGGAAGGCTTTCAGTTGCCCGGACAAGTATTCAGGACAGATTCAGCATGAAACAGGCACAATTCCTGACTAAAAGTAGGGTATAACACCTGCCGAAAAAATTCGGCAAAACGGTTGACCTGACTGCAATGAAGGCGGAGGATAGTCGGTCCTAACCTGTTCCGGAGCCATATATTTAAGGCTTTTCAGCTACTTTTTTTGTTTGGTAAAGGTTGGTGAGGGTTTGGAGAAAGTTTGGAAAAGTAAGGAGGTCTGGCCTCCAGGGTAAAACAGTTAACATGAAGATTTACACAACATTTTTTAACTCACAAAATTTGCGCGTGCTGATTGCTTTGTCAGTTGCATTTATTGTCGGCTGCCAAACCTCGTCCAGCTCTTCCTCGTCATCTTCCAGTATGCCCAGTATGCCCAGCATGCCCAGTTCTTCTTCAAGTTCTTCAAGTTCGTCGCCGAGCATGCCGAGCCCTTCATCCAGTTCGTCCAGCTCTTCACCAAGCTTGCCAAGCCCCTCATCCAGCTCGTCCAGTTCCTCACCGAGCATGCCCAGCTTGCCATCATCAAGCAGCTCAAGTGATTCCAGCACGGCCAGTTCATCCCAGTCATCCAGCCAGCAATCCGGTCAGGAAGGCAGCCAGGATTCTTCCCAGGGTGGTTTTGAATCATCGCCCCAGGTAGCTGGCAACCAGGGTCAGGAATCTGGTAATCAGGGCAACGAGGGCTTTGAAAACGCAGGTGCACAAACTTCTGGTGATTCAGGTGACCAGTCCGGTAATCAACAAGCAGGAACACAAGGTGGTCAACAAAGCGGTGCGCAAGGCTCTCAACAAAATGGCGGCTTTGAAACAGCTGGCGGCGGTTCGCAAAATGGCGATGACCCCTTTGGGGATCTGGCGGAAGGTCGCGGTCAGGTAATGACTGCTGCAGAACGACGGGCCGCTCTTGATGAGCGCCTCAATGAAGGCTTTGCAGAATTTGACGGCATGATTCTCGGTGAACGGGAACGGGTTCAGGCTCAGGCCGATGATGCAGGCAGTGGTGTAATGTCAGGTGGTGCTGGAGGCGGCGGCGGTGCTGGCGGAGAAGGTCAGGGTGAGGGCGAAATTACTATCGCTTCAGCTGAAATCGGCGGGCCCAGCTCAACCGGAGGCGGGGTAATTCTTGGCAGACCAACCCGGGAAGGGGAGTTCTCCAATCAGAACCAGGAAACTTTTCCGGTTCCCGAGGACATTCCCAACGGCAATAACGATGATGTCGTTGCCAGACAGCTCAGGGAAGCAGCCATGACAGAACCGGATCCCGAATTACGTGAAAGACTCTGGGATGAATACCGCGCCTATACGGGTCTCAGTACTGATTAATTATTCCACAACAAGCCGGTTTACATGACTTGAGAAAGAATGTTTCTACCCCATAATCGGTTTAAGCGATAAATACGTATTCAAAGGCTAACAGGAAACCAAAGAGCAAATTGAGAAGAAAGGAAAATGACAGGTATCCAGGCATGAGTAAAATATTTCAATCTCTATTTCTTACATTGTTAATTTTCAGCATCTACGGCTGCTCTACGCAGAACGTAAAGAGCACCACGTTCACCCCGATTGTGAGTGATGACGCCCTTACGCCTGAAGATGAGCTTCTGGATATTGGCATTGCCATTTTTAATCCGGGCCTTGATGACATTCCCAGCAATCGTGAGGAACTTACTTTTTCCGATGTGCGCCTGGCTGAGACCTATTTCGCCTCCTTTGAGCTGGCACAGGCATTACAAAATAGCGGCAACTGGGGAGTGGTTCGGGTCGTACCAGGCGATATGAAAAGCTCTGACCTGGCAATTACCGGCACTATTTTGCAGTCCGATGGTGAAACCATGCGCTTGCAAGTGAATGTAAAAGACTCCACAGGTGCTACCTGGTTCAACAAGGAATATGAAGAAGTTGTCAGCAAGTACAGTTATGACCCGCGCATGCGTCGCAGCGAGGATGCTTTTCAGGGTCTGTTCAATAAAATTGCCAATGATCTTTTCGCGTTTAAAGATCGCAATATAGACAGCGAAGAAATAGCCAACATTCGCACTATTTCCCGTATCCAGTTTGCCAGAAGCTTTGCGCCTCAGGTTTTCGATGATTACCTGGAGGAAGGCCGGGGAGGGTTGCTGCAATTAACCCGGCTCCCGGCAGAGAATGATCCTATTCTTTCCCGAATTGAGACTATCCGGGAAAGGGACTACCTCTATGTCGATGCCTTGCAGGATTACTATTCCAATTTTGTGCGCCAGATGGAAGTGCCTTATACAGAGTTCCGCCGCATGAGCTACGACGAGGTCATGAAAATGGACCGCCTTGCTGCAGATGCCCGTCGCAACATGATCGTAGGTGTAGCTGCGATTGTCGGAGGCATTGCCGCAACGCAAAGCAATAATGCTACAGCGTATTATTCATCTCCGGTGATTCTTGCCAGTGGCGGCTGGTTGATCAAGGATGCTTTTGACAAGGGTGATGAAAGACAAATGCATATAGAGGCTTTGGCCGAGCTTGGAAATTCCCTGGAAATGGAACTTGCACCGCAAACCATTGAACTGGAAGAGCGCACTATCACCCTGTCCGGATCTGTCGAAGCACAGTATGAACAGTGGCGCGAATTACTGGCAGATATCTACGCCAATGAAGTCGGGGAGGCAACAAGCTCAGATTTATAGTAAAGGGCTCCATGTCCTGAAGCAGGACTATTTTGCTATATGGGCGCAGTAATAAATGGCCGATTCAGATTTCGATAAAATCACTCCTGCCAATATCAATCTGTCAGGAAATCCCACCGCAACCGACCCGGTACCCGAGGCTGAAACTCCTCAGCTGGGTGTAGAAGAACTCAAACGTTCAGACGAAGAAAAACGCAAACAGTCCCGCATACTTGCAGGTATTTTTTTCCTGCTGCTGGTACTGGTGGGCGGAGTCATCTTTATATTACCGAAATTCGTTTCTCCCCCTGACCCGGCAACCAGCAGAGTTGTAGTAGTCAGCACCCAATCCGATTCTGCTGCCCCCGTGAATGCAGTTTCTCCTTTTGATGAAGCCCAAAGGTTACGTCAGCGGGAAAACGCTCAAAGCGTATTGGCAGAACTGCTTGAGCTGCAGGAAAGCCTGGAAGAAAAGGAAGTGGAAGCCTGGGCAGGCATTGAATTCAGCCGTGTTTTTGAATTGGCCAGCATTGGTGACGAAGCCTACCGCGGCCAGGAATTTATTACGGCAGAAGAATATTATCAACAAGGCCTGGATATTCTGAAGTCACTGGAAGCCGGTCTGCCCGATGTGTTTTCCCGATACCTGGAAGCAGGCGAACAGGCAATTCTGGACGGCAACCCGGGTCTCGCTGAAGAGTCTTTCACTATTGCAGTACTAATCAATGCCGAAAGTGATGAAGCGATTAACGGTTATGACCGTTCACAGCGACTGGCCCAGGTACTGGAAGTGATATCCGAAGGAGAGGATCTACACGAGGCACTTCAATTTGAAGAAGCCAGGGAGAAGTATCAGCAGGCTCTGTCCATGGATAGAGACCATGTAGGTGCGCAAGCTTTGTTACAGCAGGTAAATACAGACATTCTGGATCGCGATTTTTCCAGTGCCATGTCCAGAGGATTTAACGCACTTGCCTCGGATAATCCCGAGCAAGCAGAAATTCAATTCAACCAGGCCCTGGCTTTGAAGCCTGGCTCGCCTGAAGCAAGCTCTGCCCTGGAGCAGACTTCCAGTCAGATGACGATGGCTGCAATCAATATTCAACTGGAAGCTGCCACGACTTTTGAAAGTCAGGAACAATGGCAGCAGGCGCTGGATGCCTATGACGCAGCTCTGGCTATCGACCCCAATCTTGTCACGGTGCGTGAAGGCCGCAGTGCTGCCAACAGCCGTAACAATCTGGATAACTACCTGGAGACAATCAGCGGTGATCCATTGCGCCTGGCTGAAGACAGCGTTTACCAGCAGGCAGTGGGTATTTATAACGAAGCCGTAAAAATTACCGGCAACTGGCCCAGGCTTGATGGCCAGCTGACTACCCTGCGAAATTTTCTGGAACGTGCAACTGAGCCAGTTGCTGTACAACTGCAATCTGACGGCTTTACTGACGTCACTGTTTACCAGATTGGCAATCTCGGTCAGTTCACCAACCAGACCCTGAGCCTGACCCCTGGAGCTTATGTCGCCGTAGGAATAAGGGAAGGATTTCGTGATGTCAGGGAAGAGTTCGTGGTGGGTTTTGATGGGCAAGCACTTGTCATCACCGTGCAGTGCGAGGAAGCAGTCCTGTAAGTGATGTTGATGCCAGGTAACACCAATTATGTCTGATCAGACTGACGAAACACTTAACCCCCCTCCTGGTAACGGCACTCCGGGCAAGGCAGGTTTTGATGAGCCCATCACACCGATTGACTTTACCCCGGTAGATAAAGCTTCAAGATCTTTCAGTTTCAGACCTAGTCCAATCAAAGTCGTTTTATCCTTCGTGCTGGTGCTCTTTGCCGGCGCAGCATGGTTTGTACTTTCTGCACGCTCGGTATTTCTTGATGTGACACCTGGCACCAGCCTGATCAGTGTCAATCACCCCCTGGCAGTGAAGGTTGGCCCGCGCTATCTGGTTCTGGAAGGGCAGCTACCTGTTAAGGTAACAGCGGAAGGTTATTATGATCTTGATACCAGTCTGGTAGTGACTGATGAACAGGCACAAACCTTTGTCATCGACATGCAGCCACTGCCGGGTTTTCTGACTGTCAGTACCGACAATATCGATGGCGCTAACGTGTCCATCGATGGCGACATTGTAGGAACTACCCCTCTGATTGATTTCGAGGTGGCTGCGGGAGAGCACAGAATTGAAGTGATGCTGGATCGCTATGAACCATTTTTTAACACGCTTGTAATCGAAGGCCGACAAACCAGACAGGGGCTTGATGTGGAACTGCTGCCAGCCTGGGCTAATGTCAATTTCAGCACAAATCCGGCGGGTGCAATGGTTTCAGTAGATGGCATAGAACGAGGTGAGACACCCCTGGCTGCGGAAATCCTGGAAGGAGCCCATGAGATATTAATCAAATTACCGGCACATAAAGCCTGGACTGAAAATATCAGTATCATCGCCAGACAGGATATCAGCATGCCATTGATTGAGCTTGAGCAGGCTGATGGTCTGGTGTTATTACAGTCAACACCCTCCAATGCCAATGTCACCCTGAATGGGACTTATGCCGGTCAAACGCCTCTGGAATTTAGCGTGGCACCCGGAACTTCCAATGAATTAACATTTTTCCTGAATGGCTATGAGGAAACCCGGCGCACCATAACAACGCGTCCAGAACAGGAAATATCCCTGCATGTCACCCTTGAGCCTATCACCAGCCAGGTAGAAATTAGCGTTATACCTGAAGATGCAGAACTGTATGTCAATGGTGAGTATCAGGGTAACGCCAACCAGACTATCGAATTGCTGGCTGCAACCCAGGCTCTGGAAATCCGTCGTGAAGGCTATGTCACTTATGAAACTGAATTTGTTTCACGACCTGGGTTAGATCAGAGGCTGGAAGTAAGACTTAAAACTCTTGAAGAGCAACGCCTGGAATCCATCCAGCCCTTTATCACCAATGCGGCCGGCCAGACCATGAAGCTCATCTATCCATCCAGTTTCCAGATGGGAGCCTCCCGACGCGAGCCCGGCAGGCAGGCAAATGAAGTGCTGCGAAACATCAACCTGACCAGGCCATTTTATCTGTCACTCATGGAAGTCACCAACGCCCAGTTCGCCATGTTTGATGGCGAACATTCTTCCGGTGTGGTGGAAGGCAGAACACTTAGTAACAATAATCAGCCTGTAGTAAGAATTAACTGGGATCAGGCAGCCTTGTATTGCAACTGGCTCAGCGCACAGGAAGGGCTTGCTCCTTTTTATACGGTAGAAGGTGATGCAATAACCGGGTTCAATCCCGAAAGTACTGGCTATCGCTTACCTACCGAGTCTGAATGGGCATGGGCTGCGCGTATTCAGGGTGAACCTGACAGTTTGTTGAAATTCCCCTGGGGGCCCGAGCTGCCACCCCCTGCCAACCATGGTAACTATGCAGATATATCAGCCGGCATTTTCCTGGGCAGAATTATTGCCAACTATAACGACGGTTTCCTTGGTACCGCGCCGGTAGGCAGTTTTGCACCAAATCCAAATGGCTTTTTTGACATGGGGGGCAACGTTGCTGAGTGGGTACATGATTATTATGGGTCGTCTGGCCAGATTGGAAACCGTGAGGAAATCGACCCTCTTGGTCCCAATGATGGCACTTACCATGTTATCCGGGGCTCAAGCTGGGCCCATGGCACGGTGACTGAATTGCGCCTGTCATTTCGTGACTACAACAATGAGCCGCGCGATGACGTCGGCTTCAGAGTCGCCCGTTATCTGGAATAATCCTGGATACTTTATTTAAATAAACAAAGATATTCGTGAAAAAGATTTTACTCATTGTACTCCTGGTTCTGAATTCGCCCTGGCTTGCCAGTGCAGAAATTCAGGATGAAAGCATTGTGGATATTCTGGATGAGCCGCAGCCAACTATTACTCTGGACGCGCCCTTCCCCGAGGATATTCAAAGTGAGAACGAGGACAATCAGACAAGTGACACAGAAAATAATCAGGAAGCTCGGGATGAAAATTTCATTCCCAGTGTCCGTATTGTAGAAGACCTGCCCGTGGCATTTCCGATAGATATCTGACAACTAAATTTTAAGGCAAATTTTATGAGACAACAGGGCATCATTTCAGATTTTATATACCAGGTATTTGCGCTGATCATTGCAGTGATCATGGTGCATGCTGTGTACGTGGCGGTGATACGACCGAATGCTGATGCCATCATGGACCAGCAGGCCGTCTTGCAGGAAGCTGATCCGGAATATGTCGCTGAACGTTCTCTCTATGTGGTAATGAAAGATTATGAGCAGGAGACTTGTATCATTCTCATGCTCTGGGCCATGTCCATTATTGGCCTGAAGATATATCGCAACAGAAATGAGAACCAGTTGTTACAACGCTCATTACTCAAATTATCAGAAGGTATGAGCATCCTCCCGGAAGATGCCCGCGATTATGCCCGGCCGGTGCAGGCACTGCCGCCCAATGAACGGGAGTTCCTCTTGCCCCGTGCTTTGCTTGCCGCCCTACAACGATTTGGTTCCACACGCAGTATTACTGACGTGGCCGCCGTCATTAAAGATATTTGCAGCACTGAAGCCGAGCGCCTGGAAAGTGAACTTACTATAGTCAGATATATCGCCTGGGCTATCCCATCCATTGGCTTCCTGGGCACTGTGCGCGGTATTGGTGAAGCGCTTGGCCAGGCTCACCGTGCAGTTAGCGGCGACATAGTAGGTGTTACGGTCAGCCTTGGGGTAGCTTTCAACTCAACCTTTATTGCCCTGGTTGTGAGTATTCTGATTATGTTTCTGCTTTATCAGTTGCAGTTGATGCAGGACCGCCTGGTGCTGGATACACAAAATTATTGTGACAATTATTTAATCAGGCACCTGCAGGTTCCGGAAAAGGATAATCAGGAGTGAGTGTGCACATCATTGAATTAAACGACCGCAATATCAGCCTGAGAAACCAGACGGAGGTTCTGGTTCAAAGTCCGGGCTTTGCCAATATCGTGGACAAGCAAGTGACTTTCGGTGATGAAGCGCGGCAGATCGCCAAGCTGCATCCACGCCACACCTATAATCAGTTCTGGTCTCAGTTGAGTCTGGATCCTCTTGTAAACAGCAACAATCATTTTCGCCACCAGGCGGATCTGGCGTTTGCCCATCTGAATGAAATTGCCAGCCAGCATGCGTTAAAAGACGAAGTCATTTTTGCAGTACCAAGCAATTACAACCGCAACCAATTATCCATCCTGCTCGGGCTGGTTCAGTCCTGTGAGTTTGATGCCGTTGGGCTGGTTGATATGCCTTTGTTATTAGCCGGGAAGATGGCTGGAACAATAGCGGGGAAGGATGGCGCCACAAGCCCGGCTGTGTATCTGGATATCCAATTGCACCAGAGTGTATTGACTACTTTTGTTCCAGGGGATGGCAATGTCACCCGGGACAAGGTAGTACAGATCCCTGGCACTGGACTCATTGCCCTGTTTGATGCCTGGGCCAATATGGTGACTGATGAATTCATCAAGCAAAGCCGCTTTGATCCGCAACATAATGCTGAAACAGAACAGTATGTACACAACCAGCTTGGCCTTTGGTTGAGCCAGGTAAAACAGGACAACGAAATCCTGATGGAGATCAACAACAAGGGTTCCGTTTACCAGGCACGCGTCAACCGCGGCCATTTTGAACAACGAGTCAGGAATATTTTCGGGCGAGTGAAAGAAGAGCTGGAAAGTCTGGCTGGCAATAATTTTTCACTTTACCTGCCTGATAACCATGCAGAACTTCCAGGCCTGCCGCTCTACCTGAACAATATTTCCAGAATAGCTGACGGCCAGTTGCTGGAAAACTGTTTGCAGCATATGGACCATATCCGTGGCGAACCAGGATCAATGAATTTCATTACCACCCTGCCACTTTCCGGACAAACACGTGATAAAAAATCTGACCTGCCTGACAGCGCTCCCTCACATATTCTGGTCAACAACCGCGCTTATCCCTTACCAACAATGCTGCAATTTGGTCCAGTGAACGGCAATATGCCTTCAGGCAGTAGCGTGATCCAGGTTGAGGCTGTTGGTGGCAGCGGCGACTTGAAAATTTCCCTCACGGATGACGGCGCACAACTTGATGTTCAGGGTGTTGGCAAGGTGCAATTAAATGGCAGCAAAGTCTCAGCAAGAGAATTATTGAAACTGGGCGATATCATCAAGCTCCCGGGATCAGATTCTTTATTGCAGTTAATTCAGGTGGAATAGGCATGGCACAAAGCAAGGCAGCCAAGCGCGAATTCAATCCCATCAGTCTTGCTTTTCTGGACGTCATGTCCTGTGGTTTTGGTGCTGTTGTCCTGATTTTTCTCATTCTTGATCACTCAACCAGTGTAAAGAACGAAGTTACCAATCCGGAACTGGCAGCAGAAATCAATTTGCTCAATGATGAAATCACCGATGGCGAAGTAAACCTGGTCCGGATCAGAAATACCCTCTCAGATGTAGACTTCCAGATGGTGGAAGCCCAGGGACTCGCCCGTTCCATTCAGCAGGAAATAGAAAATTTCCTTGAGGAGTTGGCGCAACTGGAAAACACCACCCTGGCCAAGGAAGAAAGTGTTGAAATGCTCAAGGCCGATATTCAAAATCTCGAGGAAGAGCTGGAGAGGCTGCGCGCAGCACAGGATTCATTCACCGGTAATTTCATTCGGTCTTATGTAGGGGACGGAAATCGCCAGTATCTGACCGGACTTATTCTGGGTGGCAGCCGTATCCTGGTTTTGGTGGATGTTTCTGCCAGCATGCTTGATAACACCATCGTCAATATTATTCGTCGCCGGAACATGTCCGATGAGACAAAAATCAATTCTGAAAAATGGGTCGGTATCCGCAAAATCGTGGACTGGCTAACAACGCAATTACCTCCACCCAGTCAATTCCAGATTTTCACTTTTAACGACTCGGTCAGCACATTGATTCCAGGTACAGAAGGGAGCTGGCTTGAGGTAGCAGACGAAGTACAACTCAATAATGCTGTAGAAAGGCTGGCAAGTATTATTCCGGTCAATGGGACCAACCTGGAAAATGTATTCAGGTCTGTCGCCACATTGGACCCCATGCCTGACAATATTTATCTGATTACCGATGGCTTGCCTACGCTGGGTTCTCGAGACAGCAATTTTTTCAGCCGGGGCAACAGTGATGGCAACCAGAATACTGTGTCCGGACGGGAGCGTGAGGAGCTATTTAACAATGCCTTGCGGGAATTACCTGCCGGAATTCCGGTCAATGTCATTATGGCGCCACTTGAAGGCGACCCCATGGCCTCATCCTTGTACTGGAAGCTGGCCGTCTCAACTGGCGGATCTTTTTTAAGTCCATCAAGTGATTGGCCATAGCTAAGGGACCAGAGGAAAGAAGAAAGAGGAAAGTATTAATTAATAACGACAATAAACAACTTTAAGATTAACAACATGGCTCGAAGAACAACTGAAACATTTAATATTTCCTTTCTGGATGTCATGTCCTGTGGTTTCGGGGCCATTATTCTGTTGCTGATGATTACCAAGTCGTCGGCACCAACGCCATTGGAAATATCCCAGACACCTGTTGAAGGCAGGGTTCTGGAATTGCAGCGGCAGCTTTTTGAAATTCGCGGAGAAACCAATATTCTTAACCGGGACCTGAATGCCAGGCATGAACAGCTGTCCCAGTATGAAGATCGCATTGCTCGCCTGCGCCGGGAATTATCCACCCTGAATGGACAATTCAACTCCACCAACCAGCAATCCACTGTTGATGACATCCTCGAAGGACAGCTCGCCATAGCGCGCCAGCAATTAACCGACGAGATGCGGCGCCTGCAGGCCAACATGGATCAGCTACAGTTGGATGATTCTGTTGGAGGAGTACCCGTAGACAGTGAATACATTATCTTCATCATTGATACGTCGGGCAGTATGTTTAACTACAGTTGGTCACGCATGCTCGAAGTGATGGTGGATACTCTGGACATTTACCCGGAAGTGAAAGGCATCCAGGTAATGAATGATATGGGGGAATACCTGTTTTCCAGTTTTCGTGGTGACTGGATTCCAGATACGCCAGCCAGACGGCAGGCCATCCTGCAACGCCTGAGAAGCTGGAACCCCTTCAGTAATTCAAGTCCTGTGGAAGGCATCACCGCAGCTATAAGAAATTATTACGACCCCGGCAAAAAAATCAGTATTTACGTACTGGGTGATGAGTTCCCACCAGCCAGCGGCTCTATTCGCGATGTTATTGAAACGGTTGATCGCATCAACGTAGAAGACAGTGAAGGAAATCGCCTGGTAAGAATCCACGGCATCGGTTTTCCCGTATATTTCTCACAACCGGATCGATATCAGAGCACCGTTTTGCGTTTCGCCACATTGATGCGAGAGCTGGCCAGGAAAAATGGTGGTACGTTTGTAGGCTTGAATGATTTTTATTGAATTTGATAATTTTCACAACTAATTGATTTAACTTATATTTTTTTGCGGCCCGGCAACGTATTGATGAATTTGGAAACTGAAGTACACTATGTAGCCCCCCTGTGGAAATAGTGAGTAAGGGGTCTGGAATTACTGTAATTGCCCCTCTATATATATGATATGTATATAAGATTTTTGTCTGTACCCTTGTAAGAAGCATGGCAAGAAGCATGGCAAGAGTCATGGTAAGAAACCAGGAAAATGCAGCAAACGATAATGACAACGATGAACAAATCAGTTCACTACAAACTAACCTGGCATACCCGGGTTACCCGAACAGTGCTTGTTGCAGTTACTGCATTGCTCAGCGCCTGTGCTGTCAGCACGATTAATATCAGCGGTGAGTTCCCGGCACCTCTGGTACAAAAATTACCACTGACGGTAGGTGTCATTTATGACGATGCCTTTACCAATCACAGCTTTATCGAGATTAATGACAATACAGGCGACGATCAGTACATCATCAATTCGGGTGCTACCCAGATTGAGTTATTCAATACCATGCTGCCGGCCGTTTTTGAAAATGTTATACACCTTGATAGCCTGGAGAGTGCCAGAACTTACAGCAATCTTGATGCGGTTTTTTTACCCGCCATTGAAGAATTCCAGGTAGGTCTGCCCCGGAAAACGCGCCTGAATGTTTATGAAATCTGGGTTAAATACAATATGCGTCTGGCCAAGTCCAATGGCGACTATATTGCCGACTGGGTAATGACTGCCTATGGAAAATCTCCGGAAGAAACCTTTCAGTCTGTAGATGATGGAGTCAATGACGCGGCAAATGTAGCTCTTCGTGACCTCGCCGCCAGTTTCACCCTGGGTTTCAGCAATATACCGGAAGTGAATGAATGGCTACGGTCAGAAAACGCGTTGTGAGAATAATATTCCAGCTAGCCATGACAATAGCATTTGCAGAGTTAATACCATGAATACGCAACAACTTTTATCTCTCACAAAAAGCCTGTTTTTCGCAACCCCGGCATTCTTGTTGTTATGCAGTTGTACTACTACTGAAATTGATGAGTTCAGGCAAAGCGCTACAGAAATCAATCAGGGTGAAAGCATCGTGATTCTTGGCAGGCGCCAGAACAATAATTATGAAACAGAAGAGGATTTTGTTTCCTGCGTTGGCGGTGTTGTCGCCAGAGGTCAGAATTCCATTTCCGTGGTTGAAGAGAGAGAATTTCTCGATGCCATGTTCCCTTTCTTTGAGCCTCGCACAGCACCCATGCGCACAGGCCACCTGGAACAACTTATGGCAATCGATGTTGCTGCAGAAAGAATTAAAGAATTTGGCATTGCTTACATTGTCTGGGTGGATGGTATTACCGAGCGCTCTGATCAGTCTGGCTCCATTTCCTGTACCATCGGCCCTGGCGGCGGTGGCTGTTTCGGTTTTGGAACCTGGTCAGACGATTCAAATTTCGAGGCAGAAATCTGGGACATGAATACCCTGACCACAGTGGGCTCGATCAGTACTGATAGTAATGGCCAGTCCTACATGCCTGCAGTAGTCATCCCCATTCCCTTGATTGCGAGAGTTGAAGCCAATGCCTGTAATGGCCTGGGCAGTCAGCTCAAGCAGTTTATCAACGGTACCTGATCGCTTGGTTCATCGTTTATTAAGCTTTTTCCCCTTAGGATGGTGTTATGGAAAACTTGCTTATTTTCTTGGTAAAAAATAGAACGTTTCGCGCCCTCTCGACGGGTATTTTTACCTGTTACTTTCTGATTGCCTGCGCCAGTAATCCTACAGGTGGCGCCAATTTTGTGTTGATGTCCGAAAATACCGAGATTGAAAAAGGCCGCGAATTGCATGCTGAAATGCTGCAGCAAAACCCGATTTATGACGATCCTGAATTACAGGCTTACGTTGAAAAGATTGGCCAGAAAATGGCAGCGATATCTCATCGTCCGGATCTGGACTATGTATTTACCATCATCGACAGCCCGGATATCAATGCCTTCGCACTCCCGGGTGGCTTTGTCTATGTGAACCGGGGGCTATTGAATTACCTGAATTCAGAAGCACAACTGGCCGCTGTTCTTGGCCATGAAATTGGTCATATCACTGCCCGCCATGCTGTACGTCAGCAAACTGCGGCCAGGTCTGCCAGCGCCGCTTCCATTGCCCTGATCTTTGCCACAGGCGTGGATATGAGGGATACAACCAGCCTGATAAGCGGCGCTCTGATTAGCGGTTATGGTCGTGACATGGAGCTGGAAGCAGACAGCCTGGGCGCAGAGTACCTTTACAAGGCCGGCTACAACCCGCTGGCCATGGTAGAAGTCATCGAGGTGCTGAAAAACCATGAAGACTTCACCAAGCGCACATCCAACAGAACTGCCGTTGCTTACCACGGCCTGTTTGCATCACATCCGCGCAATGACACACGCTTGCAGGAAGTCGTTGGTAAAGCAGGATCACTATCCGATCAGCAAACTCTTGAGCTTGACGAGGAAGAGTTCCGCGCGCAAATGACTGGCCTCATTGTGGGCCCAAGTCCGCAAAATGCGGCCGGCGGAGACCAGCGTAACCGATATTACCAAAACGTCTTTAACTACACGCTCATTTTCCCAGAAGGCTGGGTGAAGGAAGAAACCGCTACAACTGTCATCGGTTCAAGTATCGACAAGGCAAGTCAGTTGAAAGTAGAGGCACGCCGCTTGCAGAATGCCAAGGAGCCGCGCCTTTTTATTCGTGAAGATTTGGGAATTCCTGACCTGCAACAATCCGAGGCGCTGTCCCAATTTGGCCTGGAGGGTTTTACCGGCATCAATCCGGAAAACGGGCAACGCATAGCGGTTCTGTATTACGGCCCGCGCGCCTTCATACTTACTGCTAAAGCTGGTGAAGGGTATACAGACGAGAACCTGATGGAGTCAGTGAGCAGTTTCCGTCCCATTGCCCGCAATGAAACCCTGTTTGCCAATCCTATACAGATCACATACATCCAGGCTCCCGGTGGCCTCACTTATGCCGACCTGGCCAGGCAAACTCGCTTGCCTGAACACCAGGAAGACATGCTCCGCCTGCTCAATGGGGACTATCCTTTCGGTGAGCCGGAAACTGGTCAGTGGGTTAAAATAGTTAACTGATCAATCAGGCCTCAATCTATTCAGATTATTCAGGCCATTAATTCCTTTCAAACGGGTGATACAGATAATCATAATCCGGTTTGTGCAGGATGCCTTCTGTTGGGGTATCAGGCTTGAATGCTTCATGGCAGCCCTCGCAACTTGCCACCAGCACATCACCAGTACTGGCCAACAGTGTCTTGTCTTTATTTTTCGCCGCATCCAATGCCAGCATCGCGGCGTTGGTCATAGTGCGAGAGTAACTGGTCCAGGCCTCTGAATCAGCCCAGGAATCATCAAGTGGACCACTTCCGCCCAACGTAATCATGGGTCCTGAACCCGCCAGCTGTATGGCGTAATACTCAATGGTTTGCCATTCATCATCGGTAATTGTTCGCTGCATGGCACCGTAGTCCCAGATGTAATGTGCTGAATGATCTATAAGTGTAACCATCAAGGCATTGATGCTCACGGGTACGGCTATTTCCCTTTCTTCAGGGTGCGCCGTCAGGAACGAGGGAATAGAAAGTAATGACAGAATGATTGCAGATACACCTGCCAACGCCTGCTTGATCCTGCTGGTAAAAACCGGACTGTGAAGGAGTTTCATTTTGATGATCCTTTATAGGAGTAGAACCATCAAGTATTGCACCATGAACATGTTGAATTTTGACTTACGTCAATAACGCAGCGGATTTAAAAACAGGGTAACTCGTGATAACTTTATCAGAGGCTCCCTAACTTTCTATTACAAAACCCAGACACCAATTATGGCTAGCAACCTGCATGAATGCCCCCATTGCCTTGAGCATAAAATTTCCAGTTACCAGAAAATTTTTTCTGTTTCTTTTTCGCCGGCTATCTGTCCATCCTGCAAGCAGACAAGCAGTGTCTCAATTATCCAGGGTTTAATGACTCTCACTGCATGGATCATTCTCACCTGGGTTTTCATCGGCCTGACCCTGATGACAAGCATGTCGTTTTTCCTGTTAGGGACTATCCCGGCATTTATTGTTTGTGTAGACAGGTATATTCTCAAAGCGCCTTTAATTGCTAATGAAACCGCTTAGCCCCCGGATAATGTTGATTCCTATCACTGCATTGTCAGCGCTACAATGGCAGCCCCTAATAGCAGGCAGATCAATTTCATGAGTAGTCACTCTTCACTTCCACCCAGAATCATCGTGGGAATAAGCGGCGCATCCGGAATTATTTACGGCATTGAAGCTTTACATGCTTTAAGTGAGTTGAAAATTGAAACGCACCTCGTGGTAAGCAAATCAGCTGCCGTAACGCTGAGCCAGGAAAGCCCGCTGAAACTATCTGAGCTGACTGCCCTCGCTGACAAACATTATTCCAATTCGGACATCGGTGCCTGTATCGCCAGTGGCAGTTACCAGACCATGGGCATGCTTGTCGCGCCCTGCTCCATTAAAACCTTATCTGAAATTACTACCGGTGTGACCTCCTCACTCCTGAGCCGGGCAGCAGACGTGGTATTAAAAGAACGTAGAAAACTGGTGCTGATGGTCAGGGAAACACCCCTGCATGCCGGTCACCTTGAGAGCATGCTGAAAGTTACCAACATGGGTGCCATAGTGAACCCGCCGGTACCGGCTTTTTATACCGGGCCGGAAACCATAGATGATATCGTCAGGCAAAGTGTGGGAAGAGTACTGGATTTGTTTGAGCTGGATAGCTCGATGGTAAAAAGATGGGCGGGTAACCAGCCCAGGCAGCAGTCAGGAAAGGAATAAGCCTGCTGCCAGAAAAAACGCGGACGACTTACTTGATTTTGGCTTCTGTGTAGATCACGTGTTTGCGAACAACCGGATCAAACTTTTTGATTTCCATTTTGTCGGGCATGTTGCGCTTGTTCTTGTCCGTCGTATAGAAATGTCCGGTGCCGGCACTTGATACTAATCTGATTTTATCTCTCATTGTTTTGATCTCTTACCTGTTTATTAATAGCTTGTTCTATAATCCTTAGCCTTAGCCTAATCCCAAGCCTTAGACTTTCACGCCACGGGCACGAATATCCGTAAGCACCTGGTCAATACCAAGCTTGTCAATGATGCGCATTCCCTTACTGGTCAAGCGCAGTTTTACAAAGCGCTTTTCAGATTCAACCCAGAACCGGTGTGTATGCAGGTTCGGGCAGAAACGGCGTCGGGTTCTGTTTTTGGCGTGGGAAACATTATTGCCAGTAACAGGTTTTTTGCCGGTAACCATGCATTCTCTGGACATCGTATTGCCTCGTTAATATCTCTGTTTCGGGCATAGGTGCCCGGATAGAAAAAATCGGTAGAAAAAAGAGCGCGTTTTATAGCAGAACGGGTGCTGAACTTCAAGGAAAATCCCCTTGAACTACCCAACTTACAGCTTTCCTGGCACTTACATCAGGCCCTGCTCAGCCAGTGATTGTACCTCACCATCTCCTACAATCAGGTGATCCAGTGTCCGGATATCCACTTCCTCCAGCAGCCTTTTCAGCCGGTGAGTGATGCTGATATCCGCCTGGCTGGGCTCAGCGACACCTGATGGGTGGTTATGAGCAAAAATAAGGGCCGCCGCATTATGATGCAGCGCCTGTTTTACGACTTCCCTCGGATGTACTGAAGCCCCATCAATAGTACCCAGAAAGAGCTCTTCCTGGGCAATCAGGCGATTCTGGTTATCCAGGAACAGGCATAAAAAGATTTCTCTGCCGCGCCGGCCTAACTTGGACAAGACATATTGACGGGTAATACCCGAACTGGTGAAGGCGTCCTCCCTGATTAGCTTCTCCTGAATACAGCGCAATGCCAGCTCGCTGACGGCCTGCAATTGCGCATATTTACTGGGCCCCACTCCGGGCACTGAGCACAATACTCCAGGCGCAGCGCCAAGAATTCCCTTCAGGCTGCCAAACTCACTTATCAGACTTCTCGCCAGGTCTACCGCACTTTTGCCCCGGGTTCCGGTGTGCAGGAAGATGGCCAGGAGTTCAGCATCAGAGAGGCTGCCAGCCCCTCTGGCCAGAAGTTTTTCCCTGGGCCGCTCACTGGCTGGCCAGTGTGAAATTGTCATGCAAACATCCTCCTGATCTTCTCTAAGTCATTGACATATAATTGAATTTGGGCGGTCTTACTGATACTCTTTGCGCTCCTTTTAGCCTGGCTAGCGCTTAAGGACCCTCTGTTTGATTACAGATTAACTATAGTCCAGGTTCTGAAATCTGCCCGAATTGAACACGCATGCTCAGTCTTTCCAACAAACAAATCATCCTTGGTATCACCGGCGGCATTGCTGCCTATAAAGCAGCTGAACTATGTCGACTGCTGGTGAAAGCCAACGCTGAGGTCAGGGTGGTAATGACGCCGTCAGCGGCTGAATTTGTTGCGCCTCTGACTTTCCAGGCGCTGTCTGGAAACCGGGTGCATATGCAATTACTCGATGAAGAAGCAGAAGCTTCTATGGGTCATATTGAGCTGGCACGATGGGCAGACCTGATTCTGGTGGCACCTGCAAGCGCCAACTTCATTGCCCGCCTGGCCCAGGGCCGGGCTGAAGACCTTTTATCAACGCTTTGCCTGGCGAGCAGCGGGCCGATTGCTGTTGCTCCAGCCATGAATCAGGGCATGTGGAACAATGCCGCAACCCAATCCAACCTTGAACAAATCAAAGCCAAAGGGATATCCATTTTTGGTCCGGCTTCAGGGGAACAGGCTTGCGGTGAAACGGGTCTTGGCAGAATGCAGGAGCCGGTTGATATCGCCACCGCCGCTTCCGGGATGTTTGAAACCGGAGCGCTTTCAGGCGTTAACATCACCATTACCGCCGGCCCCACCCAGGAAGCGATTGACCCGGTTCGCTATATCAGCAACCACAGTTCTGGAAAAATGGGTTATGCCCTGGCGACAGCGGCCATGGAAGCTGGTGCCAGTGTTGTACTGGTCAGTGGGCCAGTTGCGCTCGAGCCTCCACCCAGAGTGAAGCTGGTGTCTGTGGAAAGCGCCCGGCAGATGCTTGATGCCTGCCAGGTAGTCCCGGGGGATATATTTATCAGCGTAGCGGCAGTTGCAGACTACAGACCTGAACAACCTGTTTCAGAGAAAATTAAAAAAAATGACGACACCATGGTACTGAACCTGGTGAAGAACCCGGATATCCTCGCGCTTATTTCCAAATCAGAAAACCGACCCTTCTGTGTTGGTTTTGCGGCTGAGACACACAAGCTGGAAGAATATGCCCGCAAGAAGCTGGCAGACAAACAACTGGATCTGATTTTTGCCAACAACGCGGCAGACACGTTCAACAGTGAATCTGCTTTGGCAACAGCCTACTGGAACAACAGTGAAAAAGCCTTTTCAGAAAGTACCAAGTCCAGTCTTGCCCGCGATATGATCGCTCTGATAGCCAGCAGATATCGGGAAACCCGCCCTTCTTAATAGTTAAAGAATAATAAAACAGTAGTAAACACGCTGTGGCAACACAAACCATCCCTGAACACATTTTTCGCGCCTATGACATCAGGGGAATTGTCGGTGAAGGTCTAGACGATCAGATTGTTACCTTGATAGGCAAGGCAGTTGCCACTGAGGCCCTTGAACTGGGTGAAAAACAGTTAATCGTAGGCGCTGATGCCCGCTTGTCCAGTCCTGCATTTACCAAAGCACTGCTGGAAGGAATCCTTTCCACTGGCTGCGATGCTGTCAACATCGGCACTGTTCCAACGCCACTTTTGTATTTCGCGACACATACCCTTGAGTCCCGCTCAGGGATCATGATTACCGGCAGCCACAACCCTAAAAATTACAATGGCCTGAAATTGGTCCTGCAGAACCAGTGCCTGGCTGCAGACCAGATTACGCGGATCAAGGAAAGAATCCAGCAGGGCAGGTTTATTACCGGCCAGGGTTCAACAAGTACTCTGGACATCCGTCCTGACTATATCAAACGCATCTGTAATGACATCGTACTGACCCGGCCAACTAAAGTGGTTATTGATTGTGGCAATGCCGTTGCTGCCAACTGTGCACCTATGCTCTACGCCGCTCTGGGTTGCCAGGTAATTCCTCTTTATTGCGAAACGGATGGAAATTTTCCCAACCACCATCCCGACCCAACGCGCCGGGAAAATCTTGAAGACCTGATCGCTGCAGTTGCTGAGCATCAGGCAGATCTGGGTATTGCCTTTGACGGAGATGCAGATCGCCTGGGCCTTGTCAGTAACAGCGGGCGCATCATTGATGCCGACAGCATGATGCTGGCCTTCATCAACGATATTCTGCCCGGTAACCCGGAAGCCGGAATAATCTTTGATGTTAAAAGCAGCCAGCAACTACCCAGACTGATCAACTCCCTCAATGGCAAGGCCATTATGTGTAAAAGCGGGCACAGTTTTGTAAAACAAAAAATGGTGGAAACCGGCGCCTTGTTGGGTGGCGAATATTCTGCTCACCTGTTTTTCAAACACCGGTGGTATGGCTTTGATGATGGCCTGTACGCTGCGGCTCGCTTTCTCGAACTACTGGATAAAAACCAGGGTACAGCCGATGCCTTGCTGGCAGCCTGGCCGGAGTTTTACTGCACCCCTGAAATACTCGTGGCGGTCAGTGAGGACAGCAAATTCAAACTCATGGCTATTTTGCTGGAAAATCTGGAGATCCCGGGTGCACGAATCAACCGGCTCGATGGCATCAGGGCAGAAACTGACCATGCCTGGGGGCTGGTTAGAGCATCCAATACCACGCCCAACCTGATACTGCGTTTTGAAGGCGATAGCGCTGAAGCCCTTGAACACATCCAGCACGTATTTCGTGAAGCCCTTTCTATTCACCTCCCCAACCTGCCCCTGGATTTTTAAAGGTACAACCCTGATCAAAGCAGGTAAGTTTTAAAAACTTGGGCTTACCTGCTTGATAGCCTATAATTGCTGTCCTTAATTGTTAGTAAGCATTTGCTTAAAACGTCAAAGCGACTATTGCCATGACTCTTGATCTTAGCGCAGCAACCAATATTGCCAGCGTACTGACCGAAGCCCTGCCGTATATCCAGCGATTTACCGGCAAGACTATCGTGGTTAAGTACGGCGGTAATGCCATGATTGACGAAGACCTCAAAAACAGTTTCGCTCGCGATATCGTGCTGATGAAACTGGTGGGTATGCATCCTATTGTTGTGCATGGCGGCGGCCCACAAATTGGCTCGTTACTTGAAAAACTGGGTATACAGTCAGACTTCGTCGATGGCATGCGGGTCACTGATTCTGCCACTATGGATGTGGTTGAAATGGTCCTGGGTGGCCTGGTAAACAAGGAGATTGTCAGTCTGCTGAACAAAAATGGCGGAAAAGCCATCGGCATTACCGGAAAGGATGGCGATTTCATTCGCGCACGCAAACTCAAGGTCACTCGCAAGACGCCGGAAATGAAAGCACCGGAAATTATTGATATTGGTCATGTTGGCGAAGTGGAGAGCATGAATCCGGAAATCATAGAGATGTTGAAAGAGAGTAATTTCATCCCGGTTATTGCACCTATTGGTGCTGACGAACACGGGACTACCTACAACATCAATGCAGATATCGTGGCCGGCAAGGTTGCCCAGATGGTAATGGCAGAAAAACTGATTTTGCTAACCAATATCGCCGGGGTTCAGGATAAAAAAGGCAAGGTGCTTACCGGTCTGACAACGGAGCAGGTCAATGGGCTGATTAGTGATGGCACCATTCACGGCGGCATGCTGCCAAAAATAAACTGTGCTCTTGATGCGGTAAATTCCGGAGTCACCAGTGCCCAGATTATTGATGGGCGTGTTCCCCATGCTGTCCTGCTCGAAGTGTTCACGGATGAAGGTATTGGCACACTGATTACAAACAAACTTGTGTAGCTATCAAGTCACAACATCCACCTGAGGCGAAGGTAAGCTGTTATGGCACGAGAAAAAGGGGCTAAAAAAGAAGCAATCCTGCGGGCATTGGCCCAGATGCTTGAAAATAATCCCGGTGGCAGAATTACCACCGCCACACTAGCCGCGGAAGTGGGCGTTTCCGAAGCAGCCCTGTATCGGCACTTTCCCAGCAAGGCGAAAATGTTTGAAGGGCTTATTGATTTCATGGAGGAGACCCTTTTTTCCAGGATTACCCGCATCCTGGGTGAAGGCTCCAATGCACTGGTCCAGTGCGAAAAAATAACTTTCCTGGTGCTCACCTTTGCAGAAAGAAATCCCGGTATCAGCAGAGTATTGAACGGTGATGCCCTGGTTGGAGAAACCGATCGCCTGCGTGACAGAGCAAGCCAGGTTTACAACCGGCTCGACACACAACTCAAACAGGTTTTTCGTGAGGCTGAATTAAAAGAAGGTTTGCGAACCCGCCTGAGTACTTCGGTCACTTCAAATTTATTGATCACTTTTATAGAAGGAAAAATCAGCCAGTATGTGCGTACCGATTTTTATCAGAAGCCAACAGACCAGTGGTCTGAGCAATGGTTGTATATCAATCAGGATTTATTTCGACGACCTGGCGAGTAATTCTGCGGTAAAAAAAATAAAGCGCTGGTTATTCCAGGTTCAGCAATTCTCTCAGGCGGTTAATATTGCGCTCGGCCGTCGCAAGCGTTTCTTCCTTTTCACCTTCAATCCTTGTTATCTGCCTGTTCAAACGATCTCTTTCTTCTGTGGCGGTTTCAAGCTGCGCCAACTGGTTTGCCGGAGCTTCTCTGCCAGCAACCTCATTGCTGTCAATGCGCTCCTGAATTCCTGCTATGTTTTCTTCTGCATCTTCAAGCAAGGCATTAAGTACTGTCAGCTGATCATTTAGTTCGCTCAGTGTGCTGTCACGACGCCTGACAATTTCTTCAGGAGCCCTGTATAGCCTGAGCAAAAGGGTATCCTCTTCCTCCTGGCGTCTTGCTGCTTCTTCTGCAAGCCGTTGCTGTTCTGCATCTCCTGCCTGGGCAGCTCTTTCTTCCTCTGTGAGCGTGCGGGAAATAACCCGAATTACCTGGCCTCTTTCATTAATAATTTCATAGCCATTTTTTACAAATTCCGCAGGGACAAAAGAGCCAATGATCTGATTTCCCTGATCATCCCGATAGCGATAAATATTTGCACCCTGCGCGTTAACCTGCAACGCCAGCAGCGAAGTCAAAAGCAGGGACACTGTAATAAAGCGTTTGATCATTTCCGAAAACTATCTCGTAATACGTTCTATAAATTAATAATTGTTAGCAGTAGTGTTAAGTGTTGTTTTTGCACACTGCAAATTTTTACAAACTTTCTATACTTTTTTATTCCTGACTATTATTCCTGACTATTATTCCTGACTATTATTCCTGACTATTATTCCTGACTATATTCCGTATTGTGCCTGGTAAGCCTTCATGTCTGCCAGGTAGGCGCTCATCACGGCGTCCTCTTTTTGTTCCAGATAATCAATTATCTGTTGCAGATTGATGATGCTTATTACAGGTATTGAAAATTCTTTTTCTATTTCCTGTATGGCCGAAAGCTCACTTTTACCTTTTTCCTGTCTGTCCATGGCAACAACAACACCTGCAGGAACAGCCCCGGCTGACGAAATAATTTCCATGGTTTCCCTGATTGCGGTACCGGCAGTTATCACATCATCTATGATGAGAACGCGGCCCTGCAATGCGGACCCGACTATATTTCCGCCCTCACCATGGTCTTTGGCTTCCTTGCGGTTAAAACACCACGGAATATCCTGCTTGAAATCCCTCGAAAATGCAATTGATGTGGCTGAAGCCAGCGGAATACCCTTATAGGCCGGGCCAAATAGAACATCATATTCAACATCCGAGTCCTTGATGGCTTTGGCGTAACAGGCTCCAAGAAAATCAAGGGCCCCGCCGGTATTGAACAGCCCGGCATTGAAAAAATACGGGCTTTGCCGACCAGACTTGAGCGTAAACTCTCCAAAACGGAGAATCTCATGCCCGGTAACATAGTTTAAAAACTGCTGCTGGTAATCCTGCATTAATACACCCTTACTAGATTCAGACACTTGTCGGTAAAGTAAGCTCCCGCGCCACCCTTCATTTACTGTGCGTCAACGACGGTTTTACAACACTGCTCTTCCAATTTAAGGCGCCAGGTTGCCCAGGGCAGCTTTCTGGGCATCAAATAAGTTAGCAATCCCACCGCGCGCCAGCCCAATCATGGCATTAAGATCTTCAAGACTGAAGTCTCCATCTTCACCGGTACCCTGGATTTCAATGAAACCGCCCGTGTCAGTCATCACCACGTTCATGTCGGTTTCCGCATTGGAATCCTCAATGTAATCAAGATCCAGAACCGGCAGGCCCTGATAGATGCCAACAGAGACTGACGCTATCATTTGCTGAAGCGGGCTTTCCTTTAAGCGGTTTTTTTCCAACAAAAATTGAATGGCATCTGCAAGGGCAACGTAACCACCAGTTATTGAAGCCGTGCGCGTTCCACCGTCAGCCTGAATCACATCACAATCAATCTTGATGGTATTTTCACCCAGGCTTTTCATATCCACGGCTGCTCGCAAGGACCTTCCAATGAGACGTTGAATTTCCTGCGTTCGCCCACTTTGTTTGCCGCGGGCGGATTCCCTGTCCATTCTTTCTCCAGTAGATCTTGGCAACATACCGTACTCTGCAGTTATCCAGCCCTGGCCCGACCCTTTAAGAAAGCGGGGTACACTTTCTTCAACAGACGCAGTGCAAATAACTTTGGTGTCACCAAACTCTACCAGAACAGAACCCTCTGCATGCCTGGTAAATTTCCTGGTGATTTTAATTTCCCTTAACTGGTTTGCTTCTCTGCCGCTTGGTCTGCTTGCTACTGCCATTACTACCTCTTGATTATAAAATCTCTTGATTAGGAAACGTATCAGAACTATCCCGATCATGGGTACTTACCCACGTCGAAATAGCCACGTGTTTACTTAGGGCTTCATATCGTGCTTTGCTGAACCACCCTCAGATATCTTTTCTACAGACATATCAATTTGAAAATCCTGGCTTCAGATTCAATATGCATGGCAAATCCGTTATAGTAAATCTCACTCTGGTTGACTGTTCGGATGTATAACACACATCAATTCCGCTATAGTTCGTTCCCACTTTCAGATTATTCCTGGCCATTATATGACAAGTAGTATGACCGCATTTGCCCGCAATCAGGCTGAATTTCCCTGGGGCACCCTGGTGTGGGAAATCCGCTCGGTAAACCATCGCTACCTGGAACCAGCCTTTCGATTGCCCGAGCAATTACGGCATATTGAAACTGGATTGCGGGATTTACTTCGCAAGACCCTTAGCCGCGGAAAAATTGAAGCGCAGCTTAAATTCATGCCTGGCATGTCCAAGGGCAACCAGATTCCAATCAATGAGCCTTTATTGGCGCAACTTAATGAGGCCATGGCCAGGGTTAGCACACTGACAGGCTCATTACCGGCTAGTCCACTGGACATTCTGAAATGGCCCGGCATCATTCAGGAACAGGATCAGGAGTCTAAAGTAATAGAGGAAGAGGCGCTATCACTGTTCAAGGGCGCTATCCAGCTCCTTGTAGAACACCGGCACAGAGAAGGCTCCGAACTAAAGCAGACAGTGGAAATCCGTCTGGACAGCATTGGCAACATCATCTCGGAAATACGCCAGGCCATGCCCGACATTCTGGATGCCCAGCAACGAAAACTGAAAGATCAGATCAGCGACCTGGCCGTGGAGGTTGATCCGGATCGCCTTGAGCAGGAGCTGGTGCTGATAATGCAAAAGGCCGATATTCTGGAAGAAATAGACCGGCTGGAAGTTCACGTGAAAGAAATACATCATATTCTGGCCAGGAAAGAGCCGGTGGGTCGACGCCTGGATTTCCTGATGCAGGAGCTGAACCGGGAAGCTAACACCATTTGTTCCAAGGCGGTGGTCACAGAAACCACACTGAATGCCGTGGAGCTCAAAGTGCTGATAGAACAAATGCGTGAACAGATACAAAACATCGAATAATGCCTAACCACTTTCAACAACAACTTTGTGTAACTGAATAGCCAGATGCCTCGCGGAATATTATTTCTTATCTCAGCACCCTCCGGCGCCGGAAAAACCAGCCTGGTCGACGCCATGTTGGAAAATGCCAGCTCCGGCAGCGGCGCGCATAAGGACAGCAAGTTGTGTGTGTCTATATCCCATACCACCCGACCCAAACGTCCCGGTGAAGAAGATGGCAAAAATTATCATTTCGTGACGGAAGACCAGTTTCAGCAACTACGCAAAGAAAATGCTTTTCTGGAAAGTGCAGAGGTTTTTGGAAATCTCTATGGCACCTCCAGGCTGTGGGTAGAAGAGCAACTTGAGAAAGGTTGGGATGTTATCCTGGAAATAGACTGGCAGGGCGCCTCGCAGGTTCAGACTCTGCTGCCAGATGCCGTCAGCATATATATATTACCGCCATCCCTTGAAACCCTGCACGAAAGACTGACCAACCGTGGTCAGGACGATAAAGAAGTAATAGAAAAGCGCATGGCCGAAGCGGTCAATGAAATATCCCACTTTGCCCAGGCGGACTTCATTGTCATCAATGAAGTCTTTGATAATGCCCTGGAAGACCTCGAAGCCGTCATACGCAGCGCCAAATTGAGCAGAAAACACCAGTTGATCGCCAATGAAGTCCTGCTAAACGGCCTGCTTTCCTGAACTTTCACCCCTATCAAAGACATGGACTTGATTGATCAGTCCAATTATAATGCCGCCCCCGGTTAGACCCGGCGTCACTTTTGCAACTAATTGGTAAAAACAGGTAACACTATGGCACGCATCACCGTTGAAGATTGTCTGGATAATGTTGAAAACCGTTTTGAACTGGTGATGATTGCCAGCAAACGTGCACGCCAGCTGCAAACCGGCGGTAAAGAGCCCCTGGTCAGCGAAGATAATGACAAGCCTACCGTGCTTGCCTTGCGTGAAGTTGCTGATGGCCTGATCGATGCCTCCATTTTGAGCAATATCCCGGAAGAGATGGAAGTCATCGTTGAGACTGAAGAAGTCGCGAAAAGCAACGATATCTCTATCGAAGAGGCTATGGATGCCGTGCTGATTCCGGAAGCCAGCGAAGAAGAGCCTGAAGCTGCCCCTGCAGTGGATGTGGATCCTGTTGAGGATGAGCAATAAGCGGTTCTGCCTGTTGCCCCTCCTCAAATAACCGCTTCAGCAATACTCTTTTTTGTTACAGTTTTTTTGAAAGTCAGGTAGTACCAACCGGTACTGCCTGAGATTGAATATTTCCTTTTCTGCCTTCATTTATAATAAGAATAACGATCCAGGCTAATGTCATGATTCATTGGCATGAGCTATCCGGTCAGGCTTATTAGTCAGGCTCATTAGTTGCCAAGAGCACTACAAAGCTGTTATTCAAGACAAGTAATGACGACAACGATTGATACCTTTGCAAAAGATTTGCACGACTACATGGGGCCTGCCCAGATAGATCTCGTGCGTCGTGCTTATTTCTATGCTGAACAGGCCCATGATGGTCAGTTTCGTCGCACTGGTGAACATTATGTAACCCATCCTCTGGCTGTCGCCCAGATTCTTCATGAAATGCATATGGACCACCAGAGTCTTATTGCTGCCATGCTCCACGACGTAATTGAAGACACGGGTATCGACCGGGATGCCATTGAAGGCCAGTTTGGGGAAACCGTTGCCAACCTTGTAGACGGTGTCAGCAAGCTTAACCAGATCGAATTTTCTACGCGTGCTGAGGCGCAGGCGGAGAATTTCCAGAAAATGGCCCTGGCTATGGCCAAGGATATTCGAGTCATTTTGGTAAAAATTGCTGACCGCATGCACAACATGCGCACTCTCGATGTGCTTAATCCCGAAAAACAAAAACGAATTGCCAAAGAGACCCTGGAAATTTACGCCCCCATTGCCAGCCGCCTGGGCATGCACGACATACGACTGGAATTTGAAGAAAGAGGTTTCAAAACACTCTATCCCTTGCGTGCACCACGCATTGATGCCGCCGTCAAAAATGTCAGTGGCTACCGCAAGGAATTGGTCTCTCAGGTTCAAACCGCACTTGAAGCCTGTTTAAAAAGAGAAAACCTGCCTGGCCGTGTGGTCGGCAGGGAAAAACATCTGTACAGCATTTACCGCAAGATGAAAGATAAAAAACTTTCATTCAGGGAAATCACCGATGTTTTTGCCTTCAGAATAATTACCGAGGAAGTAGACACCTGCTATCGCGTACTCGGGGCAGTTCATAGTCTGTACAAGCCAGTGCCAGGAAAGTTCAAGGACTACATAGCCATTCCCAAGGTCAATGGTTACCAGTCACTGCATACCACCCTCTTTGGCATGCACGGTGTACCCATTGAAATCCAGATTCGTACAGAGGAAATGGACAGGATGGCCAGCAACGGGATTGCTGCCCACTGGCTCTACAAGTCCAGCGAGGATGCCCCCAATCAGAGCCATATCCGGGCGCGCCAATGGGTGCAGGATCTGCTCGAAATGCAGCAAAATGCCGGTAATTCACTGGAATTCATCGAGCATGTAAAAACCGATCTCTTTCCCGATGAAATCTATGTCTTTACACCCAAGGGCGCGATTCTGGAATTACCAGCTGGCTCCACCCCGGTTGATTTTGCCTATGCCGTGCATACCGATGTTGGCAACTCCTGCGTAGCTTGCCGCATTAACCGACGCCTGGCACCACTGAGCGAACGCTTGCAAAGCGGTCAGACTGTAGAAATTATTGCCTCAGGCAACCAGCCCAACCCGGCCTGGCTGGGTTTCGTTGTCACGGGCAAAGCCCGAAGTAATATTCGCCATTTCCTGAAAAACCAGCGCCGTTCGGAGGCCATTGCTTTGGGTCGGCGACTGCTGAACAAAACCTTGTCCAGTTTTGGTTTCCACCTGTCCAATATACCCAAGGAAAAAATCGGTGGCTTGCTGGAGCAAACTGATTTTGAAGTATTGGATGACGTGCTGGAAGATATTGGTCTGGGTAACCGCATGGCCTACATCGTAGCGCGCAGATTAATACCCAATGATGATACCGAAGAGTTTCCTGTCAATCAGGACGAATCTTCCATGGCCATTCGCGGCGCTGAAGGCATGCTGATGACTTTTGCTAAATGCTGCCACCCCATTCCCGGCGATACCATTGTTGGCTATATCAGTGCTGGCCGCGGCATGATGGTGCATCGGGAAACGTGCAACAACGTGGCTGAAATCCGCAATGACCCCAAAAAATATGTGAACTTGCGTTGGGATCCTACGGTCGGGGGAGAGTTCACAGTGGAATTACGCGTTGAACTGGAACATCAACGGGGCATCATTGCCACTCTGGCCAATGCCATTACTTCCGCCGAAGCCAATATTGATAAAATTACCACGTCTGACCGCGACGCACAGTTCAGTATTGCTAACCTGGCAATCACAGTGCGCAATCGTGTTCACCTGGCGCGAGTGATGAGAAGAGTGCGGATGCTCAAAGCAGTGTCCAGTGTCGGACGAGTGAAGAATTAATTTCTGTCTGTTAAAACTTTGCGGGTTTTAAATTATTACAGCCTTCCGACGGCTTTTGCCTCTCACCTTTGCAGACACTCTGGCTTTTCCTTTTTCGCAGGCGGCAATGGCGCTGGAATCTTTAATCAGATCGCGGGCTTCAACAGCGGGTACCGCCTGACTGTAAAGGAAGCCCTGGATAACAGGACAGTCCAGGCTGTGTAAATAAGCGAGCTGGAATTCCTCCTCAACCCCTTCGGCGACCATTTCAATTTTCAGTCCCTTGGCCATATGCGCAATGGCTTCAATGATTGATTGCCCTTCGTTTTCAACCATCTCATGAATAAAGCTGCGGTCGATTTTCAAGCGGTGAATGGGCAGTTTTTGCAACAGGCTAAGAGAAGAGTATCCAGTCCCGAAATCGTCAATGGCCACATGGACGCCAACTTTATGCAGCTCATTGAGTTTCGCTACTGTGTGTTCAATATTATTCATCAATAGACTTTCGGTAATTTCGATTTCCAGTTTGTCGCCAGGGAATTGATTGGCTTTGAGCGCTTTGACAATAGAGTCGACAAAATTTGCCTGCTCAATCTGCTTGTTGGAAAAGTTAACTGCCAGCCTGTCTATAATCAGACCATCATCAAACCAGTGCTTTACTTCGGCTATGGCCTGGTTAAGAACTCAGTCACCCAGCTCAATGATAATGCCGGACTCTTCAGCAACCGTCATAAAAAACGCTGGGGACAACAAACCTTTTTCTGGATGGTTCCAGCGTAGCAGGGCTTCCACACCTGTAATCTCGCCATTGTTAGCACTAACCTGCGGCTGGTAAAACACTTCAAACTCTTCTTCCTTGATACCACGGCGAATTTCCGCTTCCATGTTCAACATCCGGCTATTGTTGATACTCATATCCCGGTTGTAGAGGTTGAAATTATTTTTCCCCTGTTCCTTGGTGTAGTACATGGCTGTGTCTGCATTCTTGATGAGTAAATCTGCGGTATTTCCATCTGCTGGATACATGGAAATACCAATACTGCCGGTAATAAACAGCTCATTATCATCGACAGTAAAGGGCTTCTTTATGGTTTCAATGACTTTATTACCAACAACATCGGCCACACTCTCTCCCTCCACATGTGGCAGCAAAATAATAAATTCATCACCTCCCAGCCTTGCCACCGTATCGCCTTCACGTAAACAGGATTTAAGACGGCTTGCCAATTGCTTTAACAGCTCATCGCCCACTGAATGGCCGAGTGTGTCGTTAACTACTTTAAAGCGATCAAGGTCGAGGAAAAGAATTGCCAGCTTGTCATCTTCACGCCTGGCATTGCTGATCGTGTTTGTCAGACGGTCATGGAACAGTGCCCGGTTGGGAAGCCCGGTTAACAAATCATGATAGGCCTGGAAATGGATCAGCTTTTCAGAAGCAAGACGCTCAGTAATATCCCTGGCCACCACGTAGGTGCCAGAATATTCTCCGGAGTAGACGACGCCGCTTTCATCACGGGTTTCATTTTCATAAACACCCATCGAATTAAGTTAAATGGCGATGCGGTTTCGAATCCAGCCAGGATGATTGCCTGCTCTACACATGAGCCATATTTCCGCATCTTTTGTAGCTCGTGATCCGGCTCGTCGTTCATTGAAACAGTGAGATGCGCGCTCCAGATATTCAGGATCGACAATGGTGGAAAAATGCGCGCCAATTAATTCATCCTTTTTATAGCTCAGTAAATCTTCTGCCCGGTCATTTACAAAAGCAAAATTGCCAACTTTATCGACGATGAAAATAATGTCGGGTGAGCTTTCGATCATGAAGCGATGCAGATGTTCAGATCGCTCCAGTTTTTTGCGCAGGGTATAGAGGCTTTTTTCCAATTCCAGTTTACGTATGGCGTGACTAATCGTGTACTGAAGCTCGTCAAACTTGAAGGGTTTTTTGATGTAATCAAAGGCGCCGAGCTGAAAGGCTCTGGTGACATATTCAAAATCCGTCTCGCCGCTCAAGATTACGACAGCCACCTGGATTTTATTGTCGTTGATGAATTGCATGACACGCTCGCCATTCACTTCAGGCATGTTCATATCCAAAAGGACGAGGTCAAACTCTTCCCCCTTTAAAGCAGCAATGGCTTCCTTTCCCCCCCAGGGCGGTAGCGACCTTATAGCCCGCGGCATCCAGCACGGCTCTGCTACTTTCAAGCATGTCCGGGGCATCATCCACCACAAGAATATTATGCTTGCTTGCCATTAAGGATTTTCCCCGGAATGTTTAATCTGGGTAAGGGGAAGGAGGACTGAAATTACAGCGCCACGGACTACTTCAAGGGTTCTCACAAAAAGGAACAAATCATCAAGCGCACATTTTTCCCGGCTTGAGTTAGCACCCTGCATGGCATTTATTTCAGCCAAGAGCCGTTCCGGTAAGAACTGAATTGCAGAAAGTTTAATCTGCCCTGGAGTTTTATCAGTAATATCAGACACCTGGTTCCGTTTTGTCTGGGGCTTTACTACGCCCGGATTTCCCTTAAAAAGCGCTTTATTCTATAAGATCATTCTAAATTCGTCATATATATTCTCCTTTATTCTCTTTCCAGCTCTGCTGTACTGTGAAAGTTACGGGCTGTAATATTGCCAACCCGGTAGTCAAAATTTCCCTGGAGAATCTTATGGCAAGTAAGCACCGTTTATTACATATCTTGTCGCTTTCTATACTCACTATGTATGGACCACTCCCGGCCTTGAGCCAGCCCGCCCCTTCTCCAGCCTTTAGCGCAGATACCCTGGTTGCTCCGCCAAGTCTTAACTGGGTAACCAACGGCGGCAACCTCTACAACCAGCGCTACTCCCCGCTAACGCAAATCAACACAGATAATGTGGGTGACATGAAGGCCGAGTGGCGCGTGCACCTGAACGGTTCTGGCAGTGGTCCCAATCACAGCGGCCAGGGCGAACCCCTGTTTTATAACGGCACCCTCTTTGTCGGCACCGGGGAAAACGACGTGTTTGCCATTGATGTAGAAACGGGCGACTTTCTCTGGACCTACCAGGCTAACCTGGATCCCAACCGGGTTAATGTCTGTTGCGGCTGGGTGAGTCGCGGACTCGGCATGGGTGACGGCCAGATATTTGTGGGACAACTCGATGCCAAACTGGTGGCGCTGGACCAGGAAACCGGCGCAGTTAACTGGGAAATTCAGACAGAAGACCCGCTGGGAGGTTTTGCCATCACTTCGGCGCCGCTGTATTACAACGGCATGGTCATTACCGGTTTTGCCGGCGGTGAACGCGCCATTCGCGGGCGCATCAAGGCTTATGATGCAGATAATGGTGAGTTGCTCTGGACCTTTTATACGATTCCGGGCCCAGGCGAATTCGGTCATGACACCTGGCCGCAGGATAGCGATGCCTGGCAATACGGTGGTGCACCGATCTGGCAGACACCGGCTCTGGACCCTGAGCTTGGCATGCTCTACTTCTCCACCGGCAATGCCGGGCCCGACCTGAACGGCAACGCTCGTGAAGGAGATAATCTGTTTACCGTCTCTATCGTGGCGCTGGACGCCAACACCGGTGAATATCGCTGGCATTTCCAACAGGTACACCATGATATCTGGGATTACGATTCTCCCAGCCCGGTCGTTCTGTTTGATGTGGAAAAGGACGGCATCATGCGTAAAGGCCTGGCGGAGGCCAGCAAATCCGGCTATCTCTATATCCTGGACCGCATTACTGGCGAACCCCTGGTCGGCATTGTGGAAACCCCGGTGCCCCAGATTGAGTCGCAAAAAACCGCTGCCACCCAACCAATCCCCATTGGTGATGACTTCATTCCCCATTTCATTGATGTGGCGCCCGAAGGTTTCACCCTGGTTAATGAAGGCCGCACGTTTACACCTTTTGACAGTGAAGGGGTCTTGTATAAACCCCTGGCCGGCGTGAATTGGCCACCCAAATCCTACGATCCCGAATCCGGCCTGCTCTATATCTGCGCCAATGACCGCATCGGCGGCGCCACCCAGGAACGGGAAAATTCAGCGCCGACCCATGACCAGACCTGGCTTGGTGGCGGCTTTCGTCTGCCGGATACACCATCCAGGGGCATCTTTGCCGCCATGGATGTCACCACCAACACCATAGCCTGGCGCCAGCAGTGGTCCTATGGCTGTTCTGCCGGTTCCATGGTAACTGCCGGCGGCTTAATCATTCACGGCCGTAATGACGGCCGGGTTGTGGCCCTGGATAAAAGTGATGGAAGTATGCTCTGGGAATACCAGACCGATACCGGGGTAAACGGCTCTGCGGCCACCTTTATGCATGAAGGTGCGCAATATGTCGCCATCATTGCTGCCGGCACCATGTATTCCGCCGGCAAGCACGGCGACAGCGTCTGGCTGTTTTCACTGGAGGGCAAACTCGAACAGGAAGTGGCAGAGGCGTCCGGCAATACTGGCTTGCGCCCACTGGCACAAGCCACTGAGCTTGCTGTGATAGAGCCCCCTGAAGGCAGAACACCTGATCTTGCCTCCGGCCAGACTATCTACAGGCAGTTGTGTGCATCCTGCCACGGCCCCAATGGTGAAGGCGGTGAGATGGGCGTTGAGCTGACGAGCAAAACCTTCACGCCAAGCAACATCATGACCATTGCCAACTATGGACAAAACACCATGCCGGCTTTTGGTTTTGCCTACACCACTGAGCAATTACATGATGTGGCGGCCTATGTCATCGAAAACGTCCTGGCCGATTGAGTTGAATAAAAACATTCGCAGCATAAGCTGCGAATGCAGTTTCTTCTTCACTTATGGCAGCCCGGGTTTTTTCCTCCTAGAATGAGGGCATGAGCAGTAAGCCCGCCAATCCCACTTTTAATCCTTCTCTGGATCTGCAAACCGTCCCGGTCACAGAACTGAAAGGTGTTGGGCCGAAACTCGCCGAAAAGCTCGCGGCCATTCATGTTCACAACGTTCTTGATCTGCTTTTTCACCTGCCCTTTCGCTACCAGGACAGAACCCGGATTACACCAATCGGCTCGGTACGCCATGGCATGGAGGCCGTTATCGAAGGAGACATTCTGGGTAGCGCTGTTGTCTTCGGCCGGCGTCGCAGTTTGCTGGTCAAGGTAGCCGATGGTTCCGGCATCATCAGCCTGCGTTTTTTCCATTTCAGTGCGGCCCAGAAAAACAATCTGAAAGATGGTGCGCGCATTCGCTGTTTCGGTGAGGGACGCTGGGGCAAAAGCGGTCTTGAACTTTACCACCCGGAATATGACATTCTTGCAGACAACAAGAACCTCGAGGATCGCCTGACCCCGATATATCCCGCCACAGAAGGCCTGCACCAGGCCAGGCTCCGATCACTGGTCGAGCAGGCTCTGGTCATGCTGGCCAAATCCAGATCATTGCCGGACCTGTTGCCGCAGGAACTCAGCAAAGAGTTGAAATTTATTTCTCTTGAGGATGCCCTTGCCTACCTGCACCGGCCGCCAGTGGATGCCTTGCTGCATGAACTGGAAAACGGCACCCATCCCGCGCAGAACCGTCTCGCCTTTGAAGAATTACTGGCCAATTATTTATGCTTGAGAAGACTACGTGAAGCCGCTGACAAACATAGCGCCCCGGCCATACCAGCAAGCAAAACACTTTCCGCATCATTGCTTAAAGCCTTGCCCTTTTCACTCACTGGAGCCCAAACGCGGGTGGCAAAAGAAATTGCCTGTGATATGGCAATGCCTACACCCATGCTGCGCCTGGTTCAGGGTGATGTGGGATCCGGTAAAACCCTGGTCGCCGTCATGGCGGCCCTGCAGGCAGTAGAGCAGGGCTACCAGGCCGCCATTATGGCCCCCACAGAAATTCTGGCGGAACAACATTACCTGAATCTTGAGCAATTTCTGCAACCCCTGGGTCTAACGCTTGTCTATCTCAGCGGCAAAATCAAAGGCAAACAACGCAACGCAGTGCTTCAGGAAATGGCCAGTGGTCAGGCCCAGGTGATTGTGGGTACCCATGCCCTGTTCCAGGATGAAGTGGCCTTTTCCAGGCTGGGCCTGATAGTCGTTGACGAGCAACACCGCTTCGGTGTGCATCAACGGCTCGCTCTTAGAGAGAAAGGTAACAACAATGCAACTGGCAGCGAAAATATCTATCCGCATCAGCTCATCATGACGGCGACACCGATACCGCGCACGTTAACTATGAGCGCCTATGCAGACCTGGACTGCTCCATCATCGACGAGTTACCGCCAGGGCGCACACCAGTGAACACCATCCTGGCTTCTGATACCCGGCGCGGGGAAATCATCGAACGCATTCGCCACGCCTGTGCCAATGGCAAACAGGCGTACTGGGTTTGCACGCTAATAGAAGAATCTGACGTCTTGCAGTTGCAGGCAGCAGAAGCTGCCTATGCAGAGTTACAACTGCAGTTGGAAGGTATCAGCGTTGGGCTGATCCACGGCCGCCTGAAACCAAAAGAGAAAGTCGCGATCATGCAGGCCTTCAACCAGGGCGACATTCAACTGCTGGTTGCCACCACTGTTATAGAAGTAGGTGTTGATGTCCCCAATGCCAGCCTGATGATTATCGAAAACCCGGAACGCCTGGGGTTGGCGCAATTACATCAGCTGCGTGGGCGCGTGGGTCGAGGCAAACAGGAAAGTCACTGCGTGCTGCTTTATAAAGCGCCTTTGTCTGATTTAGCAAAAGAAAGACTGTCCATCATGCGCCAGAGTAACGATGGCTTTTTTATTGCCGAGAAAGACCTGGAAATACGTGGCCCTGGAGAAGTGCTTGGCACCCGCCAGACCGGGCTAATGGAATTCAAACTCGCCGACCTGATGCGTGATGCCCACCTGCAACCGAAAATAAAAATGTGGTCAGAGACTATTAAAGCGCAGCATCCTGAACTAATAGAACCATTAATCAAACGCTGGCTGGCAGGGTCAGAACAGTATGGCCATGTATAAAAAGATATTGTCCCTATAAATATTTTCTTTTAACCGATAAGGGGTTATAAACAGGTCATATTTCATTTCGATGTAACATATGGCAACGTATAAATGTTTCGTGTCACAGGGGATTTATACCGACACGCCTGCTTTCCATTCTTAAGGAAACATTATGGAAACATTTTTGATTATGCTGGAAACAGCCGACCTTAATCGTGGCATTGCAATTATAGTAATAGTCGGATTTGGTACTTTCGCTTTAAACAAAATCTTTAAGCAAATGAAAGAAGGTTTTGGAATTTTTAATGTGAGAATTACAGGTATAGTGGTTGTAGCTACATTCGCCTGTATTTTGGCTGTTCTAAGCCCATCTACAGAAAGTGCAGCCATCGGTATTTTGGGTGCTATCGTCGGCTATTTGTTCGGCTATGGCTCTAAGAGTAAATATATTTCCATCAATTAATAGCCAGGAAACTAAATGAACGAACTCTATTCCGCCAACCCCGTGATGTTTCGCAACAATCCGGTCGGGTTTATATTTTCCATTGTCCTCATCCCCGCTTTCGGGCTCGGTATCCTGATCCTGTTGTGGTGGTTTCTGCAGTGTAAATCCACCAAGCTGACTGTTATGGAAAAAGAAATCCTGTTCGAGAAAGGTTTGCTCAGTAAGGAGCGTTCCGAAGTGAATATCAGCGGTATTCGCACCATCAAGATCAAACAATCCTTTTTCAATCGCATTTTTGGAGTCGGTACCGTGGAAATCTATACTGCCGGGGACGACCCTGAATTTATAGCCCATGGTTTGCCCGATCCCAACCAGGTGCGGGAATTAATCAAAATGGAACAGGCAAAATAAACATGGTGGGCGAGAGCGACAGGAAGGACAAAAAAGAAGCGCGCGTGGTTGCCATTTCTCTGGTAGTTCTTCTGGTGCTGCTGGCCCTGGCTTTTCTCTTGCTGGTACCCAGCCTGGCTGAATTTTCTGCCACGATGCTGGAGCCTGGACTGGGCTTGAAAAATGCTGCGGTTGTCAGCTTTTTTATCACCCTGGTGATCATGGTGATATTTGCTGTGGCGGCAGGGGACGGTCTGATCGGGGAGCTGCAATTTATTCTGCCAGGTTTTATCGCCTTCTTTCTCATCATCTGGCTGATGCTCGCCTGGATTTTCTAATTCCCTCTGTGTCCCCTTTTTTCGCATATAACAGCATGGGCTTACCAACAATCCAATAAATCCATACAGGAGAACACCATGGACAACAAACTCGTACTTATCCTTCTTGCCATCTTTCTGCCCCCTGTTGCGGTATTCATGAAGAAAGGCCCCGGTAAGGATTTTATCATCAATATTATTCTGACCATCCTGATATTTTTCCCGGGCATGGTGCATGCGCTCTGGATCACTACAAAATAAACAGTGATTTAAGGGCCTTCGAGTATTCCCGTTTCCCTTTCACTCCTGGCAATAATTACTGCGCCGCAGGAATCGCTGAAGATATTTACCGAGGTGCGGCACATGTCCAGCACCCGGTCGGTAACCAGCAATAAACCAATCGCCTCGACCGGCAAACCAATTGCGGTGAGGATGACGGTGATCGCCACCAGGCTGGCGGCCGGAATGCCGGCTACGCCGATTGATGTCAGCAAAGCAATAAGCACCACGGTGAACTGAGTAGCAAAGCTCATCTCCAGCCCGTAAGCCTGGGCCAGGAAAATCGCAGCAACACATTCATACAAGGCCGTGCCGTCCATGTTGATGGTTGCTCCCAGGGGTAGGACGAAACTGGCCGTCCGGTTGGAAACCCCGGCATTTTTCTCCACACACTCCATGGTCAACGGCAAGGTGCCTGACGAGGAAGCCGAGGAAAAGGCCATCAGCATGGCAGGCGCCATGGCGCGGTAATGATTCAGGGGGTTTACTCTGCCGACGTATTTCAATAGCAGGGGCAAGGCGATAAAGGTGTGCACAGCCAGGGCCAGAAGGACCGTAAAGAAAAATAGCAGCAAGGGTCTGAAAGCGGCAAAGCCTGTTGAAGCGACTGTTTCAGCAACCAGGCCAAAAACACCGTAAGGCGCGAACTTCATCACCCACATGGTGATCTTCATCATGGTCTCGGAAATGCCGGTCCACAAAGTAATCAAGGCTTCGCTTTGCTTTGCCGGAATCTGGGTCATGAAAAAGCCGAATACCAGGCTGAAGAAAATCAGGCCCAGCATCTGCCCTTCTGCTGCTGCCGCGACAATATTTGTCGGTACCATGCGCAGGAAGATCTGTACGATGTCGCTGCCGCCACGGCCTTCAACACTGGCAACAGCGGAAGTGACATCCACGCTGTCCAGCGTCAGGTTCAACTGCTCCCCGACGGGCTCTCCTCCGGCTATTCCCGGGGCAAGCAGGTTGACAAAAAACAGGCCAATAAGAATGGCCAACGTACTGGTTACGGCGTAAAACAGAATGGTTTTACCTCCCAGGCGTCCCAAATCACGGCCACTGCCCAGGGTGGAGATACCAACGATGATGGATGCCATGATCAGAGGCACGATGATCATGCGCAGCGCATTCATGAACAGAGTGCCTATGAAGTCATAGACATCTATGAAGGCAATGCCCAGAAAGGTGGCATCTGTTCCCGTGATGGTTCCTGCAATGCCTGCCAGCAGGATGGCAATCAGTATTTGCCAGTGCAGTTTCAGTTTCATCAACACATCCTCGTAAATCAGCTCATTTAACCAACCGGTAATGCTTTATTCAATGCGGTGGATGGTGTGACTATAATGGCAGGTATCCCTCTCTTATGGTATTGCGCAGTATGGAAGAAACACATTACCTTGTCCGCAGTCGTACTTTCCTTGTTGGGCTCTGGGAAGCTCTCAGGCAGGGCTTTGCAAAACACTTTCCAGAAACCTACGCCCACCTGCCGGATTACTGGCGGCTCACACGCATGGATCGCCCTATCGGTATTTTCCTGTTGCTGTGGCCAACATTGTGGTGCCTGTGGATTGCCGCTGACGGCATTCCTGATTTTAAACTCCTGGTAATTTTTGTTCTGGGTACCGTCCTGATGCGGGCAGCAGGTTGCTGCATCAATGATTTTGCGGACAGGGATTTTGATGGGCAGGTTGAACGCACCAAAGACAGGCCGCTTGCCACTGGAAAGATTTCCGGCAAGGAAGCTTTGACCCTGTGCGTATTACTTTGCTTGCTGGCATTTTGCCTGGTGCTGTTAACCAATCGACTGACGATCTATTTATCCTTTGGCGGCCTTGTCATTGCCATTATTTACCCCTTTATGAAACGCGTTACCCACCTGGCGCAGCTGGTGTTGGGCGCGGCTTTTTCATGGGGCGGACTGATGGCCTTTACAGCCCAAACTGGCGAGCTGCCTGTCTATGCCTGGCTGCTATATACGGCCAACTTTCTCTGGACCGTGGTCTATGACACGCAATATGCCATGGTGGACCGGGACGATGATGCGAAAATCGGCGTGAAATCCACGGCGATTTTATTTGCCGAAGCAGACCGCTTTGTTATCGGCATGCTGCAATTGTTTTTCCTGGTCGCCATGTCCCTGAGCGCCGAACCCTTCGGGCTCGGCGGCTGGTATCAGTTCGGCCTGTCTCTTGCAGCCTGCCTGTTTGCCCACCAGCAATTCCTAACCTGGAAACGCCACCCGAAAGATTGCTTCCGGGCGTTTTTGAATAATCAGAACGTGGGGATGGTTATTTTCTTTTTTACGGTGGTGGATTTGTTTGTTCCTTGAGAGTGGCGAGTGGCGAGTGGCGAGTGGCGAGTGGCGAGTGGCGAGTGGCGAGTGGCGAGTGGCGAGTGGCGAGTGGCGAACAGAATGTTGTTTTTTTGATTATTCTTGTCAAGGTTTTACTTTACTTAAAGTATAAATAAATTCTTCTGGCCTTCTTCTTCCCTTGAACCTCCTCGGCACTCGCCACTCGTATCTCGTCACTTTTTAAAGAAGACCCCTCCCATCAAACACCTCCCTCTCCAACCTGAAGGAGTCGATCCCGTCGACGCACCCCAGGTTCACGCGAAAGTATCCGGGTTTGCGCATGGTTTCATGGAAGGTGTAATTGCCACATTTGTTGCAGTAGTAATGTTTCGCCACTTTGTTGCCGAACTGGTAGCAGGATAAGGCGCCTTCTTCTACTTGCCGTTTCAGGTCGGCATCGGCCACCGGGGGGTTGAGCATGATGGCAGCGCGGCGCTCGCAATAGGAGCAGTTGCAACTCAGACCAGAAGTAATTTCTTCACTTTCAAATGAAAAACTGACAGCGCCACAATGGCAGCTTCCTTTATACGCAGGCATAGATAGTTTCTCTCTAGTTATAATTTAGCAGGGCGGGCCTGGGCCATTCCGTGTTCGCGCTTAATGAGCGCAGCACTTCAATACCCTTATCAAAATTTCTTCCTACCGAGCTGACACCATGGGAGTCATCGCCTGGGACGACGTCAATATCCAATTCCAGGGCCGCCTCAAGGACGGGCATTGATGGATACTGCTCGGTGGTTTTATCAAAACCGCGCAGGTTAAAGTCCATGATCAGGCCGGCCTCGGAAATAAAATCCAGGTTGCGTTCAACCCTTTCCCAAACGCCAGCTTTGCCCAGTGTTTCCAGGTAATGCGGATCGTATTTGCGAACAAGATCAAAATGCCCCACCACAGAAGGTTCCAGTTCCTGCAACATCTCAAACTGGGCATCGAAATAACCCTGATACAGGCTTTCAATGCTGCCAGCTTTATCTACGGCTTTTTTAAAGTGCGCCTTGTCATAGTCAATACAAATGTCATGAACATGATGCACTGAGCCGACCAGGTAATCAGGTTTCAATTCTTTCACCAGCTGATTTACAAAGTCGCCTGACCCGGCATAGGTTTCCGTTTCAAAGGCCGAATAAATTTCAATTTTGCTGCTGTATTTCTGTCGCAGGCTGCGACACTCCTTGAAATAGGTTCGAAACCGGTCCAGCAGAAAAGCCGCGCTCAGGTCTTCCTCTGCTTCATCGGGATAACGGAACGCATCTGACAGGGGCGCCATGTGCTCGGTAATACCGACCCAGGAAAACCCTTCCTTGATATAGGTACGAATAATTTCTTCCAGGCTGTCACTGGCGTGATGACAGAACTGTCCGCTGTGCCCGCCATGAACGGACACTTTTTCAATGGCAGATGTTGCTGACGCCATGGGATTGGTTCCTGGGTTAGAAGAGATTGAGCCAAAACAATTGCAGGCAATTATTGTAGACAATAATGACAGTAAATAAACGCTTATTAACACCTCCCTTTTGTCTTATCAGGTAGAAGCGCTACCCTGAACTTGTCTACAATGCCCTGGGAAGCCTCTGATACAATTTATTTTTAGAACTGCACCCCGCGATAAACCACCGGAGTTACTTTGCCAGCTGAGCCAACAGGTAAGCCAGACACCTATCATCTGCGGTTTTTAACCAGCATTGGCGAGGTCAATGCTAATGCCTGGAATGCGCTGGCAGGTAAAGCTTACCCCTTCATGCAGCATGAATTTTTCAAGGCGCTGGAAGAAAGCGGCAGCACCACCGCAATCACGGGTTGGCAACCTTACCATGCAGTGGTTGAGGTGGGAGAAGAAGATGAGCGACGGCTAATTGCGCTTATGCCCTTGTTTCTGAAAGACAATTCCCGTGGTGAATACGTTTTTGACTGGTCATGGGCAGACGCCTATCAGCGCCACGGCATGGACTATTATCCCAAACTGGTTACCGCTATTCCCTTTACGCCCTGCCCTGGGGCCAGGATTTGTATCGCAGAAGATCAGGATGCCGACGACATCTACCGCCTGTTAAGTACCTACATTCCCGAGCAGGCACAAAAACTCAATGCCTCCAGCTGGCATGTGCTGTTTCCGGAAAAACATGAATGTGATGCCCTCAAGGCGCTAGGCATACAGCCACGGACGGGCTGCCAATACCAGTGGTTTAACAAGGACTATGACTGTTTTGATGATTTCCTCGGGCGATTCAGTTCCCGGAAACGCAAGAATATTCGCAAGGAGCGGCAGAAAATACAGGATGCCGGGATTGAATTCGAACTTGTTGAAGGCCCCGATATCACACCAGAGCAATGGGAAAAATTCTATCTGTTTTATCAGAGCACGTATTTCGTGCGCGGGCGTTCGCCCTACCTGACACAAGAGTTTTTTTATCGCATTGGGAAGGCCATGCCCGAGAATCTGCTGCTGGTGCTGGCCAAAAAAGCCGGACAATACATTGCCGGGGCGCTCAGCTTTGTCGGCTCAGATACTCTTTATGGCCGTTACTGGGGCTGTACCGAGGAATACCAGTTTCTGCATTTTGAAACCTGTTATTACCAGGGCATTGAGTACTGCATTGAGAAAGGATTAAAGCGTTTTGATTCCGGCGCCCAGGGTGAACATAAAATCCAGCGTGGCTTTGAGCCCGTGCTGACCTGGTCCAATCACTGGATCGGTAACCCGGACTTTGATCATGCCATCAGTCGCTTCCTGGCCGATGAAGAAAAATATATCCGCCGCTACCAGAAGGAAGCCTTTAATTATTTGCCGTTCAAGCAGGAAGATGAAAAAAAGGGACAGTGACTTTTGCATTTATAAAGTCACTGTCCCCTTTGCCAGACCAGCAGTTGATTGTTTGCTGGCATGCTGTGATCAGCAAGCAGTGTCATACCGGCCTCTTGTGCCAATGCGTTAACGCTTTCAAAGTCCCGAAGGCCACTGACCGGGTTCTGAGCCTTGAGCCAATCCTGGAAACGGGCATTTGAATCACTGGTGTAGTGGCCGGCATAGTTAAAGGGGCCATACACACAAAGCCTGGCCCCTGACGCCAATGCCTTCCCACAACCACGGAAGAATTCGGTCACATGATCTTCAGACATAATATGCAGGGTGTTCGCACTGAAGATTCCGCCTGCGTTAGTAACTGCCCAGGGCTGCTGGCTCACATCAAGCATCAGGGGTGGCAGAATGTTGGACAGGTTGACGCCATCCAGACCTGCCTCAAGTATTGGCAGGTTGTCAGGGATTTCGCTGGGCTGCCAGATCACTTGAGGTAAGTGTTCGGCAAAAAACCGGATATGCTGGCCGGTGTAGCTGCCAATTTCCAGCACTTTGTTGCCAGGCACAAAGTAATTCCTGATCACATCAAGAATCGGCGCTTTATTGTTTTCGCAAGCCTGGGAAAAAGGTTTTGACATAAGACAACGATCACCGTTGATATCGCGGTACACTACAGCTTACTGGAAAGGAAAACGTATTATGCCAAAACAACATATCGAAGGCCTGCTCGGCCAGCTGCATGAAAAATTTGCAGACAGTGACACAAGTCCGCAACAAGAAGCCATGATAGCCCAGATGCAAAGTGAGCTTGCCGAATGGGAAGGGCCCAAACCACCAGAGACTTTCGTTGAATCAGCTGATCTGCTGCTGCAGGAAATTCAGGAGGAACATCCGAAGGCGGCCAGGTTGCTTCAGGAAATTATCAACACCCTGAATAATATTGGCATGTGAACCGGCCTGTTACTGCTTACGCAGAAATACCGGTTTTTCCGGCGTAGAATCGTTTTTACTGTACTTGTAACCGTCCAGCTTGAACTTCACCAGTTGATCTACCTCTTCAACCCGGCTCTTGAGTATCCAGGCCGCCATCCTGCCGCGTGCTTTCTTGGCAAAAAAGCTTAATACCCGGTATTGGCCGCTGCTGAAATCCTTGAATACCGGCTGCACGATTTCCGCTTTCAGGGCTTTCTTATCCAGGGCATTAAAATATTCATTGGATGCCAGGTTAAGCAGAATGTCGTCCTTTGCCGCTTCAATATCCTTGTTAATCGCCTTGGTAAGCTTGTCACCCCAGAATTCGTAGAGGTTTTTACCCCGTTCGTTTTTCAGGTCGGTACCCATTTCCAGGCGGTAGGGCTGCATCAGGTCCAGCGGTTTCAACGTGCCGTACAGACCGGACAAGATACGCAGATGCCTCTGGGCATACTTCAGGTCAGCAGCCGAAAATGTTTCCACCTCAAGACCGGTATAGACATCGCCCTTGAAGGTAAAAATTGAGGGCCTGGCATTGTCTTCAGTGAAAGGGGTAAGCCATTGTTTATAGCGATCAACATTCAGCGTGCTGATCGCCTCACTGGTATGCATCAACTTGCTCAAATCCTGTACCGAAAAAGAGCGCATGTGTTTAACCAGTTTGCGAGCGTCCGGCAGGAAGTCCGGTTGGGATACTACTGGTGCTTTGTAAGTGCTTTCAAGGTCAAGGGTCTTGGCGGGAGAAATAACGATCAGCATGAAGAGACAATATCCTGTTTCATTAATTTACTTTGTAAGTGCTTGTTGTCAGACCTGGTTGAGAAATTCATCCCACCAATGCAATGGGGTGACGCCATCTTCTCGGCTATATATATTGCCGTAATACCAGACAGAGTCCTGGAATTTTGCCATGGCACCATCCAGTAATCGCTCAATGTCGGCAAAACCAATATTAACATGAAGGCTGTACACCAGCGCTCTTTGTGTCTGGCAGTCGAGCGAGCCGTCAAGCTTTTCCACTTCAGGCGTCAGAAACTGCTCCAGCTCCTCTACACTTTCTTTACGAAAAATCCGGATAGCCAGTTTGCCGCTGCGTTTCAATACTTTGTAATCCGCCAGGTTTTCACTATCACAGGTGAAAATGTCACCGGCTGCCAGATCCCTGACAAATAAGGGTGAGCGCAATAATTCAAAAGCGCCTTTGTCTGCCGACCTGACCTCAAGTTTTTCAAGTACGGGCATGCCCCCGCTGTCAGTACCGGCGACCAATTGTACCCAGCGGGTTGCCTGGGGCTTAACGTCAGACATAGTTCGACTCGGGAAAAAGCTGGGCGCAATAGTAACAGGCTGACTGGCCGCTTTCACCCTTGTGCACTGGAAAATCCCGCTGCTTGTCCTATATCAAGGGTTCTTGAGTATGCTGCCTGTAATCTTTAGACTCACTGCTTTAGTCAAAAAGGGAAATACTCATGAGCTTATATAAAAATATTCTGGTCGCCGTGGATTTGTCCCAGGACTCGGCAATGATCCTTGATAAGGCCAGAAGCATTGCCAAGCAATACGATGCCTAGCTCAATATGGTGCACGTCATAGAGCCCATTGCTGTCGGTTATGCCGTAGAAGTCACCAGCGTGGATATAGAGGGCCTGCATGAGGAAGTCACCAAGCAGGCCAAAAGCAATTTGAAAGAGATGGGCACCAATATCGGTATTGAAGAGCACCGCCTGCACACCTTGCTTGGTCAACCGGCGCGTGAAATACGCGAACTGGCCAAGGAAATTGATGCCGACCTTATTATCATGGGAGGACACGGCCGCCATGGCTGGGAGCTTCTGTTCGGATCCACTTCCTCCAGCGTCACACATGGCACTGCCTGTGACCTGCTGATAGTCCATATCGACAGTTAAGAACCCTCTGTTAAGGCAAGCGTTGCCATAGCACTAAAAAACCTGCACTCTTGCTGCAGGTTTTTTATTGCATGTGATTTATGTTACTAGCGCTTCACCGGCTAGCCAGGCACATGGCCTGGTGCCGCCCCATCGCCATCATCCTGGTCCTGGCGGGTCTGGGTGGAATCTTTGTCAGCCTGTTCATTAATAATGGCAATCTTGGCCATTGGCTTGAGCCTTCGCTGGTATTTACCCTTTGGGGGATGATGCTGTTTTCCTTTATTCAACTCTTCCAACGCATCCCACCTCCGGTGCTACCACACGATGATTTCATAACACGCCTGGGCACAAGAATGATCCTGGCCTGTTATACCCTCCTGGCTTTTCTGGTTGCGATTGTGTCCTGTGTTTTGGTGTGGATGAGCTACCGCCTGATTTATCTGGACTAGGTTGCCCTGTTTAGCCCATGAAAAAGGCCGGCTTTAGCCGGCCCGTAATCAACATGATTGAACATCAGAAAACATACTCAACACCAAGACTGGCAGAGCGTCCTTCAAACAGGCTGTTGACATCAAAACCGCCTTGCGTGGTTTCCCGCCTTTTGTTGAGCAGGTTTTTGGCCTTCACATTGAACGTCAAATGATCGCCCAGGAAACGGGTATAGTTAAAATCCAGTTCTCCATAGGCTTCATCATAAACATCCGGCTGGCCGAGTATGCCCACTTCACGAATTTTTTTGCCCGTTATGTGATACACCAGAGTACCTTTCTGGCGAGAGGTATCGTCAAAACCAAGCTGGATATTAAATATATAATCTGCCTGTCCCTGCAGGGCACGAACAGGATTGGTCACCAGGCCTGCATCCTCAGGTCGAATAGTGACTTCAGAATCAATGACGGTCAGGTTCGTGGCAACATACCATTGCGACCAGTCGCTGTTAATAAAATCCAGCCAGCGAAAACCATCAAACTCTATGCCGCGGATATCGGCGGCCTGGGCATTGATGAAAGTACGCTGGTTAGCTGCGCCCGGCTCAATTACAGCCTCGATAGGCGTTGTAAAATCCTTGAAGAACAGTCCAACGGAAAGACTTTCGTCTCCTGAAAAATACCACTCCCAACGCAGGTCATAATTGTCAATGTAACCCACGCTCAGATCGGGATTGCCGACGATGACAAAGCCAGTCACGGGATCGATGAAGGGGGCAGGAGATAGCTCTCTGAAATCAGGACGTGAAATGGTTTCCGAATACCCTGCGCGAACCTGCATGTTGTAGTCATCAAGTATCCAGGTGGCTGTTACAACAGGAAAGAGATCATCACTCACCAACTCGCTGGTGATCGCTTCCTCTGGCGCAAATAAGTTAAACGTTGAGACACTTTGCCTGGATTTCTCGCTGCGCACACCGGCCAGCAGCCGCAAGTAATAGCTTAGTTCAATGTCAGCTTCGACAAACCAGGCATCCAGTTCCTGATCGGCAGTGTAGTTATCAGTAGCCCGGGTACCTTCACGAAGTTCGAATCCGGACTGACTGATATTCTCTGGCCTCATAATTTGCTCAAGCGGTTGCTGTCTCAAGTCAAAACTGGTGACGTCCGGACCATTAGCCAGGAAAAGAAAACGTCGGATTTCTGACTCCCTGTCTTTCCTGGTCCTGTTGGTACCAAAAGCCAGGTTTGTTGTGGTATCAAAAGGCGTTTCCAGAAACAGCTTCGCCGAAATACCGCTGTCCTGGTTATTGTCTTCAAGAAAAGACCACCAGCGCTGGTTGGCATCGGCCCTTAACGAAAAGGTATAGTCATCGATCTGCGGCGCATATTCATAACGGTTCTGTCTGAAATCCGGCGCTGCACGCTTGGCACGTGATTCGTTGACATGCCAGTTAAGGGTCAGCTCATTGAGGTTATAAAAAATATGCTCGCCTTCAATTTGTTCTGACAGCAGATCCCGCTCTATCCATTCAAGCCTGGTACTCCTGATGTCCTGCGACTCTGTTGCCAGGAATCCTGATGCAAGGCCTGCCAGGTCATCCATTTTACGAATTTGCAGAATAGTGCCCTTCAAGCTATGAGCATCGTTGTATTCAATACCACCGGTTAAAAACATGGAGGTATCGACGCTGTGTTCTGTCGAAGTAAAGTCGATGTCGTTGCGTTGACTCAGGTTTCCCTCGCCATCAGCCACATAGGTATTGCGGGTCACCGTAATGGTGTCCCACGAATTGCTGTAACTCAGGTTGGCCATGCCGCCAAGACGAAAATTGTCGCCATAGTAAACGCTGCCCAAACTGGCAGAGGTGCTAACGTCGGGCTTGATAGTTTCACTCTGTACTGAATAGTCATTGCCCAGGCTTTCACCGATAGACTCCAGTTCTTCTGGCTGGAAACCATTCGTGAAGAATATATTGTTTCGCCTTAATTCCCTGTTGCCTGCGATGGCATCCTTCAGTGGGCCGGGCAAGTCACGGGTTCCATCATCAACCCCGGTCCAGTCAGAATCTCCGCCATTGTAGGTATTGCCGTCTTTAAAAGTGGTGTTGCCTGAATATCCGACACTGCTTGAGACTTTAAAAAATGCCTCATCAGGTACAACTTTAGTGCGCATCTGAATGGCGCCACCTGCAAATTCTGCAGGGTACTGGGCGCTAAATGTCTTTTGTACCAATACACTGTCAATAATACTGGCCGGAAACAGATCCAGAGGAACGACTTTGCGAATGGGTTCAGGACTTGGTAAAGAGGAGCCATTTAGTATGGTGCTTGAATAACGTTCACCCAGGCCGCGGATATAAATAAACTTTCCCCCTGCCAGGTTCAATCCTGAAACTCGTTTCAACCCTTCTGCAACATTGCTGTCACCTGCTCTTTCGAACGCTTCCGTATCCAGAATATTGGACACTGAAGCCGTTGCTCTTTTTTCATCAGGAATATATTCGCCCAATGTCACAATTTCCGTGATATCACCCGATGCGAGAGGTGCGCTGCTGGCATCTTGCAGCGCATCTTCCTGGGCAATGAGCGAGGTGCTGGTGAATGCGACACTGGCTATTGCCAGGGTTAAGATTTTAAGTTTCATAAGCATGTAATCGCTTGAATTAATAAAAAGGTAAATTTTCAGTTCAAAAAAACTTAAGGGAGTTTCACAGCAGTTTGTGAAAACCCCTTAAGTACTACATTTCTCTTTTAGCCGGATCTTGTCTTCAAACAACGCCGCCTGGAATTTCTTTATTGTGCTTTTTATTACGGCGCGAAGGTCCAGCCTTCAGTCCAGTCTTCCTCGGCACTTGGAACGGCACCAATATAATCCGTCTCATCAAACCATGGCCCCAGTGTTTCGGGTTCAAAGTGGCTGATGTTATTCACGGCAGTGGAATTGATGTAATCGTCCATACCGGTATCCAGTATGGTGTTGCCATCCAGAGCATCGAACCAGGCCTCAGCGGTAAAGGCTTCACCTGCTTCCTCTATAAAGTTAACCTCGCAATCAACCACGGAATTATTCATGGTTAATGTACCTGACAGGTTTTCGGGTGTGCCTGCAGCGGTGAACGTTTCAGTGGTATCAATATCAATGCAGCCTTGACCAAAACCGGTGATGACAAAGTTGTAAAAATTACCGCCTGTACCCTCGCGAATCAGCATGCCAATATCCGTGTTTGCATTACCAACCAAGGTTACGTTCGCAATCATCGGTTGAGCCCTTGGGGATGAGTCTGGCGCGTCACCGTTGTTGTCCATTTCAAAGCCCTGGTCGCCGTGATCCTCGCCCTGAACGACAACAACATGCTGCACATAGCCTTTCCACCCTTTGGTCCAATCCAGGGAATCATCGAGGTTACCGGTCAGGTAAAGGTGCTTGGCGTTAACCGTACCACCGAAAAATTCAACACCATCATCCTGATTATTATGAACCTGGACATAGTCAACATTTGTTCCGGAGCCAACGCCCTGAAAGGCAATACCGTTAAGCTCATCAAGATCATTAATTTGGTAACCCGCATATTTCACGACCAGGTAAGTCAGGCTACCGCTGCTGTCTTCGGAGTCATTTCCCCCAAACATACCTGACTGTCCTTCGCCTGCCGCCTCACAAATATCGGCTCCTTCAACGCAACCATTTATTGGAGCGTTTCCGTTTATTACCAGCCCGCCCCACTCGCCTCGAGTCGTTGCCGTGGCAACCGAGTCGCCCGCGCCGGTCATGGTGATAGGTGCTTCTTTAGTGCCATTGGCCCAGATTTGGGCACCTCTGTCGATCCAGAGGAAATCATTACCTGACTTGCCGTAAGTAGTGACTCCAGGGTCAATAGTTAAAACAGGATTCGAGACATTGTCATTGCCGATTCTTACCGCGCCCGAAATGACGTAGTCAAAATTTGCTGTCAGGTGAAGGTCTTCTTCATAAGTTCCTGACAAGGTACAAATCTGGTTGCCACCCATTACTACGGCTGCCTCCGGCGTGGTCCCATCGGGGCAAACAGAATCCGAAGGTGTATCAGCCACACCAAACTTGATTGGTTTGGAATAAGACTGGACCTGGCCATTGACTGCATAGGCAATAGCAAACTTGATTTGTTCCTTGCCCGAAAGGTCAACCCCAAGCTCTCCTGCAAGATCTGTAATTTCAATGTCAACACTTGCGGGAAGAGTTCCGGTGAAAGAAGGTGTAATGGATAAGGTCAATAAATCCTGAACTGGAAGTGGTTCAAGTCCTGTAGGAGTTAGCTGGAAAATACCTCCACCTGATCCCGGTATTGCAACAAGGGCCAGAATGTCGCCAGTCTCACCGACATCTCCTGGCGCAATTGTAATCTGGCCTACCAGGTCTACAGACTGCCCGGCTGGAACTGTACTGAGAAAGCTGGCCTTGCCATTAATAGTTGCACCGCCAGCATATCCTGCTCCGGGGGAGCCAAAAGCGGGAACGGTGGAAGTTGCATTGGGGTTACCCGCATAGGCGTATGCTGCAAACATGGCAGTTGCCATGATGGTGACTTTGAATGTGTTTTTTACTTTCATGCTGATAATGCTCCATTACCTTTAACAGAATTTATTAATATCAATGTGAAAGAAGTCTAGGGAGCCTGTGTAAACACGGAATAAAGTTTAGATTAAAGAAGCATGCGCATCGGTTAAAATACCGTTAATTTATGATTAAGGTACTGTTAAATAGAATGGTATCTGTGGTGAATTTCTTTAGTATTTACATGGTCTTAATAATTAATTCTGGCAGTAATGCTTCACACTCAACTCAGGATTTATGCTATTCTGCCCCCCTCATTTTTCAGGCCTGAAATGTGTTTGGCCTGCCGGATTCAAGCATGAACAAGTTATTTAGATTTTCACTTCAAAACAGCCTTATCTCCCTGTTTTATATGGCCTTTTCTACACAGGTCTGGGCTCAGGCAGATGGCGAAACCCTCTATGAAGATGCGGTATGTGTTGATACCAATGCAGGCGAGTTTTGCATGGAGTTATTTCAGGAAATTGCTCCCAACACCGTAGCCAACTTTCTGGCTTACATAAGCAGTGGTCGCTACGATGACACGATCGTGCACCGCACTGTGCCGAATTTTGTTATCCAGGGTGGTGGTTATTTTTCTGATCCGCTGGGTGGTGAAGTGCCAAAAGACCCTGCTGTTGTGAATGAATTCGGCGCCTCCAACGTGCGCGGGACTGTTGCCATGGCACGTATTGGTGGGCAGGTGAACAGTGCCACCAGTGAGTGGTTTGTAAACGTAGTTAATAATAACCAGCTGGATTTAGTTGATGGCGGCTTTACTGTCTTCGCCAGCATTATTTCCGGTATGGATGTAGTTGATGCCATAGCCGGGCTGCCCAGGGTAAATTTGCAATCCTCCCTTGGCAGTGCCTTCGGGGAAGTCCCTCTTACCAATCAGAACCCTAATGGTGTCGATGTGGCTGACCTTGTTCTGGTCCATCGCATATACGTCACCGATGTCCTTGTGGGAGGTTCCGATGATGGTGGTGACGACGGATCTGGCGGTGATGACGGATCGGGTGGTGACGATGGGCCTGGCGGTGACGATGGGTCTGGCGGTGACGATGGGTCTGGCGGTGACGATGGATCAGGTGGCGATGATGCAACTGAAACTACCACCACCTATGGCGTTGCCACCGATACATTTAATTTGCCAGTAAGGGTTAATGGAATCCTTTACCGGGTCTTTATGAGAAGAGACAAGCAGGCAGCCGGGGCTGTATACAGTGTAGACACAACCGCAATTTTTTCCCTGGTTGACACCGGGCAGGACGCTGCAACCATGGATCTGGATGAGGGCACTTTATTCATTCCATCAATCCGTGTTGGCAATACCGTTGTGACGAATGTTGGCCTCGATCTGATTGAGTTTGCTACCCTGACATTCAAATTGAAAAGTTTTACTCTTCCCTGATTCTCACTTCTGACTATCCGTGCTGAAACTAGTTAAAACATATATCCGCTTCATTGACGGTGTCACTGAAGTCATCGGCAAATCAGCATCATGGTGCGCCATTCTCATGGTGCTGGTGACCTTTTATATCGTACTTACCCGTTATGTGTTTAATACCGGGTCTATTGCCATCCAGGAATCCATCATCTACCTGAATGCGTTGTTATTCCTCCTGACAACTGCTTATACGCTAAAACATGACGGCCATGTCCGTGTTGATATTTTTTACGGGCCTGCTTCTGCCAGGTATAAAGCCTGGGTCAATATGCTGGGCGGTTTGTTACTGCTGCTTCCGGTATCCGTGTTTATCTTCTGGGTTAGCTGGGATTATGTGCAGGCTGCCTGGCGCATTAATGAAACATCGCCGGAAGCTGGCGGCATACCCTACGTGTATCTTCTCAAAACCTTGATTGTTGTCATGGCCGCATTGGTCATCCTGCAGGGCATGAATGAAATACTGCGGAATTTTCTGTTTCTGTTTTTCGATAAAAGCGACATAGAAGAAATCGTTGCAGAAGAACACCTTGAGCCAACCGGTAGCGCCCTGTGATTGAATTTATCCCACTGCTGCTGTTTATTGCCGTGTGCCTGGTGCTCATGTGCGGTTTCCCCGTGGCTTTTTCCCTGGCCGGAACTTCACTGATCTTTGCCGGTATCGGCATGCTCACCGGGACTTTCGATTCAGCTTTTTTAAGCGCAGTGCCAAATCGTTTTTACGGCATCATGATCAACACCAACCTGTATGCCGTGCCCATGTTTGTGTTTATGGGCATCATGCTGGAAAAATCCAAAATAGCCGAATCCCTGCTTGAGGGGATGGCGCTGTTGTTCGGCAAGCTGCGCGGCGGGCTTGGTATCTCGGTCATTCTGGTGGGCATGCTGCTGGCAGCCAGTACCGGAATTGTTGGTGCCACCGTAGTTACCATGGGTGTGATTTCTCTGCCTACCATGTTACGCGCAGGTTACAGCCCCTCATTAGCATCGGGCACGATTTGCGCAACGGGCACACTCGGCCAGATTATTCCTCCTTCCATCGCTCTCGTTCTGCTTGGGGATGTAATTTCCAACGCCTACCAGCAAGCCCAGATAAGTATGGGCGTGTTTTCAACCCAGAATGTCTCTGTTGGAGACCTGTTTGCTGGCGCCATGGTGCCCGGACTCATTCTGGTGGTGCTATATATTGTCTACATGCTGGGAATAGCTTTTGTAAAACCTGAAATGGCACCACCTGCCACGGATGAAGTGTTGAAAAATGCCGCGGGTGATTCCCATCTGTTGATCACGCTCAGCAAAAGTTTATTGCCCCCTTTGCTGCTGATTATTGCCGTGTTGGGCTCCATACTTTCCGGCGCGGCGACGCCTACTGAAGCGGCGGGTGTTGGTGGTCTTGGCGCTATTTTACTGGCCGGAGTCAATCGCCGTTTAAACCTGCCTATATTCAAAGACGTTGCCATCTCTACCGCTAAAGTCAGCGCTATGGTCTACATGATTTTAGTGGGCGCTGCGATTTTTTCCCTGGTCTTTCGTGGCTTTGGCGGCGATGTCATTGTGGAAGAAATTTTCATTGATATGCCGGGCGGTGTGGTCATGGCAACCATCATCGTCATGCTGGTGGTTTTCCTGCTGGGTTTCATTCTGGACTTTATAGAAATCACCTACATGGTCGTACCCATTGTCGGGCCCGTCCTCCTGGCCATGGGTCTGGACCCGGTCTGGCTGGGTGTGATGCTGGCGGTGAATTTACAAACTTCTTTCCTGACACCGCCTTTTGGATTTTCTTTGTTCTACTTGCGCGGAGTTGCCCCGGACTCCATCAAAACAACACAAATCTATAAGGGCGTCATTCCTTTCATTATCATTCAGTTGTCCATGCTTGGCATGCTAACGTTCTGGCCTGAACTGGCCACCTGGTTACCAGGCTTGATCAAAGCCATGTAGCGCTTCTTTTTCAAGAAATAAAAAAAGCCGGCTAATGCCGGCTTTTTTATATGCTTTTTTCTCTTGTCTGCTTTTACAGTTTTCTGGCCCGGGTATAGGCTTCCTCGGAAACGCTGTGAAAGGTCTTTACGTTAGTTTCATATTCACGATATGAGGCATGAATTTTTGCGCCCATTGGACTTAAATCAGCCAGCTCATCAATTACTTCCTGAGAGATTCTGTTTAACTCTATTAACAGGTCATCAGGAAATACCCGCAAATCCACGCCATGTTTATCGACCAGTTCGGTTAGAGAAAGCGTGTTACGTGCGGTAAATTCATTGGTCATATCCAGGGAAGCGGCTTCAGCGGCTGTGCGCATGATTTCCTGAAGGTCGGCTGGCAGGGCTTCAAACTCTTCTTTGTTAAACAGAAATTCCATGACTGAACCGGGCTCATGCCAGCCAGGGTAGTAATAATAATCTGCCACTTCCCACAAGCCGAAAGCCAGATCATTGTATGGACCGTTAAACTCGGTGGCATCAATAACACCGGTCTGCAATGACGTGAACAATTCGCTGCCGGGCATATTCACCGGTACACCGCCCAGACGTGAAAGCACATCCTGAGCCAGACCGGGTATGCGCATTTTCAGCCCCTGAAAATCATCTTTGGAATTAATTTCCTTGTTGAACCATCCGCCCATCTGAACGCCTGTGTTGCCGCCAGGCATGGGAATAAGATTGAAAGGCTCGTAAAGTTCATCCCATAGTTCCTGGCCACCGCCATACTGGATCCAGCTTTCCATTTCGCGACCATTCATGCCAAAGGGGAGAGCTGTAAAAAATTGCGCTTCAGGCGCCTTGCCTTTCCAGTAATAGGCCGCACCATGACCGATTTCGGCCGTGCCGGCACTTACGGCATTAAACACTTCCAGTGCTGGTACCAGTTCCCCATCACCATAGACGCGGATTTTCATGCGTCCAGCTGACATGGCTTCCACTTTTTCAGCAAAAACTTCCGGCGCATTGCCCAACCCTGGAAAGTTTTTTGGCCAGGCAGTAACCAGCTTCCATTCATAAGTTTGCTGTGGCACTGCTGCACCATCAACTACGGCACCGCCAGTCTCACTACCACCACAAGCTTGCAGTAAAAATGCCGCCGCTAACGTGCAGGCCAGTGTTATCTTTTTTGTTCCAATCATTACTTTAATCCCCTTTCCTTAAACTTGTACCTTGTATCTTGTATCTTGTATCTGCTATTAAATAACTTCGAGTTTCGCAAACGACATCACCAGCCATTTGCCGCCAACATCGTCAAAATTTATCTGTACCCTGACATTGGGGCCGCTGCCTTCATAATTCAGCACAACACCTTCACCAAATTTGGGATGCTTGACCCGTTGTCCCAGACTGATATCTGTACCTGAGACCGCTCCGGTGTCATGAAGACCGCCGATAATATCATGATTTTGTGCCCCGTAATTGGGCGTGTAGCTGCTCCTGCGGACCTCGCCTTTCATGCGAATTTCTTCCACCAGCTCATCGGGTATTTCCCGCAAGAAGCGAGACGGGCGGGTCAAGGTTTCTTCACCGTGCAAACGCCTTGATTCTGCATAGGTCAACGTCAGCTTTTGCCTGGCGCGAGTGATGCCCACGTAGCATAAACGCCGTTCCTCTTCGAGACCGGCCAGGTCATCCATGGACATTTTATGAGGGAACAGGCCTTCTTCCAGCCCGGTAATAAAGACCATTGGAAATTCGAGCCCTTTCGCTGAATGCAGGGTCATAAGCTGAACGGCGTCATCATAGTCATCAGCCTGGCCATCACCCGCATCCAGTGCTGCTTTATCCAGAAAGGCCGTTAAACAATCCAGCTCGGTGAGTTCTCTGTTCGTGTTCGTGTTCGTATTGATATTGGTATCGCTTTCAGTGCCAACCTGCGTCAGCATATCCTCTTCCTGAGGCAGGTCTTCAACTTCAAATGCCTTTGCGGCATTGATCAGTTCTTCGAGGTTTTCAATGCGTGTCCTGGCTTTCTCGCCGCCTTCTTTTTCATGGTGTTGTATCAGCCCGCTTTGTTTTACCACGTATTCCGTAAATTCAAACAATTCCCTGCCTTCTACATGCTCTGCCATGGCGGCAATCAGGGACATAAAACCGGACACATTCATTACAGCCCGCGCAGGTAGCAAGGACTCCTGTACCGCTTTTACCGAGGCCTGCCACATGGAGCAGCCTTCCGCCCTGGCTAACTGCCGGATATTTTCTACCGTTTTTGTGCCAATGCCCCTAACCGGCGTATTGATTACCCGCTCAAAAGCCGCATCATCATCCCGGCTCGCTACCAGGCGCATATAGGCCAGGGCATTACGGATCTCAAGGCGCTCGTAAAAGCGAAAGCCCCCGTATATGCGATAAGGCATGGAAACCCTGAGCAAGGCCTCTTCAAGTTCGCGGGACTGTGCATTGGAGCGATACAAGATGGCCGCTTCTTCATGACGGTTGCCGCCATTGACCCATTTTTCAATTTGCCCGATAACAAAGCGTGCTTCATCCTGTTCGTTGAAAGCACCATAGAGGGAAATCATTTCCCCGTCCTTGTCTTCTGTCCATAGTTCTTTACCAAGCCTGCCGGTATTCTTGGCAATCAGCTTGTTGGCCGCATTCAGGATATTGGCCGTTGAGCGATAGTTTTGCTCCAATCGAACCAGATCAGCATCGGCAAAATCCTTGTCAAAATTCTGGATGTTTTCAATACGGGCGCCTCGCCAGCCATAGATAGACTGATCGTCATCACCGACAACCGTGATGTACCCTGTGCGGCCAACCAACATGCGTAACCAGGCATACTGAATAGTGTTGGTATCCTGGAATTCATCCACCAGGATATGGCGAAAGCGGCGCTGATAATGTTCCAGCAGCACCGGGTGTTTCAGCCATAATTCATGGGATCTGAGCAGCAACTCCCCAAAATCCACCATGCCACCACGATCACAAGCCTCTTCATAAGCCGAATAGACCTGGATCATGACTTTCATGAATTCCTCGCCAAAGTCCTCAAGATTACTGGACCTCAGGCCTTCATCTTTCTGTTTGTTAATAAACCACTGGCATTGTCTTGCCGGCCATTTGCTTTCGTCCAGGGACAGGGATTTGACGATTCGCTTGACCAGGCGCAGCTGATCATCGGAATCCAGAATCTGGAACTTGTCCGGCAGGCCTGCCTCCTGGTGGTGGGCACGTAACAAGCGGTGTGCCAGGCCATGGAAGGTGCCGACCCACATGCCGCCTGCTGGTCGTTCAAGCAATTCTTCAATGCGCAGGCGCATTTCATTGGCGGCCTTGTTGGTAAAGGTGACGGCAAGAATGCCGTTAGGAGATACCCCTTCCATTTGAATCAGCCAGGCAATACGGTGCACAAGCACACGGGTTTTGCCGCTTCCAGCACCAGCAAGAACCAGTAGATTACCTGGGTCCGAGGTTACTGCCTTGCGTTGATGATCATTGAGAGGATTAAGAATATGGGAAATATCCATGGCGTGGCATTCTACTATAGGCCGGGGAATAATTATTGAGGAATCATGAATTATTACGCTTTGAAGTAGGCAATTCTGCCCTATCTTGCTACCATCATTGGCGGCCCCAACAGGCCAAATATAATTTTGCAGCCGGTTTAGTTCGTTAACTGGTGATTTACAAGAGTGTGATATGTCAGAGCAAGTTGAAGGAACCGTGAAGTGGTTCAATGATGTAAAGGGATTTGGATTTATTGAACAGGCTGACGGCAAGGACGTATTCGTCCACTACAGTGCAATAGTCGGTGAAGGTCGCCGCAGCCTGGTTGAAGGGCAAAAGGTAATGATGGACGTTACCCAGTCTGAGAAAGGTCCTCAGGCTGAAAATGTAAGCCCAGCCAACCCGGACTGATTCACTGGTATTAAAATTCAGGCTGGAATGAATTCGCGGACCAGCTCAATTATTGCTTTATCGTTTTTTTTCGATAAACAGTTACTATCGTTTCCATTTTATCCATTTCACTTCTAAGGCCCCTCTGATCCATTACAGTGTGTCTCTGCGGGCTCTGTCTGGAAAGCCAGAGGCATACTGTAATTAATCAGGGGGCCTTTATTCTGCTTTCAAAGCGCTTTTTCTTCTTTAAGCGAGTCACGCCTTTTATACTGAACCTTTTATGGGATTGATGAATCGAGGCCTGGTAGTGGAAAGCACCAACCTAATCAAAGCAATCAGCGAGTCGCTCGGTGAGCTGCGTAAATCTGAACGTAAAGTCGCCGATTTTGTCCTTTCTGATCCTGCATCGGTGCTGGATATGCGTATTATTGATCTTGCCACTGGATCAGATGTCAGTGAGCCTACCGTTGTGCGGTTCTGTCGTGCCCTTGGTTATGACGGTTTTCAATCATTTAAATTGCAGTTAGCCCGCTACCTTGGCAGTAGCGGAATCTATAGTCAGTTTTCCGTCAGTGATGCCGACTCTATTACTGATGTCACCAGAAAGGTTTTTGATTCCACTATTGGTTCCTTGCTGGCAGTAAGGGAAGAGCTGGATATAAGTGCGCTGGAGTCGGCCATTGCGGCTTTAGCGGAAGCTGAAAGGGTTGAGTTTTATGGCTTTGGCGCCTCAGGCTCGGTAGCTATTGATGCACAACACAAGTTTTTCCGTTTGCAGGTCTCCGCCGCCGCATACACAGACCCCCATATCCAACATATGTCGGCGATCTCGCTGAAAAAAAATGATGTTGTCGTTGCCATATCACAGTCAGGTCGATCAACTGCCCTGATTCAAAGTGTCAAGTTGGCCAAAGCAGCTGGCGCCACTGTCATTGGACTGGTTCCTGACAATACGCCGGTTGCGGAACTCTGCGCTATCCCCATTCACATTAATGTAGAAGACAACCAGAATAAATTTACCCCGGTTTCTTCACGCATTGCGCATCTGGTTATTATTGACGTGCTGGCAATGGGCGTCGCCCAATTACGCGGCAGCTCCTTGCAGGATCACTTGAAGCGGCTGAACAAAAGTTTGAAATCTTTACGCTCTAGTAAAAGAAAAAAAATTAAATAGACTTGACAGGAACTCTTGTCGGAGGATGGACCTTCGGTCCACTTCCGACCTACACCTGACCAGGTAGGTCGGAAATAGCCGCAGGCTATCTCCGACAGATCGGCTGTTTATTCAACGGTGATGTTGTTGTGGGGTTTGGGGGTAAGTTGGTTCATTTCTTTTTTTTTAGCAATTTCTTGTTTTCTACCTAACCGTCTTGCATCAACACTCATAGTATTAACCAGTTCGTGACTGACGGTGGTAGTCGTGGTCTTGTCACCGTCAACCAGTTCATAACCAGCAGATTTATTGTTCTTATCTACATACTCAATACCATCACCCACTAGAGGCAATCTAAAAATTATATCCAAGTGATGGTCTTTTGTTTCTTGGTCTAATCTGACTTCTATACGGTCAATTATACCGTCCAAGTATTCTTTCTTTTGTTCGTTAGAATAGGTGTCTAATTCGTCTACTTTGTCAGCATACTTTTGCACCCAATCTAACCACTTTTGTTCTTTTCCAAGTTCTTTGATTCGTATTCGTGTCTGTTCAATCTCTTCTTTTGTCTTGTCTAACTCTGCGTTCAGATTACCAACAATTTTTTCGTAAACCTCTGCGTCATATTTTCTTAGAAGGTTGTTCGTTTCAACATCAGCAATGGATGATTGAATTTGTTGTAGTTCAGTCATCCATCGTTTTGATTTGGTTTTCTGATTCTTTAACTCAGTTTTGATTTCTTCTTCATTCGCATACTTTGAGTGCAACACTTCTTTCTTGAATCCTTCTTTCAGAGTGGAAGATTCAGAAACAACTTTTCTTACACTGTTCCAAACAAATTCATCTGTAATTGGTATGTTGAGACTGCGGTTCATATCGCATCCGTAACCGTCAACTTTTCCTCGTTTGTATCGTGTCTCTTCTGTAGGTTTATTCTTTTTCCAATTACGAGTTTTGTTTGGGCAGAAGTAGTGTCTTTCATTTTTAGATTCTTTGATTCTCCCACTCATTTGAGAACCACATTCACCACAATACATTAGGTTTCTTAGAAGGTAGAACCTCTTAGTGCGATTGTTCTGTCCTTTTCTCTGAAAGATTTTTTGTCTGCGTTCTTGAACTCTATTCCAGACAGTTTCATCAACTAGTGATGGGCAGGAAACCTCTACCGTTTCACCACTTTTCTTATCGGTGTAGGTGTAATAACCGATGTGATGCGTGTTCTGTAGCAATTTGTTGATAGAACCAGTGTTGAACAAACCACCTCTTCTTGCGGTTACACCTTGTTTATCAAGTCTGCGTTTGATTTCTGCGATGGAGATATCGTCATTAAATAACTTGAAGATGGTTTTGACGGTTTTACCTTCGTCTGGATGAATTGAGAGTTTTCCATCAACTATTTCATAACCATAAGGTGGCGGAGCACCATACCAACCACCGTTTCTAACCTTGTTTAGTTTCCCTAATCTGGTTCTCTCAGCACGAATGGCATTGTCATATTCTGCGACACCATCCAGAAAAGATTTCAACAACTTGTCGGTTGGATTATTAAGGTCGTATGTTCCATCTTTGGTGTAGAGCATTACACCATTTTTAATAATTGCATTTTTAATGAGGAACTGTGTTTGGTCGTTTCGTGACAGACGGTCATTGTTGTAGACGAATAGGTGTTTGATATTTCCCTTTTCGATGTCAAACAACAGTTCACTGATTTTGGGTCTATTAGTTAGATTCTCATGGTGTGAAGAAGCAGCACCTTCATTCCAAATTTGGTATTTCATACCTAATTCTTTGGATTTCTTGATGCCCAATTCTTTTTGGGTCTCTAGACTCGTTCCCTCTTCTTGGACGGCACTACTTACACGAGTATAGATATGAAGAATTTCTTTAATGATGATATCTTACCACCGAACAAGTTCTAACGAACTAGCATTTTGATAACAAATCTGATTTAACTAGTGAATATCATCTTGTTTGTATGAAGTGTTTTCAAGCAAGCAAAAAAACTGACTTAGAGATGGTAAAATTATGTCTTTGATATGGGGATGAAAGATGAATAAAACTACTCATTCAGTGATGTTTCATCACTTTCATGATGACAAACATTTGCCTACTCAGGGGAGTTTGAGTTCTTCTGAATTCATCCAAATGATTGATTGGTTAAACAAGCACTACTCCATTTTAAGTGCCAGTCAATACAAGGAAAACTTTGAGAGGGGGACCCTAAAAGATACTGATATTTGCCTGTCTTTTGATGACGCATTGAAATGCCAATATGACATTGCTGTTCCAGTTATGGAGAGATTAGGCATTCAGGCATTCTTCTTCGTTTACAGCAGTGCTTTCGGTCAAAACCCCGACCCATTGGAAATCTACAGGTATTTTAGAACTGCTTGCTATTCGGATATTGACAAGTTTTACGAAGATTTCTTTGATTCAGTTAAACAAATAGATGAGGCAGAGTTTTCTCGGCATCATGCGAAATACTCAGAACTAAACTATTTGGCAGCATTTCCCTTTTATACCGAAAACGACAAATGGTTCCGATATCTCAGAGACCAATATCTAGTTGGAAATCAATACGATGAACTCATGAATGATTTGATGACTCAAAATGATTTTGATGTGAATACTGCAAAGCAGGACCTATGGATGTCAGAAGAAGACTTGATTGCCACCGAATCTAAGGGTCATTTGATTGGTTTGCACTCATATTCACACCCAACCCAGATGAGCAAATTGACTAGAGCAGAGCAAGAATTAGAGTATAAAAATAACTTTGACCATTTGGCAGGTTTAATTGGCAAACCTATCAGAGTCATGTCACACCCATGTGGTGACTATAACGAAACCACTCTAGAAATTCTTAAAAGTATGAAAATTGATATCGGATTCAGGTCTAGTATGTCGGTGAAAGAAATTCGTTCCCCTCTTGAGATTCCTAGGGAAGACCATGCCAATGTCTTCAAGGAGATGCGTTTATGAAAGTTACAATTTTTAGCAGTAACCAACCACGACATTTAAATCTAGCAAAAGAATTTTCAAAAATTTGTGATGCGGTCTTTTTGGTTAGTGAAGTAAATACGGTTTTTCCTGGTCAAGTTAATGACTTTTTCAAAAAGTCTGAAATCATGCAGACCTACTTCCAAAATGTAATTCAATCAGAAAGAAACATATTTGGAGACATCAGTTTCCTGCCAAACAATGTTAGAACTCTCTCAATTAAATCAGGGGACTTAAATAAAATTGATAGAAATCAACTATCTGATGCACTTCAATCTGATGTCTATGTTGTCTTTGGTGCGAGTTACATCAAGGGGTGGTTAATTGATTTTCTTGTGGAACATCGTGCAATTAACATTCATATGGGTCTTTCTCCTTATTACAGAGGTTCTTCATGCAATTTTTGGGCACTTTACGACAGCAATCCCAGTTATGTCGGAGCAACAATACATCTTTTAAGTAAAGGATTAGATAGTGGGGATATGCTTTTCCACTGTGTCCCTAAACTTCAGTCAGAAGACACCCCATTTGACTTTACTATGCGTTCAGTTTTGGTGGCACAGCAAGGTTTGGTCTCTGCGGTTAACTCCGGAGTAGTTTTCTCTACCCCGACAGTAAAACAAGATAAATCACAAGAAGTGCGATACACAAAGAACCAAGACTTTACTGATGTCGTTGCAAAAGAGTTCTTGGATAGAAATCTTCAATTAAATCCGGATTCATTTTCATACCCGCATTTATTGAATCCTATTTTTGGTTAGTTTTATATACCCACATATCAATAATCTAGTGTTTGGATAGAATCACATCACACCTCTAACTAGTGAGGTGTCTCTATTGCATCTATAGATTGGAAGTTTAGATTTCTTGATACCCAATTCTTTTTGGGTCTCTAGACTCGTTCCCTCTTCTTGGACGGCACTTCTTACACGAGTGTAGATGTGAAGAATGTGTTTCATACCATTATCTTACCCATTAACAAGTGCTAACGACATTCTATTTTAAGTTTTCCTTCTTAATAGTTTTTTTATAAATATAATGTTTAAGAGACGATAAATGGAGAGAAAAATTGAAGAAGATTCCCATGGTTATTTTTGGTGTATCCGGTCATGCCAAAGTCATTTTAGACATAATTGAAAGTGGTAGTTCATACGAATTACTTGGTTTCATAGATAATGAGGCACCGATTGGAACCAATGTTCTGGGATACAAAGTTTTAGGAAATGACCCATCTTTACCTAAATTAATGGAAGAATATAACTTCAATAAAGGCATCATAGGGATTGGAGATAATTTCATTCGCAGTAAAGTTGCAAATTTCGTAGGTGAGTTAGTCCCCAATTTCCAATTTGTTAATTGCATCCATCCATCAGCAAACATCAGTAAACATTGTCAACTAGGACTCGGAAATGTGGTTATGGCAGGAGTGAGCATAAACCCCTCAGTAAAAATCTCTGACCATTGCATATTGAACACAAATTGTTCGTTAGACCATGACTGTTGTATGGGGAACTATTCATGTTTAGCACCAAATTCAGTTGTCGGAGGCAATACTAGGATAGGTGACTATTCATACATAGGTATTGGTTGCACTGTTTTTCATAACATTGAAATTGGTAAGAATTGTATTGTAGGAGGTGGGAGTTTGGTTATTCGTGATACAAGTTCTGACTCTGTTTTTTTTGGAAGTCCCGCAAAATTTATTTCATCTCGCATCCTTGGAGATAAATATTTATAGACGAAATTAATCATCACCGACCCTAGTTGCATTTATAGATTGGAAGTGTAGAGCAGTTTTTCGGGGGAGTTAATCAGTTGAATAAAACCCCACCAAAATCGTCTTACTGAAACTGCAGAAAATAAGGGTTTCTGTAGAACAAAATGAAGGGGGTTAAAAACCCCCCTTGTTTCATTACTTAGACATTTCATATCGTGATTGAAGGTTGGTTCTGGTTCTCCTATCTTGGTCAAACTGTTCCACATATTTGTTACGAACCAATCTGGCACCTTCTTGAAGAAGAGAATTGATGGAACGGTTATCCAAATCCTTAATCTTCATTAGGTCATCATAAATTTGTGCGTCTATACGAGCAGGGTATGTGTGTAAGTAATTCATCTTTTCTGTTTCTCCATTCGTTGAAGTATCTTGGTGGACTTATCTACACCCACACCAGTTGCGGCAGCAGTTAGTGCGGTATACATCCCCATCTTTCTTTGTAACCAGAATAGTTTTCCCATCGTTTCCAGTGCATCAGCAAGTTTTTGAGGTGCATCTTCTGGTGTAGATTTTCTGAGGTCTGATAAATCTCTTCTGAGTGAACCAATCTCTTGGTCTAGTTTTGATGCGTATTGTTTGACTTTTCCTAATCCGACCACGATTGCACCAGTTCTCAGTCCGATGAACTCATTCAAGAGTTCTATATCATCACTGTCTGGTGTCTCGTTTAGGTAAAGTCTTGTTAGTTCTACTATGTCTTTCATAGAACTATTTAGGTAGTTTCATCACTCCAACATCTTTCTTTAGACAATAGAATACGATGCAGAGTGTGTGAGGCACTCTGTTGGTTCTAAATAGAGAGATAGGACTTACAACTAGGTAGTTCGCAGTCTAACAACTGGATAGTTCGTTATTTTACTGAACTCTCATTCTTTGTTTTTTGACTCTTCGGTGGTGTGGTGAAGAAATACCTTTTCTCTTCATCACCAAACCCAAGTCGTTCAATCCAGGCATTGTAGGTTTTAGATGCATACCTTGAAGAAGCAGAACAACTCGTCACTTTTTCTATATCCAAATTATTTCTGAGTTCTTCAAGATTTCTAAGTTTGTGAGTTGTTGGATTTTTGGATGGCACTATGCACCAATAATCTTTCAAGTCTCTTGCAACACCTTGTTCATACCAAAACTTCTTCTTCATAACTGGTTGGGGTGTATGAAGCAGTGCGTGATAATGTTTCTGTTTGTAAACACCATCACCTTCTGGAAAGACGATGAAGTAGAATTTATCTTCATCGTTTTTCCATTTAGTAAATGAGTTCCCCAAATACCTCTTGTTCAACTTGAACTCTATAATTCTCAATCGTTGTTCAATTTCGTATCTTGAGAATGGTAAATGCGGTGTTGGTTCAATCGTTATGAAATGCGAACACTTCAATCCACCCAACCATTCTTGTAAATCTTCTTTTTTCATCTTCATTTGACAACTGATACGCAGTAGTTAAAGAACACCACGGCATACCCTTTTTTTTCATCTTTCTTGTTTCATCATATTTATACAAATCAAGATTTCATCAGTGTGCGTATCCTTTACGCAACTTGCGGTAACTCTGCGGTAGATAAAAATTCTCGTATCGTTTTCACCGCAACCTTAGTCTCTGAAGCAATCTTCTTGAGTCCTACATTTCTAGATTTCATTTCTAAAATTGTCTTTTTGGTTTGTGAGTTCAGATTGGTTTTCCGTCCAAGAGTTTTACCCTTGCGTTTCGCATTTTCTAAACCACTTACGATGCGTTCTCTGGTGAGTTGCAACTCGTATTGTGCGATGGAGTTGATGATGTTGAAGAATAATTCTCCAACTATCGTGGTCGTATCAATATTCTGATTTTTGACGAACAAGTTAATGTTCTTCTGTTTCAACAAATCTGCAATCTCACACATATTCTTCACACTTCTACCAAGTCGTGAGAGTTCCAGTGTCGCAACTAAATCAAATTTACGAGACATTGCATCTTGAACGAGTCTATCCAACTCTGGTCGTGATTTTTTAGAACCAGACACACCTTCATCTACATACTCATCAACGATTACCCAACCGTGATTTTCTGCAACTTCACGAAGTTCAACTAACTGTCGTTCACAACTTTGGTCTTTATTTGTGGATGTTCTAGCATAAATCGCAACCTTCATTTTCAACTCCTTACTCACCCCCGAACTAATATAAACATCATATGGTTTAGTCAATAGATTTTTGGAAATAAGTTATTGATTTAGAATTGTTTTATCAACAAATCTAAGTTGAAAATCAGTTAGTTCTGGTTCATAGAATTTTGTTATTCTAACTTCTCTAATATTCTTCTTTTTGACGATGGAGTGCGTGTGAGCATTACCAAATCTTTTACCTCTTGGTGTTGTATAACCATTGTCATTCAACCAATCGGCACTCTGTTGGTAATTCCATCCCATCTCTAAATGTTTAGAGATGGTTTGATAGAGAAATTCTTGATAATCAGAATAGGGTGCGACCAGTAGATGGGATGCACGAAGTTTGAGATGAAAGCAGAGATAAGCATCTACATCGTTGGGGGATGACTTACCCCCTAACAAGGTTATTCCACTGTTACTGACTTAGCCAGATTTCTTGGCTGATCAATATCCGTGCCTTTAATGACAGCTACGTGATACGAAAGTAGCTGCAAGGGAACGGTATAAATAATCGGTGATAAAAAGTCTGAACAGTGCGGCACATTAACCACTGTTGTGCTCTCATCATTTGAAAAGCCGGCCTCGGCATCAGCAAAAACATAAAGCTGTCCGCCGCGCGCACTGACTTCCTGTAAATTGGATTTCAATTTTTCCAACAGTTCATCATTTGGGGCAACAGCAATAACTGGCATGTTGTCATCTACCAAGGCCAGCGGTCCATGCTTCAGTTCACCCGCCGGATAAGCCTCGGCATGGATATAGGAAATTTCCTTGAGCTTGAGTGCGCCTTCTTTTGAGACGGGATACTGCACGCCTCTGCCGAGGAATAGTGAGTGTCGTTTATCTGCAAAATCCAGTGAGATTTTTCTGATCTGGTCGTTTAGTGTCAGGGTTTGCTCAAGAATCCGGGGCAGGTGATGCAGGTCTTCAACGAGCTCCTGTTCATCATCTTCGGTCAAACCGTTGCGACGAGCCAGGACAATACAAAGCAGAATCAGTATGGAAAGCTGGGTGGTAAAGGCCTTGGTTGAGGCAACCCCGATTTCCCGGCCTGCCTGCGTCATAATGGCAAAATCGCTTTCACGTTCTATAGAGCTGTTGGCCCCGTTGCATATAGTCATGCAGCCAACATATCCCGCAGATTTTGCAAAGCGTAGCGCGGCTAGAGTGTCGGCGGTTTCTCCCGACTGGGAGATGGTGACAAACAGGCAATCTTCCGGAACCAGCATATTCCGATAGCGATATTCGCTGGCGATATCTACCGAGCAGGACATGCGCGCAATATTTTCAAACCAGAATTTGGCAATCATGCCGGCATGGTAGCTGGTCCCGCAGGCGACTATCTGAACCCGTTTGGTCTTATCAAAAATGGCCTTGGCATCCACGCCAAAAGCTTCTTCCAGCACATGGGTCTTGCTGAGCTTTCCTGCAAGGGTGTTGGCAACAACTTCAGGCTGCTCATAAATTTCCTTGAGCATGAAGTGGCGGTATTTACCCTTTACGGAATCTTCAAGATTCTGATTGATGCGAACTATTTTTCGCTCAACTTTTTCCTTGCCATTAACAATTTTTATCTTGTTGGCTCTTATTTCAGCAATGTCGCCTTCTTCAAGATAAATGAAGCGATCAGTTACCTGTCCTAATGCGGCCGGATCTGAAGCGATAAAATTTTCACCAATCCCGACACCGATGATGAGCGGGCTGCCACTACGCGCAACCACGATTCGTTTTGGGTCTTCGCTGTCTATCACTGCCAGCCCGTAGGCGCCATCAAGCAAGCTGACGGTTCTTTGCACGGCATCGAAAATTGGCATGTCTTCTTCCGTGCAAAACATGTGAATCAGATGAACAATGACTTCAGTATCGGTTTCAGTAATAAAGGTATAACCCTTTTTGATCAGTTCTTCTTTTAAGGTTTTATAATTTTCGATAATGCCATTATGGATAAGGGCTATCCTGTCATGGGAAAGGTGGGGATGGGCATTTTCGTTGGTTGGTTTGCCATGGGTAGCCCAGCGTGTATGAGCGATGCCAAGCACACCCTTTAAAGGCTGTGTCGAAATTTTTTCTTCCAGTGCGGCGACCTTGCCAGCCGTTTTAACACAGACCAGGGATTGGTCCTTTTTGTTGATTAAGGCCATCCCCGCAGAATCATAGCCTCGGTATTCAAGACGCTTCAGTCCTTCAAGAAGAATTTCGGTGACATTTCTTTGCCCGATGGCGCCTACGATACCGCACATAATCTAGCTTTCCTGGGGTTGGGTTACTTGTTACCGGGTCGTTTCCAGCCATCAACATTTAACTGTTTGGCGCGCCCTACGCCAAGCTGGTCTTTTGAAATATTTTTGGTAATGGTGGAACCTGCCGCTACGAAAGCACCGCTTTCCAGTTCTACGGGTGCTACCAGCACGGCGTTTGAGCCTATAAATACACCATCTCCAATGACGGTTTTGTGCTTATTGATACCGTCATAGTTGCAGGTGATAGTACCAGCTCCAATATTAACGTCCTTGCCCAATTCGGAATCACCGACATAAGAAAGATGGTTAACCTTGCTGCCTTCACCAATGATCGATTTTTTAATTTCGACAAAATTACCCAGTTTGGAGGCATCTTTCATTTCTGTGCCCGGGCGAACGCGTGCAAAGGGTCCTAGCTGGCATGATTTTCCGATCACGGCATCTTCTATTACCGTATAAGGATGCAGTTGAGTGCCTTCTCCAACTGTGCAGTTTTTAAGAATGCACCCAGCACCAATTTTTACATGGGCATCTATGCTTACCTCGCCTTCCAGAATAACATTGATGTCTATTTCAACATCTCTGGCAATAGTGACATTGCCTCGAATATCAAATCGCGCAGGGTCGGCAATGCTGACACCGTTTTTCATTAATTCTTCATGCATGTCCTTCTGGTATATCCTCTCTAGTTCAGCAAGCTGAATCCTGTCATTGATGCCAGTGACTTCCTTCTGGTCGGAACACTGGCTTGTCACTACTTCACAGCCATCTGCTTTAGCCAGTTCAACCAGGTCTGTCAGATAATATTCTTGCTGCGAATTATCAGCACTTATTCTGGGCAGCCAGGCTTTTAAGCGCTTTGCCGGTATTGCCATAAATCCCGTGTTAATTTCGCGGATAGCTTTTTCTTCTGTACCGGCATCTTTTTCTTCGACAATACGGGTTATTTGACCACTTTTATCGCGAATAATTCTGCCCAGGCCGGTTGGATCATCAACGACACAGGTCAATACGCCCATGCTGTTGTCAGTCACACTATCAATCAAACCCTGAAGCGTGGCTTTTTTGATCAGAGGGACATCGCCGTAAAGCACCAGCACCAGGGCCTCATCATCCAGGCCGTCCATGGTTTGCATTACCGCATGGGCAGTGCCTTTTTGCTCTTTCTGGAGTACGAATCGGGTTGCGCTATCGCCAAGCTCGGTTTCAACGGCTTCTGCGCCGAATCCTGTGACCACCTGAAGGTTAGCGCAATTCAGAGAGTGCGCGGTATCAAGTACGTGTAAAAGCAGGGGTTTACCAGCCAGTTTATGCAGCACCTTGGGAATGGATGACGCCATTCGCGTGCCTTTTCCGGCGGCCAGCACAACTACATTCAGTTTCAAAGCGCTCTTATCCATCAGCTGAAATGAGGTATCTAGAATACCAAAAAAGGCAGCTAAAGCTGCCTTTTTATTGGAGGGGGTATTGCTTGTTCCTGAGCAGAAAAAAGACCTTAACCGCCGAGCTTTTTCCTAAGCTGTTGCAGGGTTCTTATCTGTGCTGCCGCCTGAGCCAGTTGAGAGGCTGCCTCAGCATACTCAATCTCGGCACCCTGATTAAGAATAGCTTCTTCTGCCTCTTTCATTGCCTGCAAGGCATTGGCTTCATCCACATCGCCTGCACGAACGGCTGTGTCTGCGAGAATATGTACAGTGCCTGGCTGAACTTCCAGAAAGCCGCCGGAAACATAATAGATTTCTTCCTCACCGTCCTGTTTGACGATGCGGACCGGACCTGGAATCAATGACGTTAGCAGGGGAGCATGACCAGGATGTATTCCAAGATCACCAAGGCTGCCCGCTGCAACGAGAGTTTCGACGAGGCCCGAAAAGATTTGCTCTTCAGCACTCGCTATGTCGCAATGCATGGTCATGACCATAATCGTTTTTCCGCTTGTTCTGTTTCCTACACTATCTGATTAGCTCAAATGCTTTTTACAAAGAGCTTACATGGGTCTTACATGGGTCTTACATGGACTTCGCTTTTTCAACGACGTCTTCGATGCCACCGACCATATAGAAAGCCTGCTCAGGAAGATCATCGTACTCACCGTCCAGAATGGCTTTAAAGCTGCTGATAGTGTCTTTAAGGCTGACATATTTACCTGGTGCACCGGTGAATACTTCAGCAACTGTACAAGGCTGAGAGAAAAATCGCTCTACCTTACGGGCCCGGTTAACTGCCTGCTTGTCATCTTCCGATAATTCATCCATGCCCAGAATGGCAATGATGTCTTTCAATTCTTTATATTTTTGCAAAATAGACTGAACGCCACGAGCAACTTCGTAATGTTCCTGGCCAATAACCAGTGGATCCAACTGCCTGGATGTGGAATCAAGAGGATCCACCGCAGGGTAAATACCCAGCTGGGCAATATCACGTGACAATACAACTGTTGCATCAAGGTGAGCAAAGGTCGTTGCCGGCGATGGGTCAGTCAGGTCGTCCGCAGGCACATATACTGCCTGGATGGAGGTAATGGAACCAGTCTTGGTAGAGGTAATGCGTTCCTGCAACTCACCCATTTCCTGGGCCAGGGTTGGCTGGTATCCCACTGCCGAAGGCATACGGCCAAGCAGTGCTGATACTTCCGTTCCTGCCAGGGTATAACGATAGATATTGTCGACAAAGAACAGTACATCACGGCCTTCATCACGGAATTTTTCCGCCATGGTCAGACCGGTCAGTGCAACACGCAAACGGTTACCAGGTGGCTCATTCATCTGGCCATAAACCATGGATACCTTGGAATTGGTAAAGGTTTCGGTATCAATAACACCGGCTTCCTGCATTTCGTGATAAAAGTCGTTACCCTCACGAGTACGCTCACCAACACCGGCAAATACGGACAAGCCGCTATGCTCTGTAGCAATGTTGTTAATCAGCTCCATCATGGTGACCGTTTTACCAACGCCGGCACCACCGAAGAGTCCAACTTTGCCGCCTTTGGCAAAAGGACAAACCAGGTCAATCACCTTGATGCCCGTTTCCAACAGTTCTTCGGAAGCCGCTTGTTCATCATATGAAGGCGCTTTACGGTGAATCGGCATTCTTTCTTCTGCGCCAATTTCGCCGCACTCATCAATGGGGTCGCCAAGGACATTCATAATACGTCCGAGTGTTGCTTCTCCCACAGGGATACTGATCGCTGCACCTGTATCAGTGACACCCAAACCGCGACGTAAGCCTTCAGTGGAACCCAGGGCAATTGTGCGGACAACGCCATCACCCAGCTGCTGCTGAACTTCCAGGGTAATATCTGTGTCATTTACCGACAGGGCGTCATAAACCTTGGGTACGGATTCCCGCGGAAACTCCACATCAATGACTGCGCCAATAATTTGTACGATTTGACCGCTACTCATGTCCGGTTCCTCTTTAATAAATCTCTAAATATTTAAAAATCAGTTTCTATATTTTTTTAATGTGTGTTTAAAGGGCGGCTGCGCCGCTAACAATTTCCGACAATTCCTGTGTAATTGCTGCCTGACGAGCTTTGTTATAAATAAGCTGAAGCTCATCAATAAGCTCCCCTGCATTATCTGTGGCGCTCTTCATGGCAATCATGCGAGCCGCCTGCTCACAGGCATTGTTTTCTACTACCGCCTGATAAACCTGGGATTCAATATAGCGAGCCAGCAAGCCGTCAAGTAAATCGCGGGCATCAGGCTCATAAAGATAATCCCAGTGGTGTTTCAGATCGTCAGTATCAGATGCCTGCAGAGGCAATAATTGTTCAACTGTTGGCTGTTGGGTCATGGTATTTACAAATACGTTGGAAACCATAAACAGCTTGTCGATCTTGCCTTCGGCAAAGTTGTCCAGCATCACCTTGACCCCGCCAACCAGATTTTCCACCGCAGGCTTGTCGCCAACGCCTCGTATGGCGGCTATGACATTGCCACCATAATTGCTAAAAAAGGCCGCGCCCTTGGAGCCGATGGCACAAATATCTATTTCAACATTTTCGTCATGCCAGGCTTTCATTGACGTAATCATGGTTTTGAACAGGTTGATATTCAATCCACCACACAAGCCGCGGTCAGTGGAAACTACAATGTAGCCAACACGTTTAACCTCGCGCTCTTCCATATAAATATGGCGATACTCTGGTGATGAATGCGCCAAATGACTGACAACCCCACGAATGTTCCGTGCATAGGGCTTGCCCAGCTCCATTCGGTCCTGAGCCTTGCGCATTTTGCTCGCTGCAACCATTTCCATGGCACTAGTGATCTTTTGAGTATTCTTGATACTCCCGATCTGATTGCGTACTTCTTTTCCGGCCGCCATTGTCTATTACCAGCTCTGGGTAGAAACGAATTTATCCATTGCTTCTTTGAACGAGTTTTGAATGTCGTCGCTATAGTCGCCAGTGTCATTGATGTTATCCATCAAATCACTGTATTCAGAATTCATGTATGACAGCAACGCTGCTTCAAAATCTGCAATCTTGTTCAATTCCACTTCTTTCAGGTGCCCTTCGTTAGCGGCATAAAGAACGATTCCCATTTCTGCGACTGAAAGCGGTGAATATTGTTTCTGCTTCATCAGTTCAGTCACGCGCTGCCCATGTTCAAGCTGCGCTCTGGTGGCCTCATCAAGATCAGAGGCAAACTGTGCGAATGCCGCCAGTTCACGATACTGGGCCAGGGCAAGTCGAATACCACCACCGAGCTTCTTGATGATATTGGTCTGCGCGGCACCACCCACACGGGAGACTGACAGGCCGGCGTTCATGGCAGGCCTGATACCTGAATTGAAGAGGTTGGTTTCCAGGAATATCTGACCGTCAGTAATGGAAATCACGTTGGTCGGAACAAAGGCTGATACGTCACCAGCCTGGGTTTCAATAATTGGCAAAGCTGTCAATGAACCGGTTTGGCCTTTGACCTTACCTTCAGTGAAGTTTTCAACATACTCGGCATTGACGCGGGCAGCCCTTTCAAGCAAACGGGAATGGAGATAGAACACGTCACCGGGATAGGCTTCGCGGCCAGGTGGGCGACGCAACAACAGGGAGATCTGACGATAGGCCCAGGCTTGCTTGGTCAGGTCATCATAAATAATCAGGGCATCCTGACCGCGATCTCGATAATACTCGCCCATGGAACAGCCTGAATAGGGTGCAATAAACTGCATGGATGCTGGATCAGAGGCACCAGCGGCCACTACGATGGTGTGATCCATGGCGCCATGCTCTTCCAGTTTACGCACAACCGAGGCAATGGAAGATTGTTTCTGGCCTACAGCCACATAGATACATTTAACACCGGTACCTTTCTGGTTAATGATGGCGTCAATAGCCACGGCAGTTTTACCAATCTGGCGGTCACCAATAATCAGCTCTCGCTGTCCACGACCAATTGGCACCATGGCGTCAATGGCTTTAAGTCCGGTCTGTACCGGCTGGGATACGGATTGACGGGCAATTACACCGGGAGCTACTTTTTCCACCGGGTCGGTTTGCTTGGCATTGACTGGACCCTTGCCATCTATGGGATTACCCAAAGCATCAACAACACGGCCTTCCAGTTCAGGGCCAACAGGGACTTCCAGAATACGCTGTGTGCAACGACAGGTTTGTCCTTCAGCCAGAGACTGGTAATCGCCCAGTACCACGGCACCGACCGAATCTCTTTCCAGGTTCAGGGCCATACCATAGACACCGCCTTCGAATTCGATCATCTCGCCGTACATCACATCAGCCAGACCATGGATACGGATAATCCCGTCTGACACGCTGACGATGGTGCCTTCGTTTTGTGCCTGGGCAGACACATCCAGACTATCGATGCGCTGTTTAATAATTTCGCTTATTTCTGAAGGATTCAGTTGTTGCATTGTTTTGTTTCCTCAACTCTCGCCCTGAGTTGTCAGGGATGCTTGTGAGTTAGTTGTAAACTTTTATTAATTCAAAATTTGTTTAATCTGCTATCTAAGTTATCGCTCAGGTTTTCATGCTTTCGGCCAGTTTTGCCAACTTGCCGCGCACCGAACCATCAATGACCAGGTCGCCAGCTCTGATAACTGTTCCACCAATAAGTGATTTATCTGTTTCACTATGTAAAACCACTTCTCTTTGTAATTTTGTTTTCAGTGCCGCCGCGAGTCTTTTCTCATTGGCATCTGACAATGGGAAAGCCGAAATAACATTCACATCAACTTTCATTTCCTGGTTGGCTTTGAGTATTTCAAACAGGGAAACGATTTCAGTCATCAGCGGAATGCGCTTGTTTTCAGCCAGGATCGCAATAAAATTTTTCACCTGCCCAACAATTTCGTCCCCGCACAAATCAATTACCAGCGTTGCCTGCTGCTCTCCGGTTAATGATGGCGATGACAGCGCGGCTTTTACCGCCATATCATTTACTACTGCTGACACGAGCCCCAGATTTGCCGACCATTCACTCAGGCTGCCAGCTTCCACGGCTGCCTCAAAGGCGGCCTTGGCGTAGGGTCTTGCGAGTGTGGTTAATTCAGCCATAATTTTTTAATCTGCTTCGCTATAATTTCTTATTGGCCAGGATTACAAACTGGCTGCCAGTTTTTCGGTCAGCTCAGCATGGGCGCTTTCATCAATGGTTGCTTCAAGAATTTTCTCGGCGCCGGCTATAGCAATGCTGGCTACCTGAGTACGAAGCTGTTCCTTGGCCCGGTTCACTTCCTGCTCAATTTCAGCCTGGGCACCTGCAATCAATCGCTGCCCTTCTTCACGCGCCTGTTCTTTCGCTTCGTCGATGATCTGGCTGGCACGTTTGTTGGCCTGCTCGATAATGCCGGAGGCTTCCGCCTTGGCTTCTTTCATTTGCTCTGTCGCACGCACCTGTGCCATTTCCAGGTCTTTGCCAGCACGCTCTGCCGCCTCAAGACCGTCGGCAATTTTCTTTTGCCTTTCTTCCAGAGCGGCAGTCAACGGCGGCCACACATACTTCATGCAGAACCACACGAAAAATGCGAACGCTATGATTTGTCCCAGTATTGTTGCGTTTATGTTCACAGTAACACCTCTTGCCCTATGTGCTCTTCATTTACACCAAGTGCCGCTAAAAAAAGCGGCTCGCAGTGATGCTTAACCAGCGGCCAGCAAAGCAGCAACAAAGGGGTTGGCAAAAGTGAACCACATGCCAATGGCCAGACCAATCATGGTAACCGCGTCAATTAGACCCGCGACCAGGAACATCTTGCCTTGCAGCATTGGAGCCAGTTCAGGCTGACGTGCAGAGCCTTCCAGCAATTTTCCACCCAGGATACCGAAACCGATAGCGGTTCCCAGAGCACCCATACCTAATACAAGCAGTACTCCAAGTACTGTAAAAGCCAATATCGACTCCATTTTTTCCTCCAGTTTTTAAGGTAAATACCTTGATTATTGAATTTAGTTAACGTGTATTGTTGATTCTATTTATTAATGATCTTCATGAGCCTGACTGAGATAAACGATCGTCAGCATCATGAAAATAAAGGCCTGCAATGGAACAACCAATAAATGAAAGGCCGCCCAGATGAAATGTGCTGGTAATTGGTAAATACCAAAAAGAGCAATCAACAAAAAGACCAGCTCGCCGGCATACAGATTGCCGTAAAGACGCAGGCCAAGAGATACCGGCTTGGCCAATAAAGTCGGCACTTCAATTAGCAGGTTCGCGATAAACATTTTTGGGCCAAAGGGCTGGAAGGCAAGTTCTTTACAAAACCCACCAACGCCTTTGATCTTGATGCTGTAGTAAATAATCAGGAAAAACACACTGATCGACATCCCCAGTGTGATATTGGGATCTGTTGTTGGCACCACGCGGAATGCAGTTTCATGACTGCCGGAAATTGTCTGAGCCAACCAGGGCAGGATATCCACCGGAACCAGGTCCATAAAGTTCATCAGGATGATCCAGCAGAAAATGGTCAGTGCCAGAGGCGCTATAAGGGCGCTTTTACCGTGGAAGGTATCTTTAACATTCTGGTCGACAAATTCGTAAACCCATTCGACAAAATTCTGGAAACCTGTCGGTGTAGCTGCGCTGGCTTTTTCGGCGGCTTTTTTGAAAGACAAAACAAATAACAGGCCCAGCGCAATCGACCAGCCCATGGTGTCGACATGAACCGCCATAAGGCCCATGTCTGTAGCTTCTTCTTCTGTATGTGCAAAACCCCAATGACCATCCGGGTGTTTGCCATAGGTGAGAAACATCAAATGATGCTGAATATACTCGCCCTGGGTCTGGGCGTGTTCCTCAACGTGTCCATCATCTGCTGCTGATTCTGTTGTTGATTCTAATGTTGCTTCGCTTGCCATGTCGCGGATTGTCTATTGTTTAGTCAGTCTAGTTAACTTGTTTGTCCAGTAATTCAAAGTGTTTTTCAATGAAAACACCAGCTGTTTCCCGGGCTGCAATATCTTAGCTCTTAGATCTTAGATCTTAGATCTTAGCTTGAGTTACGTTTTTGCCAGGTGACGTTGATCCACCCCGTAGCTAAAAGCCCTACTATGATAGTAATAATGAAACTCACTATTACTGCCAGTTCATTCAGTGGTCGTATTCCCGCAAACACCAACGCGAAAAGTACGCCTGTCATTATCAGCTTGCCTGTTTCGCCAGCATAAAATGACTTGATTATCAGTGGTGTATTTCGTGCACCGCGAAAGCGAAATACTTTCCACGCAAAATAGCCATTTGGCACAATACTGATAAACCCACCCAGCAATATCGAATATGCAGCTACCAGGTCAAACAGTAAAAGTGAGACCAGTGCCGCAACCACACAGAGTAAAAACTGGATTATGAAAGCAATATAGATTGGCGGAACTTTTATTTTTGAAACGGTCACCGGCTTGTTGTTTTGCCTGCTTGTGTCACCGTTCCCGGACCCATCCATACCTGCTGTTTTTTCAGCGCTTTTTCAGTGTTTTCGACCGCGCGCATTATATTGATTTTCCATAACCCATACAACAAGAACTGCCCCTAATTAGGTAATGAAAAAGTCTTACTTGATATGGTCAAGAATGCCTTCGAGCTGGTCCAGGGTGTTATAGCTCAATATCAGCTTTCCTTTCCCTTTCGCCGAATGCTGAATCTTTACCTGGGCGCCAAGTTTTTCAGAAAGATTGTCCTGCAAATGCCGGATATCCGGGTCAATTGTGCCTGTGGCTTTTGCTTTGCCATGTTTTGACTGTAATTGTGACTGCATCTGTCTGACCAGGGCCTCGGTCTGACGCACAGAAAGACCCTTCGTTTTTACCGTTTTTCCGGCTTCCAGCTGTTTTTCAGGTGCTAATGACAACAGCGCGCGCGCATGGCCCATTTCCAGTTCCCCGCGCTCAACAAACTGTATGACCTCGGGGTTTAAACTCATCAGACGCAAGAGGTTGGTTACGGTTGTGCGCGATTTGCCCACAGCATCAGCCACTTCCTGCTGGGTTAGTTCAAATTCATCGATGAGTCGCTGCAGCGCCATGGCTTCTTCAATAGGATTGAGATTTTCCCGCTGAATATTTTCAATCAGCGCCATGGCAATGGCGGCTTCATCAGGGACTTGCTTGATAATGACTGGAATAGTGTCAAGACCGGCCATCTGGCAAGCACGCCAGCGTCTCTCACCAGCTACAATTTCATATTTATTGCTGCTGATGGGTCTGACCACTATTGGCTGCATGATGCCCTGGGCTTTAATCGAGTTTGCCAGGTCTTCCAGGGATTCGGCTTGAATATTATGCCGTGGCTGGTATTTGCCTGGCTGGATAAATTCCACAGGCAGGTTTTTCAGAACATTGTTTTGATCACCCTGTTCTGCCTGCTTGCCTGGCTGTGTTGGTGCAGGTTCCTGCTGGTTACTGGCAGGCGCTGAAGGCTCAGATGCAGCCTGCGGCTTGTTTGTTGTCCCCAGCAGGGCATCCAATCCCCTGCCCAAGCCTCTTTTTTTTGTTGCCATGATATTGCTGTCTGTTACTGCCCGGGTTCCTGGGGAACGGGGCTTATATTATTTTGAGTATCGCTATGTCGACGTAGAATTTCACCCGCAAGGGCTATATATGCCAGCGCTCCGCGCGACGTTTTATCATACACTATTACTGGCAAGCCAAAACTTGGCGCTTCGGCCAGGCGCACATTACGTGGAATTATGGTCCTGTAAACCACATCATTAAAATGCGCTATCAACTGATCAGATACTTCCAGGGATAGCTTGTTGCGCGGATCATACATGGTGCGCAATATCCCTTCGATGCTGAGTCCGGGATTCAGAGCTGCTGAAACGGCCTGAACCGTCTGTGACAATGCGGTGAGCCCTTCCAGGGCATAATATTCGCATTGCATTGGTATCAACACCCCATTGGCTGCCACCAGGGCATTAATAGTCAACATGTTCAGCGACGGCGGGCAATCAATCAGGATGTAGTCATAATCTAATTCAGGGTCGTGCAGACAATCCCGAAGGCGATGATCACGGCCATCAACGTCGAGTAATTCTACTTCTGCTGCCGTCAGGTCGCTGTTGGCCGGGAGCAGATCAAATGCAGCTTCGGGGCTGGTCTGAACTACCTGAGACAGGTTTGCCTGTTGCACCAACAGATCATAAACGCTGAGTTCTACGTCATTTTTTTCAATGCCGCTACCCATGGTGGCATTGCCCTGGGGATCCAGATCCACGAGCAAGACCTTTTTATTCATGCGTGCCAGGGACGCAGCAAGATTAACCGACGTGGTGGTTTTTCCTACTCCGCCTTTCTGATTGGCTATGGCAAAAATATGGCTCAATGGGTTGTTCCGTAATTTCGTTTAACGTTGCTCTCAGTGTTTCTCTAAATGTTGGTTGCTGCGCCCGATTTCAATCAGATGCCTGCTACCTTCAACAGCTGGCACATGAATTTCTGCAACCTTGCGGACTTCGAAAGAATCCGGCATTGCCATGACTTCATCTTCTGGATATTGCCCTTTCATCGCCAGCAGCCTGCCTTTGTCATTCAGTATATGCGAAGTTTGTTCTGCCAACCGGTCAAGGGGCGCAAATGCTCGGCAAAGCACGATATCAATTTGCTCACTGCTTTGAAAGTTTTCAATGCGCTCATGAAATATCATGACATTATCCAGGCCCAACTCCGTTTTTACCTGGAACAGAAAACGGGTTTTTTTGCCATTACTGTCAAGCAAGAGGAATTTTTTGCCCGGGCAACATATTGCCAGCGGTATGCCCGGAAGCCCTGCTCCTGTACCCACATCAAGAAAGGTGTAAGCTTTCATGCCGGCTATAAATGGCAAAATAGCCAGGCTATCCAGCAAATGATAGGCAACCATTTGCCTGACGTCCTTAATGCCCGAAAGATTGTAGGCGTTGTTCCATTTATCCAGCAGTATCAGGTAAGCAATGAGTGCTTCTTGTTGTTGAACGTCTGGATTCAAGCCAAGACTGGAGAGTCCATCCTGAAGGGAAGCCATGAGCTGAGCATGATCCGGCATCAGGCGATTTTATTTTTTCTGGGGTGAACTGCTCTGTTATGTCCATGCACATGTTTCTTCAGGTTGACCAGCAACAGTGAAATGGCCGCCGGTGTCATACCGGGAATGCGCGATGCTCTGGCAATGGAATCCGGTCGCACCTGTTCCAGTTTTTGTCGCAGTTCACTGGACAAACCCGACATCAATTCATAGCTGAACTCTTCAGGGATTAATGTGTTTTCCTGATTTTTCAGTTTTTCAATTTCATTCAGCTGACGATTTATATAACCCTGGTACTTGATTCTAATTTCAACTTGTTCAGCAACCAGGGGATGTGGGTGGTGTTGAATCAGCCCGGTCTCCAAACATGCCTGGTTAAGATCCTCAATAGTGACCTTGGGACGCGCCAGAATATCTGCCAGGGTATATTCATGACCCAGGGCTTTATCCAGAAGCGGGTTTATTTTTTCTCCCAGCTCTCCATCCGGCTGCACCCAGGTTTCGACAAAGCGCTGTTGCTCTATCGCTACCTGTTCCTGTTTTTCTGAAAACTCCTGCCAGCGCTTGTCATCAACCAGTCCCAATGCCCGCCCTTTCTCTGTCAGGCGAAAATCGGCATTGTCCTGTCTTAACATGAGACGATATTCGGCTCTGGAGGTGAACATACGGTAAGGTTCCAGAGTGCCACGGGTAATCAGGTCATCAACAAGGACGCCAATATAGGCTTCATTGCGCCCCGGACACCAGGGTGCCTGTTCCCGAATGGCTAATGCCGCATTGATTCCTGCCAGTAAACCCTGTGCGCCGGCTTCCTCATATCCCGTGGTTCCATTAATTTGTCCGGCAAAATACAGGCCCTGAATGAATTTGGTTTCCAGTGAATATTTCAGATCTCTGGGATCGAAATAATCATATTCTATGGCATAACCAGGTCTGACAATGCGCGCGTTTTCAAAGCCCTTGATGCTTTTAACCAATTGTTCCTGAACCTCATAAGGCAAGCTGGTAGAGATGCCATTGGGATATAACTCCTGGCTGTTTAGCCCTTCGGGTTCTACAAAAATCTGGTGGCTGTTTTTATCTGCAAAACGCACAACCTTGTCTTCAATGGATGGACAATACCGTGGCCCGACCCCTTCGATTTCCCCTGAATACATCGGGGAAAATTCAAGGCCGGCTCGGATAATGTCGTGACTGGCTGAATTCGTCGCAGTGATGTAACAGCTAATCTGCCGAGGATGGTCCTCAGGATTCCCCAGATAGGACATAACCGGCAGCGGTGTATCGCCAGGTTGCTCGGTCATTTTTGAGTTGTCCACGCTTGAAGCATCAATTCTCGGAGGAGTTCCCGTTTTCAGACGGCCGACATGAAAGGGAAGTTCCCGTAGACGTTCCGCCAGGGCAATGGAAGGCGCATCTCCGGCTCTGCCACCTGCATGGTTTTTAAGCCCAATGTGGATTTTGCCACCCAGAAAAGTTCCGGTGGTCAGAATTACCTGGGGCGCGAAAAAGGTCAGGCCCATTTGGGTAACAACACCTCGAACCCTTTCTCCCTCAATAATCAGGTCATCCACTGCTTGCTGGAAAATACTTAAATTCTCCTGACTTTCCAGCATCTGTCGAATAGCCGCCTTGTACAGAGCCCGATCCGCTTGCGCGCGGGTAGCTCTTACCGCTGGACCTTTACTGGCATTAAGCGTTCTGAAATGTATCCCGGCCCGATCTGCTGCAAGAGCCATGGCTCCGCCAAGGGCATCAATTTCTTTGACCAGGTGGGTTTTACCAATCCCGCCAATCGCCGGGTTACAGGACATTTGACCCAGCGTATCGACATTGTGGGTAATCAACAACGTGCTGACACCCATGCGCGCAGCAGCCAGGGCAGCTTCTGTCCCGGCATGACCTCCACCCACGACAATGACGTCAAATGAGTCATTTCGCTGTGTTGCTGCTGAACCTGTTTTTTTCATGGGCTCGCTACGAACTATTAACTTTCCCTTGCCAGAGAAAAAAGGGTGCTAAGTATAAGCATTTCAAACTGAAATAGAAGGAAAATGTCTTACTGTACTGATTTTCCTTTTTCTATAAATTCATTATAAAAAGAGCTATATAAATAGAGTTATATAGAAAGATATTAGTTTAATGTTATTACTATTATTAGTAGAGCAGTTTTCTGTGTATAAGCACGTTTTCATTTGCAGCATCAGTGCCTTGCGTAACTTTAAACCTTGTTAGCATGCTGCCCTCATCCTGCTTGTAAGCCATGTACTGGCCAGGTATTGATCGGGATAAAGTGGAAGGATTTTCCGCAATCTGAATTACCCTGTTTTTCTACAGCAGGTATACATAATAAGTTCATCTGTTTACGGTCTTCTATCCACAGAGACGAGCAAAGATTTGGAGCCCCCCTATTTTTGGGTAAACGTGTCTATAAGATGTGGATGAGTTGGGAGGAAGTTGTTGCTTCTATATATAGTAGAAAAAATAAAGAGGAAATATAAGCAGAAAATATTTCCAAAAAGAAAAAGCGCTTCACTACTTCCCGATACAGAAACTGGAAAAAATTTCACCTAGCAGATCATCAGGGGTATAGGTCCCGGTAATAAGCTCCAGAGCAACATGAGCGTGTTTCAAATCATCAGCGACTAACTCGCCGGCTTTGTGCGTAGCTAACTGCTCCTTAGCAGAGGCAAGAAAAGAAAGAGAGTTTTTCAAGGCATCCAGATGGCGACGGCGGGCAATAAAGCCGCCTTCTTCTGTGGTGTTATAGCCAGCGAAATTCTTCAAGGCGTCTTTCAGAAATTCAATACCATTGCCGGTTAGGGCTGACATATAAATAGCAGTAGCATTATGTGCAGACGCTAAGTCCAGTCGGGGTGTATCACCAGAAAGGTCTGTCTTGTTGTAAACAATAAACAGGGTTTTATCAGTCCCGATTTCCTGGTGTAGGGATGTCCAGAGATCGCTGGACTCAAGGTCATTACTGGCTGTGGCGTCTACAACGAGGATAACAAGATCAGCTCTCCTTATTTCCTGCCATGTGCGTTTCATGCCTTCTATTTCAACCAGGTCTTCGCTGGCACGTAATCCGGCAGTATCAATAATATGCAGCGGCATGCCATCAATGCTGATATGTTCTTTGAGTGTATCGCGGGTGGTTCCAGCAATTTCTGTAACGATTGCCCGGGACTGGCCAGCAAGCTTATTCAGCAAACTTGATTTGCCGGCATTAGGCTCCCCGGCAATAACAACCGTCAAACCCTCTTTCAGGATGGAGCCCTGCCGGGCTTGTTCAATAACTTTCTCCAGTTTGGAAACAATGTTATCAAGCCGATCATCAACTTCGCCGGATGCCAGAAAATCCACTTCTTCTTCAGGAAAATCCATAGCGGCTTCAACGTATTTGCGTAACTCAACAATACTGCTGACAAGGGTATTTACCAGATTGGAAAAGTCTCCCTGCATTGAGCGAAGTGCAAAGCGCGCTGCTTTTATGGAGTGGCTTTCAATCAGATCGGCTATGGCTTCGGCCTGGGCAAGGTCGATTTTGTCATTTAAAAAAGCGCGCTCGGAAAACTCACCGGGCTTTGCCAGGCGCAAGCCCAGATTCAGGATTTCCTGTAACAGCAAATCAACAACGACAGGGCCGCCGTGGGCATGAAACTCGACCACATCTTCACCAGTAAAAGAGTCCGGACCGGGGAAGAACAGAGTAATGCCCTGATCTATAAGGTCGCCATTGGCAGCTTTGAATGATCCGTAGTGGGCGTGGCGGGGCCTGGGGTCAAGAGCGGTAATTTTTTTGGCAATGGCGGCAGAATCTGGACCGGAGATTCTGATAATACTAATGCCTCCGCGACCGGATGGTGTAGCAACAGCACAAATTGTGTCGCCGCTTTTCCGGGTTGCAGAGCTTGCTGTCTTGGCAGTCATGGCAAAGACCAGTAAAAAGCAGCTGGTGTTTAAGTTCCTTTAGGCTTGTAGGATTTCTCTACTTGCCTGGTAATGATCCATTGCTGCAGGATGGAGAGAACACTGTTCGCTGTATAGTAAAGAACGAGGCCAGCCGGGAACCAGAGGAAAAACACGGTAAATATTACCGGCATGAATTTCAACATTTTTGCCTGGGCCGGATCTGCAGTCTGCATTGGTGTCAGCAACTGTTGAACAAACATGGCGCCACCCATTAACAGTGGCAGCAGGAAATAAGGGTCCATTTTAGACAGGTCGTCATACCAGAGTATGAATGTTGCCTGTCGCAATTCCACACTTTCATTCAACACCCAGAAAATGCCCAGGAACACCGGCATCTGTAACAACATGGGCAGGCAGCCGCCAAAGGGATTGACCTGCTCTTTTTTCCATAAGGCCATTTGCTCCTGCATGAACTTTTGCTTGTCGTCACCACAACTCTCTTTCAGCTCATTAATTTTCGGCGCAAGCCTGCGCATCTTGGCCATTGACTTCAGACTTTTCGCAGAAAGCGGATACAAAATAATTTTTATAACCAGGGTCAGCAGCAATATTGATACGCCGTAATTACCGACAGCGTTATTGATCTGTGAAAGAAGCCAGAAAATTGGGGCAGCAATAAAATAGAAGCGGCCATAATCAATGGTGAGCTCCAGGTCCGGAGAAATTTCTTCAAGCCGGTTTTGATCTTTTGGTCCAGCCCAAAAACTGGCCTCCATGGAGCCAGATTCTCCCGGGGCAACATTGAACGCAGGGTTGACGAATGTCATCAGGTAATCACCCTGGTTATTACGCCTCATGGTATAGGTGTTGTTCAAATTGCCATCCGGAACCCAGGCACCCAGAAAGTAATGTTGGGAGAAGGCTATCCAGCCACCGCTTATTTCAACGGGGTTGATGCCGTCAGCGATATCTTCCAGATCAAATTTCTCATAGGGGTCATCCGGGGTCTTGATGGCTGCGCCAAGAAAGGCTCTTTGGCTGAAACTGCCAGTACTACTCGGGTCGGCAGATTCGTCACGCTTGATCTGGCCAAACATATTGGCTTGCCAGGCGGCGCTACTGCCATTGTTAACCAGGTATTGCACACGGATGAGATAGTCATCCGGGCTGAAGGTAAAGCGCTTGGTAATTTCTATACCGGTTGCGGTGCGATGCACCAGGTCAACAGACAGGCTCGCTTCGGTCACGGTATAACTTGATTGTGCTGCCTGGTAGGTTGGCCGGCCCTGAGGACTGGCATCTGGCCCATCGCGGCCAATTAATCCGCTTTGTGCCACATAGACCATCCCGGAGTCCTGTCTTAACAATCGGAATGGTTCATCGGGCGCCTCAATGGAAACAGGAAAACGCGGCAAAGACACGCCAACGATATCGCCGCCCAACAGGTCAATGCTGACAACCTGGTTTGGTGTATTGATAGTAATTAGCTGGGAGGCGGGAATGGCGTCAGCAATAATTGCAGGAACTTCCGAGCTTGCCTCTGGCTGAGGAATGTCAGGCAAATCTGAAACAGCAGTTGCTGAATTATTAAGCGCGGGAACTTCCAGGTCTGTGAGTAATTCACCAGCAGGCGTGGTGTTAACTACCGGTCCATTATCGAGCGCCGCCTCGGCGGGATAATCCTCGTTCCAGGCCAACAGCATGAGATAGCTCACCAGAGCAAGCGCGACAAGTAAAACGTTGCGTTTAATATCCATGGCTGATTCCAGGTTCCTTTTTCACTGACAGTTCAGGGTTTGAACTATCACTACAGTGGCTGCAGACAACTCCCGGCACTGGATCAAGTCCGCCTTCATGAAAAGGATGGCAACGGCCTATCCTTTTAAGGCCAAGCACTGTGCCTTTTAAAGCACCATGGCTTTCAAGCGCCTGAAGGAAATAACTTGAACAGGAAGGATAGTACCTGCAATGAGGGCCCAGCAGAGGACTGAGCAGTTTTTTATAACAATGAATGAACCAGGAAAGCAGTTTGACCATGAGGGAAAATTCAGTGTGAAGGTTTCTTTTTTTCTATCTCTTCCATTAAATCATGGATATATGAGCGGCATTCACTGTTTTCAACAAGTTGCAGACCTTTCCTTGCCATTACTACAAGGTCTGCCGATCCAAGGGCCAGCTTTCTGGTCCTGAATGCTTCCCTGACCTGGCGCTTAATCCGGTTTCGTTGTGTGGCCCGCGCAATATGTTTTTTCGCAACAATGACACCCAGTCGCGCAGTATCAAGTTCAGACCAGTATCCCAGTATCAGGAAATATTTATTGGAGACTCTGAAGTCAGGGTTGTTGAATACGCGCTCGAAAGCCAAAGAGTCCAGAAGACGACAAGATTTGTGGAATCGCTGATCCACCACTGACATCTCCTCTTGCTGGCTGGGGTATATGGGCAATTATTTACCCGGAACCGCCCTTGAAATAGCCCTAAGCCACCTGAAATAGCCCTAAGCCACCTGAAATAGCCCTAAGCCACCTGAAACAGCCCTGAGCCAATCTGAAACAGCCCTGAGCCAATCTGAAACAGCCCTGAGCCAATCTTAAATAGTTCGCTATCAGGCGGACAGCTGGCCGCGGCCTTTTGCTCTTCTGCGGTTCAATACCTGCCTACCGCCTTTGGTAGCCATACGGGATCTGAATCCATGCGTTCTCTTGCGTTTGATGACGCTTGGCTGGAAAGTTCTTTTCATAATAGTTCCTGAAAAAGTCGCGCTATTGAATTCTGTTAATTGTGTACTTAACTATGTTTCTGGTTAAGGTTCCTGGTTAAGTACTTCGCCCGTTCACGTAAAGCGTAAAACCTGTGTATTCCTGCTGCGACATTGTTGTTTAACAACCTCAATACCGCTTCCTGTTAATACAAATTTAATACAATTTGCTTCACAATAAGGAGCCCCAAAAAAGGGATGCGAATTCTAATGTGTTTCCCTGCATAATGCAATTTACATGGGGGTATTAGTATCGGACAGTTCTTCAATTGACACTTTTTTCTGCGAGCCCTGGATAGAATAAAGTTCAAGGGGGAAAAAGTGAAATAAAAGTAGTGCGAAAGGAGCACAAGAGCAGCACAAGAGCAGCCTGGAGGCGGCATGAAAATAATAGCCAGAGCCTAAAAAAGTGTGCCTGATTTTAGCAAAAGAAGGCGTGAACATTTAATAACTTCAAGCCCACAAGTTATCCACAACTTACGCACACGCAGAACAAAAATATACAGTGGTAATTTGCCAAATTTTCATCCGGCTTTTTTCAGCAAAGTGTCCGCAACATATTGAATAATAAAGATAAAAAACAGGGTGAAAATAAAGAAAAAAACCCTATTATGTGTGGATAAGACAGGGGCCAGTGGGTAGAATTGTTTCGAAATTCCCCATTATAAAAACAAAAAATCTGGAGTCTTTAATACTGTGATTGTTGCCACCTGGCAGAAGTGCATTTATTGTCTGAAAAACGAACTTCCTTCTCAACAATTTAATACCTGGATCAGGCCCTTACGGTTTATTAACGGCAATAATGAACTCTATCTGCTCGCGCCTAATAAATTTATTCTGGAATGGGTCAAGGATCATTTCCTGGAGCGGATCAGGGAAATCGTCAAGGATAATAGCGACTATGATCCACCCACAGTCATTTTGGAAATAGCCGCGGCAGAAAAACTGCCTGCCGATATTCATCTTGAGCAGGCCCTGAGCACAGCAGATTTAACCAACGCTCAGGAGCCGGAAAACGGATCTTCTTATTACCATGACAACTCAACAGCACCTGATTTCCAACATGATTTAAGAGAATCAAGGCCTCGGCAACCTGAGAGTCTGTCAACGATCAAGGTAGCCATGCCGCCATCGATGGCATCAGAAACAGAGCAGCGAAGAGTGCAATTGGCGCAAAAAGTCAGCAGCCCGCAAGCTGCCCCACCTTCAGGCATGAAATCGGGACAAAATAACCGCAAACAGCGCTATAAAGGGGAGCTCAACCCCAACTATACCTTCAATAATTTCATCGAAGGTAAATCTAATCAGATCGCCAGAGCAGCAGCAGCCCAGGTCTCGGACAATCCCGGGGGAGCATACAACCCTCTATTTATCTATGGCGGAGTTGGCCTTGGAAAAACTCATTTGATGCATGCCATTGGCAACCATTTACGTGAACAAAATCCGGGTGCCAATGTGGTCTATCTGCATTCACAAACCTTTGTCGGGAGCATGGTGTCTGCCCTGCAACTTAACGCTATTAGTGAATTCAAACGCTATTACCATTCTGTTGATGCGTTGCTGATTGATGATATCCAGTTTTTTGCCAATAAAGAGCGCTCGCAGGAAGAATTTTTCCATACCTTTAATGCCATCTTTGAAGGTGGCCGCCAGATAATCATGACATGTGACAAATACCATAGTGAAATCAATGGCTTGGAAGAGCGGCTCAAGTCACGCTTTGGTTGGGGCTTGTCAGTTGCAGTGGAGCCTCCAGAGCTGGAAACCAGAGCAGCAATCCTGATTAACAAGGCGAACCAGGAACAGGTTTTTCTGGCAAACGAAGAAGCCATGTTCATGGCACAAAAATTACGTTCCAATGTAAGAGAATTGGAAGGCGCGCTAAAAAAAGTGACAGCACATGCCCGCTTTATGGGTTCTGACATTACTATTCCATTAATTAAAGATGCGCTAAAGGATTTACTCGCCATTCAGAACAAATTGATCAGCGTGGATAACATCCAGCGCACGGTGGCCGAGTATTTCAAGATTAAAATGGTTGATATGACATCAAAACGCCGCAATCGCTCAGTGGCCAGGCCTCGACAAATGGCAATGTGCCTCTCTAAAGAGCTGACCAATCACAGCCTGCCGGAAATTGGCAGCTTATATGGCGGCCGAGACCACACGACAGTTCTGCATGCCTGCCGCACAATTAATGATTTGCGCCAGTCATCATCAGATATCGACGAAGATTACCAAAACCTGTTACGCTCACTCTCAAGTTAAAAACTAATAAAATCAAAGGATTAGCATAGCCATGCAATTTGAAATTTCCCGCGAAGCTTTGATAAAACCGCTACAGTTGGTCACTGGCGTTGTTGAAAGGCGCCAAACCCTGCCTGTCCTGTCCAATGTTCTGCTTGCCCTGGATAAGAAGACGCTTTCATTGACAGGCACGGACCTGGAAGTGGAATTAACCGGCAGTGTGGCCGTGGATTCCAGTTCCAGTGATGGTGAGATCACTGTCCCCGCCAGGAAGTTAATGGATATTTGCAAATCCTTACCGGACAGCGCCTCGTTGAAAATATCGCTGGATGATGAAAAGCTGAAAATTCAATCCGGGCGCAGCCGTTTTTCCCTGTCCACTCTTCCCGCAACGGACTTTCCCGGTGTGGAGGAGTCCTCAGGCACCCTGGAATTTTCTGCCTCAAAGGAACTGCTAAAGACCATGCTGCATAACACCAATTTTGCCATGGCCCAACAGGATGTCCGGTATTATCTCAATGGAATGTTAATTGAAGTAAGTCCTGACTATCTCCGTCTTGTAGCAACTGACGGGCATCGCCTGGCAATGCAAACCGAAGACTTGAAAGCAGGCGTAACGGAAACAACCGGAGTGATCCTGCCCCGAAAAGGCGTTCTGGAGCTGAGCCGTCTCCTTTCAGAGGGAGAGGAAGAAGATATTGCTATCGTTATTGGCACCAATCATGTGCGGGTGACCATGGCTAATTTCACCTTTACCTCCAAACTCGTTGACGGCAAATTTCCGGACTACAACCGGGTCTTGCCTAAAGGCGGTGACAAGAATGTCGTGGCTGGCCGGGAACAATTACGTGACTCTCTCAACAGAACAGCAATCCTGTCCAATGAGAAATTTCGTGGCATCAGGCTGATACTTTCTGACGACGAATTAAAAATAATTGCCAATAACCCTGAGCAGGAAGAGGCAGAAGAAACTGTCTCTGTGGAATACAAGGGAGATTCATTGGAAATTGGCTTCAATGTCATGTACCTGGTAGATGTACTAAATGTACTGGATTCCGAGAATGTTCATGTTATTGTCTCGGATCCCAATAGTAGCGCCCTGCTGCATTCCTCTGAAAACAGTAACGCCACCTATGTCGTTATGCCGATGAGGCTATAATGCCTGCGGACTCCATGCAGGGGTCAGAATGCCCAGCATTCAACAGCTGCAGATAAGCGCTTTTCGGAATATCAGCGATGCGAGCCTGGATTTTGCGCCGGGCTTAAATCTAATCGCTGGCGAAAATGGCAGCGGGAAATCGAGTATTCTTGAAGCCATCCATTATGCCGGTTTAGGCAGATCTTTCCGAAACACCCGCAATACCCCCGTAATTCAGCATGATCAGCGCCAATGTGCGGTGTATTGCCGGCTTGATAGTGATATCACGCTAGGAATAGGCCGAAGTCTGGATAGTCCGCCGCAAGTCAGAATCCAGGGAGAAAAGGCCGCCTCCCCAGCAGAATTGGCCCATCATTTGCCGCTCCAGCTACTTAATGCCGAAACCTTTCAGCTTCTGGAGGGCGGCCCCAAATCCCGCCGGCAATTTATCGATTGGGGAGTGTTTCACGTGGAACATTGCTTTCACCAGGATTGGCGAGACTTCAAACGCTGCCTGGCTAATAGAAACACCTTGCTGAAAAAACATGCTGCTCCAGAGGAGATATTGCCCTGGAGCCAGGAGTTTTCACGACTTGCCAGGGATATTGACGCTCACCGCAAAGCTTATCTGGGGCATTTCCTGCCCTTTCTGGAAACGATGCTTAAAAACCTCTTGTTAATAGAAGAGCTCACTTTTCGCTATTACCCGGGATGGAATGATGATGAGCCCATTGAAGATGTGTTGCTGAACAATCTGAACAGGGATCTTGCGCTGGGACATACCGCTGCTGGCCCACAACGCGCAGATCTCAAGATAAAGGTTGGAAGCCAGTATGCAAACACCATCTTGTCCAGGGGGCAACAAAAGCTCCTGGTTAGCGCCATGAAATTGGCCCAGGGCGCCTATTTAGCCGGCGAGTCCAAACGCCAGTGCATTTATCTGATCGATGATTTGCCGGCTGAGTTGGACCGAAATAATCGCCAGAAAGTGTGCGCTATTTTATGCTCACTGGGGGCTCAGGTTTTTGTTACCGGAACCGAGGAAAGCGAGCTGCTTGAGACCCTTTCCAATAGCGGATTTGAGCCAAGCCAATGCAAGCTGTTTCACGTGAAACATGGTAGAATATCGGCCGCGGAACTTGAGCCTTAGCTCAGGACACAAACAAGCAATAATATATTATAAATCAAATAGTTAGAGTCGTTGAGGATAGCTGTATATGGCAGATGACAACATCTATGATTCTTCGAGTATCAAGGTTCTTAAAGGCCTTGATGCTGTCAGGAAAAGACCAGGCATGTATATCGGTGATACCGATGATGGGACGGGCCTGCACCACATGGTTTTCGAGCTGGTAGATAACTCCATCGACGAAGCCCTGGCGGGCCATTGCGATCTCGTTAAAGTGGTGATTCACAGCGATGAAACCGTCAGTGTTTCAGATAATGGCAGGGGCATACCCACCGAAATTCATGAAGAGGGCGTGTCTGCTGCTGAAGTCATTATGACGGTCCTGCATGCAGGCGGAAAATTTGATGACAACAGCTATAAAGTCAGCGGCGGCCTGCATGGTGTGGGCGTATCTGTAGTAAATGCCCTGTCTTCCTATCTGAAGCTGACCATCCATCGCGATGGTAAACGTCATGAGCAGACTTATCATCATGGCGTTCCTGAGGAACCCTTGAAAGTGGTGGCTGATTCCAGCGAAACCGGCACACTGTGCCATTTCAAGCCTTCTGTGGACACCTTTTCGAACATTGAGTTTGTATATGAAATTCTGGCCAAAAAACTAAGAGAACTGGCCTTTTTAAACGCCGGCGTAGCCATTGAGCTTACTGATGAGCGTACAGAAAAGGTTGAAACCTTCAAGTATGAGGGGGGTCTGGAAGCCTTTGTTGACTATCTGAACAAAAATCGTACACCGATTAACAAGATTTTCCATTTTGCCTCTGAAAACGACAGTATTGGTATAGAAATAGCCATGCAGTGGAATGATGGCTATCAGGAAAATATTTACGCATATACCAATAATATACCGCAGCGAGACGGGGGTACTCATCTGGCAGGATTCAGGGGGGCATTAACCCGGGTTCTCAAGAGTTATATCGATAAGGAGATGGAAGGCAAAAAGGGCAAGGAAGTAACCACCTCTGGCGATGATGCGCGAGAAGGGCTAACAGCTGTGATTTCTGTCAAAGTGCCAGATCCAAAATTTTCATCCCAGACCAAGGATAAGCTGGTGTCCTCTGAAGTGAAAACGGCTGTGGAACAGGAAATGGGCCGCCAGTTTAATGACTTTCTTCTGGAAAACCCCCAGGAAGCCAAGAGCATTGTTAACAAGATGATTGATGCCGCCAGGGCGCGTGAAGCAGCGCGCAAAGCCAGAGAAATGACACGCCGCAAGGGAGCGTTGGACGTGGCGGGCTTACCAGGAAAACTAGCTGACTGTCAGGAAAAAGACCCGGCACTTTCTGAAATATTTATCGTGGAGGGTGATTCCGCCGGCGGATCAGCAAAGCAGGGTCGAAACCGGAAAAACCAGGCAATTCTGCCTCTGAAAGGCAAAATCCTGAATGTTGAAAAAGCGCGTTTTGACAAGATGCTCAGCTCAGCTGAGATAGGCACTATGATCAAGGCGCTTGGCTGTGGAATTGGCACTGAAGAATTTAATCCGGATAGCTTGCGCTACCACAGCATTATTATCATGACGGATGCTGATGTGGATGGCTCTCATATTCGTACCTTGCTGCTGACTTTTTTCTTTCGGCAAATGCGCGAGTTGGTGGACAGGGGGCATATCTTTATCGCCCAACCGCCTCTGTACAAAATCCGTAAGGGTAAGCAAGAACAGTACCTGAAAGATGATGAGGAGCTAGCTCAATTCCAGACGCAAAATGCTTTGGAAGATGCCAGCCTGCATGTCAACGCAGATGCGCCTGGTATCAGCAGCAGTGCACTGGAATCTATCGTTACCGAATATCGTAACGTACGTTCAATTATCAAAAGGCTTTCCCACCAATACCCGGAAGACGTTCTTGAAGAGTTGATTAATTTGCCGGTATTAGCTTTTGAGGACATGGCTTCAGAGGAAAAAGTACAAGCCTGGACAAAAAAACTGGAAAAGGCGGTGTCTTTAACCAGCACGTCGGGCGCCACCTATGAATTCAGTGTAGTGCGCGATGATGAAGAACGTGTATTTGAGCCAATGGTCAAATCCACCATTCATGGCGTCTCTCGCAAAACAACTTTCAGGCCGGAACTTTTCAAGGCCCAGGAGTACAGGGATATGACAGCACTTGGGGACAAGCTTAACGGTTTGTTCGAAGAAGGTGCTTACGTCAAACGTGGTGAAAAGACTTTCCCTGTAACAAACTTCAAGACAGCTCTGGATTGGCTTATGAAAGAAGCCATGAAAGGGTTTTATTTACAGCGCTATAAGGGTCTGGGTGAAATGAATCCGAGCCAACTATGGGAAACAACAATGGATCCCGAATTCAGGCGTATGCTGCGTGTAACCATTGATGATGCCATGGGTGCTGATCAGCTATTTAGTACTCTAATGGGTGATCAGGTTGAGCCGCGGCGTGAATTTATTGAATCCAATGCGCTGAAAGTTTCCAACCTGGACGTCTAGCTAAAAAAGGTCGGGTCTGAATCAGACCGCTTGTCGAATCCAGGTCTCAACCTCTGCAATGACATCACGGGCTTTGCGCCCGGCGGGGTCTATCGGCTTGCCAATGACAACGTGAATCGTCCCGGGTTCTTTGATGATTTGATGTGCGGGCCAGCAAACGCCGGCATCATGGGCAACTGGCAGAATTACTTTGCCGGCCAAAATTGCCAGTTCCGCACCCCCTGCCGAATATTTTTTTTCCACTCCTGGCGCAACCCTGGTCCCTTCCGGAAAAACAAGAACAGACGCGCCATCTCGGAGCTTTTGTTGTCCCTGCTCCAGTACCTGGGTAAGCGCCCTTCCCTTCTTGTTTCGGTCAATGGCTATAGGATGTAATAGCTTTAAAGACCAGCCAAAAAAGGGAATACGCAGCAATTCCTTTTTGAGAATAGCGTTGACAGGCTGAAAAGCATGATAAAGATATATTGTTTCCCAGGGGCTTTGATGATTGGCAAGAATTACAAAGGGACCGGGTGGCACATTTTCCAGTCCCTGAATGTCATATTTAATATTGCACGTTACTCTTAACCACCAGAGACTGAAAGCATTCCAGGCCAGAAAGTAACGGTAGCGTTTATGTAGTGGCAGTAAAGCACCTATGGTGACGCAAAGCAGTGCATGAGGCACTAGTAAAATATACTGGCAGAAATAAAAAAGTAGTGAGCGTAATGTCTTCATAAGAATCGGTCGTTTAGGCAGACCTGCCTTTCTCTGCCAGAACAAACATGGCGGCACTGAAAAGATCATCAAAAACAGGAATACCTTCCAGCTGCTCTGGTGAAAGCGTACTTCTGGTTAAGGAGCCATAGCCAGTTAGAACAAGGATAGGTTTGCAGCCTTTGGCGCGTGCCGCCCCAATATCTTTTTCTGTATCTCCGATAAACCATGAGCCTTTTACAGATTGGGAAAATTGATCTTCGATTTGGTTTAACAGGCCAGGACCTGGTTTGCGACATTCGCATTTATCATCAGGAAGGTGGGGACAATAGAAAACTCCATCGATCTTGCCGCCATGTTCTTCTACCAGAGATGACATCAGTGCGTGCATTCTGGCCAGGGCAAATTCATCATAAAGCCCCCTGCCCAACCCTGATTGATTGGTGGCAACGCAAACAGTAAATCCCGCCTGTGACAGTTGTGCTATAGCTTCAATACTACCCTGAAGCGGAAACCATTCTTCTTCACTTTTGATGTAATCATCTGAATCATGGTTAATGACACCGTCACGATCCAGGATAATGAGATTTGAAGCCACGGGGGTTGCGTTAATTAACCGGCTTGTAATAAAGAAATATCGGCTATTTGCAGAAACAGCAGCCGGAGTTTTTGTAGCAGTGATTGTCTGTTCTGGCGGACGTTTTCATCCTCGGTATTTACCATAACCTCTTCAAAAAAGCGGTCTACATCAGTTTGAAGTGATGCCATTGATGTGAGCGCCTGACCATAATCCTGCTTTTCCAATAGGGGCTCAACCTGCTTAAGAAGTGTGTCCAGGTTTTCCGCCAACGTTTGCTCCGCTGCTTCGGTTAACAGGTTGGCATCAATAGAGGTCGCAGGTTGTTGCTCCAATTTGGCAAGGATGTTGGCGACGCGTTTATTTGCCATGGACAGGGCTTCGGCTTCTTTCATGGAGGCAAATACTTGTACAGCCTTGATACGTAAATCGAAATCCAGTGGGCTGGATGAGCGTACTGCATCCACAGCCTGAAAAATATTGACGCTAACCCCTTCATCGGAATACCAGGCACGAAAGCGATCAAAAATAAAATCAAGTACAGCTTTTTCCAGGCCATCCTGTTTCGGTAAATCGGAATATTGAGAGATAGCATTGCGAACACATTCTCCCAAATCCAGCGTTAATTGTTTTTCCACAATAATTCTGAGTATGCCAAGAGCCGCACGACGCAGTGCGTAGGGATCTTTTGACCCGGTTGGAGGCTGGCCAATACCAAACAAGCCAACGATAGTGTCAATACGCTCAGCCAATGCCAGCACGACACCAATTTGCGTTTCCGGAAGTTGATCACCGGCAAAGCGCGGCAGGTACTGCTCAAAAATTGCCTGGGACACCTGCTCGTGCTCGCCATCATGCCGGGCATAATAACTGCCCATAATTCCCTGTAGGTCAGCAAATTCTCCAACCATACCACTCAACAAATCACATTTGGCCAGATTAGCTGCGCGTTCAGCGAGCGACTTGTCAGCGCCAACAGACTCAGCAATGGATTGCGCCAATACGGCTACGCGCTGTGACTTGTCGTAAACAGTGCCAAGGGTTTGTTCAAAAATTACTGACTTAAGTTTTTCCTGGCGAGAAGCCAGCGTTTGTTTTTTATCTTGATCAAAAAAGAATGCAGCATCTGCAAGACGCGGTCTTATGACCCGCTCATTTCCGGCAATGACCTTGTCCGGGTCCGTGCTTTCCAGATTACTGATAGTGATGAAATGGGGTTTGATATTGCCAGAGTCATCCTCAAGCGTGAAACATTTCTGATGCTTTTTCATGGAAGAGACCAGAGCCTCTTTTGGAACAGCAAGGAAAGCTTCATCAAACGCTCCTGCAAGTGCCACTGGCCATTCTACAAGAGCTGTTACTTCTTCGAGCAAGTCCTCTTCAATAATAACGTTGGCCTTCAGTGTTTTGGCCAGCGCTTCAATCTGGAGTCGAATCTTTTCCTGGCGATCATTAAAGCGTGGAATGACATAGCCTTTTTCAGATAATACTTTTTCATACTCTGAAGTGTTGTTCAGATCTATGGGCTGGGGATAATGAAAACGATGCCCCCTGGTTTGGTTTCCTGACTCCACACCCAAAATAGTGGCAGGCACAACCTCGTCACCGAAAAGAATAACTATCCAGTGAACCGGGCGGACAAATTCATTGCGTGAGCTTCCCCAGCGCATACGTTTCGGAATTGGTAAGGCTTCAAGAGCTTCAGTAATAATTTCAGGTAAAAGACCGGTAGCTGGCTGGCCTTCTTTTTTCGCAGAGAAATATAGTTTGGTCACTTTGCCGTCATTTTTCTCCTGCAAGTCAGCAACAGCTACACCACAAGAGCGGGCAAAACCTTCAGCAGCCTTGGTAGGCTTACCCTCAGTATCAAAGGCGGCCTGTACGGCAGGACCAAATTTTTCTACTTCTGTTGAATCCTGCATTTCCTGCAAGTCTTTGACCAGCAAGGCCAGCCGACGAGGTGTGGCAAAAGTTTCTGTTTCTGCAAATTGCAGATTATGCTTTTGCAGGCCCTTGCCAATTTCCCGATTGAACGCTGCAGCGAGAGACTTGAGGGCTTTGGGGGGTAGCTCTTCAGTGCCGATTTCAATGAGAAGGTCTCGATTACTCATTGTTGTACTGCTCCAGGCTGGAAGCTCTCAGTTCTTCCGGTGCCAATGGAAACCCGAGTTTTGCCCTGGACTCATAGTAGGCTTGTGCTACGGCCCGGGCCATGGTTCGAACTTTGAGAATGTAGCGCTGACGTTCCGTCACAGAAATGGCAGAACGCGCATCCAGCAAATTAAAATGGTGAGAAGCTTTCAGCACCATTTCATAGGCAGGTAAAACCAGCTGGTTTTCGATAAGAAACTGGCATTGTTTTTCAGCTTCGGTGAAGCTGTGAAACAGGCTGTCTATATCCGCAAATTCAAAATTATAGCCAGACATTTCCACTTCATTCTGGTGGAAAACATCCCCGTAGGTGACGGTGCCATTGGGCGTGTTGGCCCAGACAATGTCATAAATGCTATCCACGCCCTGCAGGTACATGGCGATGCGTTCTATGCCGTAGGTAATCTCCCCGCTCACAGGGTAACATTCCAGACCGCCAACCTGTTGAAAATAGGTAAACTGGGTAACTTCCATCCCGTTGAGCCAAACTTCCCACCCCAGCCCCCAGGCGCCCAGTGTTGGAGATTCCCAGTTATCCTCAACAAAACGAATATCGTGCACGTTAGCGTCAATACCCAGGTATTTAAGAGAAGATAGATACAAATCTTGTATATTGTCTGGAGAAGGCTTGAGAATGACCTGGAATTGATAGTAATGCTGCAGACGCATGGGGTTTTCACCGTAACGGCTGTCAGTTGGTCGTCTGCAGGGCTGAATATAGGCGCAGTTCCAGCTTTCGGGTCCAATAGCGCGTAAAAAAGTCGCAGTATGAAAGGTACCGGCACCAACTTCGATATCCAGGGGCTGGATAATGACGCAGCCGTGATCCGCCCAGAACTGTTGAAGAGCAAGGATCAGGCCCTGGAAAGTGGACACATCTTTAGGTGCCGAATCGCTCAAAAAAGGCTCCTGAGAAGGCAAATTTCAGCTAAAATGGTGCTGGATTAAAAAAGCGCTAATTATGCTAAAAACCTGCCTTGATAGCGAGAAGTACTTTTCCCCGAAAGCAGGAAATAAGGCGGGATTGCTGGCAATTCCCTGAATCTGACCCATTGAAATCGACCTTTCTCATTTTGTTCCTGCGCGTCATGGCGCGACTCCCTCTGGGCACGGTCCGTCGAGTCGGTGCGGTGCTTGGGAGATTGAATTGGTTAGCCTCGTCCAGAATGGCGACAACAACGCGTATTAATATAAATAACTGTTTGCCGGAGATCGATGCAAATAACCGCAAGTTATTAGCAAAAAGCAGCATTTCGCATACTTTCCAAGCCATGGCTGAAGGTGCGCCCGCCTGGTTGTGGCCCCCGGAAAAGGTCCTCGATCATATCCTGGAAGTGGATGGCCTCGAGCATCTGGAAGCCGCCAAAGCACAGGGGAAAGGGGTTGTGGTGATGGCGCCTCATTTAGGAAATTGGGAGGTATTTGGTTTATATTTAAATAACTGTGGTTTTGGCCGTAGTAGTCAGTTGTACCAGGCACCGAAAGATCCCCGCCTGGACAAATTCATTTACCAGGCTCGCAGCCGAAGCGGCGCCAACATGGTTCCAACTAATGCAAAGGGTGTGGGTTTGTTGCTAAAAGCACTTAAAAGAGGCGAAATTGTCGGCATCCTTCCCGATCAGGTGCCAAATGAACAGGGAGGAGAGTTTGCCCCGCTTTTTGGCAGGCAGGCTTTCACCATGACCCTGGTGGCGCGGTTGCTTGAAAAAACTGGAGCAAAAGCAGTGTTGGGATATGCCAGGCGCGTCAGGGTTGGAAATCGAGCAGGCTGGAAAATAGTTTTTATGCAACCAGGCAATGATATATATGCCAGGCATATCCCAAATTCCTTGCTTGCCATGAATCGCTGTATTGAGCTCGCGGTGCATGAGTCTCCCGAACAATATCAGTGGGAGTACAAACGATTCCGGCGTGTACCTGAAGGTGAAACCCGTCCCTATTAAATGTCCAGGGAGTGTTTTTGATTTCACTGATTGGCTGTTATTGTATGCGCGGTCTGGTCGGGGAATAATTTCATCAGGGCTATACAAATTTCTAATGCCAAAAACTTTAAGTATTTTCCAAACACATGAATAAAATTCTCAACCTTGATGTTGTTACCTCGGCTGAAACCAGCGTACAGCCCTACCCCCATTTCATAGTAAACAGCTCTATATCCCGGGATTTTGTAGATGAAGTGCTGAATGACTTTCCTGAAATATTATCAGGTGGCAGCTATGCTTTAAGCGAAGTTGAGCCAGGTCCTCGTTTTAATGAACTGCTGGAAGAATTAAATGGTCCAGCCTTCAGAAAAATTATTTCCGGCAAGTTGGAACTTGATCTTGAAGACAGGCCAATGGTTATTACCTTGCGAGGTGTTTCCAGGGCAAAAGATGGCAGGATTCACACCGACTCCAAATCTAAAATGGCCACTATACTTATTTACTTTAATGAACCCTGGAATTCACCATCAGGGAGATTAAGAATTTTACGCAGTGAAAATATGGATGATTTTGTTGAAGAAGTAGCTCCCGATGCAGGTGCGATGATTGCGTTCAAAGTAACAGACAACTGCTGGCATGGTTATCCTGCTTATGAAGGGATACGTCAGTCGATCCAGATCAACTTCGTTGAAGATGACAGGGCTGCCAACAAACATGGAAAGCGTCATGGCTGGACGGCCAAATTGAAAAAGCTGTTTTCCTGAAAGGATTTGTCATTCCTGAAACAAGGTAAATTGACGCAAGCAACAGGGGCAGTATCATTAATAACACCACAAGTGACTCCAAAAACATAAAACGCGTACTTGTGATCAAACTCACCTCAATGGGTGACTTGATGCATGCCCTGCCCGCGCTTACAGATGCCTGTAAAATATTTCCGGATATCACTTTTGACTGGGTTGTAGATGAAGCTTTTGCAGAAGTTCCTTCCTGGCATCCTGCTGTAAATACCATCTATAAAAGTGCTCACCGGCGCTGGCGTAAAAATTTTACAACGTCATTTTCAAAGGGAGAGTTTTCCGGTTTTTACCAACAACTGAACGAAAAGGATTATGACATTGTTATTGATGCGCAAAACAATGTTAAAAGTGCTTTTATCAGTTGCCTGAGGAAAGGGCCAATTCATGGCATGGATAAACAAAGCGTGGCAGAACAACCCGCATTTTTAGCCTATAAATACCGGCATAAAATCGCAAAAGAGCAGCACGCCATACCACGCCAGCGTCAACTTTTTGCCGAGGCCCTTGGTTATGCAGTACCTGATAGTCCTGTTGATTATGGCATCAGGGAAAACGCCTTTGACCTGAAAGGTTTGCAAATAAAAGAGCCGTATTTATTTCTGGTGCATAATGCGAGCTGGACGACCAAGTTGTGGCCTGAAGAGCAATGGCATACATTAATCAGGCTGGTAGATAGTGAAGGGTACAAGGTAGTGTTGCCAGGAGGCAGCAACACTGAACTGGAAAGGGCAAAGAAAGTAGCACAGGTACATGAAAATGCTATTGCCTTACCAAGAATGACCTTGTCAGAACTGGGCGGAATTATTAAACAGGCATCCGGCGCCTTGTGTTGTGATACGGGCCTTGCTCATTTAACAGCAATCATTGGGACACCGGCAATTACCTTGTATGGGCCAACAAGTTCAACACTTGTCGGGACAACGGGTAGAAACCAGGAACAACTTGTTGCCAGTGCACCACCGTTCACTTGTGCGCCCTGTTATAAACGAAGGTGTAATTTTAATAGTAAGGCCGCTGCGATGTCCGCATGCATGGATTCATTTTCTCCCGAACAAGCCTGGGCGCAACTGAAAAAGATAATGTTGGACTGAAATTAAAGGAAAGGAGAGGAAAGGAGAGGAAAGGAGAGGAAAGGAAAGGAGAGGAAAGGAAAGGAAAGGAAAGGAAAGGAAAGGAAAAGTACTAGCCGCGCCAGAAGTGGGGTGAAAATAATACCAGCAGGGTAAATACCTCAAGCCTGCCCAGCAGCATGCCCAGACAAAGGATCCATTTTGCGGCATCTGGAATACTGCCATAATTCTGGGTGACATCCCCAAGTCCTGGTCCCAGGTTATTAATACTTGCTCCTACCGCAGTAAAGGCCGTGGTAATGTCCAGGTCTGCAGCCAGCAAAGCCAGCAACATGAACATGTAAGCCATGACATAAACTGAAAAGAAACCCCAGACTGATTCAATAACCCGGTGCGGTACGCGCTGGTCACCTAACTTGATTGGGATGACCGCGTTGGGGTGAATAAGACGGGTAATTTCCCGGAAGCCCTGCTTGATAATCAACACGATGCGTATGACTTTCATGCCGCCGCCGGTTGAACCGGCGCAAGCGCCGATGATGGCCATATAAAATAAGAGAAAAGGCAGGAAGGTTGGCCAGACACTAAAATCGGCAGTGCTGAATCCGGTAGTTGTTGTAATAGAGACGACTTCAAACAGACCCTTGAACACCGCATCATGTAAATCATAAGTGCCGGAAAAGAACAGGAATAAGACGGTAATAAGGCAAATAGTCCCCAACATCCCAATATAAAAACGGCATTCAGTGTCTCGAAAGTAATGCAAATAGCTTTTATGTTGCCAGGCAAAGAAGTGCAAAGCGAAATTGATGCCTGAAAAAACCATGAAGACAATAGCAATGGACTCTATTGCGGCGCTATCGAAATAGGCAATGCTGGCATCATGAGTGGAAAAGCCGCCAATGGAAACTGTCGTGAAACTGTGGCTAATTGCATCGAAAAGCGTCATTCCTGCAAGCAAATAGGCAATTGCGCACAACATGGTCAGGCTGATGTAAATAAATAACAGGGCCTTGGCTGTTTGTGTTACCCGTGGCAAAAGCTTGTTGTCCTTGACCGGTCCAGGGCTTTCGGCGCGATATAACTGCATCCCGCCTATGCCAAGCATAGGCAAGATGGCCACGGCAATGGCGATTATGCCCAATCCTCCGAGCCACTGCAGTTGCTGACGGTAATACAGTATGGATGGTGGCAACTGGTCCAGTCCGGACAGCACTGTTGCGCCAGTCGTGGTCAGACCTGAAATAGATTCAAAAAAAGCATCGGTCACTGACATCTGCAGGGAACCAGTGAACATAAAGGGAAAGCTTCCGAACGCCCCCAATACCGTCCAGAACAGTGTTACTACGAGGAAGCCGTCGCGTGTTTTTAAATCTTTATGGTTATGCATTACCGGGGCCCAGAGGACAAAGCCGGAGAGCAGGGTTATGAAAAAAGTGGTCAGAAAGGAATACAGTACGCCGTCATCGTAGTAGAGAGAGACGAGAATGGGTGGTAATTGGGTAATGCTGAAGAGCATCAGCAAGACACCAAGTATGCGAAATATCACCCCCAGATTCATCGGTATCCTATGCTACGTATATCGTTTTAAAGCTTCAGTTAAACAGGTTTTGCTTTCCTGATTATTGTTAAGGCTCATCAGAAAAAGGTCAGCCCCACCTGGAACAGGCGCTCAATATCAGCAATATGGCTCTTATCCACCAGGAAAAGAATGACATGGTCATCCGTTTCGATGACAACATCATCATGGGCAATAAATACCTTGTCATCTCTTACGATGGCGCCAATTGTTGTGCCCTTGGGCAGATCGATATCTTCAATTTTTTTGCCAACGACTTTTGACGTGTTTTTATCGCCGTGGGCAATGGCTTCCATGGCCTCGGCTGCGCCACGTCGAAGCGAATAAACAGTCACTACATCGCCTTTGCGAATATGGGAAAGCAAACTGCTAAGCGTGGCTTGTTGAGGTGAAATAGCGATATCAATCTGGCCGCTTTCAATCAGGTCCACATAAGCCGGGTTGGCAATCAGGGTCATGACTTTTGCTGCCCCCATGCGCTTGGCAAGCAGGGATGACATGATGTTGGCTTCGTCATTGTTGGTCAGGGCAAGAAACACATCAGTATCCTCGATGTTTTCTCCGCTCATCATTTCCTGATTCGAGGCATCACCATTAAGTACTGTGGTGGATTTGAGTTTTTCGGTCAGGTCCTTACAGCGCTCATAATCCATTTCAATAATTTTGGTCTGGTATGAACCCTCCAGAGAAGCGACAAGACGCTCGCCAATATTACCGCCACCGGCAATCATGATTTTCTTGTAGGGCTTGTCAACCTTGCGCAACTCATTCATGACAGCGCGAATATTTTCCTTGGCAGCGATGAAGAAGACTTCGTCTCCCTCCTGGATGATGGTATTGCCCTCTGGTTTGACGGCCTTGTCATGGCGAAAAATTGCAGCAACACGGGTATCAATGTTTGGCATGTGTTCCCGCAATGTGCTTATTTCCTTGTTGATGAGAAGGCCACCTTTAGTTGCTTTAACGGCAACCAACTTGGCCACACCATTGGCAAAATCCATCACCTGAAGTGAGCCCGGCAGGTCAATAAGACTCTTGATGTAGTGGGAAACTTCTTGTTCAGGGCTGATTATAAAATCGATAGGAATGGCCTCTGGACAAAAAAGGCCTTCTGTTTCTACATAGGAATTGGAGCGCAAGCGGCAAATTTTCTTTGGGGTTCGAAACAGGGAATAGGCAATTTGGCATGCCACCAGGTTGACTTCATCACTGTCTGTTATGGCAATCAACATGTCGGCATCACGGGCGCCGGCTTGTTCAAGTACATCTGGATAGGAAACCTGTCCCTCGACGGTAGCGATATCAAGCCTGTCCTTGAGCTCTCGCAGTTTTATGGCGTCTGGATCAACAAGCGTAATATCGTTTGCTTCTTTGGCGAGACTTTCAGCCAACGCGGCACCCACTTTGTTAGCGCCGAGGATTATTATTTTCATGACCGGCCAAAACTCCTGCTGACTTCATTGTGTTGCTGCCACGCAATTATAGTGCGTATGAGGGCAAGACTGCATCATTGTGTTTGGAATAAGTCGTACCAGCAGTTTTACAGGGCGGAGTATGAATGGAAAGCACTCACTATGGTAGGAACAATTATGGCAGGAACAATGCAGGTCATGGACACTCAAATTTTTTCCAGCAGCGCATAGAAAAATCCATCCATGCCGTCCGCACCTGGTAAAAATTGCATGCCAACAGAGCAGGGTTGTGCAGCAGGATGGCTGAGCGAGATGGCCCTGGCATCTGTTGTTGAGGCTAGAAAAGCCACTATCTGCTCACTGTTTTCAGCCTTTAGTACTGAGCAGGTGGAATATAACAGCCTGCCTCCCTGTTCAAGGCAGGGCCATAGCGCTGACAACATGTGCTGCTGCAGCTGGACCAGCCTGGAAATGTCATGGGCCTGTCTGAGCAGTTTGATGTCTGGATGACGCCGGATCACTCCTGTCCCCGAGCAGGGCGCATCAAGCAGAATGGTGTTGAAAGCGGCTCCATCCCACCAGGAATCAGGGTCACCAGCGTCTGCACAGGTAACTGTTGCCTCCAGATCAAGGCGCGTCAGATTTTCCCTGACCCTGACCAGACGCTCTTCACTATTATCAAGGGCAATTAATTGCCTAATTCCCGGGTTATTTTCCAGTATTGCGCAGGTCTTGCCCCCCGGTGCGGCGCAGGCATCCAGAACCCGTGTACCGGGCGCTGGATCGAGCAATGCCGCAGCAATTTGTGAAGCTTCATCCTGAACACTAACCCAGCCTTCATCAAAACCGGGCAGTTCAGTGACATTGGCAGGCTTTGCCAGAATGATGGCGGTCTCTGTGTTTACTCCCGGTCTTGCCTCAATACCTTCCTTTTCCAGCGCTGCCAGGTAGGACTTTCGGTCACCACGGTGGATGTTTAGTCGCAGGGTCATAGGCGCCTGGATATTATTTTCCGCCATCAGTGCGGCGTAATCATCAGGCCAATCCTTTTCCAGACTTTCCACCAGCCAGAGCGGATGCGAAAACTGGCTGACAGCCATCTTGTCGGCGTCCTTTTCCAGATCCGCTTGCTGCCTTTGTGCGCTTCGAAGGACGCCATTGACCAGTTTGCGCGCCCAGTCTTTTTTTATTTTTCGGGTCAATTCAACAGTTTCATTAATCGTGGCATGGTCTGGTGTGCGCATGTAGTACAACTGGTAGAGGCCCAGCAGCAACAAGGAGTGCACGTCCAGATCTTTTTTTCTGAACGGCTTCTCAATAAGTTGAGATAAAAAGAAATTCAGACGATGAAACCAGCGACACACGCCATAGGTATATTCCCGAATCAGAGAGAGGTTGGCATCGGGGTTTTTACTACTGATCTCGTGTAGCAATGTAGAAAGAGACCCTTGATCTTCCTGTATGCACTTCAGCACCTCCATCGCAAGTAAGCGGTCACTTTTCAAGTAATTCAGTCCCGGGATGATGACAAGTTGGCGCCAGGTTTAAAGAATTCCGGATGCCCGTTAAGAAGGTCGGCAAGACTTGTTGGTTTCTTGCCGGGAAGCTGCAGGCATGAAATTTCCAGGGCGCCCTGTCCGCAGGCAACCAGTAAGGCTTCTTTATCCAGTTTCAGGATCATTCCGGGCTGCTCTTCGTGAGAACAGGATTGTTTCCGGGCACTAATTATCCTGAGCCTTTCCCCCTGATAATAGCAAAACGCTGGTGAGCGAGGATAAAAGGCCTGTACCTGATGCTGGATTTCTTCTGCGGGAAGGGACCAATTTACCAAGGCTTCTTCCTTGGCCAGTTTGCTGGCATAGGTGACTTGTGTCGGGTCCTGTTTTTCAGCCTTATTCTGGTAGGCGGCAAGGTCTGAAAGCACCTCACTCAAACCCTGGCATCCCAACTGCTGCAGGCGCTCACCCACGGTTGCTGCGTTGTCCGTGTCGGTGATAGGTGTGCTTGAGCGCAACAAGACATCACCCGTATCAAGACCCGCATCCATCTGCATAATGGAAACCCCGGATTCCTTATCACCGGCAAGAATAGCGCGCTCAATTGGGGCCGCTCCTCGCCAACGTGGCAACAAAGAGGCATGTACGTTAATACAGCCCAGGCGAGGAGTGTGCAGTATTTCATCTTTCAGAATCTGTCCGTAAGCAACCACTATCAAGACATCCAGGTCCAGTGCTGCCAGTTCAGCCGCCGTCGCCTGGTCCAGCGATTGCGGCTGAAACACAGGAATATTCTGTTGTTGGGCTATTTGTTTCACGGGAGTTGGGAGGGTTTGTTTGCCTCTGCCTGCCGGGCGATCAGGCTGGCTATAGACCGCAACAATAGTGAAGCCTTTTTCAATCAGGAAAGCCAGGTGGCTCGCAGCAAAATCCGGTGTGCCGGCAAAGGCAATGCGCAGGGAAGAATTTGTCATTCAGGCTTAACCGGGATTCAGGCAGGTGCAGCTGATTTTTGCTGGCGGTGATCTTTCTCCAGCTTTGACTTGATGCGGTGACGCTTCAAGGCAGAGAGGTAATCCACGAAGAGTTTGCCATCAAGATGATCCACTTCATGTTGAATACACACGGCCAGGATTCCTTCTGCCTCCAGCTCAAATGGCTCTCCATTACGGTCAAGCGCATTGATCTGGACCTTTTTGGGTCGGCTGACCAGTTCATAATAGCCAGGTACAGAAAGACAACCCTCCTCGTGTCCCAGGGGTTCCGGATCAAGAATGATTATTTCAGGGTTGATGAATTCCTGCGGACTGGAGCGGTCTTCACTGATATCTATCACCAGAATACGTTTGTGGACATTGACCTGGGTCGCTGCAAGGCCGATGCCTTCCGCGTCGTACATGGTTTCTATCATGTTATCCAGGGTTTCACGGATGGTGTCGTCTACGGTTTCAACCGGCGCAGCCTTTTTCCGCAGTCTCGGATCAGGAAATTCCAGTATGGTCATCAAGCTCATAGAGGGGTTATCGGGGCATTCAGACAGTGATTCAAGGGGCTATCATACGACAATTCGCAGTAGTTTTACCTGTTCCTGTTTTTGAAATGTGCCAGGGAAAGACTAAATGCGTCACAATTTACCTAAAATACCCTTGCTAACTCTATATAATTTAGGAACTTATTGCTACTATTGCCAAGAATTTTCAGCCTGCCGGCTTGTTTGGTCCTGCCCGACGAGGTAAACCATGACTAACATATTGAAAACGAGTTTCCCGGTTTTCCTACTATTACAAATACTCTCTTTTGTCGCTTTAGCTGCGGATGAAATTCAGATTCGTGAGGACGCGCCTTCCCGGTATGAAGTTGTTGATGGGGACACCTTGTGGGATATCTCTGGCCGCTTTCTGGAAGATCCCTGGTTATGGCCTGAAGTCTGGGAACTGAACCCACAAATAGAAAATCCCCACCTGATTTATCCTGGCGATGTTATTGCGCTGATATATTCTGCTGACGGCCCTATGTTGACCTTGAGTCGGGGTGGCACTGGTGTCCCTGATGTTGATGGCCTTCGCACAGTCAGGTTGTCGCCACAGGTGAGAAGGGAGTCCCTTAGCGCTATACCCGCTATTCCTCTGGACAGAATCAGCAGCTTCCTGAGCAGTAATCTGGTGGTCTCTCAGTCGGATATTGATAATGCCCCTTACCTGTTTGCGAATCGCGGCGGCACACTGCTCAGCAGTGATGATGATGTGATCTATGCCAAGGGCAATTGGGATCCCGTGATTAATCGCTACGACATCATTCGTGGCGGTATGGCTTATGTCGACCCTGAAACCAATGAAGTCGTGGGCGTAGAAGGGCGCTTGCTTGGCTCTGCCACCATCATTAAACGTGAAGGAAATAATGCCACGCTGACCATCACCGACCTGATGGAAGAAGTCAGGGAAGGTGACAGGTTCATTCCGGCAGCAGCCAATACCATTGATGCGAATTATTTTCCGGTCCCACCTGATGTTGATATCAACGGCAGTATCCTGGATATCAGTTCAGGAAGATCCCTCGGGAATGCCTTTGACACTATTGTCATTAACCGGGGTAGCAGCAGCAGACTGAAAGTAGGTGATCTGTTGGGCTTGCAAAAACCTGGCCTGATAGTAGAGGACAATTATCAGGAAGTTACTTTACTGGAAAAATTCTACAGGGCATTGGGATATTCAGAAGACCATATTGAAACCTTTAGTGGTCAAATCTTTGCTTCAGTACTAATCTACAGGGTATTCGACAATACCAGTCTGGGCATCATTCTCAGCACTGACGAAATCGTCCGCAAGGAAGATAAAGTCATTACCCCTTGATACCCGGCATTGGTCATGGATGACCAGAAAGACGGGAGCCGCCATTGGGTTTCAGGGAAGACCAGCCTCAAGCTGTTCAACAATTATCTGATCAACATCCCTCTAAAGAGAACGCGAAAGAGAACGCGCAATTAACTGCTGCCTGGCTGACTCTCGGTCTGGTCAGGGGCATGCACTCACCTCTGTTTAATGCCTTGCTGGATAAACTGGGCAGCCCAATAAGGATTCTTCAAAGTGACCAGCCAACACTTGAGGGTCTGGGACTGAACGGCGGGATGGCGCGATCTATTGCGCTGGCAGGAAAAGGGGAAGGTAACAAAGAGCAGCAGCTCTTGTTGCATACCTGCTTATCCTGGCTGGAAGGAAAGAATCATTTTCTTGTTACACGTGACTCCCCGAACTATCCAGATTTGCTTGCCGAAATTCCGGATGCGCCACCTCTGTTCTATGTAAAGGGTGATCCGGCTTTTCTTCATCAGCCTCAGCTTGCCATCGTGGGTAGCAGGAATCCCACAGCTGGGGGCAGACGCAATGCCAGGTCTTTTGCCAGGCAGTTGTCTAATTCAGGATTTTCTATAACCAGTGGGCTTGCCCTGGGTATCGATGTGGAAAGTCATGTTGGCGCCATGGAAGCAGGCGGCTCTACCATTGCGGTATTGGGTACGGGGATTGATAAAGTCTATCCGGCCAGGCACCAGGTAATTTTCGAGCAAATTGTCGAGCAGGGTGCGTTAGTGAGTGAATTCAGCCCCGGGGTACCACCGCTACCTGCAAACTTTCCACGCCGAAACAGAATAATCAGCGGACTCAGTCTGGGCGTACTGGTAGTAGAGGCAAGTGTGAAAAGCGGCTCCATGATCACGGCAAAACTTGCGCTTGAGCAGGGTCGTGAAGTGTTTGCCATTCCAGGCTCCATTCATAATCCTGTTGCCAGAGGTTGCCACATGCTCATCTCAAATGGGGCGAAGTTGGTGCAAACGGCTGCCGATATTGTTGAGGAATGCGGAGGCCTGTTGGCTGGCCTCGCAGAAGTTGCCAATCCCCGTCAGGAAATTCCCCATTCAGAGCTGCCCGCGGAGACGAAAAAAGTATTGAAGGCCATTGGTTACGATGTCACCTCATTTGATGAAATTGTTGTAGAGACCGGCATTGATTCTCAGCTGGTGAATGTTGCTTTAGTTAATCTGGAATTACAGGGCTACATTTGCCGGGACAAAACAGGCTTTGTCCTGGCTTCTGCTTGAGCAGGATGGATTACTTTGATGACAAAAAAGATGCGAGAATACGCCGCGATGTTGAATTACAGGTGACGTATGCAAGCGATTGATGAAGCTGCCAGGCTGATAAAAGAAGGGGCGGTTATTGCTTACCCGACTGAAGGCGTTTGGGGGCTTGGTTGTGATCCAGCCAATGAAGATGCGGTAACAAAAATTCTTGAATTGAAACAGCGGCCCGTTGAAAAAGGCTTGATCCTGGTGGCAGGTAACCTTGAACAGGTGGCCTTCCTGACTGACAAGCTTGAAAAAAGTTATTTGGAGCTATTGCTGGAATCCTGGCCGGGCCCCAATACCTGGTTGTTACCTGATGTCGATCAATTAATTCCGGCCTGGATTAAAGGAAAATTCGAAAAAGTGGCAGTCAGGGTAAGCGATCATCCTGTTGTGGCTGCCTTGTGCGGGGCATTCAATGGCATGATTGTATCCACATCTGCCAATCCGGGGTCTTTACCGCCAGCCCTGACACAATCACAAGTAGAAAACTATTTCCCCCAGGGTGTAGATTTCATTGTTCCAGGTGAACTGGGTGGGCAGGCAGGGCCAAGTGAAATTCGTGACCTGATGAGTCAGAGCCTCGTCAGAAATGCTAACAAGTAGTCGGAGTATTGTGTGGCTAAAGAAGAGTTGAAAAATATGAACGTAGACAGCGAAGCCGTCAAAACCTTTTTACTGGATCTGCAGGACAGGATTTGTCATGGGCTTGAAGAAGCTGATGGCAGTGCCAGTTTCCACGAAGATCAATGGGAGCGAGAAAAAGGCGGCAGCGGCAGAACGCGAGTCATTACCGGTGAGGTGTTACAAAAAGGAGGCGTTGCTTTTTCTCATGTGTTTGGTGATTCCCTGCCAGCATCCGCGACGGCAAACAGACCTGAATTAGCCGGCAGACCCTTCCAGGCTATGGGGGTTTCGCTGGTGATCCATCCTGATAATCCCTATGTGCCCACATCCCATGCCAATGTGCGGTTTTTTATTGCGGATGCCCAGGGCGATGAGGAGCCTGTCTGGTGGTTTGGTGGTGGTTTTGATATGACCCCCTATTATGGCTTTGAAGAGGACTGCAGGCATTGGCATGAAGTGGCGAAAAAAGCCTGTGACGATTTTGGCGAAGACGTCTATCCGCGGTTCAAGAAATGGTGTGATGACTATTTTTATTTGCCGCACAGGAATGAGCCCCGCGGTATTGGGGGGCTATTTTTTGATGACCTCAATGAGTGGGATTTTGCAACAAGCTTTGCCTTTATGCAGTCTGTTGGCAATGGTTACCTGGAAGCCTACCTGCCTATTATCGAAAAAAGAAAACACACGACTTTTGGTGAAAAGGAAAAATGGTTTCAGGAATATCGCCGTGGCCGATACGCCGAATTTAATCTCGTCTATGACCGGGGCACGATTTTTGGCCTGCGCTCAGGCGTTGGACGCACTGAATCCATTCTGATGTCTTTGCCTCCCCAGGTGCGCTGGGAATACAACTGGGAACCGGAGCCAGGCACCGAGGAAACCAGGTTATATACAGAATTTTTAACTCCCAGAGAATGGCTGGCCTGAGCGAATAATTTCATTCGTGGGAGAAGACCTACGTTATACTGGTATCCACTTTACCTGCATGTGATACAGAGGGCCGGTTTTTGGACAGTTATGTTGTAATTGGCAATCCCGTCAGCCATAGCAAATCACCCGAAATACATTCCCTTTTTGCCAAACAGACAGGTCAGCAACTGGACTATTCTGCCTTGTTTGCTGAACTGGATAAATTTGAAGAAACAGCGGCACATTTTTTTTCAGCAGGCGGCAAGGGCGCCAATGTCACACTGCCATTCAAGGAGGAAGCGTTCAGGCTTGCCGATGACCTGTCAGCTGAAGCGGAGTTTGCCGGCGCGGTGAATACTCTCAGTGTCGATAACACCGGTGGTCTCAGAGGGCATAATACCGACGGCATTGGCCTTGTAACGGATATTTGTTCAAACCATGGCGGCAGCCTTGCCAACAAGAATGTTCTGGTCTTAGGCGCAGGCGGAGCCGCCCGCGGCATTCTCCAGCCACTGTTAAAACAGGGACCTGCGGTTCTCACTATTGCCAACAGAACGGCAAGCAAGGCAGAGGCACTGGCGGAAATAGTTCAATCTGCAGGGAACCCGGACATGCAAACAGAAGTCGCCGGTTCCGGCTATATAGGCCTTGGCGGGAGGAAGTATGACTGGATCATTAATGCCACCTCCGCCAGTCTACAGGGCGAAGTACCGCCAATATCCACCTTTCTGCTTGCAGAGGAAACCTGGTGTTATGATCTGATGTATGCCAAAAAACCTACCCCTTTCTGCCAATGGGCGAAGGAAGCTGGCGCAAAAAAATCCATCGATGGTTTGGGCATGCTGGTGGAACAGGCCGCAGAATCGTTTTTGACCTGGCGCGGTGTCAGGCCGGAAACTTCTGAGGTTATCAAGTTACTCCGTGCGGGTTAACCCGGAATTCTACTTCAGCACTTCCGAAGAATTCAGATGCAGGTCTTTTAACTTGGTATAGTGCTTGGCGCTGTAGAGCAGAAAACTGATTTCTTCCTCGCGCAAATCCCGTACCCGTTGTGCCGGTGAGCCGACATACAGCCCCCCACCTGTGAGAGTCTTGCCGGGGGAAACCACGCTGCCACCCCCAAGGATGATATCCGACTCGATAACAGCGCCATCCATAATAATCGCCCCCATGCCAATGAGCACCCGGTCATGGATAGTACAGCCATGCAGAATGGCCTTGTGGCCGATAGTAACGTCACTGCCAATTTTCAATGGAAAGCCATCAGGGCCAAAGGATTCAGGCGAAGTGCAATGCAAGACTGAGCCATCCTGGATATTGGTGCGATCACCGATATGAATGCTGTGAACATCACCACGAATCACAGAAAGCGGCCATACGGAGGAGTCCACGCCAAGGACGACATTGCCAATAACAACGGCACTACTGTCGATGAAAGCGCGGTCACCGACTTTGGGGTTGTATTCCATGTAACTGCGAACGGTCATGTAAAAATCCAGTTGAAAATGAGTGGGTGAACAACAGATTGATTATTTGCCAATTTTTGCTTTTAAACAAGAGAGCGCAAATGGCAAATCAAAAAAATTAGCTGTTATAATGCGCGCCCCTAACTGGCGTACCAGATATCTGGTTAAGGCTCACCCGGTCTGATCGAACCAGACTGGCAACCCTATCGTTTCTTCAGTTGAAATGATGCTGAACTTGAACAGGGCATTGCAGTGCAAGCCAACGACATAAATATCATGATTTTCTGGGTCTGCGTGGCAATTGGTTCCATTGTCTACGCTGCGCTAATCGTGTCTTTGGTGATTTACAGAAAATCGAATAAAAAGGAATTTTCATTTCACAAGCATACAGCCACTGAAATAGCCTGGACGGTGATTCCGCTATTGATCATCATTGCCATGACGATACCGGCGGCTAAATTGTTAACCCGGATTTACAACGGGGAAAATAATGCAGAAGGGATGCTTGAGATAACAAGCCAGCAAGTCAGGCAGTTGTTAGTGGCAGCTGACGTAAAGAATATTGAAGAAACAGAATTGAACGATTTGGTCTGAATATAGAATGAAAAGCGGAAAGCCCTCGTATTCCCTGGTGGTCTTTGCCACTGCCTTTGCTATGTGTGTTGTTGTGCTCGGCGCATGGACACGCCTCGCAGATGCCGGTCTTGGTTGTCCAGACTGGCCGGGCTGTTATGGCTTCCTTTCCGTGCCTGAAACGGTTGAAGAAATTGCCCAGGCAGAAGCCGCTTTTCCGGATGCTCCTTTCGAGGCTGAAAAAGCCTGGCCGGAAGTTATTCATCGGTATTTTGCCAGCACCCTGGGCCTGCTAATAATTGCTATCAATATCATTGCCTGGAAGCATCGCCACAAACCGGACCAGCCTTTCAAGTTGCCCCTGTTTCTATTATTCATGGTCATAGCGCAGGGCCTGTTCGGGATGTGGACAGTTACCTTGAAACTCTGGCCACAGGTAGTCACCACACATTTGCTGGGCGGCTTTACTACTCTAAGTTTGCTCTGGCTGCTGGGTTTGCGCCTCAATAACGAGCCGTGGCAGCAGCCCAGCGTTCCAGTCAGGCAATGGATCAATTTACGGCCTCTGGCAATGGCGGCCTTGATTCTGCTGGTTTGCCAGATCACGTTAGGTGGCTGGACCAGCTCCAATTACGCGGCAATGGCTTGCCCGGACCTGCCGACCTGTCAAGGACGCTGGTGGCCACCGATGGATTTTGCCAGCGGCTTTAATGCAGCCCAGGAAATAGGACCTAATTACCTGGGTGGTCAAATGGATGGTGAAGCAAGAGTGGCTATTCATATGGCACACCGGATTGGCGCTCTCCTTGTGACCCTTGTGATGGGTTTTCTGATCTACAAGCTATATCGAAATGCCGGTAGCAAAGAGCTTCAGATGCTCACCCATGTGTTGTTATTTCTGCTATTAACCCAGGTGAGCCTGGGGATCAGCAATATTGTTTTCTCGCTCCCGCTCTGGGTTGCAGTTGCGCATAATGCGGGCGGTGCTTTACTATTGCTCACCCTCGTGACCCTGAACTATCGATTGCGCAAAGTTTCTGCCTTCTAAACCATGACCCAGACTTCCATATACAATCAGCAAAAAACTGCCAGCTGGCGGGATTACTACGAAATGTGTAAGCCCCGCGTCGTCATGATGATGATTCTGACGTCACTGGTAGGCATGTTTCTCGCTGTTCCTGGCATGGTGCCATTGAATATTCTGCTATGGGGAAATCTGGGTATTGCCCTGGTTGCGAGTGCCGGTGCTGTTGTGAATCACCTGATTGATTATCAGGTTGACACTATTATGCAGCGCACCATCAAGCGACCCATCCCCCAGGGTAAGGTCAGCCCGACCCAGGCGCTGATGTTTGCTTTATTTATTTGCCTGATTGGCATGGCAATCCTGATTTTCCTGGTTAACGCTCTTTGTGCCTGGCTCACACTGGCCTCATTTGTGGGCTATGCCATTATTTACACGGGGTTTTTAAAGCGGGCGACGCCGCAGAATATTGTTATCGGCGGATTATCCGGCGCAATGCCACCCTTGTTGGGTTGGTCAGCCGTGTCTGGCACAGTGGATCCCAATGCCCTGCTTCTTGTGCTGATTATTTTTGCCTGGACGCCTCCCCATTTCTGGCCGTTGGCAATTCATCGCAAAAGTGACTATGCAAAAACTGATATCCCGATGTTGCCAGTGACTCATGGCGATCCACTGACAAAACTGCATACCCTGTTGTACACCATCATTATGTGCCTGGTTACTGTTTTGCCTTTCCTGACGGGTATGAGCGGGCCTTTCTATCTGGTTTCTGCAGCGTTGCTTGGTGCGGGCTTTCTTTACTACTCATTACTGTTAATGTTTACCAACAATCCGAGAGCGGCACTGACGACGTTTCGCTATTCCATTGTTTACCTGATTGCCTTGTTTATCGCATTGCTTTTGGACCACTACCTGTAAGCAAGCCTGTCAGGGCAACTAAACCATACGCGCCTGCCCATGGAAAATCCCCGACTTAAAATTCTGTTTGCCGTAATTGCCTGCGCCATCCTTGTCAGTGGCAGTATGCTGGCGCTGACTATTTGGCAGGTCAACAAAGTTACAGCTGAATCTCTGCGCAATGATGGGTTTTTCGTCTATGACGCGCCCATTACCCTGAATGACTTTAATCTGGCTGATCACAGGGGCGCACCATTCACCCCTGGGAATCTGCAAGACAAATGGACGCTGGTGTTTTTTGGCTACACTTTTTGTCCGGATATTTGTCCGATTACACTTGCTTCTATCAAGCAGTTTTATGATTTGCTTGGAGAGAGTTCAAATGCGGAGAACGTTCAGGTCATCATGGTTAGCGTCGACCCTGAACGGGATACGACAGAAGTTCTGGAAAATTATGTGACCTTCTTTAATCCAGAATTTATCGGTGTAAGAGGCGACTACACACAGGTCTATACCCTGGCCAGGAATATGAATGTGTCATTTTCCTATACGCGCATTGATGATGATAATTACCTGGTTAATCACAATGGCGAGATTATGCTGCTTAATCCCGAAGGGAAAAACGTAGGATTTTTTAAAGCGCCTCATGCCCCGCAAGCAATGCTGGACAATTTCCTCGCGGTAAAAAAATTACCAAGTGCGAAAGTAGTAGTCAGGGAGTCAGACTGATCCCTTAAAGCCCGACAAGCGGGTGAGTACGAATAACAGGCTGGCCGTAACAACAATACTTGGACCTGTTGGTGTATCCCAGTACCAGGATGCGGCCAATCCTCCACATACCGAAACACAACCAATAAAGCTGGCAATGATTGCCATGGACTCCGGTGTGCGTGAAAACATCCGCGCGCATGCAGGGGGAATGATCAGCAGGGAAGTGATCAACAATATGCCGACTACTTTCATGGAGACGGCAACGATCAAGGCAATCAGCATCATGAGCAGTAATCGCGCCCTGGTAACATTCAGACCCTCCACTTGAGCGAGCTCTTCATGCAGCGTAATTGTTAGCAGGCGATCCCAGTATTGGAACAGTATGCCAAAAACAATGATGACAACTGCTCCTATCCAGAGAATGTTGGTTTGAGAGACGGTCAGCAAATCACCAAACAAGTAGGCCATGAGGTTCACCTGGTTGTCTGTGAAACTCATGATGACCAGCCCCAAAGCCAGCGAGCTGTGAGCCAGGATCCCCAGGATGGTATCGGTTGACAGCTCTCGCCGTTTTTCCAATGACACCAGTACAACTGCCAACAGCAGGCAAGCCACTATCACGGCAAGTTCCAGACTGATGTCCAGCAACAGACCAAGCGCAAGCCCGAACAGAGCAGAGTGTGCGAGGGTGTCGCCAAAATAAGACATCCGGCGCCATATAACAAAGCATCCAAGTGGTCCTGCAATACTGGCGACCAAAAGTCCTGCAAGCAGGGCGCGTACAACAAATTCAGCCATGGGGTTGTGCCTTAATTCTTGGTTTCACTATCAACAATTTCGCCAGCAAGACCGTGGCTGTGGTTATGGTGATGGGTATAGACAGCCAGTGTTTCTGCATCCTTTTTACCAAACAGCTCCAGGTAAGCCGGGTCATTGCTGACTTGTTCCGGATGACCATGACAACATACATGCTGATTCAGGCAAATCACTTCATCGGTTGCAGACATGACCAGGTGAAGGTCATGTGATACCAGGAGAATGCCGCAATCATGATGTTCCCTGATATCTGAAATCAGTCGGTAAAGTTCGGCCTGACCATTCACATCCACGCCCTGGGCGGGTTCATCAAGAACGAGTAACTCCGGGCCCCCTATGAGCGCTCTGGCAAGTAGCACGCGTTGCAATTCACCGCCGGACAAGGAGAAGAGCTGGCTATGCCTGAGCTCACTAGCGCCAACTTCACTCAAAGCCTGATCAATTTTCCCCGGTTTGGCATTTACTGCCAATTTTAGAAAGCGCTCCACAGAGACCGGCATGCTCTGGTCAACATGCAGACGCTGGGGCATGTAGCCGATTCGTAAACGCTTCCTTAAAGTTACCTCACCTTCCGTCGGCTCTGTCAGGCCAAGAACGATTCTCAGCAAGCTGGTTTTCCCGGCGCCATTGGGGCCAATTAAGGTAACAATTTGCCGTTCAGCTATTTGAAAGGAAATATTGTGCAGGATCTGTCGTTGATCAATCTGCAGTGAAATGCCTTGGGCATCAACCAGTGTTTTGTTATTCAAGAATTTTTCCCGGGAAGGCTTTGGCAAGCAGCATTGAAACAAGCTCATCAATCAGGGTTTTTGGACGCTTTTTATTTAACAACACAAGCAACATCTTTTTAAACCATCTTTTTAAACATAATATGGATTGGCTGAACCCTGTGGTATTGCGCCGGGGTGATATATCATAGCACCTTTTTATTGGCCATCTTACCGACAAGGCTGTACACAAAATCACCTTAAGCTGTATGCGCAAGTTATTCCTTTCTCTCTTATTAATGGCGAGCAACTCATTGGTGCTGGCACAACCACAGGTTGTCGCCAGCATTCGCCCGTTGCAGTTAATTGCTCAGGCAGTCACGCAAGGGATCTCTGTCCCCGGACTTGTTCTGGATGGCACACAGGATCCTCACCATCCAGCATTAAGACCATCGCAACGCCTGCTTATGGATCAGGCCGATATATTTTTATGGGTTGGCCCACAAATGGAAACCGGGTTTGAGCGAATAATAGAAGAACTTGATGCTGAAGCAATGGCAGTCCAGTTCATGCCAGGCTTTACCATGCTTACTCTGGGCGATCAGGTGGACCCGCATTTCTGGCTTGATACTCGTAACGCGGCGGTGATAGCTGAGCTGCTTGCAACATCACTTTTCATCCATGATCCGGATAATGCCGAGGTATACCAAAACAATCTGGCAATTTTTCAGGATGAGCTTGTACGCCTGGAACAGGAAATCAAGCGAATAATTGATGCCACCAGTTTCCCGCCATTTGCGGTATACCATAATGGCTATCAGTATTTTGAAAAACAATTTGGTCTTTCGCACCAGGCAAGCTTTACTGGCAGCGAGGAAATTCTACCAGGCATTCGCAAAGTGCTGGAAGTAAAGGCAATACTGGAAGCAAGCCAGGTGCAATGCATTGTTGTCGATCCAACAGTGAATACCGCTTTTTTGGATAGCCAGCTTGATATAGATACCCTGCATTATGCATCCGTCGATGTCATTGCGCAGGGCGGGGATTCACAAGAGCCTTCTTATGTGAACTTCATGCGTCAATTTACTGCAGCTTTTAATGCGTGCAGGCAATGAAGTTCCGGCAACAATAAAATGGCAACCAACAATAGCAAGCAATTGAAATAAGACATGGCGAATAACAACCCTTTGGTCCTTGTGGATGGATCTTCCTACCTGTTCAGGGCTTTTCATGCCCTGCCGCCTCTGACCACCAGCAAGGGTCAGCCAACTGGTGCCGTGAAAGGTGTCATCAATATGATCCGCAAGCTGATCAAGGATTATCCTGACAGTTATGTGGCCGTTATTTTTGACGCCAAGGGCAAGACTTTTCGCAATGACATGTACAAAGAGTACAAGGCCAATCGGCCACCCATGCCTGATGATTTGCGTAGCCAGATAGAACCCATACATCAGATTATCAAGGCCATGGGCCTGCCCCTGATTATGGTAGAGGGAGTGGAGGCTGATGACGTTATCGGCACGCTGGCCCAACAGGCCCTGGAACTGAAGATGTCTACATTGATTTCTACCGGCGACAAAGATCTGGCTCAGCTGGTGAATGAACATGTCACTTTGCTCAATACCATGACCGACGAAAGGCTGGATATTGAAGGGGTGAAGAACAAGTTCGGTCTGCCGCCAGAATTGATCATTGAGTATCTCGCCCTGATGGGCGACAAGTCAGACAACATCCCCGGGGTGCCGGGAGTAGGGCCAAAAACAGCCGTGAAATGGCTGGATGAATATGGGTCGCTGGACACCCTGGTAGAAAAGGCCGATGAAATAAAAGGCAAGATAGGCGAAAAGTTGCGAGACAATCTTGAAATGTTGGGCTTGTCCAAAGAACTGGCCACCATAAAGCTGGATGTTGAACTTGAATTTGGCCCAAAAGAGCTTGTGCATACAGAGCCTGACAATCCTGAGCTGCTGGCCTTGTATAAACAGCTGGAATTCAGAACCTGGGTTAAGGAGCTTGAAAGTGAAGGGGTGGTAGCGACTGAACTACCTGGAGCAGAAACTGAAGAGCCTGAAGACAGCGGCGAGGAAGTGTTCCCTGAACCTGAGACAGTGCTTTACCAGGTTATTACGGATGAAAAAGCACTCAAGGATGTTCTGGCTGTAGTTGAGAAAGCGGGCCGGGTGGCGCTAAGTGTTGAAACTCTGGGCGGCCACTACAAGCAGGCGCAAATTATTGGTGTTTCCCTTTGCTGTGAACCCGGGATTGCCAGTTACCTGCCACTAGGCCATAGCGGTTTGGATGCACCAAAGCAATTGAGCCTGGATAAGGTCATTGAGCAACTAAAGCCGGTCCTTGAAAATAATGCCATTTTTAAAATCGGGCATGACCTGAAAAGTATTTCGCATGTTCTCAGTACTTTTGGTGTTCATCTGAGAGGCAGACGTTTCGATATCATGTTGCAGTCCTATGTGCTGAATTCGGTTGCGCATAAACATACCCTCGAGCGCATTGCGTCCCATTACCTTGAGCTGGACAGAGCCAGCCCGGATGAACTTCTTGGCAAAGGCAGGACCAAGCTTACCTTTGCAGAACTGGAGCTGGACAAGGCCAGTCACTGGTCTGCAGAAAATGCAGATTTCAGTTTTCGTTTACACCAGGTCCTGGAGAGCAAACTGCGCTCTACGGGTGAACTTGAAAAAGTCTACAGATATTTTGAAATTGCCTTGCTGCCGGTATTAACCCGCATGGAAGAATCCGGTGTCAGCCTTGATGTCAAAGCACTGGCAAAGCAAAGTAAACAGCTGGCAACCCGGCTGGAAGAGCTGGAACAAAAAGCCTATGAGCTCGCCGGGGAAGAATTTAACCTGGGCTCGCCAAAGCAGCTGCAGCAGATTTTTTATGAAAAACTGGAATACCCGATAGTCAGTAAAACGGCGAAGGGTCAGCCATCGACTGCAGAACCCGTCCTGCAGGAACTTGCCCTGACATACCCCTTGCCTGAAGTGATCCTCGAGCACCGGGGGCTGAGTAAATTGAAGTCCACTTATACGGATCGGCTTCCCGTGGATATCAACCCTGTGACGGGACGTATCCACAGTAATTTCCAGCAGGCGGTAGCAGCCACCGGCAGGCTGTCCTCTACAGAACCTAATTTGCAAAACATCCCCATTCGGACAGAAGAAGGGCGACGAATTCGTCAGGCATTTATCGCTGATAGTGGGAAAGTCCTCATGGCGGCAGATTATTCCCAGGTGGAATTGCGCATCATGGCCCACTTGTCAGGCGATGAAGGCTTATGTGAAGCATTCTCGAAAGGGCTGGATGTACATCAGGCCACTGCGAGTGAAATATTTTCTGTGAAACTGGAAAAGGTTAATAATGATCAGCGTCGCAGCGCCAAGGCTATCAACTTTGGCCTGATCTATGGCATGTCAGCTTTTGGCCTGGCAAAACAGCTGGGAATTGGCAGAGGTGAGGCCCAGGAATATGTGGAACGCTATTTCCAGCGCTACCCTGGTGTACGAAAGTACATGGAAGAGACACGCATGCTCGCCAATGAACAGGGTTATGTAGAAACAGTGTTTGGCCGGCGTTTATATCTGCCGGATATCAAGGCCAGCAATGGCATGTTACGCAAGGCGGCGGAGCGTACTGCGATCAATGCCCCTATGCAGGGGACAGCTGCTGACATTATCAAGCAGGCGATGGTGGATATTGATCACTGGTTAAAAGTAGCCAGACTGGATGCCCAGATGATCATGCAGGTACATGATGAGCTGGTATTTGAAGTGGCAGAAAATGACCTGGAGCTGTTGGCGGAAGGGGTCAGATTCCGCATGATTTCAGCGGCATCCATGAACGTTCCTCTGGTTGTAGATATTGGCTCTGGGAAGGACTGGAATACCGCACATTAGTAGATTGCAGGCATGATTCCATGAAAATGGCTGTGTCATTGCTCCTACACAAGATATTTTGTATTTTTTTATATTGTTTTTTGAACTAATGGGTATCAGGCAGGTCAATAGTTACAGCAGGATGGTTTTCTCCCCGATTTTTCCACCCTGCTAAATGAAGATATATCTCCTGGTTAATAGGAGCGCGTTGGGCCCTAACTGTTTTCTCCTACAGTTAGGGCCCGCTTTCTTTCAGGTAGGAAAAACTTCTCAGGCAGGAAAAACTTCTCAGGCAGGAAAAACTTCTCGGGTTAATAAATTCCAGCAGGTAAAGGGTTAATCCGGTGTTATGACCGGGCAAAGCCATCCTTGCAAACGCCCTTTCAACTCTCCCGCCCCTTCATTCTTAAGTGCAGAAAATAACTGGATTGAAATCAGTTCGCCAAATTCCTGGAGAGAGCGCTGTGTTTCCATCAGGGCTTTTTTGCGCGCCCCTGATTTCAGCTTGTCACTCTTGGTAAGCAGGATATGCACCGGCATACCGGCTTGCTTGCACCAGCTCAGCATCATCTTGTCAAAATCTTTCAAGGGATGACGGCAGTCCATTAATAACACCAGGCCGCGCAGGGACTGCCTTTCCTGCAAGTAGGCTTCCAGTTGTTTTTCCCATTGGGCTTTTACCTTTTCCGGGACTTTGGCATATCCAAAACCCGGTAGATCAACCAGGTACTTCCGGTCTTCAATCTGGAAAAAATTCAATAATTGGGTGCGCCCCGGGGTTTTACTGGTTCTGGCCAGTTTTGGTTGACCTGTCAGAACATTGATTGCGCTGGACTTGCCAGCATTGGATCTGCCTACAAAAGCTACCTCGTCACAGTCATCAGGCGGACACTGCTCCAGTTTGCTGGCACTTTGCAGATAGCTGGTCCCTGAAAAGTCGAGTCTGGCTGGCTGAACTGAAGTCGTCATAGTGTTTGGTTTTAAGATGGATTACCTGCTTGGGAATGACAGAGGGCTTAAGGTATAATCGCGCGGTTTTTAAAGGCTGTGGATTGTAACAGCACTCGATGGAAATAAAGTAGTGACACGTGCCTGGATTATCGGGTCCCAGGTAGCGATCCATGAACAGCTCGTGTCAGGTTCGCAGACAATAATAGGCCCTGATAAATTCAATATTAATGTGCCGGCATGGCCGGGAATGGCCGGGAAAGGAAAGAATGAAGAATATTGCAGTAAAGAATTCAGCAAGAAAGGTATACACACTCACGTTTGCGGCAGTAGCTATGCTTTGCAGTGGCCTGGTATTGGCCCAGGGTGATGCAACAGCAGGTGCTGGCAAAATTGCCGTATGTATGGCATGTCATGGGAATGACGGCAATTTGAGTCAACTGCCAGATGTACCCAGAATTGGCGGACAGAATGAAAAATACCTGCTGAAACAAATGCTCGATATTAAAAGTGGAGCCAGGGCAGCGCCCTTGATGACAGGTACTTTGGGCGCCTTGAATGAGCAGGATCTCGCCGATGTGGCAGCATACTATGCGTCACAACCGGTGCCACTGGGTGCCACTGAAACTGAAAAAGTAGCCCTTGGGGAAGCCCTGTACCGAGCCGGCCTTCCTGAAATAGGCGCTGCAGCCTGTTCTGCCTGCCATTCTCCGGATGGTCAGGGTCTGGCTTCGGCAGGTTATCCTGCCTTGAGCGGTCAGGATGTTGCGTATACGGAAATGCAGCTCAAGGCCTTTCGTGACGGACTCCGGCAGAATGATGATGCCGAAGTAATGCGCAGTATTGCTGCCCGTCTCAATGATGCAGAAATTGCAGCTCTGGCATCTTATGTCTCTGGTTTGCGTTAATTAAGCCAGTGTTAAGGGCTTTTACCAAAAACTGTAAGAAATAGGGAAATAGCTTACAAAGGACCCAAAAGTGACATAAAGTCATAGCTATAGGGTCCATTTTATAAGTATCTTTTACACACTGTGCCATACTCAAAGGTCAAATCGTTTATCGCGGTCTGACTCAGATTTAGAATATTAGAGGGAGAGAACCAATGAAAATATTGTCCAGATCCTTGATGCTGTTAGCCCTGTTTTGCGGAATATCAGTATCTGCTGTCGCCCAGCCTTCGCTGTTTGTAGAGGGAACGCACTATGAGGTCATTGCCAACCCGGTAAGGACTTCCGATCCTAATAAAATCGAGGTAACAGAAATTTTCTGGTATGGCTGCCCTCATTGTTATGCCTTCGAGCCGCTTATTTCCAGCTGGGAAGAAAAGCTGACTTCTGATGTTGCCTTTGTCAGAAGCCCTGGCATGTGGAACCAGACCATGGAAGTTCATGCGCAAATTTATTACGCCGCAGAGGCTTTGGGAGTCACCACCGATATACATGACGTCGCCTTTAATGAGATTCACCAGCGCCGTAATTATTTGCAAGATGAAGCGGCTGTTAAAGAGATATTTGTTCGTGAGGGAGTGGCCAGCGAAGATTTTGACAGGGCGTGGAAATCCTTTTCCGTGGTCTCAGCTGTCAAACGGGCCGGGACTCGCATGCGAGACTATGGCGTGCGCGGCGTGCCGAGCATGGTTGTTAACGGCAAGTATCTGGTTTCAGTTGGTGGAAGTGTGCCAACTCAAACCGAAATGCTACAAATCGTGGACTTTCTGGTGCAAAAGGAAAAAAGCAGCAGTTAACCTGTCAGATTTTGTATTCAATTATTACGCCCATGTTGATGCAACATGGGCGTTTTTTATGGAAGACCCCTTGCTGGCGCCTGATTTGGGAATATTTTGCAGAATTTATCCTGATAATTTAGACATTTACAGCAAATTTCTCGGAAAAGAATAAACTTTTACGAGGTGCCTGTTGTCATAGTACAGGCCTGGCATTCACATTCCCTGCTGTACAGGGCCCGATATCACGAATAATGCCAGAAAATATTTATAATTCAATTAGTTAGGCTATAAATACAGAGCAGTAAAACGATATTATGAACCTGGGACTCTCCTTACTCGATAAATTACCGGTCCGCGAACTTGGCTTGAAAGTCCAGTCTTTGCTGCCTTCCGGTAAACACAACGAGATTCTGGAAGAGGTCGACACCAGCCTGGTACTTTACGACAACACCCTGGTTAATACAGCTAACGGTAAAATCGAAGAAATTGCGGCAACTGAAGAAGAGCATTTCTTTGATGCCATGGCAAGGGCGGGCAGACGCCTTTATTCAGGTACGGATGTTGGTCATGTCCTGCTACTGCTTCCAACAGCGGACTTTGTCGCCACCTCTTTCAATATGAACCTAGGGAGCGAAAAACTGGTGCGTTCAGCACTGGAGTTGCAATCCCACTCTCTTATTCCCGCATACGACGAAAATTTATTACTGGCCGTGAATGCCACGAGCCAGGAAGGTGTGGCTCTTTGGTTCAACGAAAGCGATACCAATCGCTTGTTTCGTGCTTTCGAAAAAGAAGGCTTGTTTCTCAGCGCCATCATGCCGAGAAGCTTTTCCCTGATTGAATCTGATAATGATGAAGACAAAACACTTCTGATCAATGATGAAGAAGGGCAAACGGTTTCGTTTATCCAGATAAAAGGCGCCTCCCTTTTACGTTTGCTAACGGTTAATCGTACAGACCTTGAACAGGAAGTGTTTGCCAAACAGTGGGATATAGAAACGAGCCAACTCAAAGGGGAGTCCGTTAAAAATATGACTTCACTTGAGGACTGGCAAAACTTGCGCATGGTGGTAGATGCGGTTCCTGACTATTGCTTTTTTCCGGCTGGCGCAATCGCCGAAGAAAAACGCCTCAGTTTTGCCAAACAAACCAAGGTAGCCATAGGAGTAGCAGCTTGCCTGGTGTTGTTGCTATTTGCACCGTTTGTTTCCAACTGGCTGACTTTGCGTGAACTACAAAATGAGTTTGAAATTTCCCAGGAACAAACCCGGGAGCCGAGGAGCTTACAGGCATCCATTTTTGATATGGAAGAAGAGTGGGGCGCGTTGGCTGAATACCCGGATCAAAATATTGGAGAAGTGCTTATTTCTCTCAGTGATGTCATCCAAAGGTCACTGAGTTCGTTTTCAATAAACAAGGGCGTCATAGATATTACCGGGTCAACAGACGACCCAGCCTACCTTGTTGAACTTTTGGCAGAAAAAGAAGATTTTTTTAATGTTGGGCAAAGTACGAATACACGGGGTGGCGGTTCCCAATTTGGTATTCGCCTGAATCTCTCGAGCGTGGATTTTGAAGCATACGAAGAAAAATTCCCGATTACTGCCCAAGGCAGATAACCAGGCTATATGACTTTATGAAAAGTAACGAGAAAAAACTTGTAGGCCTGGCGGTTGTTTTATTCGTTGCCGTGGTTTTGGTAAGGGGCATTCCCTATTTGAGAGATACCTACAACGAAGGGCTGGAAGAAATAGCATTCATGGAGCAGCGTATTCAACGCCTGCGCCTGTTGGTTGAAGAAGCCCCTTTTATTAAAGACGAAGAAATTCTGAAAAGAGAAGAAGTTGCCGCATTGGAAAGCTGGGTGTTTACGGGAGAGGACACAATACTGGTTGGCAATAGTGTACAGAGACAATTACGCCAAGCTGTTGAAGAAGCGGGCGTCAATCCACGGTCATACAGCACGCCCAGGTTTTCAGAAACAGATGGTTGGCTCCTGGTCACACAGGAAATGGATTTCGTTATTGAGCAGGAAGAAATTCTTCCGTTTCTGGAATTGCTTGAAAACTCCAGGCCGAAATTACACGTGACAGAATTCAATATAAACCGCAACAGGCGTCAATATTCGGGCTCCATTACTGTTACTGGATTTAGCAAAAAAAGTTAACAACTGCTGACAATTAAAGACATGGAAAATACACAACTAACACTACCAGTATTTAGTCAGCTCCTTGAACCTGAAGGAATTGCCCCTGCGCAAAACTTTCAGGACACCCTGGAGCTTGTTTGCAACAGGGTACCCAGCATAGAAAGCCGCGCCAAGGTCAGATATGTCATTGCTGACGAAATTCGATTTCGTATTGGTAATACTGATGAAGTCGCGCGTCTGACCAAATTCTGGCGCGCAGAACTTTCACCGGAAATTGCTGAAGGTGACGATGCCTTTGTCTCCGGTTTTGGCAACGATGATGAATTTTCAGACCTTGATTCCGAGGCGCCTATCATTCGTCTTGTTAATCACCTGTTTGCACGCGCACTGGATTTGAATGCCAGTGACATTCACTTTGAGCCTACAGAACATCATCTTGAAGTGCGTTGCCGCGTTGACGGCATAATGACCCGCATTGAAAAGCTGCCAGTCAAGATTCAATCGGCAGTGGCCTCGCGCCTGAAGCTGATGGCAAAACTGGATATAGGCGAAAAACGTTTGCCCCAGGATGGCCGCATAGATTATCGGGTAGGTGATCGCGAACTTGATTTGCGTGTTTCTACTCTGCCTGGTGTGTTGGGCGAGTCAGTCGTATTACGTATTCTGGATCGGAATGATTTGAATATAGAGCTTTCCGAACTTGGTATGCCTGAAAAAGTCCTTGAAAAATACTCACGTGTGATTACCCAGCCCCATGGCCTGATATTGATCACCGGGCCAACAGGTAGCGGTAAAACCACTACTTTGTATGGCACGCTGGAAAAAATTCACAATGAAAAGCAAAAGATAGTCACGGTTGAAGACCCGGTGGAATACCAGCTGGATGGCATCACGCAAATTCAGGTGAACCCTCGTATTGGGCTGACCTTTGCATCCGGGCTTCGCTCCATTGTGCGCCAGGACCCAGACATTCTTATGATAGGTGAAATTCGCGATCATGAAACAGCAGAGATCGCTATTGAATCAGCCCTGACAGGTCACCTGGTGTTTTCAACATTGCATACCAACGATGCCGCTGGCGCCGTGACCCGTCTGCAGGACATGGGTGTTGAGAGCTACCTCATCAGTTCAAGTTTGCTTGGTATTCAGGCGCAGCGACTGGTCAGGCGCGTGTGTACAGATTGCATTGAAGAAGTAACGCTTACCAAAGATGAGGCCAATGTACTTGATGTGAAACAGGAAGACTTTCCTGGTATCAAGCGCGGTGCAGGCTGTGAGCGCTGTGGAGGAACAGGCTATCGCGGCAGGGTTGGCCTTTATGAATTCCTGATGATGTCTGATGAGATCAGACACTTGATCACCAATGGCGCAGATGCCAATGTTATTCGACAACAGGGCGTAAAGGAGGGCATGAAAACCCTGCGGGAAGATGCGCTGGAGAAACTTAAAGTTGGCCTGACAACACCAGAAGAAGTGGTGAGGGTTACCCGGGCCGTATGAGCGTAAATTATTATCAATACCAGGCGTGTGATGCCCACGGCAAGATGACCAGTGGCCAGTTAAGCGCGGACTCTGAACGTGAAGCTATTTCCATGCTTCAGTCCCAGAAGCTGGTGCCGGTAAAAATCAAAGCCACCTCGCGACAAAGCCTGAAACGGTCGGGCGGCAAAATCAAAACAGCAGATCTTGTGGATTTTACTAATGGCCTGACCACGCTGGTAGAAGCCAGGATTCCGATAGACAAGGCATTGGGCCTGTTGGAAGGGATAACCGAGAAGGAATACATGAAGCGCTTGGTGGTTTCACTCAGGCGTGATGTTAAAGAAGGGAAAAGCCTGGCTGATGCCATGGAAGCTCGGCCAGATGTGTTTTCCAAACTCTATATCAATATTGTTCGCGCCGGAGAAACCGGCGGCATTCTGGACCAGTTATTGCCCGACCTCATGATTTTTCTGGAAACTGCAGAGGACACCAGGAAGCAAATTATTTCAGCGCTAACCTACCCGATTGTTCTGCTTGTCACAGGCATTCTTTCGGTAGCATTACTGCTTATTTACGTGGTGCCGCAATTTACTGCCATGTTTGAGGATGTCGGGTCAGAGATACCTGCTTCTGCCCAGCTATTGCTAGGTCTTAGTAATGGCTTACAGGTTTATGGGTGGCTGATTGTCCCAGCGATATTTTTGATCATTTACTGGTGGCGCTGGCTGAATGCTGACAAGACGAGAAAACGTCAGAAAGATGCTTTTCTTTTGAATTTGCCAATAGCTGGAAAGTTGCTGGTCCATCAGGATGTGGCTATTTTTTCCAGGACACTGGGAGCACTTCTGGGAGCAGGGATTCCGCTAATTAGAGGATTACGTGTTGCTCGTGAAGTAATCACCAACGAGGAACTGATACACCATCTTGAGGTCGTAGAAGAGGATGTCCGCGGCGGTGCCGGTCTTGGTGTTTCTTTGGAAAAGACAGGCAAGTTTCCAGTTCTTTTACATCAGCTGGTTACTGTTGGCGAGGAGTCGGGAAGGACTGGAGAAATTTTAAAAAAACTGGCGAAAACTTTTGATGCCAGTGTCAGAGATGACATGAATCGCCTTGTAAGCGCATTACAACCGGCCTTGATTTTATTGCTGGGAATTACTGTAGGCGGAATTATTATCGTGATGTTATCGGCAGTGTTCAGTATGAACACTGTAGATTTTTAACTGCACGGTTCGTAATTAAGCTGTGTGGTTAATTATTAAATTGGAGTTATAAGTGAATTACACAAGGTTTGTTCTTAAAAGTTGTACCTTGCCAAGAAGTATTTTGCTCCTGGCGTTTTCGGTAATGCTGACATCATGCGCTTCCATGCAGCAGGGGTCGGGCTCGTCTGCACCAGCGACTTCGTCGGCCAGATCAACTTCACAACAGCAAGAAAGCAATTCTGCGTCACAAGCTTCAAGTGTCGGATCAACTGCAACTAACGGTTCACAAGAAGCGGAAGATCCGGGCATAAACAGAGCTGGCAGAGTGATTCAGCTGGGACGTTTTGTTGAGGATCGTCCCCAGGTTGAAGTGCCTGAAGGCACAACGGTGGAATTGAATTATGAGCAGGAAGACCTGCGTCTTGTGATTGAGCAGCTAGGCGATCAATTGCAGATCAACATGGTTATTGATCCTACTATCGATGATCGTGTCAGCCTGCGCTCTTCTCCTGATAACCCCCTCACGTTCGATGACTTGTGGCCTTTATTGCGCATGTTGACCAGTAATGCTGGGATCACCATTGAACAGGCCGGTAATGTTTACCGTTTTATGAAAAATAATTCTTCAGTGCCAACAGAAATAGTCATGCCGGGCTGGTTGAATGATGCCACTTCGTCAGAGGTTATGCAGGTAACACCATTGACTTATATCTCGGTTGATACTGCGGTCTCTATTCTCAACCCGATACTGCAACCGGAAGGATCCATTATTCGACTTGGTCAGGGCAACCTGATTGGTATTAGTGGTACGCCACAACAATTGCAACGGGTTAATGCTTTCCTTGATGTCATTGACGATGACCCTTTCCAGAACCAGGGTATTCACCTCTATGAATTGTTGAACTCCCAGGCCCTGGAAGTAGCCCAGGAACTCACCAATATTCTGACACTGATAGAAGGAGAACAGTCCTCCTACCAGGTATTAGGTCTGGAGCGTATCAACGCAATTCTGGTTCTATCTCCCGCAAACAGAGGTTTTGAAGAAGTCACCCGATGGATAAGCATCCTTGATGCAGAAAGCCAGGAACAGGTAGAACAGCTATTTTTCTACAAGGTGAAAAATCTCAATGCCACAACACTTGCCGCAACCCTGACTCAGGTTTTTCAACAGGATGAGGAAAATATTCCAGCTGGCGCCGCCGCAGAAGATTCTGATTCGGCCCAGGATGATGCTGAGGGAAGCGCTGATACCGCAAGTGAGAGCGCTTCAGCTGAAGGTGTGGTTTCAGCCAACATTTCGGTCACCATTGTTGCCGACGAAGATACCAATAGTCTGTTGGTGAGAAGTACTCCCAGGGATTACCGGCAGCTACTGACGACAATCAACAACCTGGATACGCCTCCACCCCAGGTACTAATCAATGCGGTGATTGGACAGGTAACCCTAACTGATGCCAATGAATTTGGTGTTGACTGGGTGCGTGTGTCACAAAATGCCAATACCGGTATTGTCAGCTCAGCTTTTCTTCCGGCTGCAGGACTTTTGCAGCCCGGTGGTCAGGCGGCAGTGGGTTCAGGGTTGATTATGACCAGGACCTTTAATGATGGTACTTCCATTATTGATGCTACGCTAAATGCTATTGCCCAGGACAATGAAGTCAGCTTGTTGGCAAGACCGACAATTCTGGCTACCAATAACCAGGAAGGTGAAATCAAGGTTGGTCAGGCAGTGCCTATTGACCAGGGTCAAACAGTTTCAGGAAATGGTGTCGTCACCTCCAATGTCGCTTATCGTGATGTAGGTATCGTGATGACTATTACACCGCACATCAATGACGATGGTTTTATCAACCTGGAGATTTTTCAGAGCCTTTCATCCATCGAAGAAGGGGCTAGTGGTGTTCAGGGCAATCCTGTTTTCACCAACCAGGAAATAACGACAACTGCAGTTATTGCTGACGGTGCCACGATCACGCTTGGTGGTTTAATTCAGGAAGATGAGTCTGATCAGAACAGTGGTATTCCCGGACTTCAAAGAATTCCAATATTGGGTGCAGCTTTTTCCTATCAGCAGCTCAGGTCAGTACGAAGAGAGCTATTTATCATTCTCAGACCACAAATCATTACTGGCGATGATACCGATAATGAGTCCATGCGCAATTTGCGAGCGAGTTTTGAAAATGTTTCAGCCTTAATGGAAGAGGCTGGATTATGAAGAAGCGGAGTTTAACCATGAAGAAATCAACAGGATTTACACTCATTGAATTACTGGTCGTCATGGCTATTCTCGGTATGCTGGCAGCTTTAGTTGGTCCGGCACTATTTGGCAATCTCAGTAAGGGCCAAAGAACAACAGCAGCATCCCAGATTAGTAACCTTGAGGCAGCACTGGACTCCTATCGCCTGGATGTTGGAAGTTACCCGGACAGCCTGAGAGGTCTGGTTGAAAATGATAGCGGCAGTCCACGCTGGAATGGGCCCTATATAAGGGATGACGAAATCCCACTCGACCCCTGGGACAATGCCTACAACTATTCTCCCGATGGCAGGGACTTTCGTTTAATGTCTTATGGCGCAGATGGCGCGCCAGGCGGCGAAGGTGATGACGCCGATATCGGTAATTAGGCCTTCGAGGCGGCACAAGGTTCCAGCATCTGTAGCAAGTGATGGACGCCAAGGTGGCTTCACACTGCTGGAGTTGCTCGTCGTCCTGAGCGTTATTGTTCTTGCCACTTCAATCATCATTCCAAATATAACCAGCACTGATAATAATCTACTTAGCGCACAAGTAAGACAGACTGCTTCTGCCTTTAATTACGCTCGCCGTATTGCCATTGTTAAAGGAGCGCCTCAGACAGCTACCTTAATTATGTTGGCGCCTGATGATCCTGATTACCCGGAAATCAAGGGAGAGATACTGCAACGAGCATCCAGGTCAACCATGCCTCTTCTGGAAAATTTTACTGTAGAAGTTTCTTACCAGGGAGATATCAACGAGGAACCTGAAATACTGGATAGCATTGAGATAGTATTTTTCCCTCAGGGTGGCAGTACAGGAGGCATACTGAACTTCACCATGGATGACCTTACAGCCAGAATCAGAATAGACCCGATTACCGGCAGAATAAATATTCGCTACCCAGGCGAAGAATTTGACGATGAATATTATTAAGCCTGCAATGGGAAAAGAAAAAAACAGCACAGCCAGATACAAAAGCAAGGGCTTTACCTTGCTCGAGGTTATGGTTGCCTTGACTATAACGGGTATGGCTTTAGGCGGTTTGTTTGGTGTTATTGCCGGCAACAAAAGGCTGGCGTGGCGATCAGAAGAAAGCCTGATTAGAACCATGCAGGCGCGCAGCATGATTAATTTCTCCCAGCTAAACGATGAGCGCGGCGAAGTAAGTATCGATTTCGAAAACGATGACCTGATAATTAATTCGGGATTCGAGCTCGAGGCACCGGAAAGAAAAACCCAGGCAAGTCCGATGGCATTAAATGAATATGAAATATTTGATGAATTTGGAGAAGTCATCACTACAGGCACTTACTGGGTAGAGCTCGACTTCCCGGAATAGTCATAGAAGGCTGTCAGGCATAAAACATTGGCATCAAATTCTCGACATGAAGTTTTCGACATGAAAGGACAGCATCGACAAACCGGCTTTACACTGCTGGAAATCATGGTATCCATGACGCTGACAGCCATGTTGCTGGGGATGTTAAGTGCCGGAATCTACTCTGTAGTCAATGACTGGCAGAATGAAACGTCAGTACTTGATGAATCGTTGGATAATGCGCTTGTTCTTTTACAAATTGAAAGGGCGCTTTTTGCAGCCTTTCCACACAGTTATATAGATTATGAAGAAACCCTGGACAGGCAAATATATTTTTTCGGTGATGAAAGTGAAATGCGCTGGGTTTCTACAGTCTCCCCGCAACGGCGAACAGGCTTAACAGCCTGGCGACTGGGTTCTGATTTTGAAGAGGGCCTGCAACTCACCCTCACGTCAGCTTACAGTGATAATCCGGATACGCGCTTTGACGAACTTGAGCCGACAACAATTTTAAAGAATTATAGAGCTGAGTTCAGTTATCTGGTGCAGCGCAATGATGAGGAAAAAGAATGGCTGGATGAATGGGACGGGATAGAAATGCAAAGTCTGCCGCTTGCTGTATATATTATTTTGACCCCTATTGATGAGCTTCTCGACGAAGAAACACTGGAAGTGCTTGCGGCTATAAAAACGTGGCGGCATGAAGACATCCAGCCATCGATTCCGCCCATATGAACACCGCTATGAAGAATAAAAACGTAAAAGGTTCGGTGATTGTTGTGACCTTATGGACAGTCGTTTTGCTGACTATCCTGGTGACGGTAATTGCCGGGCAGATACGTCTTTCATCCAGAGCGGCTTTTTATCACCAGGAAGAACTGATCGATTGGGCTAATGTGGTTTCAGCGGTTAACCGTGCGGAAATGGAATTAATGCTTGAACGCATGCCGCGCCCACCTGAAACACTTGACGATTTAAACGACATTAACCGGAACCCCTTGCTCAGGTTTAATGGGCAGGAACTGACCTTGAATTACCCGCAAGCAGATGGCATCACCGTAAGAATATATGACCACTCGGGAAAAATTAATCTCAGGGAGCTGGGGCGACCTCGAATGCGTGCATTGCTTGAAAAAAAATTGGGAGAAGAGGCGGATGCAGAAATTGATCAACTCATTGCTGCGTGGGGAGATTGGGTGGATTTGAATAACAATGCCGGCATTAATGGCGCAGAAAATGATTATTATGAGAGCCTGGATATTCCCTATACCCAGCGCAATGGAAAGCTGGAAACTGTTGAAGAAATACTTCATGTCAGAGGCTTTGACGAGGTTTTTGCGGATACAGACCTGGATGCGGCCTTTACCCTTTACACCGATGGAGAGCAGGTTAACCTGAACCTGGCTACAGTAGAAGCAATGCAATTGTTACCTGGTCTGGATGATGAGCTGATAGAAGAAATTCTTGCATTCAGGCAGAACAATGAATTTAGAGGTAACGGGGATATAGCACAGATAGTGCCAGCAGAAAATATGGCAGAATTACGCCCATGGTTAAATTCACGCGTTACCAGTAGTTTCTATACCATAATGGCCTATAAAAAAATCGCTACGGAAGAAGATCTTTTTGATGACGACGAGCTTGTTGAAGTTGATGTAAGTACAACGTCCTATGCCGAAACTGTCCAGATTATTTCGTTTGCAGAAAAGCCAAAGATTCTAAAAATTAATCCTTATCAAACTATACCGGTTCGCCCCGTTATTCAGCTGGAAGATGAGTTTCTAGAGTGAATATATTTCAGGGGAATATCAGAAATATAGTCGGGGGCGTCAGCAATCCTTTCAGGTCAGTTATTGGTAATTGGTCCTTGTTTACCATGCTCCTTAAAAGGGATCTTGTTAATAGAACGTCGGGTACAGTACTGGGCAAGATATGGCCCCTGGCACAACCTGCCTTGCAGATTTTGGGATACTGGTTTGTTTTTGGCGTAATTTTTTCTGTCAGGGCAGAAGGGCGCGGGGAGAATTTTCTTGAATACTTGCTTACCGGAATGGTGCCCTGGCTTTGCGTAGCAGAAGTGCTTAGCCGTAGTACAACAATGTTCAGGGAATTTAGCCCCCTGTACAGGCGCAACCCTTTCCCATTAGAAATTTTACCGCTACTGATAATGGCAATCCCTTGTCTTGTTTATGGTGCCGCCTATTTCTTTCTGAATTTATTTATGGGTGGATTGGACAAAGCGCTGCTGTCGCTGATTGTGATGCCTTTGTTTATGCTCTGGCTTCTTCCCCTTTGCCTGTTATTTTCTGTGCTTGGCTTGTTTCTGAAAGACTTCACTCAGGCTGTACCATTTCTTTTGATGATTACCCTGTTTCTGACGCCAATTCTGTATTTTCCTTCCATGCTTCCTGAGGGCATAAAACAGTTTATCTGGATTAACCCGTTTTCGGACCTGATGGCCCTGGTGCATGGCATATTGCAGGACACGGAATTTTCCTGGATGAACTTGGTGCGTCCATTTTTAATCTGGTTGTTATTGCTGGGTCCAGCCTGGCTGTTTTACAAACGCAGCATTCCCCATATCAGGGAGGTGCTGTAATGACTGATATAGCAATTTCCTTGCAAGGAGTTTCCAAGTACTACAAGTATTACGAAAAGGAACTGGATCGGGTCAAGGAAATTATGAGCGGCAAGCCCCGCTTCCAGAAAATTGAAGCGTTGAAAAACATTAACCTGGAAGTTGGTAAAGGAGAAGTGCTTGGAGTCATCGGTCGAAATGGCGCAGGCAAAAGTACGTTACTGAAAGTGTTGTCCGACACCATTTTACCTTCCTCAGGTGAAATTTCAGTGAATGGAAGAATTGCAGCCCTGCTGGAACTTGGAGCGAGTTTCCACCCGGATATGACAGGAAAAGAAAATGTATATCTGAGTGGTGCCATCAAGGGCATGACCAAAAAAGACATTGATGCCATCTACGAAGAAATTCTGGCTTTTGCGGAAATAGGTGAATTTATTAGCCGGCCAGTGAAAACTTATTCCAGCGGTATGTTTGTCAGGCTGGCATTTTCTATTGCCACTCATATTGATCCAGAAATTCTTATCATAGATGAGGCCTTGTCCGTTGGTGATGGCGCTTTTTCCAGAAAGTCATTTGATCGCATTATGGATTTCAAGGAAGCAGGCAAAACCATCCTGTTTTGCTCTCACTCCATGTATCAGGTGGAAGTACTTTGTGATCGGGTGGTCTGGTTGGAAAAAGGAGAGGTCAGAAAAATCGGCAAGCCAGTTGATGTGATTACTGAATACAGTAACAAAATGCGCATGGCGTCACCAAGAAAAGAAAGCCTGGGAACAACAATAAAGGGTGATGAGAGCTCTGAAAATCATGAGGCGGCTGAAACGCCCGTTAAAAGTACCAGTGTAAAAGCAGTTCCACATATTCTGGATATACAGGTAAAAGTGGAAAGCAATATCAGCAAAGTACATAAAGTTGTCAGCGAGGTATCAGACCTCGAAGTAACGGTACTGTTCGGCCCTGGAGAAGGCGTGCCACTGGCAAGTATCGCCGTGGCTTTATCAGGCGGTGATGGCAGAATCATTTCCAGTGCGGGCAGTGTACAAGATGCAATCACCCTGAAAATAAATGAATCAGGTCAAGGAGAAGCGAGAATCCTTTTTCCAAAGCTTCCCTTGTTGCGGGGAAATTACTTCCTGGATGTTGCCTTGTTGTGTGAAAAAGGCATTCACCTGTATGAAGCAGTGAGACAAGCTGCTGAAATCCATGTGGAACAAAATGGGCTTGAACGGGGCATAGTTAAATTGCCGCATGAATGGTTATCTTGAAACATGATTAACGAAGCACACATTGTGCCTTACCAGAGCAAAGATTTACCGGTTGAACAAGGACCCTGGATAGTCTTTGCACCGCACGCTGATGATGAAAGTTTTGGCATGGGCGGAGCGCTGGCTAAAGCGGTCGATGCCGGGATTAAAGTGGAATTGGTAGTGATGACCGATGGCTCTCTTGGCGGCAGTCAGGACAACCTGGTTGCTAAAAGAAAAGCTGAGGCCATTGAGGCAGCCTCGATACTTGGTTTGGAACAACCGGTTTTTTTTGCGCATAAGGACCGGGAGCTCAAGCTGGATGACAGCACTCTGGCACAAGTAGTTGGAGAGATTGAGCGGGTAGATCCCGCAGCTGTTTTTTTCCCTGGCGTGTTTGAGCTGCATCCAGACCACAGAACAACAGCCGCCTTGATCTGGCAAGCATTAAGACGAGTTGCCAGAAAGGATCTGGTGCCAGTGAGTTATGAGGTCTTGGTACAAAGCCCCATCAATACTCTGGTAGATATAACGGCATTCGTGGAAAAGAAAAAGTCGGCGATGTCTGCTTATCAGAGCCAGCTTGATGAAAACCGTTATATGGATATAGCCCTGGCCTTGAACCAACTGCGTACTCTCACCCTGGATTCAATGGTTTCGCATGCGGAAGGTTTTTATTGCTTTGAACCAGGTGATGTTAGTGAGGAACTTGTAGATATTGTTGTGGGAAAAATTCACTCCTTCTTTATATAGCAAGAAATTGAACTTGAAATACACCTTTTCAGTGCCATTTTGGGTAGTTTTTGGGGTGTTTTCTGGACGGAAAATGCAGCAAGGTAAACATTGATCAAAAAACGTACATTATTTGCCTAAAAAATGAGAAAATTTATAAAGTTAGCGTTTGAAAGCTGTAAAAATTTCACAATTTCACAAATAACCTTACCTTTTCAGCACAAATACCTGTTTTTTCTTAATTTTATGTTGATTTTCTTCCCGCAATGTGAAAAATAGAGCGAGGCTGGTCACAGACTTGGCTAAGAGTGTTGACATGCTGCGTGCGTGTAGGCATTATTCGCCTTCGTAGGCCTATTACAGAAGCTATTAACCGGGGTTGTTCCCCAAACTTTTAACCAGAAATTGGGGTGAAAGCCCTGTTAATTATATTTGAGCGCGCTCAAGGAGAGCTTGATATATGAACATTAATAAAAAAATATTTGCTTCGGCATTATTTATAGTAGGAGCATTCGTGAGTTCGATTGCTTCTGCTGCAATTACTTACACGAACTCGAAGGATTATGCGGGTGATGCGCAAAATGCAAATGCGGTTGCAGTTGCAGGCGGTGGATCAGTTCGTGCCAATAACCTGATCCTGAGTTTTGGTGGTGGTGCAGATGTAGCTGCCGACAAGGACATTATTGTTCGTCTGCCTGAAGGCTTTAACTTTGCAGCAGATCCCGAATACCTCGTTGAACGCTCAGGTGGTGCTACGGCGACAACTGGTCTGACGCTGAAAGATAAAACTGAGTTCGGTGATCCGACACTGGATGACCCGAAAATCACGTTGAACGATACTGATGGCGACGGCAAGAATGACCGCGCCCTTGTAACTGTATCTTCAGCGAATACTGCTGCTGATACACTAACTATCTCCATTTGGGTAACAGCTGATACAGCTACTGCCGGAAAAGGCAAGAAAGCTTCTGTAATTGTTGCTGGCGGACTTGCTGATACTCAGGAAATTGCAGATGTTGTGACTTCACTGAGCACACCAGTTTCCAGTGCAGCAACTGGTCAGGCTAAAGTTGACCAGAATCTGAATGAATCTGCTGATACTTCAGGCGCAGATTTCGTTGTGACTATCCCTGCTGGAACTGCCGGCGGTACTTCATTAACACTCAAGCCAAACTCAGGAATTACATGGGGAACTCTTGGATCAACTATCACCTGGACAGTCCATACTCCAGGTTTTGCTGTTGATGCCCTGACACCAACCAGTGCATCTAATGTAGTAGGTGCAGCATCTTCTACAAGCACTATAACGTTGAAAACAAACTGGGCTTCTTCTGCTAAAAACAGCAGCGCTATCCAGGTTAAGTTTGATATTTCTGAGTTGAACTCAGCGGCTGGAAAAACAGGTCTTCGTGGATTGGCGGTAGGTGGTGTTGTTACTGGCAATGCACAGCTTGTTGAAGTGCTGGCAAATGGTTCAGAAGCTAAACTTTCAACGACTCCAAAAGCGCCTAGTATAGTTGCTGGTTCTTCTGCAGCTCAAACACTGCCAACTATCGAAGTTACAGAAAACTTCAATGATGACCTTGGTGGTTCATTCACAATTACAGCAGGCACTGGACTGACCTTTATTTCTGGCGGTTCTGTTAAAGCAGGCGCAGTGACAGGTACTATTGCCGTCAATGCAACCAGCACAGTGATTACTGTAACGGTAGGCTCAGGTAATGGTGCAAATGGCGCTTCCAAAACCATTTCTATTACTGGTATCACAGGTATAGCTAGCTCAACAGCCAGCGGCGACCTGTCAGTGACTGTAGACAGCACAACTGCTGCGGCCAAGTATGGGCCAAAAGCTGATGTGTTAACTGTTGCTTCTGCTGTAGATGTGGGTGGAGTTGATCTTTCTATTCTTTCAGCACAAGTTAGAAGTGTAGGTAAAGACAAATACGTCGCCACCTCTACTATCACTGTGAAAGAAGAAACTTATGGCGCTATCAGCAATGCTGCTAAGACACAGGTGCAAGATGCATACTTCAGAATTACACCTAGTTCAAATGCAGACATTAAGGCAGTAGCTGTTTCGACTAGCGGTTATGCTGGAGGCACATCTCCAACAATCGCTATCTCAACCCCTTGTGCTGCTGAAAATGGTGTTACTACTGGCGCATGGTTGTGTGAAGTTGAAGCCGAGTCTACTGCTGTAGTCCCCGGTACCAGCACGGTTTCTGTCCAGGTTACGTACATCACGGATAAAGCTGCCGTAGGTGATACTGTTGACATGGTCTTTGATGGAAATGCTGAAGTTGCAGGTTCTGTAACTGTAGCCAATGTTAAAATTGCTACAGCAGCCTCTGTAACCACTGCAATCCCAGGGATTGAAGCTGGTAGTGACATTGCTTCCAAACTGGCTACTGTTCAAATCAAGGAAAACTTCGCAAATGCAGTAACGGCCAAAGGCTCGTTCAGGCTGGTTGCTCCGCAAGGCGTTGCCTTCCAGGACGCAGCTTCTGTACAAGCTCAGGCCAGCATAGGTACTGCGACTATCACTGCGACATTCAACCCGAACGATACGTTAGTGATGACGGCTGCAACTACGCAGACGATTACCTTCCAGCCAAAAGCTGTTATAGCTGATGGCAAGTCAGGTAAATTGTCTTTCACTATCTACGATGGTGACATCGAAGGTAAAGGTGGTGCAGGTGTAACATCTGAGCAGGTAATTATCGCTTATGGCGGCCTTGTGGATAAATTGGATAGTGGTGATGATACTGACGTTACTGTTGGCTTCAAAACTTCTAACACTGTTGAAGGTGGTCTAGCACCATACACAGTCAAATCCGGAAACACTGGATTTGCAACTGTTACTATTGATGGCACTAAAGTCACAGTAACTGGTGTTGGTGCTGGTGTAGCGACAATCACTGTTACTGATGACCTTGGTGCTACAGATAGCTTTGATGTAACTGTAGCGACTGGTGGTACACAACCAGACGCAACTAAAGCAGCTAAAGCTCTTGATGGTAGTACAACTGCTGCTACCTTCACTGCTGGCGCATCATCTGATGGTGGTATTACTTATGGTACTGAGTTCACCACAGCTGATTCAGTTACTCTGGTAGGTACGATCAATGTTGATCCTGCTGATCAAGGATCTGATGGTGAAGTACATGTGTTGGTTTCTTCAGTTACAGGCGCAGGAGTTTCCATTTTCTCCTTGGATGTAGATGGAAAGGCTGATGCTTGGGATGGATCCCTTGAAGATATTGCAGCGAATATTGTAGCTACTCCACTTGGTGCTTCTTACACTGTGACCATCGTTAGCGATGAAATGCTGGCTGCTGGAACCTATAGAGTAGCTCTTGCTTACTCTACTGAGGGCGGCAAACTGGTATACACTGCGAAAGCAATGGTTATCACTGTTACTGAGTAAAGCTAGTAAGTAAAATAAAAAACGGCACCTTCGGGTGCCGTTTTTTTTTGGAAATTACAGAAAATATGCATAAAATAAAGTAAATTGATGTCATATAGGTACATTAAAAATATTGATGATTGGCGATTTTTTATGAAATACAAAAATGTTCCTTATTTAATATTATTTGCCGTTGGTGGGTTATCTGTAGAATCTAATGGCCAAGAACTGGATTTGTTCCAGGCTACAGATAATGCTGAAACAGCCCGTGCAAATAGTCGTACTCCCCAACAAAGAAATTCTGCAGCAAGTACTGAACCATATTTTACTCTGGTAGGGACTAGCCGCTTTGGCGATAAATATTTTGGCTCTTTATTAACCAAAGATAGAGAATCACTTGTTGTTGAATGGACGCCTGGGAAGGTTACTTTAATCGATGGCCATAGAAATTTTGGTATTGCAGATATTGGTTCACGCTCAGTATCTGTAAAGCATCCAGATTCAGATCCTTGTGTTGAAAACACGGATAAAGGTGTTAGTTGTAATGGAAATATTGCCTTATTAACATTGAGTAATGCCAAACCACTTGAAGCTAGGCAAAGAGCAGTAGAAAGCTCGATCAACGTGAATACTACTACTGAAGAAGGGGAGGATATTGAGGTGGAGTTAAATGAAAATGGCGAACCCTTAACTATAGGTAATACTGGAGTATTGACCCGGAATCCCTTTACAGGTCAATTGCAAAGCGCCCCTGAATTAACACCTGAAGAGCTGGCAGCACGTGAAGAGAGGCGTCAACGTCGTGCCGAGCAATTTCGGGATTTTGAAATTGTCAGAATTGGCGATGATGAGATTCCGGAAGGTATGCAGCGAATAAGAAGCCCGTTTGGCGATCGCCTTGAACCTGTAGAAGATTAATTCGCTAGCTTGTGCTAAGTATCTCCATTGTTATTTACCAGTTGGATTGCGATTTATTTCGCCGATTACTGGATTCGTTGTCTATTGCATTAGATAAAGTCTCCGAAGGAAGTTCAGGTATATCTATCAAAATTATTGATAATGGAAATCAACAAACCATTATTGAAAATCTTAGTAAAGACTACCTAAATAAGTTACCAACCCTGGAAATCATTTCAGGAATGAAAAATATCGGTTATGGGCGCGCCCATAATCTTGGAATTCTTTCCAGCACATCAAAATATCACCTGGTTTTAAATCCTGACGTCATTCTTGACAGTGACTCCCTGATTGAAGGAATAAAACACCTGGAATCAAATAAAGACATTTGTGCCGTAGCCCCTGCTTGTGAAGATGAAAAGGGGCAGGTTCAATATTTGGCAAAAAGATATCCGTCAGTTCTGGATTTGGCGCTGAGAGGAGTAGCTCCCAGGTTTATCAAAAAATACTTCCAGAAAAGATTAAGTCGTTATGAAATGCATAAAGTATTAAATAAAGAAAGTGCGGTTCAAGTTGACATAATAAGTGGGTGTTTCATGTTATGTAGAACTGAATATTTGAAAAAAATCGGGGGATTTGATGAGCGCTATTTCTTGTACTTTGAGGATTTTGCTCTTTCTATGGAAATGAAAAAGCTGGGGGCTCTGCAATATCTTTCCTCTATGAAAATTATTCACTATGGTGGTAATGCAGCTGGGAAAGACTTTAAACATATTTTGATGTTTGTTATTTCTGGCATTAAATTCTTCAATTGCTACGGCTGGAAAATTCGCTAGATGAACATTTTGATTACTGGTGTTGCGGGTTTTATAGGCCGCAATCTGGCGAATCATCTGGGCAAAAGTGACCACAAAGTAATTGGGCTTGATGTTATTGAGCTTGCGGGCCTAGAAAATTCTACTGCAATTGATGAATACAGGTATTGCAATTTAATCAATTTGGATCAAACCAGCAAAAGCATTAGCGATGCAGAAATAATAATTCACCTTGCGGGTGAGGCATCTGTAAATAGCTCCAAGGCTGCCAATAACAATAATACAATTCTGGGTTTATCCAATCTTCTAAAAAGTATTAATAAAGACAAACTTCAAAAAATCATATTGCTCAGTTCAGAAAAAGCCTGCCGTCCATCCAGCTTATATTCAAAATCCAAAATTCAGTCAGAAAATATGCTTCGGGAGTATGCTGAGCAGGCAGGGTTGAGTTATACAATATTACGAAGTGCGGCAGTTTACGGACCTGGAATGAAAAGCAATATTGCTCAATGGCTTTATCGTATCAAGTCCAAAAGCTTGCAACGTATTCCTGAGAGTAATTCAGAAGTTTGCATGGTTGGTATAAATGATTTGTGTCGCATCATAATTAAATGTATTGACTGCTCTCAAACCAATAATAAGGTTTATCGCGTTACAGATTTGAACTCTTACAGTATTAATCAAATTGAAAGTTCAGCAAGAAAAGTATTTGAATTGAATAACAATACCTTTAGTTACCCGAGATCAATTTTATTTTTTGTTTCGAAATTTGGTGATATTTGTACTCGGTTTGGGTGGCGTTTTCCGTTAAACTCAAACGCATATCATATGTTTTTTAATAACTCTGTGAGCCATGATGACACTATCTATAGTGATATCGGGATAAGACCAATGCAGAATTTTCTCGACGACATTCCAACAATCTTTACTGAATAATTATGAATACCAAGGGCATTATCCTGGCTGGCGGCACTGGCTCACGGTTACATCCTGTCACTTACCGTGTAAGTAAGCAGATGCTACCTGTTTATGACAAACCAATGATTTATTATCCATTGGCCACACTTATTCAAAGTGGTATCAGAGATATTCTTATAATTACAACCCCTGGAGACGCTGAAGATTTCAAGCAGCTTTTGAATGATGGGACCCAGTGGGGAATTAATATCTCATACGCCGAACAGCCTAACCCTGAAGGTCTAGCCCAGGCATTTCTTATTGGGGAAAATTTCATCGGTAATGATCAGGTCTGCCTGATTCTTGGAGATAATATCTTCTATGGCAGTGACATTGAGGATCAGCTTGGCAGAGCTATTTCACAACAGACAGGCGCAACAATATTTGCCTATTATGTAACTGATCCTGAGCGCTATGGCGTGGTCAGTTTTGACAAGAATGGCAAGGCAAATAACCTGGAAGAAAAGCCGGAAAAACCAAAATCCAATTACGCTGTTACCGGACTATACCGCTATGACAATCAGGTTGTGGATATTGCTAAAGCAGTAATTCCTTCCGCCAGGGGGGAGCTGGAAATTACGGATGTAAATGACGCCTACCTGAAAAATAACCAACTGGAAGTAGAGCTACTGGATCGCGGCACCGCCTGGCTAGATACAGGGACATTCAGCTCATTGATTGATGCGGCAAATTTTATTCGCGTATTGGAAGAGCGCCAGGGTTTGAAAATCGCCTGTATTGAGGAAATTGTCTACCAGAAAGGCTATATCACTGCAGATCAACTGGTTGCCCTCGCCAAACCACTGGAAAAAAGTGGATATGGGGATTATCTACTACGTATCCTGAATTCTTCTTTCTAATGAAAATCAAACCAACTTCTATACCAGATATTCTGGTCATCGAACCAGACGTGCATGGCGATCACCGCGGCTTTTTTATGGAAACATGGCGCAAGGAGTGGTTTACCGATCTTGGAGATGACCTGACCTTTGTTCAGGATAATCACAGCAAGTCAGTTAAAGGCACGTTACGGGGTTTGCATTATCAGGTAAAACAGCCCCAGGGTAAGTTTATCCGTGTAGTTCAGGGTGAAATTTTTGATGTGGTAGTTGATTTAAGGCTTGCCTCAGATACTTTTGGACAATGGGAGGGCGTTCTACTTTCTTCGGAAAACAAAAAATCCCTTTGGGTCCCGCCAGGTTTCGCCCATGGCTTTTACGTAATTTCTGATACTGCAGAAATCACCTATAAATGTACGGATTATTACGCGGCTGAATATGAAAGAAGTTTGCTTTGGAATGATCCGGAGATTGGCATTAATTGGCCTTTGCATGACAATGAGGTGGTCCTGTCTGAAAAAGATGCAAAGGGGAGCCCCCTTGCTGAATGTGAAACTTATTCCTGACCATGAAAACAGCTTTACTTCTTGGTGCTACCGGTCAACTGGGTAAGCTGGTCGCACTATCAGCACCTGAATCCATATCGCTTCATGCCCTTTCCAGTAGTCAGCTCGATATCACCAATTCAGCTGAGTTATCCGAAGCACTATCAACCATAAAGCCTGACCTGATTATCAATACTGCCGCTTATACGCAGGTAGATTTGGCAGAATCTGAGCAAGACAAAGCTTATTCTGTCAATGCAGATGCGGTCATGCATCTGGCAACACTTGCCCATCCGTCCATCAGGGTTGTACACCTGTCAACCGATTTTGTTTTTAGTGAAGTAAAAACAAGTCCTTACTTCCCAGAGGATAGTCCACACCCTGTTTCAGTGTATGGTAAAAGCAAACTGGAGGGTGAAAAGGCCTTGCTTGGCTCTCGGCCAGATAATAGCGTAGTACTTAGAACATCATGGCTCTATTCTGCCGGAAGCAGGAATTTTGTTACCGTGATGCTTGAAATGATGTCCTCAAAAGAAGAGCTGCATGTCGTTAACGATCAGTTTGGATCACCAACCTCTGCCAATACACTTGCCGAAGTTGTCTGGAAACTGGCATGTACTGAACATGCCAACGGGATATATCACTGGTCAGATAGCGGTGTGATCTCATGGTATGATTTTGCAAAAGAAATCCAGAGACAAGGGTTGGCCATGGGCTTATTGAAAAAGGAAATTCCCTTACATACCATTCCTTCCAGTCAATATCCAACTACCGCAAAAAGGCCCGCGTATTCTGCCCTGGATTCTTCCGCAACAGAAAAGCTACTGGGACTTAAAACCCGCCCATGGCAGGTACAATTAGCGAGTGTATTAAAAAACATACAGGAACTGGATTCCGCTTATGAATAACATGTTAGTAACAGGAGGTGCTGGCTTCATCGGGGCAAATTTCGTCCAGTACGTGCTTTCTACCTACCCTGAAAATAAAATTGTTGTCCTTGATGCCTTGACCTATGCAGGAAACATGAACAATCTGGCGTCTGTTCGAGATAAGCCCAATTTTAGTTTTGTCCACGGGGATATTTGCGATGAGACATTGGTAGAAAAGCTGATGATCAATAATGCTATTGATACGATTGTGCATTTTGCCGCAGAAAGTCATGTAGACAGGTCAATCACTGGGCCAGATGCCTTTATTCAGGCAAACCTGGTAGGTACCTACAAACTTTTACAAGCAGCAAAAAACAGCTGGGAAAAATCGGGAGGATTTGAAAACAAACGTTTTCACCATGTTTCCACGGATGAAGTCTACGGTACACTGGGGCCAAAGGATCCGCCTTTTTCTGAAACTACTCCTTATGCACCAAATTCACCGTATGCAGCAAGCAAGGCCGGATCAGACCACCTGGTAAGAGCCTACCACCATACTTATGGTCTGCCGGTCTCTACCAGTAATTGTTCAAACAATTACGGTCCCTACCAGTTCCCTGAAAAATTATTGCCTTTGTGCCTGTTAAATATTCTGGAAGGTAAACCTTTGCCGATTTACGGAGATGGCATGCAAGTCAGGGACTGGTTGTATGTTGATGATCACAGCCGGGGTATTGTCTTGATTCTTGAAAGTGGCACACCAGGTGACACCTACAATATTGGCGGCAATAATGAATGGGCAAATATCAATACGGTGAAACTGTTATGTGAAATCGTCGACACGCTTTTCAGGGAAAACACTGTATTGTGTGAGAGGTTTCCTGATGCTCCGGTCAGTAAGGATGCGTTAAGCGAAAGCCTGATAACGTTTGTAACAGACCGGCCTGGACACGATGTGAGATATGCCATTAATGCAGAGAAAATCACGGCGGAATTAGGTTATAAACCAGAGCTTGAATTCAGGGATGGCCTGATAAAAACCGTAAACTGGTACCTGGAAAATGAAAGCTGGTGGCAAGCTGTCAAGGATGGCAGTTACAGGTCAGCCAGTTGACCGCTTGGGAATAAAATGAAAAGAGTACACTTGGTTACAGTCCTGCTGGGGTGTTTTTTAGCAACCTGTCTATCGGCGACATCTATTCAGAAATTTACCTTTGAAGAGCTGGTAGACAAATCGCAACTCATTGTTGAGGCTGAAGTAGTCTCTGTTTCTTCCTTAATCAAAGACAATCTGGTCTATACGCGCGTCTTGATGGAAATCCATGACGTCTTGAAAGGTGATGATCCTGGTGAGTTTATTGAGCTCGATTTTTTGGGCGGTGAAGTCAATGGCAATACCATCATTGTCTCCGGGCAGGATATTCCTTTAGCGGGAGAAAGAGGTTTTTATTTTATTGAAGATATTTCCGGAAAGTCCGTTAATCCCCTGCTAGGCTGGTCCCAGGGGCATTTCAGAATTCTTGTTGATGCCAAGGGTAATGAAAGACTTGAAACAGATGTTCAACAGGAACTCCTTGAAATTACTACTAACAAAAATGCAGTATTGGCGGCCAAGTTAAAGAGTATGAAGTTCAATAGCGAACTGGTTGTAGATGCGGAATTTTCACCTGTTACTCCAGATGAACTGCGAGACGCAGTTGGTGCTTTCCTGGATTAGGAGATTGCAGTGCGCCCCTCCCTTCAAACATTAGGTATTCTTGTTATCTTCGGCATTCCTGTTGCCGCGCTGTCTTTTAACCTGGATGGCAACAGATGGCCTGACGGTGAGGCAACATTTTTTCTGGATATTCCTGGTGCAGCACCATCTGGTATAACCTGGAATGACGCCTTTGAAGATGCCCTGGCCCAGTGGACAGATGAAACAGAATTTTCCTTCCTGTTGAATCCAACTTATATTGATCCCTGTACAGGTTTTAGTGCCAATGATGCGGGTGATGGCTTTCCGGACGGAGATGGTGATGGTATTAATTCTACAGATTTCTCGGATACTGTCTGTGGCAATGAATTTGGTTCGGGTGTTCTGGCAATTACGCTTTCAACTGCCCTGCCAGGAAATCTGGGGTTTGCCTACCTGAATCAGACTGACATTCTTTTTAACAATGATTTTAATTGGGATGTCTATTCAGGGCCGCGCCGCCAGGAAATAGATTTCAGGCGTGTTGCCTTACATGAACTGGGTCATGCCGTAGGACTTGACCACGAAAATTCAGAGCCCGCCATGATGGCTTCCTCTATCGGTGATATTGATGTCTTGCAGGCAGATGATATTAACGGTGCCAATGCGCTCTATGGTGGTCCAGGCGATTGCACTATCACTGATCTCAGTATTAACACTGTCATTGAAAATTCACTGGAAGCAGGAGATTGCGCCGTGCTGGAACTTTACGGCGGAGGCGAAGATACCAGTTTCGTGGATGCCTATCGCTTAAGCCTTGATGAGGAAACGGCGCTTAATATCAGTATGGAATCTGCGGTAATGGATTCGGTATTAATTGTTACTGATGACAAGCTCAATGGTATTGATTTCGATGATGATGCCATTGGTGGCTGTGACGCGCTGATAAGCACAACATTTCCGGCAGGAGACTACCTGATTCTCGCTAATACCTATGCTGAGCCGTTTAAATGCAAGGGAAATACGGGCAGTTATAAAATCAGCATATCTGATAATAGCCTGCCAATTCTTACTAATGTCCTGTCAATCTCTGGGGGTTCTCACAGGAGCATTTTTCATGGCGGAGCCACGTCAGATGGCGTGGAATACAAGAGCAGTTTCCTGCCCTCAGAAGCTATTGATGTGGCAGCCAGTATACAGCCGGATCCGGATCATGTCGGCAAACCTGCTACGTTTTATATTGTGGCACTTCTCAGTAGCGGGCATATTCTGGCAATGAATTCGTCAGGAAAATATAAGCCAATCTCAAAGCTTTCCAGCATCACTGCCTTTAACCAGACAAATAACCTGCAGCCTCTGGAGCCCCTGGAATTACTTAGCAACCTGAAAGGCGAAAAATTTGGACTCAGTAATTTTAGTATAAATTTCTATGTGGGTTATTCCCTGGACAGTAAACCTGCTGATATATTCTTCAATGGCCAGGCGATCAATGTCACTATCCAGTAAGCCTTTTAAGGCAAAATGTCAGCCTCAATCCAGTATCGAATTTACCTCAATCCGGGTATAATTCCGGCCTCAAAACACCAGGCTGGCAGCTGAAACAGTCCATTAAACGATGCCTTACAAGCTGTAACAGTAGGGCATAAGCAGTGCTTCCAGCCATAACATATAAAGATTAAAAGCATTCAAGAGGAAATACAGTGTTTCAATTACCTGGAACAGGCATTCTGGCCAAGTCATTACTTACAGCTACCGTACTGGTGCTTTCTGGAGCCTTATTTGCAGCCTCCAGTGAGTCCAGTGATCAGGATATTATTGCGCGCATTGCGCCTCCAGGCACTGTCTGCCTGATAGGTGATTCCTGTGCAGGCTCCGCAAGTGTTGCCGCAGCCGCCGGCAGTGCCGGTGGCTCCCAGGACCCTCAACAAATCTACAATACCTATTGTGTCGCCTGCCATGGCACAGGAGCCAATAATTCCCCAATTCTGGGAGATACAGCAGCATGGCAGCCCCGCATTGATAAAGGCCTGGATGAGCTTTATCTGAATGCCATCAATGGCTTTAACAACAATACCATGCCTGCCAAGGGGCTCTGCATGGGCTGCTCAGATGATGAAGTCAGGGCAACTGTTGATTTCATCCTTTCATCCGTCCAATAATTTTTTATTCTCAACAGACATTGGCAATATCCCGACATCTGGGCTATTTATAATAGTCAGAGGCTTTAAAGCCCGACATTAATTTTTCCTGGCCCATGGAATGGGCCGAACAGGAATCTCAGGGACAGAGCCATGTCACTTGCAGTTGTTTTCGCCCGCGCCAATATTGGTATCCAGGCCCCGCTCGTTTGTGTTGAAGCACACCTTTCCAATGGCTTGCCAGCATTCAATATTGTTGGTTTGCCAGAAGCAGCCGTCAAGGAAAGCAAGGAAAGAGTCAGAAGCGCCCTGATCAATTCCCATCTGGAATTCCCGGATAAACGCATTACCATCAACCTCGCACCGGCAGATTTGCCGAAAAGTGGTGGTCGCTACGACCTGGCCATCGCTATCGGAATTCTTGCCGCTTCCGGGCAGCTGCCTACTGATCAGCTTGGCAATCTGGAATTTATAGGGGAGCTTGCATTGTCAGGCGAGGTAAAACGGGTTGCTGCGGCATTGCCGGGCATTATGGCCGCACAGGACAATGACCGGGATATATTTATTCCGCATGATAATAGTCGGGAGGCTGGTCTTCTTAACAGGCAGAATAGTTTTCCTGCGCGCCATCTGCTGGAAATAATTAGCCACCTACAGGCAGAAACTGTTCTGGAAAAGGCTGAAAAGATCCGCGAAGCGAAACCCCGGTTTGACCATGACTTGAGGGATGTCATCGGCCAATATGCCGCCAGAAGGGCCCTAATAGTGGCCGCAGCAGGGGCCCATAATCTGCTTATGGTAGGCCCACCAGGTACCGAGAAAACCATGCTGGCGAGCAGAATCTGTACCATCCTGCCGCCCCTGGATGAGCGCAACGCTCTGGAAACCGCGGCGCTGAGATCAATTGCATCTTCTGATTTTGATATGGCAAATTGGCGTTTGCCGCCTTTTCGTGCGCCTCATCACACGGCGTCAGCCGTTGCCCTGGTTGGCGGCGGGAGTTCGCTGAAAGTGGGTGAAATCTCCCTTGCCCATAATGGTGTGCTGTTCCTGGATGAATTGCCGGAATTCAGCCCCAAGGTTCTTGACGTATTAAGGGAGCCGCTGGAATCCGGTTCTATCTCTATTTCCAGGGCTAACTACCAGGTCAGGCTGCCGGCCAGGTTTCAATTACTTGCTGCTATGAACCCCTGTCCTTGCGGTTATTTGAATGACTCTGAAAGGCAATGTCGCTGCAGTACGGACAAGGTAAAAAAATATCAGTCCCGAGTGTCAGGCCCTTTGCTCGACCGGATAGATTTGCAAGTGCATGTCCCCGGTTTGAGCCAGGAAGACAAGACACGACTATTCTCATCCGGCAATACACAAAATCAATCCAGTGATACAGTTCGGGAAAGTGTGACAGATGCACGTGAGCGGCAATACACCAGAGCCAACAAAGCCAATGCCTATTTAACCCAGTCTGAAATCAGGCAAAGTTGTAATCTGGTACCAGAAGATGAAGATTTTCTGAAGCAGTCTATGAATAAACTGGGCCTATCAACTCGAACATTTTTTCGACTGTTGAAAGTGTCGCGTACTATTGCCGACCTGGAAGGAGTCGATAAAATTCACCGACAGCATTTGGCAGAAGCTATTAGTCTGCGCTTCCCTGGATTGTTTACTGATTGAGTTCTTGGGTTTCTTCAAGCAATTTTATTTTTGCCTCCAGTTCGGCAATAGTCGTCTCTGCGCGTGCAAGCACTTTCAACTGGGCATCAAACTCTTCTCTGGTGACCAGGTTAAGGCGTGAAAAAGTACTGCCTAGTATGTCCTGAATATTTTGTTCCACATCCGCTTTCACGCCTGAAGCCATGGGTGCAAGGGTTGCGATACGGGCACTAATTTCTTTTAGTAACTCATTGTTTAACATTATTTTTTTCTCAACATTGAGGTTTGGGAAGTGTAATGCAGACAGCCCAAACGGGGAATCGTTTTTTTAACTTAAGTAGCTTATACTCGTACTATGCATAGGCTAAATGCCTGATTTAAAGCATTGTGTGAGGATAACAAAATGAAAATGATCACCGCTGTCATAAAGCCATTCAAACTTGATGATGTCAGGGAAGCCTTGTCTGGTGTTGGCGTACAGGGGATAACCGTAACCGAAGTGAAAGGTTTCGGCCGCCAGAAAGGGCATACAGAATTATATCGTGGCGCCGAATACGTCGTGGATTTTTTACCAAAAGTGCGCCTGGAAATTGCTGTGGATGATGGGATGACTGACCAGGTCATCGAAGTCCTGAGCAAAGCTGCAAATACCGGAAAGATTGGCGATGGTAAAATTTTCGTCCATTCACTCGAGCAGGTTATCAGGATTCGAACCGGGGAATCAGGCGCAGACGCCATTTAATCACCTGAATTAACTTCCCCAGAGATACTGAAACAAACTTAATGCTGCAACCGGCGCAGTTTCAGTTCTAAGAGTTCGGGATCCCAGTTTTAAGCCAATAAAGCCCTTGCCAATAGCGAGGGCTTTTTCATTTTCAGATAGGCCGCCTTCCGGGCCAATCAACATAGCCACTGACTCGGGTGTAGATATGTCCGCCAATTCACGCTCCTGGTTCAGATCAAGCAGAAACCTGGCCTGGTAATCCTGTTCTGAAGCAAGCCACATCTCAAGCGAAGTGGGTTGCTCAATAGTGGGTAAAACGACTCTGCCACTTTGTTCGCAAGCACTGATACTAACCTTGGACCAGTGCTCGAGCCTTTTGCTGGACCGTTTATCATCCAGTTTTACTTCGCAGCGCTCAGTGAACAAAGGCTGGATAGTACTGACTCCAAGCTCTGTACTTTTCTGGATGACATAATCCATTCGTTCGCCACGGGAGATGCCAATTGCCAGGGTAGTTACCAGTCGGGATTCTGTCTGCGGGTCCACTGACTTTTCCACCAGGAAGGCGCCTGCTTTTTTTTCCAGCGTGCTTATCGTGCCGTGATATTCCAGGCCTGATCCATTAAACAGCACGAGCTGCATACCCGGCTTCATTCTCAGGACGCTGGCAAGATAATGTGTGCTGCGTGAATCAAGTTGCACTTCCTGACCAGCGTCAAGTGTCTGATTCAGGTATATTCTCGGAATTCGCATATCTACTACTTTTATAGGGGCCAGGCTAGACGGCTATTATGCCTGAAGCGGAAAAAGTTTCTCCTGCTCCTGAAGTCCTGCTATGATCTTTTTTCATAAGAATATCAAAGGCATTCCATGAACAAAGTTATTTTACCCATCATTTCTCTGGTTGGTTTTATTTCCCTGTTGCTTTTGTACCTGGCCGGTACTGGCTTCAGGAGTGGTACTTTTGAGCTTGGCCAGGCCTTCAACATTATGCGTTATTGTGCCTATGGCGGCATCGCAAGTGTCGGAGTTGTGATTTTTTATCTGCTTTGGCAGCGCCCTCAAGGCATCCAGCTGGCAGTGCTATTTGTCTCTGCCCTGGCTGGTCTTACAGCTTTTTACTTGCCCTATAGACAACAGCAAATTGCTGCAACTGTGCCTCCCATTCACGACATCACGACAAATATATCCAATCCGCCGCAATTTGTAGCGGTAGTCCCCTTGCGCGCAAGTGCCCCTAATCCACCTGAATATCTTGGTGGGGAGACAGCACAACTGCAACGTCAATTTTATCCTGACATTATGTCCCGGGTGTATGTCCAGCCACCGCAAGAAGTCTTTGCTATTGTCGGGGAAGTAATTAGTGAGATGGGTTGGGAGCTGGTAGATGCCAACATGGCAGATGGGCGACTTGAGGCAACGGATACTACGCAATGGTTTGGTTTCAAGGATGATGTTGTTATCCGGCTAGAAGCAGGTCCTGCCAACTCCACTGTCCTGGATATTCGCAGCAAGTCCCGTATTGGTCGCAGTGATATTGGTGTTAATGCCAATCGCATCAGAGCCTTTACTGCAGCGCTCAATGAAAAGCTGATGGTGATTAACTAGAAATATGCCCTAGCTTGGATCGCTTTGTAGCCAGGTAGGCTTCGTTATGTGAATTCTCACCAGTGATGATGGGTGTTCGCGACACTGAAAACCCCAACTTCTGTAGTGCATCTACCTTCAAGGGATTGTTAGTCATCAGCTCTATGTCGGATACGCCGAGATGTTTGAGCATGGGTTTGCACATATCATAGCGCCGTTCATCGGCATCAAAACCAAGCGCCTGGTTGGCTTCTACCGTATCAGCACCTTCATCCTGTAGCCTGTAGGCCTTGATCTTGTTGCCAAGTCCTATATTGCGACCTTCCTGGCGCAGGTAAAAAATAATGCCGCTACCGCGAGTTGCAATTCTGTGCATGGCTTCCCTGAGCTGGGAGCCACAATCACAGCGCAGGCTGAACATGGCATCGCCAGTCAGGCACTCTGAATGAACACGTGTGAGAATTTTTTCATTGGCCACCAGTTCGCCAAAGACAAGGGCAACATGCTCCTTGTTTGTTTCCGAGTCTTCAAAGGCATGAATCTCGAATTCGCCAAACTCAGTTGGTAGCCGAGATGAAGATATACACGTAACAGTCACTGCTGGGAAAATACCTTGTTTTTTTGAGGCGTGAACTTTACCAGAAATCCCTATTAAGCTGTTAATTAATCTGGCGCAAACCATGTGGTTACCAAAGCCGTTAGCATGGACTTGAACAAGTCTTCACTGGATAATTCAACTCCTTTTTAAGGAGCAACAATGGCCGGAAAGCAGGATAGTAAAATGCCCCTGGAAACTGACATAGTGATCGTCGGCGGCGGACCTGTGGGCCTGGCTGCGGCATGCTGTTTGTCGGGAAGCGGATTGCAGGTCATTCTCATTGATGCGGGACAGCAAACCCAAACTACCGCTAAATTTGAGAAACATATTGGTAAACCTGACTTTGACTCACGTGTCAGTGCGCTGACAGTGGCTAGTGAAAAACTGCTGGATAGCATGGGGGCATGGGCTTTAATCAAGGAGCTCAGATCTTGCCCCTATCGGGACATGCAAGTCTGGGATGGCGAAGGCACGGGAGCCATTCATTTTTCTGCTGCAGACATTCATGAGAACACTCTGGGCCATATCGTGGAGAATCGCTTGATTACGGCTGCGTTGCTGGAACAGGCACAGACCTTCAACGGTCTGACTATCCTCAATGAAAAGGAAGTTGAGCAAATTGATTTACAGTTGGACAGGGACAAGCCGGTCCAACTCAAGCTCACTGATGGCTCCCTGATCAACGCAACTTTACTGGTCGGTGCCGATGGCGCCCATTCACTTGTCAGAGACCAGAGCGGTTTCACATTACGCCAATGGGATTATGGGCACGAAGCCATCGTCACTACTGTCAAGACCGAGAACCCTCACCAGTTCACTGCCTGGCAGCGTTTCATGCAGACAGGTCCGCTGGCTTTTCTGCCCCTGTTTTTGCCGGGTAAAGAAGATTCTGAACAATGTTACAGCTCCATTGTGTGGTCTTGTGTCACAGAGAGGGCAGACGTATTAAAAACCCTTGATGACGAGGGGTTTAAACACGCACTGGGGGCAGCCTTTGAATTCAGGCTGGGGGATATCCTTGAAACCGGACCGCGTATCAGTTTTCCGCTGTGGCAGCGTCATGCTACAGACTATGTTCAGAACCATATTGTCCTGATCGGGGATGCAGCCCATACCATCCACCCCCTGGCAGGTCAGGGAGTTAACCTTGGCTTCGCGGATGTTCAGGTGCTGTCAGAGGTCATTTCCGCTGCCCTGGATAAAGGGGAGGCCTACGCTTCCCATCAAGTGTTAAGTCGTTACCAGCGACGCAGGAAAGGCCTGAATATGGGCATGATGGCAGCCATGGAAGGATTCAAACGACTTTTCGCAACCGAAGACCTGACCTTGAAATGGCTGAGAAATACAGGGCTCAATCTGACCGACAAGGCCCCGCTGATCAAACAACAAATCATGCGTCAGGCCATGGGCCTTTAAAGCGCATGACCTGTCTATTTGCCGGTAGCAAGAGGGTTTTACTTGTGTTATTAAATGATAATTATTATCATTCGCATCCGTACCAAGGGTCTGTTTATGCCTCGTAACAGCATTAACCTATTGATTATATTGGCTTTTAGTCTTATTTCTGCTTGTTCAGAGCAGTCTGCTGTGCCTGGTGCGCCTGATCAAGGAGCTACACAAAACGGGGCCCAAACACCACAATCCCCACTTCAGGCAGCTTCCGGGGGTGAACAGGCCCGGATTGAAGGTCCTGTTATCGTTTATTCCTCACGGCAAGAACATCTAATCAAGCCCCTGTTTGATCGCTTTACCGCTGAAACGGGTATTGAGGTACAGTACCAGACCGGTGAAGACGGCCCGTTGATTGCCAGGCTGCAGGCAGAAGGGGAGCAGACCTTTGCGGACATCCTCTACACCGTTGATGCTGGCAACCTCTGGTCTGCAGCTGAGAAAGGACTGCTGGCGTCTGTTGATTCGCCCATCCTTGAAACCAATATTCCCGACCATTTACAGGACCCACAGAACCGCTGGTTCGGACTTTCCGTCAGGGCGAGGACCATCGCCTATTCCACTGAACGGGTAGACCCGGCCGAGCTCAGCACCTATGAGGCCCTGGCAGACCCCCGGTGGAAAGGTAAGTTATGCCTGCGCACTTCCCGCAAGGTCTACAACATGTCACTGGTTGCCACCATGATCGAACGGTTTGGTGAGGCTGAAACACAGCGCATTGTCGAAGGCTGGGTAAACAATCTGGCTACCCGCGTCTTCAGCAGTGATGCCTTGTTAATTGAAGCTATTGCAGCCGGCCAATGTGATCTTGGCCTGGTCAATACCTATTACCTTGGCCAGCTACAAACCCGGGATCCTGACATTCCTGTTGCATTGTTCTGGGCCAACCAGGGCAGCAGTGGCGTTCATGTCAACATATCCGGGGCAGGTGTCACATCTTATGCAAAAAACCGTGCTGGTGCGATACGTCTTATCGAGTGGTTATCCACCGAAGCACCTCAGCATCTGTTTTCAGAGTTGAACCTGGAATACCCTGCGAATGCCGCAGTGCCTTCAGTTGACCTTGTCGCCAGCTGGGGTGACTTTAAACCGGATACGCTGAATGTTGAAGCTGCCGGTCGCCTGCAGTCCAGGGCAGTGATGCTGATGGACCGGGCCGACTATCGTTAGGCCTATTCAATGATCCATGCTGATTCTGCAGGCAACTGGTTCTGGCGCAGTCTGGCTTTCCTGGCCGCTGCTATCGTCATCTTTCCCATCCTGATTATCCTCGTACAGTGGGGAACTATTGGCGTTGGTGAGCAGGAAATCTGGCAGCATCTTTTTGATACCAAGCTGGACCGGCTGGCAACAAACACCCTGATCCTGATAGTGGGTGTAGGCCTGGGTGTTACAGTGCTTGGCGTCAGCCTGGCCTGGTTGACCACTATTTGTGAATTCCCGGGGCGACGCTTTTTTGAATGGGCGCTGATGCTCCCGCTGGCAATTCCAGGCTACGTTATGGCCTTTGTATTCCTTGGCATTATGAATTTTGCCGGTCCGGTTCAGACGGCAGTGCGCTCTCAGTTTGGAAGGGATGCCTGGTTTCCCGATGTGCAAGGAGCCGCTGGCGTGATTGTTATTCTCAGCCTGGTGTTGTATCCCTATGTCTATATGCTTGCTCGCAGCGCTTTTCTCAACCAGGGGCGAAAGCTCATGGATGCCGGGCGCTTGCTTGGCTTGAATCGTCGCCAGGCATTTTTTCGGGTTGCCATTCCAGTAGCGCGACCTGCCATCGTGGCCGGCCTGGCTCTTGCCCTGATGGAGACTCTGGCAGACTTCGGCGCCGTGTCGGTGTTCAATTACGACACTTTTACCACCGCTATTTACACTGCCTGGAATGGCCTGTTCAATCTGACAGTAGCGGCTCAGTTAGCTTCTCTGCTATTGCTTTTTGTTGGTGTTACTCTGGTGCTGGAAAAACAGTCCAGGGACAAGGCACGCTATACCCAGGAAGGCAGCACCAATTACTTAAACAGCTATCAATTGAAGGGCTTGAATGCCCTGGCGACTTCAGGGCTATGCGCGCTGGTATTGTTGCTGGCCTTCCTGGTACCTCTGAGTCAGCTGCTCTTGTGGATGTTTGAAGCAGGCTTTGGCGATCTGGATGAACGCTACCTGGGCTTCCTCGGTCACACCCTGAGTCTGGGGTTTATCGCGGGTGCTGTAACCGTCGTCATAGCGCTGGTGCTGGCCTTTGTTAAACGCTTGCCTGCGTCACCAACTATGCAGCGGTGGACAGATTTATCAGTGCGCTTGGCTACACTGGGATATGCCTTGCCAGGCTCCGTATTGGCTGTTGGCATCATGCTGGGGTTTACCTTCATAGACAGTAGTTTGGGTACTGCCCTGGGGGCTTCGGTTGTAGCTTTACTAGTGGCGTATTGTTGTCGCTTTCTGGCAGTGGCTTTCGCGCCAGTGGATGCCGGGCTGGAACAAGTCAGGCCATCCGTTATTGATGCCGCTCGCAGCCTTGGCGCGGGACCAGGGCGTCTGTTGCGACAGATAATTATCCCGCTGCTCAAGCCGGGATTAATAACCGCATTCACCATTGTGCTGGTGGATGTGATGAAGGAGATGCCAGCGACCCTGATCATGCGGCCTTTTGGCTGGGAGACCCTGGCTGTCAGGATCTATAACATGACCTCGGAAGGGCAGTGGGAGCGTGCCGCACTGCCAGCTGTAACTCTCATTGTTATTGGCCTGATACCCGTTTATCTACTCATTCGCAGTGCGCGTCACAACGCCCGGGGCAGTTAAGCACATACCCGATTTCGCACTGAATTTCCATCTTGCAGGATGCTCTCATCCTTCATAATATGAAGCCATGTCAATTTGCCGGCCTGGAATGTTTCCAGGCATAGCTGGCAAGTCAGGACTGACAGGGACTGTCGGTAATCAGAGGAATTGCTTGTGAGTGATACACCAGAAGATTTGTATTATGCGTCATCCCACGAATGGCTTAAGCCGGGAGATGACGGTATTGCTACCGTTGGAATCAGTGATTATGCCCAGAATGAACTGGGTGATGTTGTGTTCGTCGAATTGCCTGAATTAAATAGTCAGGTATCGGTACGCGATGAAGTCAGTGTCGTTGAGTCCGTCAAAACCGCTTCGGATATCTATGCGCCGGTTTCCGGCGAAATCGTTGCAGTGAATGAACTGCTCGAGGAAAGTCCGGAGACCATCAATTCCTTGCCCTATGACGATGGCTGGATTTTTAAAATCCGCATGAGTAACGAAGAGGAGCTCCTGGAGCTGCTCAGTGCCGAGGGCTACAGGGAGAACTGCGAAGCCTAGCTTTGCACGCCGTTAGTTATCAGACGGCCCTGTAAGTGTTTAACATTATTTTAAGTTTCATGGGATGCCTGTGTGTAAGTGTCACCGCCATCTCCTGGAACTGGTAGTGAAAACGTGATTGATTCAGATGGTTTCAGGCCCAATGTGGGCATCATTATTTTTAATGACAATGGTCAGCTGCTTTGGGCAAAACGCCTGGGGCAGGATGCCTGGCAGTTCCCACAGGGTGGCGTGCAGCATAATGAATCGCCAGAACAGGCGCTATTGCGTGAGCTGAACGAGGAAGTGGGGCTGGAACCACATGACGTGGAAATTATTGCCTGTACAGATAACTGGCTGCGCTACCGATTACCTCGTCACTTGATCAGGCAAAATTCCCACCCTGTCTGTATCGGTCAAAAACAAAAATGGTTTTTACTGCGCCTGGTATCAGATACGGAAAAAATTCGCTTTGACGTGAGCGAAAAACCTGAATTCGACCACTGGCGCTGGGTAAGTTACTGGTATCCGGTAAAAAAAGTGGTGTCATTCAAGCGCAAGGTCTACAGGAAAGCCCTGGGAGAGTTGAACAAGCCTCTCAAGGATGCCTTGCAGAATAATAACCAGGGGGAAACCCCTTAGGCATACTATGCTAGAAATACTCCGCAGCATCATTCAGGAAGTGAATGAAGCCAAAGACCTGACTGCCTCCCTGGAAATTATTGTCCGGCGGATCAAGAAGGCTATGACGGTCAAAGTGTGCTCAGTCTATCTGCTCGATCACAACCTTGAACGCTATGTGCTGATGGCAACCAAGGGTCTTAATCAGGAAGCTGTAGGTAAAGTTAGTCTGTCGCCTGAAGAAGGCTTGGTCGGTCTCGTAGCAGAGCGTGCAGAGCCGATAAACCTGGAGCATGCCTCCTCGCACCCTCGCTATTTTTATATCCCCGAAACCCATGAAGAGGAATTTGAATCCTTTCTTGGTGTGCCGATCATTCATCAACGGGAAGTGCTTGGTGTACTGGTTGTACAGCAATCGGAAGTTCGCGATTTTGATGCAGAAGAGGAAGCTTTCCTCATTACCTTGTCAGCACAACTGGCCGGGATTATTGCCAACGAAGAAGCCCGCGATGCGATTACCGGTTTCAGCCCTACTGGCCTGAAGACCACCGATGCGGTTTTTGAAGGTGTCCCTGGTGCGCCCGGTGTTGTCATTGCTGAAGCCATCACCGTATTTCCTCCGGCAGATCTGAGCGCTATTCCCATGCGCGCAGTGGATGACATCAAAAAGGAAATCGCTTTTTTCAACGAATGCCTGAATGCCGTGCGCAGAGATATCAGTGAGCTGAAGATGAAAATCAAGAGTCAGCTGCGCCCTGAAGAACGCGAACTGTTTGACGCCTACCTGCACATGCTCAGTGACAATGCGCTCGGATCTGAAGTCATTGTGCATATTAAACAAGGCAACTGGGCACAGGGGTCTCTAGCCAGAGTGGCACGGGACCACGTACGGAATCTGGAAAATATAGATGATGACTACCTGAAAGAACGTGCAACGGATATCAAGGATTTGTGCGCCAGGGTGCTTTTTTATCTTCAGGAAAAAGAGAAGGAAAATCGTCAGTACCCGGAACATTGCGTCCTTGTCAGTGAAGAACTTTCTGCAGCCATGCTGGCAGAAGTGCCTAAAAACAACCTGGCAGGCATCGTCTCTTCGAAAGGCTCTGGCCATTCCCATGTGGCAATCCTGGCCCGGGCCATGGGTATACCGGCAGCCATGGGCATCCGTGACCTGCCATTTTCGGAACTGGACGGTAAGGAAATTATTGTTGATGGCTACAATGGCCGGGTTTACAGCAATCCGTCAGAGGAACTGCGTGAACGCTACCAGGAAATTGTGCGGGAGGAAGAGCAGCTGTCGGAAGGCCTGGAAATCATCAAGGACCTTCCCTGTGAAACCCTCGACGGCCACCGGGTTCAGTTGTGGGTAAACACCGGACTGATGACTGACGTACTGCGTTCCCTGGAAAGGGGAGCAGAAGGTATTGGCCTGTTTCGTACGGAAGTCCCGTTCCTGCTCCGGGAGCGTTTCCCAACCGAGCGTGAGCAGACAGAAATTTACCGCCAGCAGTTGGAAGCGTTCCAGCCTAAAATGGTCACCATGCGTACTCTGGACATAGGCGGTGACAAGCCCTTGCCCTATTTCCCGATCAAGGAAGAAAACCCCTTTCTGGGCTGGCGTGGTATTCGTGTCAGCATGGACCACCCGGAAATTTTTATTGCCCAGGTCAGGGCCATGATAAAAGCCAGTGTCGGTTTAAATAACCTGCAAATTCTGTTGCCCATGATCAGCAATATGAATGAGGTGGATTACTCGACGCGACTGATCAAGCGTGCCCACCTGGAACTGCTGGAAGAAGGCCTTGACGTCAAAATGCCAGAGATTGGTGTGATGATTGAAATTCCTGCGCTGATGTACCAGATCAAGTTGCTGGCAACCCGCGTAGACTTTATTTCTGTTGGCAGTAACGATCTGAGCCAGTATTTGCTGGCTATTGACCGCAATAACCCGCGTGTTTCCTGCATCTATTCAACCCTGCATCCCTCTGTTTTGCGGGCTCTAAAAACGATTGCCGATGATGTTAACAAAGAAGATTTACGCCTCAGCATCTGTGGTGAAATGGCCGGCAATCCGGGAGCAGCAGTGTTGCTCATGGCCATGGGCTACGAAGTTCTGTCCATGAATGCGACCAGCCTGCTCAAGGTGAAGTCAGTGATCCGCAATGTGACCTTCCAACAGGCTAAAGACCTGCTCGAAAAAGTGCTTGAGCAGGAAGATACCGAAGCGGTTAAAGCACTGGTGGATATTGAGCTATACAACGCTGGGGTCGACAGGCTGCTGCGTACCTCTAAAAACAGTTAATACCTCTTTCCCTAAAATTCCGGGGATAAAAAAGCTATACTTCGGCCTGTTTAATCTTCTCCGGTTTCGCTTGCCTGTATGCTGCAATACCCTCAAATTGATCCTGTGGCCATCTCTCTGGGCCCGCTTCAGATTCACTGGTATGCCCTGACTTATATCGCCGGTTTTGCTGCTGCCTGGTGGCTTGGCGTGAAACGGGCAGGGGGAAAAGACTCCGGCTGGACCCGTGCGCAGGTTGCAGATCTGGTTACCAACAGTGCTTTGGGCGTTATTCTTGGTGGCCGTATTGGCTACATGCTGTTCTACAATTTCAGCACCCTCGTTGAAAACCCTCTCAACCTGTTCAAAATCTGGCAGGGCGGCATGTCCTTCCATGGTGGTTTGATTGGCGTGGGCATAGCCGTCTGGCTATTTGCGCGCAGCACCAAAAAATCCTTGTTTAATGTGGGAGATTTTGCCGCTCCACTGGCTCCGCTTGGCCTGGCGTTTGGTCGCCTGGGTAATTTCATCAATGGTGAATTATGGGGCAGAACAACAGATGTGCCCTGGGCCATGGTTTTCCCCGGGCAGCAATTTGCCCGGCATCCGTCCCAGCTTTATCAATTCGCTCTGGAGGGCATGGCACTTTTTTTCATTCTCTGGTTTTATTCCTCGACGAGGCGCCCGACCTTTGCTGTCACCGGCATGTTCATTCTGGGTTATGGCGTGTTCCGGACCTTTGCCGAGTTTTTCAGGGAGCCGGATGAACACCTTGGGTTTGTCGCCTTTGACTGGATGACCAAGGGCATGCAACTGTCGATTCCGATGATCATTGCCGGGCTCGTTATTCTTTATGGGGCTTATACAAAGGACTGGTTTACAAAACACAAAGTGGCGAGTGGCGAGTGACGAGTGTTGAGGGAAAACCTGGGCCATTGTAGGTCGGAAGAGCCCTGCAAGGGCGTCATCCGACATGGCGGACAGGGTCCGCCTGGACATGAAATTGTAATTTTTCATTGAGAAACACATATGAAGCAATACCTGGACTTAATGCAGCGCATCCTTGATGAAGGCGAGGAAAAAACCGATCGCACCGGAACCGGCACGAAATCTGTGTTTGGTCACCAGATGCGTTTCAACCTGGCCGATGGCTTTCCATTGTTAACCACCAAGAAGCTGCATATCCGCTCCATCATTATAGAGTTGCTCTGGTTTCTGAACGGAGATACCAATATCAAGTACCTGAAAGAGAACAAGGTGCGGATCTGGGATGAGTGGGCGGATGAAAATGGCGAGCTGGGACCAGTCTATGGTTTCCAGTGGCGTTCCTGGCCAGGCAAGGACGGGCAAGCAGTCGACCAGATAGAAAACGTGGTCAACAGTATCAAGACCAACCCGGATTCCAGGCGACATATCGTTGTCGCCTACAATCCAGCCTACGTCGACGAAATGGCCTTGCCACCCTGCCATTCCCTGTTTCAGTTTTACGTAGCCAATGGCAAGTTGTCCTGCCAGTTATATCAGCGTTCCTGCGATACCTTCCTCGGCGTGCCCTTTAATATTGCCTCGTATGCATTGCTCACCCATATGGTCGCCCAGCAATGTGATCTGGAAGTGGGCGATTTTGTCTGGACGGGGGGCGATGTCCACTTGTACCTGGATCACCTGGAGCAGGCGAAAGAACAATTGACGCGCGAACCCCTGGCCTTACCCAAACTCAGGATCAAGCGCAAACCACCAAGTCTTTACACTTATGAGTACGAGGATTTCGAGATTCTTGACTATGAAGCGCTTCCTCATATTGCCGCCCCCATTTCAGTCTAGGGAGGGCAGATGAAAATTTCATTGGTCTGGGCCATGGCCGAAAACAGGGTCATTGGTCGTAACAACAACTTGCCCTGGCATCTGTCTGAAGACCTCAAGTATTTCAAGCGCATCACCATGGGCAAGCCCATCATCATGGGGCGCAAGACCTTTGACTCCATTGGCAAAGCCCTGCCAGGGCGTACCAATATCGTGGTCACACGCAATTCCGATTTCCAGGCGGACAATATCAAGGTGGTAAGTTCTCTGGAAGAAGCCAGGGAATTGTGTGAACACATTTCTGCAATCGATGGGTCTCATGATGGAAGAGCAGAAGTTATGGTAATAGGCGGTGCGCAAATTTATGCACTGGCCCTGCCAATGGCTGACCGGCTCTATCTCACCGAAGTCCATGCGGAAGTAGAAGGAGATGCTTTTTTCCCGGCATTTGATCGCTCGGCATGGCAGGAAGTTGCCCGTGAAGACTTTGAAGCCTCCGGACCCAATCCCTACAATTACAGCTTTCTGATTCTGGAGAAAAAATGAGGCCGACATTGCCATGAAGACAGGTGTTCGCATACTGGTAACTATCCTGGTGCTGGCTACTCTGGGGATCATGGGTCTTGGAGCCTTTCTGTCCAGTGGCAAGGTTATCCAGAACGATCAACTTCCATCCTCCTTTGCCGAAGTCTTTGACTATGACAATGGCAGCTACCAGGATTACATTGCCTGGTCGCAACGCAGATTACGCACTGCGCGTCTGGAAGCCCCGACAGAAACAATCCTTGCCAACCTGCTGCCCTTTGAGCTGGAACCCGACAGTGATTGCCCGGTGGATTCACAGGGCAAGGTGCAAAACGGCATCGTCCTGGTGCACGGCCTGATTGCTTCACCCTGGAGCATGAAACACATCGGGGAGTATTTCCAATCCCGCTGCTTTTATGTCCTTGGTGTTCTCATGCAGGGACATGGCAGCCGTGTTGGCGACATGCTTGAATCCACCTGGCAGGACTGGCATCAGGATGTGCAGTTCGCTACACGCATCCTCGCGGAAAAAGCGGACCAGGTTAGCTTGTCCGGACATTCTGTCGGGGCTACCCTGGCGATACTGGAAGCGGTGCGCAATCCTGACATTGATTCACTCATCCTCTTTGCGCCGGCCATGGAGGTTGATGGGGCATCCAAATATGCCCGTGTGATCAGCTGGCTGGGGAGACTGTTTCCCGGAGCCGCCTGGTTTGAACTGGAACCGGAAGAGGGCATCTACCGCTACGAATCCTTTCCCTTCACGGCAGCGGCAGAAACCTGGGACCTGATTCAGCAAACCACTACGGCACTGACAGCTAAGCCCTTGGCCATTCCGGTGTTCACTGTGGCGTCTGCCCAGGACACCACGGTTCATGTCCAGGCCACATTTGATTTCATGCAGGCCTTGTCAGACCCGCGAAGTTTTACCTTGCTGTATTCCCAGTTTGATCTACCACCGTATTCTCGCTCACGTATCGTAAATAGCTTTCTACCAGAGCAGGGCATACTCAGTCTTGGTCATCTCGGCCTGATGACGCCACCCGAGCATCCCCATTATGGTGTCAATGGTAACTACCACTACTGTGGTCAGTACTTTGGCCAGGACAATGACTATTACGCCCGCTGCAAAGCAGGTGAGCGGGATTTTTACGGAGAAGGCACAGAAGCAAATCAGGCTCGGGGTGTGATCGAACGGATTGCTTTTAACCCCTTTTATGACGACATGCTCGAAGAACTGGATTTTTTCATCCAGCAAATCAACATGGATCAGCGGGGCTTTCCCATCCAACGGCAGATTCCGGGTGGGAATTTGTTGGATATAGATAATTAGAAATCAAGGTACAAGGTACAAGATCAAAGGTACAAGTTAAAAAAAGATCAGCTTGTACCTTTGACCTTGTACCTTGTATCTGGACTTTATTGCCGCCGCCCATTCCACGGAAACTGATCTTCTCCGCCGGGGTCGGTCCAGAAGCCGCTGAAAGAGGAATAATCAGCGTTGAACTCCATGTAGACGAAGCCTTCTCCATCCTTGTCTGTCCACTGCATGGAAAATGCTCTTTCCTCTTCCTGAATCAACCCTGATAGTGTGCCTTGAAAAGGACTGTTTTCATCGTCCACTTTGTAAGAGCCCATAAAGCGTCCGCTTTCATCAAAGGCCAGTACGGTCAGCACCGGGTCCAGGTTTTGGCCGTTGTAGGCATACCCGGAATAATTCCCTGCAATGCTGGTAACACTTTCAGGGGCAGCGGCAAAGGCTGAACAAGTTATAAAGACTGTCGCTGCAACAAGAGCAGTTCGGGCGGCCATAGTGGAAAGAACTTTCATGAGGTATTGGTTATTTGATCCGGCGCACGGCAACACTGGTGTCGGCAACATGCATGATGGGGCCGTGGGAAGATTGGTAAATAAGCACACCTGGCATGTATTTGGCGGCGTGTTTGATCTGGAACTTGACCTGCTGCCAGGTCTGACCGTTAGTCAGGGTGTAAGCCGTCTTGCCACTCCAGCCACTAAAGTTGCCCCGAATGTTACTTTCTATAACATCATCAAGCTGCTTTACCTGAACTATTTTATCCAGGCCGGCAACTTTCATAAAATAGCCTTCCTCCAGTTCCAGGATTTCCACGGCCGGCTCCACCAAATGATGAATAAGCATCTTGCTGTCTATTTGCAGCCAGAAAGTGCCATCCTGAAATTTGTACAGAGACTGGGGACAAAAACCATTGAACAAACCGTCAATCGCGGTTGATATTTTCTTGTTGGTCAATGCCATGTCTGGTTGTCTCATTTGGCGAACGCCTGTTCCTGCGCAATGATAGCGAATTTTTTCATTGGCAGCGCAACTACCTTCAAGCGGCAGACTGTTTGCTGCAATCCACTATACAGCATGTCAGCTCAGGTCTTCCTTAAGTCTTCAACTATTACCCCAAGCGTGCCAATGTCATCTTCATGGGGCGTATCGCGCCAGGTTTCATTCAGGGCAGCATGATCCCAGTCCTGCATGGAGGTCAGAGAAAGCATCTGCTCAATATATTCGGAGGCCGCCGGGCTGACATCAAGGCCGTAGGTTTTCAGTCGAAATACCACCGGCGCAAAGAAGGCATCCACCGCGGAAAATGTATTGCCAGCCAGAAAAGGGCCACCAAAATTTCCCAGGCCATAGCACCATAATTCATCAAGACGCGTAATTTCCCGCTGCAAAGCGGGTGTTATTTCATTGAGCTTTACCTTTACACCACAGTTCATCGGGCATTCATTGCGCAAGGCACTGAAACCCGCATGCATTTCAGCGGCAGCACATCTTGCCCATGCCCGCATGACCCGATCTTCCGGCCAGACTTCGGTATGGCTTTCGGCAAGGTATTCCGTGATAGCCATCGAATCCCAGACAGTTACATCGCCATCAACCAGGCAGGGCACCAATCCTGTTGGACTGAAGGACCTGAAGGCCTCCCAGTTGGATACTGCCTTGAACGGGGTCAGCACTTCCTCAAAGGCAATACCAAGCTCCGTCATCAGGATCCAGGGACGCAGCGACCAGGAGGAATAATTTTTATTAGCGATGTGTAAGGTATACATAACAGCTTCCAATACAGTCTTTGGCTATCAGTCAATCAATTACAATAAGTAACATGTGTTCCATTTTTCCACAGTTTCCCTGTGTAGTGCCATTCAGACAATGTAAACGGAGAGGACATAGCCTTTGCCTGTGACTGGTATAGCAACACCACCATCGGGGAAAGGTTGCCGAAGCGTCACCATGCTGCCCGATTTAACGTCATTGAACAGGCCTCTCCTTTTATTCCGGTAAAACTGCTGTTGGTTTCCCGACTCAAAAAGAGTAATTTATTGTCCTGTTAGCTGAACATCAAAACATTCAATGAGGGGTAAAGCATGAAAGGCTTGAAAATTAACAGGACATTAGTTGGTTTGGCGCTTGTTCTGACCACCTTGGCCGGGGGAATTACATTGGCCGCCGAGGCACCACCACGACCGGGATTGTTTTTTGATGAGCCCTGGGTCATGGCAACCCCGGGCGAACATTTATTGGGTCAGGATGATGTGACCAATCCCTTTCTGGAGCTAAAAATCTATGGCTTACAAGGTGAAGAGGGACTCATGATCAATGGTGTCCAGGGCAGTGAAGCCAACCCGCCGCATACCTGGTCAGGTGTCTGCGGCTACGGCTGCACTTTTGCCTTCAGGCATCGTGACAGCTATGCCGACCTGAGTGGTACCGCCCGCATTATGATTCAGTCCAAAACCTCGGGCTTTCACAAAATCAGACCTTTTATAAAGCTGGCCGACGGTGCGACTTATGTGGGAGACCTGGAAATAGTTAATCTATCGGATTTCCTTTATACCGAATTTCGTGTCAGCGATGTGAAGTGGATGGTCTTTAATACGGAAACAGGCATAACTCGCGGGGTCCTGCTTGATGATGTGAATCTTTCGCGTGTGGATGAAATCGGCTTTGCCGACCTGCAACCTGGCGCAGGGCATGGTAATGGCGGTTGGTCGGATGTGGGTGCTATCCAGGTCTATGCTAACGCGGTGGCGCGTTAAAGTACTGCTAGTTATTTAACAGGAAGAGGCGATGGCACAAATAACCTTCAGTTTGAACGGCTTTACCGAGACGGTGGATGTCCCTGCCGAGATGCCCCTGTTATGGGTGTTGCGGGATGTGCTAAATCTCACGGGTACCAAATTTGGCTGTGGCATGGCTCTGTGCGGCGCGTGCACTGTGCATATCGATGGCCAGCCCACCCGTTCCTGCCTGACGCAAATATCCTATGTGTCGGGACGTGAAGTCACCACTATTGAAGGGCTTTCGCCGGATAACAGCCATCCTGTGCAACAAGCCTGGCTGGATATTGATGTTCCCCAATGCGGTTATTGTCAATCAGGCCAGATCATGACGGCGGTCGCCTTGCTTGAAAATAACCCGGATCCCGATGATGAAGAAATCAATACGGCCCTGAGAAATAATATTTGTCGTTGTGGTACCTACCAGCAAATCCGGGAAGCGGTCCATCGCGCCGCTGCGATTAAAACCAGCCTTGCTTACAATGCCATGGATTCTGAAATTGAAAGCAAGAACAGGGAGGAGTCAGCATGAAAAAAACTTCCCTGACCAATGTTGGCCTCGACAGACGCCAGTTTATCAAGACCAGCCTGTCAGTCTCTGGCGGTTTGATGGTGGGCTTCTCTCTGAACGGGGCCGCTCAACAGGATGAGGACGCTTCCCAGAGTCGCTTCAACGCCTTTATTGAAATTGCCCCTGACGACACCGTCACCCTGCAAATTCACAAACCGGAAAATGGTCAGGGTGCAGTAACAGCACTGACCATGATACTGGCGGAGGAGCTGGGTTGTGACTGGAATAACATTCGTTGGGAATTTGCACCAATAGCAAGAGTGTATGGTTTTCCCTTGCAGGGCACCTTTGGCAGCCTCGGGGTGAGATCCTCATGGCAGCCTCTGCGCGAAGCGGGAGCAGCTACCAGGCAAATGCTGGTCCAGGCCGCAGCTGAACGCTGGGGTGTTGCCCCGGATCGCTGTGCTGCCGGGAACAGCAGGGTCACTGGACCCAATGGCGAATCCCTGAGCTATGGGGCACTGGCAGCAGCGGCGGCGCTGCTGGAAGTGCCAACAGAATTAAGCCTGAAATCCCGGGAAGACTTTGCCCTGGTAGGCAAAGCCATGAAAAGATTGGACACGCCAGCCAAAATATCCGGCCAGGCACAATACGGGATTGATGTGCGTGTTCCCGGCATGGCCTATGCCGTGTTGGCCAGATGCCCGGTCTTTGGAGGTACTGTGCGCGCTTTTGATGATAGCCAGGCACGACAGGTTCCTGGTGTGATTGATGTGCTGGAAGTCAGCCGGGGCGTTGCAGTGGTGGCGGAAAATAACTGGGCAGCAATGGAGGGGCGCAAAGCTCTTGTCATCGACTGGGATGAAGGGCCAAATGCCACACTTTCCAGTGCCGGCATCCTGGCCATGCAGCAGGAACTGATCAGCACGCCTGGCGCCGTGGCCAGGGATGATGGAAATGCGGCAGAGGCCATCGCAAATTCATCAACACCCATTACGGCTGATTATTATGCGCCTTACCTGGCGCACACCACCATGGAACCGCCGAACACGGTAGCAGATGTGCGTGAAAATTCCTGTGAACTGTGGACCGGCAGCCAGATTCCCGGCATCGCCCACCTGAATTCCGTGGCGGCCTCAGGCCTGTCGCCCGATCAGGTAAAAGTGAATACCCAATTTATAGGGGGTGGTTTTGGCAGCAGAGGCGGCGGTAATGTGTACGGAGAAGCCGTGGAAATCTCACTGGCCGCAGGCCGACCGGTAAATTTACTTTACACCCGCGAAGATGATATCCAGCAGGACCGTTACAGACCGGCATCCCTCGTGCGCATGGCGGCAGCCCTGGATGCAGACGGCTGGCCGATAGCATGGACCGGGCACGTCAGTTGCCAGCATTTCCAGGCACTGCAAAACGGACTCGACCGCGAAGCCGTGGCCGGGCTGGCCAATGCGCAATACACCATTCCCAACAGGTATTTTGAATATTCAGCCCTGGAACTGGATGTCCCAACCAACTTCTGGCGCTCGGTGGGCGCATCCCAGAACACCTATTTTGCCGAAGCTTTCCTGGATGAAATGGCCAGGGCAGGTGGCAAGGATCCGGTTGAGCTCAGGCGTCACTTGCTCACCGATTCGCCGCGCCTGCTGAATGTGCTGAATGTGGCGGCAGAGCGGGCAGGTTGGGGCGGCGAATTACCCGAGGGGCATTACCAGGGCGTGGCCCTGGCCAGTGTCTTTGCTTCGTTCAATGCCCAGATAGCAGAAATATCCATCACCCAGGGCAGGCTCTATGTTCATCGCATTACCTGTGTGGTGGATTGCGGACAGGTGATTAATCCTGCCACCGTGCACCAACAGATGCAGGGCGGCATCGTCTATGGCTTGACTGCCGCACTGAAAGGCGAAATCACTCTTGAGAACGGCCGTGTTCAACAAAGTAATTTCCATAACTATGACGCCTTGCGCATGGATGAGATGCCTTTTATCGACGTGGTGATCATCGATAGCGAAGTTGAGGCGCCAGGAGGCATTGGCGAAACAGCAACGCCAGCTATTGCGCCTGCAATCGTGAATGCGATTTATGCGGCAACCGGCAAACCGGTTCGTAAACTGCCAGTCAGTCCAGTCGACCTGGTGTAATCACATTTCCAAAACTCCTGGCCAGGCATCCTCTGCGCCCGTTTTCCCAAGCTGTTTTAGTATTGATACAACATGAAAGACTGTAACCAATGTGGAAAGTGCTGCATCAAATACGGCGATGGCGGACTTTCTGCAACGTCTGAAGAAATTGAAACGTGGGAACAGTTTCATCCCCACATTTACCAATATGTAAAAGGTGCTGATATCTGGTTTTCTCCGGACACAGGAGCTCAACTAACGCGCTGCCCTTTTCTTGAAGTAGAAGCGAGCCAGGGTAAGGAAAAATACACCTGTGCTATCTACCTGAACAGACCAGAAGACTGCAGACTCTATCCAAGCAATGTAGCGGAAATGATTCGGGACGAATGCGAAATGATTGAAGTTAAAGATTTGGAGAACACCAAAAAGGCTCAAGCTATTTTAGATGATTTAATGCAGGACAGTCGGCGATAAAATCAATAAAACTGCGTATTGTTTCGTTAGCCCCATGAGGTCTATTGTTTCTCCATCGCAGCGATGCGTGCTTTCCAGCAAGTGGTCACCATGTTGGCGAAGCGCTGAACGTTTTGCTGACCAATAATGAGCGGGTTCGGCTCATTCGCTGAGCGGATGGCGCCAGACATGATGAAATCCTGACCAGCGGGGTCGAAGATCATTTCATGAGTATGTAGTACAACATCTATCCCGGCACGATCAGCAAATTCAGCCAGGTGTTCAAGTCCTTCAACAGCTTCTTCATGCACATCGATACCACCCCTTGGGGTCAGGCCCATCACAACAGCCATATGGCTTTCGCCATCGTTAAAAACAGGGAAAAGAATCGAGATCGAACCCGGTGTGTGGCCGGGTGTCAGAACTACAGTAAGCGGCGTATCGCCAAGCAAGATGGTTTGGCCGTCACTGGCAATGCTGTCTGCATTGGGTGGACCGCCAATAGGGCCCCAGTCAGCCTCAGAGAGCATTACCCGCACGCCGCGTTCCTGGAAATAGGAGGCGCCACCTGAATGGTCGCCATGGGAGTGCGTAACGAAGACAACCTTGAGTTGCTCGGGATCAAGGCCCAGTTGACGCATGCCGCTTTCAATAATTTGCTCAGCGTCCTCTGCGTTATAAAGTGTATCGATCAGTGCCAGTCCATCCGAAGTTTCAATAACCCAGGCGCCCACGTCCGTTTTACCAACGTAGTACAGGTTGTCGAATAATTTGACCGGCTCAGCGGCAACCCCTTGTCCGAGGCCAGGGAAACGTGAGGGCTGCACCGTGCACTGACGTATGAACGTTGCCTCACTGCGCGAATCGGAAAGCGCCCGTGCCTGCGCCACCAGTTGCGGGTCGGCATCCTGTGCTGAAGCCGCCGCAGAGAAAGGTCCAATGCCTGCCATCATCAAGGTGTATAAAGTTAAACGAGACATGATTTTCCTTGCTTCGGGTTGATGGTGCGCTGTTTTCTATTCCGCGATAAAACTACAACAGTAGTCAGTCACTGTGTTTATTTTCAATTGGAAACTGGAGTTGGCAGGGACATAGAAACTGTCTCCGCCGCTTATCGTCTGCCAATCTGAATCAGGTAATAACACAGATAAATCCCCTGACATTATTTCCATAAGTTCTTTGGCATCAGTATTGAACTCGTACTCTCCGGGAAGCATTATCCCCAGAGTCTTTTTGCTGCCATCCTCAAAAATAAGAGTACGACTACTCACTTTGCCATCAAAATACACGTTTGCTGCCTTGACGATTGATACATTACTGAATTGGGTCAATTAATATCTCCTGTTGGATCATCATTACGCCTTTCTTACTGGGGCGGTACCGCAGGTGGAGTTCCGGCCAAAAGCGGCAATAAAGGGTTTGTTATATAGATTCTACTTATTCCCTTGTGACTAAAATATATTGCAGGTAGCCAAATTGCCAAAGCGGCAATAAAAGAGCAGGTGCAAATCAATATGATGACACTTCCTAAAGTATGTAGCAGATAAGTATCCATTTGAAACATATACATACCAGACAATAAGAGGATGGTTAAACCAATTTGGTAATTCCAATTATATAACCGTATTAATATAGATGATTTGATTGGTTTTGCTTGCAGGATCAAAAGTACCAAGGCAGCTTCCAGTCCTGCCAGGTCAAGCATCATCAATAATTCGATTGTATAAGGAAGGACGTAGGGAGCTATAAGAAAGACTAAACTGACAATCACTACTTTTATAAGTAAATCTTTCAGATGTTTGGGTTTCACACTAGTTCTCCACAATGAAAAGGGTCTACCCAGTAACGCTGCCGGAAACGCAGTGTGCCGCAATTGCTTACTGAGCGACCTGCTTGACCATGTATTGGACTGCCCCGATGATTTCCTCATCAGAGAGGTCGACGCGCTCGCCCTTCATCGGCATGACGCCGGTGCTGCCGGTGAAGCCATGTAGCGCATGATCGATCAGCGTGTCCATGCCCTGGGCTATGCGCGCGGCCCAGGCCTCGCCGTCGCCGAGTGCGGGAGCGCCGCCGACACCGGGAGGGGTATGGCAGGCGATACAGACGTTGTTGTAGACCTGCTCCCCGGTCATCAACTCGGCCGGTTCTCCCGAAGCGGCCAGCGTGACTTGTGCGAAAGCCGCGCCGATGAGCATGCTGGTAATGAGCATGAAGGGGCTGCAAAAGGAGCTAAAAGTTTGCTGGTCTGGGTCGCGCATGGTGCTGTTCCTGAATTTCGAGCGGGGGGATTATAGCATTTCGGACTTAAACGGACGACTGAGCCTGCGCAGCAGGGGAAGGAATGTGGTGAATAATCATGCCCTCGCTAAATTCACAAGAATTATGCAAGCCTCTTCAAGGGCCTGTCTGATGCAGGCTTGTTGCTGGAAAATCATGTTATTCTTTCCTGCTCAAAAAAATTTAACAAAATCGTAATCAAGGGGTTTGTTTCCATGCGAATTCACAATCGATCGTTCCTTCTTTTATTACTTGTTTCAGCCTTGTTCCCCGTCAGCGCCCAGGCGCAGATGGCGGTCAGCAGTGGCATGTGGTCTGATGCGTCCACCTGGTTCGGTGGGGCAGCGCCAAAAGCGGGTGATGTAGTCACCATTGGCGCAGGCATGGTTGTGGTTCTCGACGTCAGTCCGCCGGGACTTAATGGTATTAATCTGAACGGCACCCTTCGCTTTGCTGATGGCGAGGAGCTTGAGCTCACTACGGAGTGGATCCTGAACCGCGGCAAGCTGGAGATTGGTACCGAAAGTGATCCCTACACGGGCAGCGCGACCATTACGCTGACCGACAATATCACCGGTGAAAACATCAATGGCATGGGCGATCGCGGCATCCTGATGGCACCCGGCGTACTGAGTTTGCACGGTGACCGTGAAAACGCCTGGACCAAACTGACTGAAACCGCCGAGGCCGGCAGTACCCGTATCAATGTGCTCGATGCCAGCGGTTGGCGAGTGGGTGACGAAATTGTCCTGGCCTCAACGGATTTCAATCCCCGACAGGCTGAAAGACGGCACATTACCCGCATCAGGCGCAACCGAATTACGCTGGATGAACCGCTTGAGTACATGCACTTCGGTGAGATTACCTTCGGTGTCGATGAACGCGGTGAAGTCGGCATGCTGACGCGCAATATCAAGGTGCAGGCTTCCGAAGATGCCGATGAAAATTACTTCGGTGGGCATATGATGGCGATGGCCGGGAGCAACATGACGGTTTCCGGCATCGAGTTGACTCGCATGGGCCAACACATGCAGCTCGCCCGCTACCCGATCCATTGGCATATCAACGGCGACGTGACGGGGCAATACATTAAGAACTCTGCGATTCACGATACCTACAGCCGCTGCGTGACCATCCATGGTACGGATAACCTGCGCGTTGAAAATAATGTCACCTTCAACACCGTGGGGCACTGCTTTTTCATGGAAGACGGTGTCGAGACGGGCAATATTGTCGTTAAGAACCTGGGCATCCAGACCAAGTGTCATCCGACACTGCCGTGTCAACCGACCGGCCTTTTTCTGCCTATCCAGAATACCGATGGCCAGAACGCCGATCATATCCTGCTTCCCTCGGACAACACCGCGGCGACATTCTGGATCACCAATCCGGATAACACCTACAGGGATAATGTGGCGGCGGGTTCTGATTCCACAGGCTTCTGGATGGCCTTTCCTACTAATGGAATAGGCGCCTTCATAGGCACGGAGATAGGCGCCAATACCTGGCCCGGACGATCCAGGCTGCGGGAGTTCAGCGGCAACGTCGCCCACTCCAATTTCGATGGCCTGATGCTCGATCGCGGCCCCAGGCCCGACAACACCTTCGGTATCGCCGGGCCCAATCTGGTCAGCCGCGCCGATCCCAGTGATGGGGACAGCGAGATAATTGTGGCGCACTTCGACAATTTCACCGGCTACAAGAATCGCAATAACGCCATCTGGGGCCGCGGCGAAATGCACCTGTACACCAATCTGAAACTGGCCGATAACGCTATTGGCTTCACCCATGCCTCTGGAATTCCGGGTGCTGCGCCCTACACATCACGGGTTGTCGACTCGCTGTTCGTGGGGGAGAGCGATAATATAGGCAACCCCAGCAGGCCCGAGGAAATCGCCTACGGCCGCAGCCTGCCAGCCGAAGCTCCGGATTTTCCAATCCGTGGCTACGAGTATTATGATTTTCATCACGAAGTGGAAAATGTCACCTTCATGAACTATGAAGCCAACGATCTTCGTGATGCTGGCGCGCTGTCCTACCTGTTGTTCACCAGCTTCGGCATGAGTACCGAGAACTGGGTCAAGGGCATTGAATTGGTCAACGCCAAGCCGGTCAGCTTCCCGCCGATCCAAAGCCGCTGGGCGGCTGACTACGGACGCAGTGCTGCCTACAAGAGCGCGGCGTTCAAAGACCTGGACGGCTCGGTCGGCGGCATTCCCGGCGCCACCATCGTTCTGGACAACGGCATCGCCTCTAGTGAAAAGGCCTGCGAAATCAAGCATTCATGGAATGCTGCCATCTGCACGGGGGACATGGGCCGCTTGAACATTGCTGGTAGTTTCAGCGGCTTCCAGACTGGCCCCATTACCAATCCGATCATGCTTCAACGCGATGGCAGGCGCTTCGAATATACCGGGGGTACCACGATCGGCGCTGGTGCCGAGGTCAGGGTCGAGACAGCCCGGGACTCGCTAACACTTTCCCTGGGGCAAATGGACGAGGGTTCTTTCGTGATTTTTGAATTCCCTGAATTCACCACTGCCGCCAATGGCGTGCAGCAAAGCAGCCTGGATGCGCTGAAGGGCGCCAGCAGGACCTCATACTTCCGCGATGACGAGTCCCTGTGGGTCAAGCTTGTAGTTGCGGAAGTTGGTGAAGCTATCCCTGATGGCCCCGGCGGTCCGGGCTCGGGTGGTCCGGGTGGTGGTACTAGTATCGACGTCAGCAGGTAAATTCAGTCCCGCTGAATGAACAAAGCCCTCGGTGCAAGCCGAGGGCTTTTTGTTGGCGGTCTTGCCGTGCTAAAGGGAACAAAGGACCAGCAGGCACCTAATTTTAATGACAGAATAATTGCGGATAGGACACCCGCAATTGTTTAGTTGCATTAAAAGTGGGTGACACCTTTGCTCATGCTCCCTTTGATGTAAAATACCAAATCAGGTTTACCTGACCCCGTTGATTGCTTTTTACATTCTGAATGGAGAATATAATGTCACGTTTAGTCCTGCTGGCCATGGTATTGGCCTTGTTTTCCTGCTCTTCTACCCCCGATACATCCGGCCTCTACAGTGATAGTGATAACGTACTGACAAAACGAACCCGTGAGACCTATGTCGATGCCAACAATTCTCGCCGCGGTAGAAAGCTTTGTACGTACAGAGATGGCAGCACACTGAGAGTGGAGGCTAGCTACAATTGCCCGCCAGTGTATCCTGATGAATAAACTAAGGGACACTGATAAGTTAATAACTTAATTCTTCAAATATTGGTTCACCTTGTCATAAAGCTATCAGTGTTCCCTGGTTCCTTATAAAGAAAAGCTAAAGATGAAATTCGACACTAATCACGCAGCTCAACTGGTCGCGGCAGCCCTTGTCGTGACAGCAATAACACAGATGGTGTATGTGATTCTGGGCGGCGGTGGAAACCAGCCTGTCGCCTATCCTATCTGGCGCATCGAGACGCTGTCAGCGCTGGTTGTAGCACTGTTTTCTTTCGTCATCATCAAGCGCAATGCGCTGGTCGGGGGTTGCCTGGCCGTGAGTGGAATTTTTAATGTGATCCAGACTGGTATGGGGCTGACCATGTTCTACCAGCTGGGTTATGGTGGTGACACGCCACCGAACGCTGTCTTCTTCCCTGTGCTGCGCATGTCCTTTTTTCTATACTTCGCCGCCAAGGTCGCGGTGGGCATGGCAGCCATCATGCTAGGCATGGAATTGTGGCAGACCATTGCCGGTGGGATGTGGCGCATTGTCGGTTTGCTGACAGGGCTTGCCGGTCTTGGTGCATTGCTGCTCAATGTCGCCGCCATGATGCTGGGACTGGGTGTGGTGCCCTTCGCGGGTGCGGTTGGTGTGGTCGCGGCAGTATTGACTGCAATTGCGCTGATTCGTGTGATCAAGCCGGATCCGGCGGTCTGAGTTGTAGGCCCCGTATCGACGTCAGCCAATAAATTAAGCTGCACTGTTTGAACATGAAAACCCTTGCGAAGGCCGGGGTTTTTGTATTTCTGATATAGGCGTTTATCCGGAAAATCATGTTATTCTTTCCAGCTCATTTTCATTTACCCAATGACAAATTTTACAAAATCGAAATCAGGGAGTCTGTTTCCATGCGCATTCGCAGTCGTTCGTTTCTTCTTACTTTATTAGTTGTTTCAGCCTTTTTCATGGTCAGTGCCCAGGCGCAGACAGCTGTCAGCAGTGGCATGTGGTCTGACTCATCTACCTGGTCCGGTGGGGCGGTGCCAGGGCAAGGTGACGTGGTCACCATTGGCGAGGGTATGGACGTAGTCCTGGACGTGAGCCCACCAGGACTCAATGGAATTAACCTGAATGGCAAACTCAGCTTTTCCGATGAAGACGATATTGAACTCACCACCGAGTGGATACTGGTGCGCGGCGAGCTGGAGATTGGCACTGAAAATGATCCTCATACGAGCAACGCGACGATCACGCTGACCAACAATGTCCCCGGTGAAAACATCAACGGCATGGGCGATCGCGGCATCCTCATGGCGCCCGGGACATTGAACCTGCACGGTAACCGGGAAAATTCCTGGACCAAGCTGGCGGAAACTGCCGAGGCTGGCAGCAATAGAATTGACGTACTTGATGCAAGCGGTTGGAGAGTAGGTGACGAAATTGTCCTGGCCTCAACGGATTTCAATCCCCGACAGGCAGAACGGCGCCACATCACGCGCATCAGGCGCAACCGAATCACCCTGGATGAGCCACTCGAATACATGCATTTCGGTGAGATCACTTATGACGTGGATGAACGCGGTGAAGTCGGGATGCTGTCGCGCAATATCAAGGTACAGGCTTCTGCCGATGCTGAAGACACTTACTTCGGTGGGCATATCATGGCGATGGACGGCAGCCACATGACGGTCTCCAGTATCGAGTTGACCCGCATGGGGCAGCACCTGGAGCTTGCCCGCTATCCGATTCACTGGCATATCAATGGCGACGTAGCGGGGCAATACATCAGGAACTCCGCCATTCACGACACCTACAACCGCTGCGTGACCATTCATGGCACGAATAACCTGTTGGTCGAAAACAATGTCACCTTCAACACTGTCGGGCACTGCTTCTTCATGGAAGACGGTGTGGAGTACGGTAACCAGGTCGTTCAGAATTTAGGGATTCAGACCAAGTGTCATCCGACCCTGCCGTGTGACTCGACTCACCTCGGCCCGGGCCGGCCGCCATCGAATGGCCAGAATTCCGAGCATGTCCTGCTTCCTACGGATAACACGGCGTCTACATTCTGGATCACCAACCCCGACAATATCTACCGCGACAATGTGGCTGCAGGCTCTGATGCCGTTGGTTTCTGGTTTGCCCTGCCGGTGCACCCGATAGGGGCTTTCGAAGGCACGGAGATCAGTGCGAATACCTGGCCAAGGCGAACCAAAGTGCGCGAGTTCAGCGGCAATGTCTCTCACTCGAATTTTGATGGCTTCATGTTCGATCGCGGTCCCAGGCCCGATAATTTTTTCAGTGTTGGCGGCAGCAACTATCATGTTAGCTATGCAGATCCGACTGATACAAACAGCGAGATGCTGGTATCACACTTCGAGGATTTCACCAGCTACAAGAATCGTAACGGCGCCGTGTGGGGCCGTGGCGAGTTGCACCTGTTCACCAACCTGAAAGTGGCTGACAACGCCATCGGCTATACTCACGCGGCTGCCGCGGTGGGTCGCGCCGAATATACGTCCAGAGTTGTCGACTCGTTGTTCGTAGGCGAAACCGACAATATTGGCAATCCCGAAACACCGGAGGAGATTGCTTATGGTCGCAGCATTCCCAACGGCATCCCGGATTTCCCGATACGTGGCTACGAGTATTACGATATGCGTCATGACGTGGTGAATACCACCTTTGTGAACTTCAAGCCCAATGACATGCGTGATGCCGGAGCACTCTCCTACCTGATGTATACCAGTTTCGGGATGAGCACCGAGAACGCTATCGAGGGCGCGACATTCACTAATGCCAAACGGGTAAGTTATCCGCCGTACGTGCGCAGGTGGGCTTCTGATCTGGGCAGGGGAAATTCCTGGCGGGGAGCGGCGATCCATGACCGGGACGGTTCGGTTGGCGGTGTCCCTGATGCCTATATTGTTCTGGACAACGGCATCGCTTCCGATGAAGAAGCTTGTGAGATCAAGCCGGAATGGGGAGCTGCCGTGTGCCAGGGCGATTTCGGTCACTTCGGTCTCGGCAGCAACATGGGCTTTGGCAGTGGCCCGATTACAGATCCGATCATGCTCAGCCGTAACGGCAGGCGGTGGGAGTACACCGGGCAAACCACGATCCGTAGTGGAGCCGAGGTAAGGGTAGAAACAGCCAGGGATTCGCTGTCACTTTCCCTGAATGAAATGGACAACGGCTCCTGGGTAATCTTTGAATTGCCGGAGTTCAGCACCACCGCCGTGGGCACGCAACAGAACAGCCTTGATGCGCTGCGCAGCGCCCGTGGCAACTCGTACTACAAGGATGACGACACCCTGTGGGTCAAGCTTGTAGTCGCAGATGCTGAAACCAGTATCGAGGTCAGCCGATAAATTCAGCTCTGTTATATGAGTTGAATAAATATAGCCCCTGGCGCAAGCCGGGGGCTTAAGCGTTGACGGTCCTGTTTATTGATACAACCATACCCTCCAATTGCATGGGAAATGATGCTAATGTTTCATTTCTAAAAAACTGAAATAAAAAATCTCGAGTACAGGGGGTCTGTTTTCATGCGCATTCACAGTCGTTCGTTTCTTCTTTCTTTATTAGTTTCAGCCTTTTTCACCGTCAGTGCCCAGGCGCAGATGGCGGTTAGCAGTGGCATGTGGTCTGAACCGTCCACCTGGTCCGGTGGTGCAGTTCCCCGGCAAGGTGATGTGGTCACCATCGGCCAGGGTATGGATGTCGTTCTCGACGTCAGTCCGCCGGCGCTTAATGGTATTAACCTGAACGGTAAGCTCAGCTTTTCCAATGGCAGTGATCTTGAACTCACCACCGAGTGGATTCTGGTGCGCGGCGAGCTGGAGATTGGCACTGAAAATAACCCTCACACGCGCAACGCAACAATTACGCTAACCGATAATGTTCCCGGTGAAAACATCAACGGCATGGGGGATCGCGGTATTCTGATGGCGCCCGGCACCTTGAGCCTGTTTGGAGACCGGGAAAATTCCTGGACCAGACTGGCTGAAACGGCCGAAGCCGGCAGCAACAGAATCGATGTGCTCGATGCCAGTGGCTGGCGCGTCGGTGACGAAATTGTTCTGGCCTCAACGGATTTCAATCCCCGCCAGGCAGAGCGGCGCTACATCACGCGCATCAGGCGCAACCGCATTACGCTGGATGAGCCACTGGAGTACATGCATTTTGGCGAAATCACTTATGACGTGGATGAACGCGGCGAAGTTGGTTTGCTGACGCGCAATATCAAGCTGCAGGGCTCCGCCTCTGCTGAAGACACTTACTTCGGCGGGCATATGATGGCAATGGATGGCAGCACAATGCGGGTTTCCGGCATCGAGTTGTTTCGCATGGGTCAGCACCTGGAACTGGCACGGTATCCGATCCACTGGCATATCAACGGCGATGTGGCGGGGCAATACATCAAGAACTCCGCCATCCACGATACCTATAATCGCTGTGTAACCATTCATGGCACGGACAACCTGGTCGTGGCAAACAATGTCACCTACAACACCGTGGGTCACTGCTTCTTTATGGAAGACGCCATCGAAACAGGTAACCAGGTCGTTAACAATCTGGGCATCCAGACCAAGTGTCATCCAACCCTGGCCTGTGAACCGACCAACCTTGGAGTGCCAGGAGAGCGCGGTGTGAATGGCCAGAACTCCAGCAATGTTCTGCTTCCTTCAGACAACACCGCGGCGACATTCTGGATCACCAACCCGTCCAACGATTACATCGGTAACGTGGCGGCGGGTTCAGATTCGACCGGCTTCTGGTTCTCCTTGCCGGAGCACCCGATAGGGGCGTTTGAAGGCACGGAGCGAAGCACCATTACCTGGCCACGTCGCATGCCGCAGGGTGAGTTCAGGGGCAACGTCTCCCACTCGAACTTCGATGGCCTGATGTTCGACCGCAATGTGTCGCCCAATAACACTTTCGGTGTTACCGGCAGCTCGCATATTGCCCGTGCAAATCCACAAGACCCGAACAGCCCGTCGATCGAATCGGTCATCGAGGATTTCACCGCCTACAAGAACCGCAATGGTGGAATCTGGAGCCGCGGTGAGATGAAAGTATTCAAGAATCTGAAGCTGGCCGACAATGCCATAGGTTATACCCATGCATCCGGTGCGGCCGGTCGCGAACCCTTTACGTCGAAAGTCATTGACTCACTGTTCGTGGGCGAAACCGACAACATCGGTAATCCCCGGACTGAAGCCGAAATTGCCTATGGCCGCAGTTTACCTAAACATGTCGCGCCGGATTTCCCGATTCGGGGTTACGAGTTCTACGATTACCAGCATCTGGTTGAGAACACCACCTTCGTTAACTACGAGCCCAACGAGTTGCGCGATGCGGGCGCGCTCTCTTACCTGATGTATACCAGCTTCGGCATGCATACCGAGAATGCTGTCAGGGGGCTGGAATTTGTCAACGCCAAGCCGGTGAGTTTCCCGCCGGAAGTGCAACAATGGGCTTCCGATTGGGGTCGACGCAATGCCTGGCGGACCGCGACAATCCACGACCTGGACGGCTCGGTCGGCGGCATCCCCGGTGCCTACATTGTCCTAGACAACGGCATCGCCTCTGACGCAGAGGCCTGTGAGCTCAAGCCAGCCTGGGGCGCTGCTGTGTGTCAGGGTGACATGGGCCGTTTCAGCGTTGGCGTTAATGTCGGTTTCGGCAATGCGCCCATCACCGATCCGGTCATGCTCAGCCGTAACGGCAGGCGCTATGAATACACGGGGGTCGCCACCATTCGCAGCGGCGCGGAGGTCAGGGTGGAAACAGCCAGGCAGTCCCTGTCACTTTCTCTGAGGGAAATGGATAATGGCTCCTACGTGATCTTTGAACTTCCCGGATTCACTACCACAGCCGGGGGCACGCAGCTAAGCAGCCTGGATGCACTGAAGAGCGCCAGTGGCACCTCATATTACAAGGATGGCGACACGCTGTGGGTCAAACTTGTAGTCGACGATACAGCCAATGAGGGTCCTGTTCTTGAACAGGTTGGCCGTTTGGTTGCACAAGCCAACCTCGACGTCAGTAAGTAAATTCAAAACAAGGGGGACAGTGACTTTTTCACGGAAAAAGTCACTGTCCCCCTAATTACATGCTCATCAGTGTGGCTGTCGTGCAAGGCACGCTGGCAGCTTCAGCAGAACCGGCCACACCTATGACCGGTCAGCAGGTGTACAACAACGTCTGTATCGCCAGCCACTACCCACCCGGCGTCGGCGGCGCACCAGCGTTTGGCGATGCTGATGCCTGGGCTCCACGTATCGCCCAGGGCATGGACACGTTGATCGATCATGCCTTAAACGGATTCACCGGCAGCATCGGCGTCATGCCAATGAAGGGCGAGCGCGTAGACCTTTCTGATGAGGAAATTATTGGAGCTGTGGAATACATGGTCGGGCAAATCGAAAAAAAGGGACAGTGACTTTTTATAATAAAAATTACTGTCCCCCTTTACCCCGGAGACTTTTAATGGAAATGACGAAATGGTGGCTGCGTATAGTTGGGTCGATTTACTAACTGGTGGGAGTTAGTACATTAATTTTGTTGATAATTGATCCTGCTGCGGCTTCATCTTCCTGGGCTTACCCAGCGCCTGTTAGTTCTCTTGACGATGTAGCAATCGGAGCGATTACCCTTGGTACGCTTTTTTCAAAGTTGGTATGGTTGTTCCTTGGCGGTTTGATGCTCTACTTCTCACGTCCTCCCGAAGAGGCAAGAGGTATTGTAATTACGGTTGTGGTGTTGGAATTTAGTGCATGGATGTTAGTTGATCTCGCTGGTTTAATAAATGGCTGGGAAGCTGGAGTCGTTGCACTTCTTGTGGCTACCCATCCCGCCATTGGAGTAACCGGAATTTTGGCACTTCGTTCAGGAAGAGAAACTAAATAGCGATTAAATCAAGGAGTCAGAGTTCTTAAAAGAAAACTAGAGGATCAAGAACTCTGAGCCCTTGGTTTGTTGATACAAAAAGTCACTGTCCCCTTTTTTTCCCCCTTTTTTTCCATTTTTTTTCAATAGTTATGAAGGGCTATCGATATATAATTTCAAGTTTCGGGAACACCCTCCTATGAAGAGCAAAGATTTCACGCGCCGCGCGCTACTGCGCAGTATGGCTATGTTTGGTATAGCCGCAGGTTCAGGCAGAGCTCTCGCCGCGAGTAAGACTTACCGGTTTTCCACGGTAAAGCGAAGTTTCGATGATCCTTATCTCGAGCTTATACGGCTGCTTAAGGAAGGCTCCGAGATAGAATGACCTTATGGTTCAGTACCTCTACAGTGCTTATGCGCTCAAGCCTGAGTATGCTGGAATCGTTGGTGGGCCGGCGCCAAATTCGACTTCGCTGATGGGCGTCATCATTGAGGAGATGCAACACCTGCGAGGAGTAAACCGGCTTCTTGTGGAGCTGGGTGCTTCACCGGTGCTTACACGCCAGGACTTTCCTTACGAGACCGACCTCTATCCATTTCCGTTCGAGCTTGCACCACTGAACTCAGTCAGACTGGCCAAGTATACCTATTGCGAAGCCGATCCGGTTCGCCTTGCGCGTGTGAGGTCAGTCGAAAGCAACTCGGTTTATCTTGTCGACAAGATGAGGGATACCCTCGGTGGTGATATCGCAGCCAATCATGTCGGCAAGCTCTACGATGCCGTTATCACGACGCTTGCTGAACTCAAGGAAGCCGGCGACCTGGAGCTGGATTACAATGCCTGGTTTCAGGAAATCGGCGATGTCAAAGCAGAAGGTGAGTTTGGCCATTTCCAGTTCTTTCATTCCCTTTATGAGGCTTCCCATCCACTAATCGAGGACATACCTGACATCTGGTCGCTTCCGGCTTCCGATACGCGCTATCCGAGCTATGAAGTACCGGTAAATCCGACGGCCTATGATGGGCGTCCGACCAGCATCGAGGATACTGATCTGAAGGCACTGGCCTGGCTTGGCAATATGAATTACTGGAGCATGTTGTTGTTACTGGATTCGGCCTACAGGAGCAGTGCCGCGCCTGAGGTCGCATTGGCAAATACCATCATGATGGGGCCACTCAACTCAATTGCCCGGTACCTGCCGACCAGGGGTTCCGCGGTGCCGTTCGACCCGCTGAGTCTGGGCTTCAATCCCGGGCTCAACGAGGAAGCAAATAAACGTGTTACCCGCCTGATGCTTGAGGAGACCCGTGACTTCGCCCGCTCGCTCGAGAACCTGTTGCCGGCCGATTTCAATATAGAGATTTATGACCAGCTATTGAATGAGGTGTGATTTCGCCTGGGGGATCAAAGGAAGAATCAAGGAATCAAGGGGTCAGAGTTCTTGATTCGCTCTACCAATCTTCCTTATGCAGGCTAATTAAAAATCCAAATCAAGTACTCTGACCCCTTGATTCTGAGTACTTGGTTCTTCCTTTGATCCCAGCAGCCCTACTGTTTAAGCGTCGCCAGATAGGCAATCACATCCGTCCGGGTCTTGTCGTCAGCAATCAACATCGGCATTAAGGTGCCCGGTACCATCATCATAGGATTTGTCAGGAAACGGTTGAGGGTCTCCGCACTCCAGATGACATTGGAGGCTTTGAGCGCTTCTGAGTACTTGGCGAAATCAGGCTGGCTGGCTGCCTCGCGGCCGACAAGCCCCAGTAGATTGGGGCCCTCAACAGGGCCTCCTGTCTTCTGCACTGAATGGCAGACGCCGCACATGGTGTTGAATGTTGCCTTGCCGTGCTCAATATCCGGCATATCAGACGCGGTCTCCGCTGCACGGATGGTCGGGGCTAAAATTGCGATGGCAACGACGAACAAACGGCGAATACTGGGCATGATGGGAAATATGGACATTGACTTAAATTGGCATTATAAAGTGTTGCTTCCACTGGCCCGAGGTCGCCACAATAGGGCAATCCAGGTCCGGCAGGCTTCTGGGGCGCAGTGTACCAAAAACCGCTTATGGGTGGGATGTTTACTATTTCCACTTTTTATTCACACATTTAGTTAACCCATCACGTACGATTGGTAATGAGAATGCTTCATTAGCACTTTTTCAAAAATTGAGGGAAATCATGACTATATATTCACGCGTGTCCATAACAGGACGTTTATTTACCTTTTTGTTTACCAGGGCCCTGCCAGTCTGTTTCATGCTTGGCGGTTACCACAATGCCCTGGCCCAGGAAACACGCTGGTCCGATCCTGCCACCTGGCCAAACAATACGGTACCTGTTGCTGGCGACAGGGTGGAGATACCCAGCGGTACAGAAGTGATTCTTGATGTCAGTCCTCCTGCACTGGGCGGTCTGACCATCAGCGGCAAACTCAGCTTCTCTGACAGCACCGACCTTGAGCTGACCACCGAGTGGATTTTGGTGTTCGGCGAACTGGAGATAGGCACCGAAGCCAGCCCCCACACGAGTAACGCGACCATAACCCTCACCGACAACGTCAAAAACGAACAGCTGATGGGCATGGGCGAGCGCGGCATCATGTTGTCGGGCGGCACTCTGAACCTGCACGGCAACCGCAGCAATTCCTGGACCAAGCTGGCCAGCACCGCCGAGGCAGGCACCAACACCATCGAAGTATTAGATGCCGACCAATGGCAGGTGGGTGATGAGGTCGTCCTCGCGTCAACGGATTACAATCCGCGCCAGGCCGAGACACGACATATTACGGCCATCCGCGGCAATTCCCTCACACTGGACGAGCCCCTGGAGTACATGCACTACGGCGAGATCACCTATGGCGTGGATGAACGCGGCGAAGTGGGTTTGCTGACGCGCAACATCAAGGTGCAGGCGTCTGAAGATGCGGAACAGACATTCTTTGGCGGCCACATCATGGGCATGGTCACCAGCAAGTTGTATGTCGAGGGGGTTGAGCTCTATCGCATGGGCCAGAATCTGGAACTTGCCCGCTACCCGATACATTGGCATTTAGTAGGTGACGCCGGCGCGGGCCAGTACGTCAGGAACACGGCGATCCACGATTCTTATAACCGCTGCGTGACGGTGCATGGCACCAACAATGTGCAGGTCGAGAACAACGTGACCTACAACACGGTGGGGCACTGCTTCTTTATGGAAGACGGCATCGAGACCGGTAACCAGTACATCAGCAACCTGGCAATCCAGACCAAGTGTCACACGAGTCTGCCTTGCGATCCGACCAATCTTGGTCCGTTCGGTGCGTCTCCGGACGGCTTGAACTTCAAAACCACCGGCCAGGATCACCCGGAAATCCTGATCCCTTCTGATAACACGGCCTCGTCTTTCTGGATCACCAATCCGGAAAACACTTACCGAGGCAACGTGGCCGCAGGTTCAGACTCGACGGGTTTCTGGTTTGCCTTCCCGGTACATCCGACCGGTGCCTTCGAAGGCTCGGAGGACAGCCTGAATACCTGGCCGCGGCGCACCAAGTTCCGCGAATTCAAGGGCAATGTCGCGCATTCCAACTTTGACGCTTTCATGGGCGACCGTGCCCCCCGTGCCGACGGCCATTTCGCTGTAGGCGGGTATATAGCCCTTGCCGATCCCGCTGACCCGGACAGCCCGCAAGTGGAGTCCGTGGTTGAGGATTTCACCGCCTACAAGAACCGCAACAGTGGTATCTGGGCCAGGGGTCAGTTGCACCTTTACAAGAACCTGAAGATGGCAGACAACGGCATTGGCTTCACGCATGCCACCGGCGGTGGCTCATCCCTTTATACATCACGGGTGGTTGACTCGCTGTTCGTGGGCGAATCCGGGAATATCGGCAACCCCGGCGAGCCAGCTGAACTGGCCTACGGTCGCAGCCTGCCGCAACCCGCTGTCGCGGATTTTCCGATTCGCGGCTACGAGTTCTACGACTCCCATCATGAACTGGACAACAACACCTTTGTCAATTACCAGGACAACGACACCCGCAAGACTGGTGCGATCTCCTACCTGCTGTTTACCAGCTTCGGCATGAGCTCCAATAACACGGCACAGCGCTCGACCTTCACCAATGCCAAGCCGGTGTATTACCCGGCGATCGACAACCGCTGGAGCAACGATGATTATGGCAATGCGGTTTACTTGTCCTCTGTGTTCAACGACAAGGACGGCACCATCACCGGTGTCCCCAATTCCTACATCATCAATGAAACCGGCATCGACCCTGATGAAGCCTGCGAGGCCAGGCCCACCTGGAACGCTTATGTGTGCACGGGAGATATCGGGCGCATGAATGTCGGCGGCGGCGGTGGCCCTTTAGGCTTTGGCGGCGGTGGTGGCACTAACATTGAAATTGCGCCAGGGGGTGGCCGTATCAGAGGGGTTCGTCCACCTACAGTACCTGTTGTACTCAGCCGCAATGGCAATGAATTTACTGCTAACGGGACAACCAATGTACGCGCCGGTACTCAGTACAAGGTAAGCACAGAAAGAGAATCCGTGAACATCAGCCTGAATGAGATGGATGCCGGTTCGTGGGTGATGTTCGAGCTGCCGGGATTCAACACTGCAGACTCGGGTATGGAACAAGGCAGCATGGATGCGCTACGCATGGCCGATACCACCTCCTATTACAAAGGCAACGATGCCTTGTGGGTCAAGCTGGTCTCCAAGGGTGACTTCCGTGGTGGCGGGGGCCCCCCTGGTAGCGGTGGTGGCCCTGTTCCCGGAGAGAGGCTCGAGGTCAGCCGTTGAGCTGAGCCTGATTGTTTTATGAATGCAAACGGCGACGCACTTGAGCGTCGCCGTTTTGCGTCATGGGTAGAAATCAAGGGGTCAGAGTTCTTGATTCTTTGACCATAAGATTCCTGTTTATAAATTTTCACGAAATGACAGTGCTGTAAGTAATGCGCTTCTGGTCTTACTTATGCTCATTTCATTCGTAATAATCTCCTCAGCTTTTTCCGTGCAGGAGTGTAAAGATACCGATCCTTCAGTTGTATGCAGCCATGCTAATACTCCAGAATTAAATAAAACAGTAAACCAAAATATTATTTGGAAACTTATCTTTTTAGTTTTATGTCTCAAAGTTTGTTGTGCAATTATCGCTCCGGGCCAACCACATAATAAGGAGAAGGTATGAAGTGTGTTTTCGGAAATTCTCCAACTCCCATTTTGTGCTGCATGCTTATCTCGTGTGTATATGAAATAGGTAAGAAGGCCGAAGAGAATATAAAAAATAGCAATGATTAAATGTGTATAGCTCAACAAATAGGAAGTGGATAAGATAAAAGCTATCAGAAATATAGAGATGTAATTTACGATTCGCATTTCGATCAATTGGGAATCAAGGGGTAAAAGCTATTTGATATTGGGAAATTTATTGCAAAATCATATGGCTCTGCTCCCTTTGAATACATTATTGTACGGCATCCTTCGCCTGCAGCACCGGCTCCAGCAATTTGAATATCCGTTGGGCGATGATGGCGTAACCCGCCTGGTTTGGATGGCGCATGTCGCTAATGAGTAGCTCCGGGTTGCCGGCGATGTCCTGACGCAATGAAGGCATCAGAAAGGCATCTTCCTCAAGAGCAATACGTGCATAGAGGGAGTTCTGTTCAACACTACCGCCATCACTGGCCGGGGTCCGATCAGCGATAAATACAGCCGCGCCCATCTCGGCGAAGAGAAACACCAGCTTGCGCAGGCTTGCTTCGGTGCGACCCGAGGCCCGGCTGTTGCTGCGGTCGTTGCCGCCGATAGCGATCAATACGATCTCTGGCTGCAAAAGCATGCCCCGGGTTAGGTTAGACAGCGCCATATCAACAGTGCTGCCGCTACGGCCATGATTAACAACGCGGTAGTGGTAGCCGGCGTCATCGAGCAGGGCTTGTAGTTGTGCGGGGTACGACTGATCGCTCGGCAGGCCGTAACCGGCCGTCGTGCTTTCGCCGATAGCGAGGATAACGGGTCGCTCGTCCTGTCCCAGAACGGGCTGCAGCCCGATGCAACACCAGAACAGGAACAAACTGATGTGGCGGTATAGATGTGAGTGCAAAGGGGATGGCTTCATAGAATTTTTTCATGTGGCTGAACAAGGTTGATCACCGGCTAATCTCCTCAAATGGGAAAAAGAAATCGAATATGTAAAGCGATACGCCCAACGTAATTATGAAAGACACAAAAGACCAAAATACGTCCCACCGATGTTCTGCATTTTTAAAGCTCCAGGGTGTGCCAAGCCGAATAACAAACCTCCTTCCTCGGTATTTCAGACTTATTTCGTGAAATATAGGCAAAAAAATTCCGAAGTAAGCTATCCCAAATATCGCCAATAGCGCTAGAAATTAAATATTCGAACTCCTTTGGATTAATCCACATAACGCCCCCTTTAATGGGGTGCGAATAAAATAAATCTGTCCCCTTTTATTTATCAAGATATGGAGCGATGTATTAATCTTTTACCTAAACTCTCCGATTTTTTTAATTCACAACGCCCTTAATAATAGGAGCAGTCGCGAAGCAGAGTTTCCTTTTTGATTTGATTGTTAGGTTTCGAAAAGATTTTATGCTTCCAATATTTCGTTCGGAAGTTCTTGTTATTCTTTCCATGATCCCTCCTCTGTGGGGCTCTTGGTATCCCCGGCCTTTCTAGGGAGGAGGCTATAAGCTATGAGCGCAATTATGTAGAGCAAAATGCCAACATCAAAGTAGAGGCCCCCTCGATCTATGCCGAATGTAAAATTGAATCGTTGCCATACCATTGGTAGGTAGGAAATTAAAGCCAATACCAAAGTTATGCGTGTCAAATATGTATAGCTTGCCGATTTCGCGGTTGAAAATATTCCTCCTGAAATCATGAGAAACGCGCTCACAAAAAATGAGTAGTTCACGAAAGTTTCTCCAACTGTTCCGTTGAATAACAATGCCTACCATAAAAATAGGCCAAGTGGAACTAGCAGTATTCCCATAAATTAAGTAAACCTAACATTTTTATAACGAGCGGGCTCGTTCACATGATTATTTAGGCGCAATATTTATTTGATAATAATAAAGTTGCACAAAAAAGCCGGAAGACTATTAATCCCCCGGCTTCTTTAGACCCTCCCTGTCTCTTGCCTCCTGCATCCTGCCTCCGCGTTTATTCCCTGCTAAGTCTTCTGTAATACTCCGCCACCGATTCCTTGTACTCATCCGGAATAACATCCGACGTAGCCGTACGCACGTTATTACCAGCACTGACTTCGGTTTCCAGTTGCAGGCCAACTTCAAGCTGTTCGATCAGCGCCAGCATGTCGTTGTATTCCTGGGCGAGGATGTCTTCGTTGCGGTTCAGGCGTGTGGCTTCAAGCTGGCGCACCCAGTCGAGCATCTGTGCCAGTTCTTCTTCGTTCAGGTCAAGATCCTGTACCGCTTCGCGGGCGATGTCGGTGAACTGATCAAGGTTGTTGTAAAACTCTGGCGAGACATCAATGGGGCCATTGAAGAGTGGGTCGGCACCATTCCAGGGACCGAAGCGGTTGCCGGCAAAGCGTCCGCCACCGCCGCCATTATTCTGCTGGCCGCCTTGTTGATTACCACCTTGCTGTCCTTGCTGGCCTTCCTGACCGGGTTGTCCCTGCTGACCTTGTTGCCCTGGTTCTCCGGGTTGGCCACCTTGTGCCAGTTGTTCCTGTAATTGTGCGCGCAGGGCCTGGGCCTGACGACGGGCCACATCCAGATCGGAGTTACCGGGAGCGCCACGACTTTCTACCAGTTCCTGGGCTTCCTCGAGTCGTTCGGCCAGGCGTTGCATTTCTGCGGTGACCGCACTTTCGTTGCCGGCGATATACAGACCATAACCGGCATCAATATAAAGAGAGGCATTGGTCAGGGCCTGTTCCAGTTCGTTTTCTACCACGTCCTGGTTGGCGCGCTGTAATTCTCTGGAGGCCTCGGGGACTTCATCACCAAAACGCTGCATGGTGCTGAGCATCTGTTCCTGCAGACTGGACAGCTCTTCTGCCAGCGCGGCTTTCTCGCGAGCCAGATCCCATTCTTCCTGCAGTTCCATACCGCGGCTGTTGGGATCGTCACCGCTTTCACGCTCGGCAACCGCTTTAGCCATGGCATCCTGCAGAATTTGTTCCTGGCGTTGCTGCTCGCGTGCCATGCGCTCTGCCTGATTGGCCATGCTGCTGAACGAGGCCTGCATGTCGGCCAATTGGTCGGCGGCTATTTGATCGCTGGCACCTTCCAGCTGACGCTGTGCTTCTTCTGCAGCGCGTTGCATTTCTTCAGGACTGGCATCACCCTGCATGGCTTCACTGCTTTGTTCCATAGCACGAATGGCGCTTTCCAGCCGACGCTGTAATTCACTCTGGGCGATCTGTTCACCAGGCTCACCCGGCTGGCCTCCGGCTTCACCGGCTTGTCCAGGTTGCCCTTGCTGTCCAGCCTGACCCGGTTGTCCGGGCTGACCTTCTTGCCCTTCCTGTCCTTGCTGTCCTTCCTGCCCGGGAGAGTTTTGTGCCTGCTGTTGACCGCGAGACAATTGCTGACGTTGTTGCTGGAGCTGCTCAAGGCGTTCCTGCAATTCTTCTGTTTCACGACGCAACATGTCCTGCTGATAACGTTGAGCTTCGCTAAGCTGCTGCTGATTGCGCAGGTTGTTGGCCAGTTGCTCCTGGCGTTTGGCCAGCTCATCCAGCTGGTTCATGATATCTTCTTCTTCCGCCTGCTGGGCCTGGGGCGAGGCGTTGTTACCGGTTTCGTACTGGTTTAACTCCAGGTCCATTTCCAGTTCAAACATTTCCGCCAGATCCTGCTGGGCGCGACCACCGCCGCCACCGCCACCACCGCCTTGCTGCTGGTTCTGGACCTGGAATTCATTGAATACTGCTTCGGCGCGCAACAGGTGCTGCAAGGCTTCCTGGGCCGGACCGATGGCATCATCGAGTTCCACCAGGGCCAGGCGTTCGGAGGCGGGGTACATGCTTTGTACCGCCTGCTCCATGTTGGTGACAAACTGTTCGATCTGTTCATCCTGATCGTCCAGCTGACGGGCGCGGGTGCGTTGTGCCAGGGTTGCAGCCTGTTCGGCAAGCGTGGTCTGCAATTCTGACAACAGGGTCGAGTTAACCTGGATCTGGCCGGATTCGGCGTCTTCAGCCTGTTCGCGAATCAGGTTCCAGGTAGAAGTAATGATCTGGCGCTGACGGTTGGAGATTTCATCCTGCGGACCGCCACCACCGCCGCCACCGCCGCCACCACCGGACATCTGCGACTGGCTGTAACGACGCTGGAAGTTCTGGATCTGGATGAAGAACATGTCCGTGCGCACAGTTTGGGTGCGGTCATTGCCTTCGGCATAAAACGAAATCAGGTCACCCGGCACCAGAGGCACTTCAAGGGGAGCAGGGAGCTGGCTGTCATCGCGGCCATCAATCAGGTCCAGATAAGCCTGCTCATCTTCTTCAACGGCATCCTGTGCAGCGTCTTCCGAGGTAATGATAGTGAATGCGCCCACGTTGGTTTCAACGACTTCTTCTTCCTGAACACGCATGTCTTCCAGCATGAAGATATGATCAGCGGTTATATCGCGGACGTTTTCTGCCAGCGTGACACTTTCCCAGTCACCGCCGTTTACGGAATATTTCAGGGTGAGGGCTTCCAGGTTGAAGTCGTCAGTGGCCTCAATGCGCGCCGTGACTTCCTCGATACTGCTGGCGTTCCAGTCGCCACCAGGGCGAATAAAAGAGATTACCGGTTTGCCGTCTTCGGCAATGCGAATGAAATAATCATCACTCAGGCGTACCTGTTCGCCACCGACGATAGCGGCGATATAGTATTCGCCTTCATCGCTTACCATGAATTCTGTGCTTGCCTCGACACCGTTGAGCGTCATGGCCTGGGCGACATCATTCAAGACCAGTTCACCGCCGGTTAAAGGACGCTCGGTAATTACTTTAATTTCAATGCGGGTATCTGGAAGCGTGCGGATATCCCCCACGTCAAAGATTTCCGGTTCGCGCTCGGTCCACTCCGGATAGTGATAGGTCAACTCAAGACTTTCGATGCCAGGCACGTCCACCACTTGTACGGTGTACTCCGGGCTGCGCAGGCCAGTGGTGCTGATGTAGTAATTCATGTTCTCCTGCATGGAGAAAAAAGTGAATTCAAAACCTGCTGGACTTTGCACCATGTCGACGTCCTGCCAGTCGCCCCCGGTTTCGCGCACATGGATCACCGCTTCGTCAGGAGAAAAACCTTCCATGACCGCCATGACTCTGAGGTTGGCGCCACGTCTCACACTCTGGTCACCAGGTGTTACTTCTATGGATTGGGGTGGCAGTAAATCATCAAAGGCCCAGCCAGCGAAGAGATTGCGCAGGCTGTAATTCATCATGCCGGGTCCGGCGACCAACAGTACCATCAGGACAACCAGTGCCATGCCACCAACAGCGCCGGCAAGTCCAAAATCATTTTTACTGATGGCCTGCTCAACAGGGTGGGTGTCACTAACCTTCAGTGCATCTTCGGCCAGTAATTCACGAAAGGGATTGTTGTCTTCTTTCATTTGCGCATAGGTTTCGATACGCCCGCCAAAATCTGGAGTACGTGCTTCTATCTTGCTACTGATGCCTGCATCAATATCGCGCAGCGGGTTAATGATGGTGGTGATAACCACAGCAGCAATTGCCAGGACCAGGAAAATACGAAACGCGGCGACAGTGTCGCCGGAAAATCCGCTTTCGGTTGAAAGCCAGGCGCCAAGCACTGAAATAACCAGCAGGACTACACTGGTTGCTGCAATACCTTGCAGCACAGTGAGTTTTCTAAGCCGTAGCTTGAACGAATCTAGATATTGGTCTAACCGTGAAGTGTTCATAATTTACAGTGTTCCGGTTTTAACGCGTAAATGCTGGTTGCCCAGTATGGATTCAGCGATAACTATAATAGCAAGTAATATCAGGAATATTCGCCAGATTTCCCGTTCTTCCAGTTCTTCTGTCTGTATAAGTGCCTCTGTATTCAGGCCTTGTTCACCTGGTGTGGCCGTACCCGCTACGACATTCTGCCAGTTTTGCAATACTTGAGCATCCATTATTGTGAGGTCTGACTCCCTTCGGTCCGGGTTCACCGCCACCAGCACTTCGCCACCAGGAGTAAAGACCTGGTAATAACCGGTAAGATTCAGCGCAATGTCCTGTGCCTGGGTGGTATCAGACAGTGATAACAAGCTATCACCATTTGGGTCAAACACCTGGCCTGAGGCGCCACCGGCAGTGGTTAATTGCAGAAAGCTTTCCGCCACCTGCTCACGTATCAGTAAATTCTCATTGGATAAATAGCGCGCGGCTTCCGCCATGAAGGTGACAAAAACCGGCTTCACTGGCAGATCGCTGAGCGTGTTATCCAGCGCTGTGGTTAACAGCATGAAACGGCCACGGCCTATCGTGCGTTCCAGAAGCACAGCTTGTTCATTGGCCTGCGCAATCAGGGTTCTGTCCGCATCGCTTGCTGTCACCGGCAAGGCCTGCAGATTGACTGAGCCCCAGCCGGAGGTTTCAGTCAGTGCCGGGTGACTGCTGTCGATCATGGTGATGGGATTGCGGCCTTCGCGGCGCACGGAAATATTGCCTACATCAAGGTTTAATACGGGCACGCTGGACAGACCCAGGCTGGATTCACCGGAGGCCGCAAGGACGGCGCCACCACCGCTGACGTAATCATTAATGGCCGAGGCAAGGCTGGCATTGATAGCGCCAATATCTTCAATCACGATCCAGGGATAGCGTTGCAGGACACGGGTATCAAAATCCTCAATAGCTTGCAGAATGACTTCATAGCCCCTTGGCGCGGTTTCCAGGGCAGCAGTGATATAGGTAATGCCAAGGGAGTCCGGATCGTCGGTTAGCAAGAGCACTGGTGCGGGCGGGGAATTATCGAATACGGTAAAGCGGCCATCATCGCCACCAAGGGCATCAGCCGGAGTAAGCTGGATATCGACCTTGTTGTCGCCTTCTTCAAAAACCACGTCGTTGAAGGTAAAGAAGGTAATGCTGTCCCCTTCCAGAAGTACACTTTGTTCCTGCTGCATGATGCCGTTAATCGCCAGAGACAGGGAGCGGCTGGAGCTATCTTCGCCAGTGTTGTAGCCACGAATACCCACTTCAACAGAGCCAGGGCGGCTCACCAGCACTGTATCCACGGCCCAGTTGGGGGTGTTTTCGGTGGCAATGCGTTCAATTTCCAGGGTTACCGGACGGCCATTAATTACGTCCGGAATCATGTCTGCAAAGCGCACGGCCTGGCCACTTTGCTGGAAGTCACTGATTACATGCAAAATGAAATTGGCATTGCTTGCCTCAACCATGGTGTTCAGTGAAGTGATCATGTTGCCAAGGTCAAGCTTGCCATAGCTGGCAGTCATACTATTAAGGCTCTGGTTCAAGGTTTCTCTGTCACTGGTGACGGGGGCAACCGTTGTTACACCAGAGGCTGCACTGTACACACTGGCCACATCGTCTTCTGCCATGTCATTGATAATGTCGCGAGCACTTTCAAGGGCCTGATCAAAGCGGCCATCTGCCTGCATGGAGAAAGAAGTATCCAGGACAAGGACGTGATGGGTCGTGTCTTCGGTGATCAGTGCCTGGGGCGGTGAAAACAGTACGGGGCGAGTAAAAGCCAGTACCAGGAAGACAAAGAACAGGATGCGCAAGGCCATCAGCAACAGGTACTTCAGTTTCTTCTGGACATGGATGCGTTTCTTGGCGGGCTCCAGGAACATGGTGGTGGCAAAGGGCTCACGTTCGGTAACCTGGGTTTCCAGGCGGTGCAGCCAGATGGGCATGCCGATGCCCAGCAAACCAAGTAAAAATAGGGGGCCAAGTAATGCCACGGGTTATCCTCTTTTTTCTCTAAAGGTCAGGTAATTATGCAGCCCCTTGTCCAGGGGTTCAGAGGTGTCGAGCAGTACGTGATCGGCGCGAATACCATTAGCCGCCTCTTCAATAGCAGCAATATGTTTCTGGATTTTTTCCCGGTAAGTTTTCTGCATGAAGGCCGGTTCCACTTCGATGGCGTCACCTGTTTCCATGTCCTCGTAGAGGGTAGATTGCTTGATCTGGGGGTCCAGTTCGTCCTTGTCCAGCAAGTGGAACATGATGACATCCTGGCCGGTCATCGCCAGGGGCCGGATATGTTCCAGTAATTCTTCGGCATCGCAGTAAAAATCTGAAATAACGGCAACCAGCCCGCGTTTTTTTACATGTTCGCGAAAGCGCGTCATGGGTTTGTTGATATCTGTACCCAGGGAGGCGTCGGCTTTGTCCAGGGTATGAATCACGCCCTGTAATGAACCGGGTTTACTGGTAGGTGGACGGTAATCAACCACCTCATCATCAAAGAGCATGACACCGACAGCATCATGTTGCCGTGAGGCCAGGTAGGCCAGGCAGGCACCCAGGTATTTACCATACTGCAGCTTGGTGGTGTCTCCGGAGCCGTAGCCCATGGAGGCACTGGTATCGAGCAGCAACATCAGGTGGCTGTTGGTTTCCCCAAGGAAACGTTTGATTACCGTGCGGTCGGTGCGCGCATACACATTCCAGTCGATGTAGCGGGGATCATCGCCATCTGTGTATTGGCGGTATTCCACAAACTCCTGGCTGAAACCAAACTTGGGTGAACGATGCAGTCCAATGACAAAGCCTTCGACCACAGCCTTGGCTACCAACTCGAGGTTGGACAGGCTGGCCAGCACCCTCGGGTCCAGCAGACGGGACTGGGGGCTGCTGTTTTTGTCAGTTTGGGCAGTGCTCATTTAATTTCCAGTTAAGTTCTATGTTCTATCCAGTGTGTAATTCTTGTCGGCATAGCGTAGCGTTTGCCGACGCATTCATTGAGGTCCAACCTGTCGGAGATGCCCTGCGGGCAAAGCCGACCTACATTTATATTCTTTTCTGTTAAGCCGCTTCTGCCGGTGCTGCCAGGTCGAGCAACATGCTGTTAAGGATGTCATCTACAGTGACGCCATCTGATTCAGCATAGTAGTTGGGTAACACACGGTGGCGCAGGATGGGCAGAGCCAGGGCTCTCACATCATCTGGCGTGACATGGTAACGGCCTTCCATCAGCGCACGCACTTTGGCAGCCACTACAATGTTCATGGAGGCGCGGATACTGGAACCAAAATTAATGTATTTCTTGACCATGTCGGTGGCCAGTGGGCCGGCAGGGCGTGTTGCCCTGACCACATCAACGGCGTAGCGGGTGACAGCTTCAGAAATTGGCACTTGTCGCACCAGCCACTGGAACTTGATGATTTCATCGCTATTGGTACAGGCCTCTACTGGTGGCATGTCCACACGCCGGGTAAAACGATCCAGTACGGCGACTTCTTCTTCCGGTGACAGGTAGTCGAGAATAACGTTAAACAGAAAGCGGTCGAGCTGGGCTTCCGGCAAGGGGTAGGTTCCTTCCAGTTCGATAGGGTTTTGAGTTGCCAGTACCAGGAAGGGCTTGTCCAGTTGATGCAGCTGACCGCGCACAGTAACGGTTTTTTCCTGCATGGCTTCCAGCAGGGCGGCCTGGGTTTTCGGTGGGGTACGGTTGATTTCGTCTGCCAGTAGCACATTGGTAAACACAGGGCCTTCAATAAAGCGCCATTCACGTTTACCAGTGTTCTGATCTTCTTCCACCATATCAGTACCGGTGATATCGGTGGGCATCAGGTCCGGCGTGAACTGGATACGCTTGAAAGAAAGTCCCAGCGCTGAGGCCAGAGTATGCACCAGCAAGGTCTTGGCTGTTCCAGGCATACCGGTAATGAGACAGTGTCCCCCGACATACAGGGTTATGAGCAGATTATCGACGATATGATGCTGGCCAATAATCGTGCCGGCTATCTGTTCACGAATATTGTTGTTGGCGGTCTGGAATTTTTTAACCAGGTCGCGGGTTTCTTCGGTATCAAATGCATTGGTGACGTCTTCGCTCATAATACTTTCCTGTTTTATTTCTCAAATTATGTCGTTGTGAATCATGTCGGCAAACGCTTTGCTATGCCAACCTACATGCCAAATATATTTTTTGTCGGCCGGAAATTGCGCAGCAATCTCCAGCGTTCATAGTTAATTCTGTGTTCTACTCAGCTCCAGTAACAACTGCTGGGCCGGACGGTACTGGGGTGCAATGTCCAGTGCTGTCATCAGGTATTCCATGGTCTTGTCTGCATTGTCCAGCGCATTGTAGGCATTGGCAATACGGTAATTAACCGACGCTTTATCCAGTGGATCCAGTGCCAGCAATACTTCATATTCTTCCAGGGCCAGTTCGGGTCGTTGCGTTTCCATATACAGATCGCCCAGTTTTACATGCAGGTCTTCCAGGAAGGGATCCGCATAGTTGGTATCCATTAATACGGCTTCCGCCTCATCCTTCATGTCCTTTGCCAGGTAATGATCGGCCAGGGTGAGCAGGGCGCTGGGCAGGTAGCCGCCTTTCTGCCAAAAATCCTGCAAGGCCTGGAATTCGCCATCGTGATTGCCAAGCTCCTTCTCTGCCCTGGCCCAAACAATATAAGGGCTGTCTACTTCCACGTAATCAGGGTAGGTAAAGACAGCACGCTGCGCCGCGGCAACGGCTTCTTCCCACTGCTCATCTTGCAGGGCTTCGTAACTGCTGCGCATGTCTGTCATCCAGACGGGCAGGCCGCTCAATAGCGGACCGTATTCAATGTCGATGAACTCCTTGAAGTGACGGTCAAATTCACTGTCACTTATACCCAGGCTGTTTTCAATGGCGTCCACTGGCGAGACACCGTCATTGAATTGATAAAGTATGTCCACGATTTTATCGAAACCGTATTCCAGGTCGATGAATTCAAATACCAGTCCTGCCTGCATATAGGAGACGATGACCTGGCCCTGGTAATCGGGACGCATGAAGCCGTCATCGAGAAGCGCTATGGGGAGAAACTTGCCTTCTGCCATGGCTTGCAACACATCGGTGGGAATCTTGCGCCCGGGAATTGGTCCGGTGCGCCATTCTTCAAAGACGGAAATCCCTTCACTGACCCAGCGAGGTACCAGGTTGTCTGTGACCCCCAGCGTAAAGACATGGGCCATTTCATGCCAGAGTGTTGTACCCCAGTGATAACGTGCTTCCGGGTGAGCGGTCGGGGAATCCATGGCAAAGAGATAGCCGAAGGTAACACCAAGCAAGCCTACGCCGGGCATACCAATGGAGCGGACAATAAAGTCTTCATGGTTGGGATAGATCTCAACAATGATGGGCTCTGTGGGTTCCAGGCGGTAGCGTTCCTTATAAACATCAATACTGTTTTCAGACAGTTGCCTGGCATATTTTTCCAGGACATCCTGTTCCTCTTTACCCATGCGCAGGATCAATTCCGGTAAGGGTCCTTCCGGCGGGTTGGGGTAACTGGCAGTGACAAAACTTGCGGTGAAATTATCCAGCAGGCGCAGCAGGTTTACTGTCATGGGGTTGAAGGCATTGCCTTCGTAGGAAATATTGACCTGGGCTATGGCTTCGTTGATCTTGTTCAGGCGCAGGTAATTCTGGCCCAAATAAATGTGGGCTTCCCAGTGATTCGGCTGCAGTGCCACAGTTTGTTCAAAAAAGCCGACAGCTTCCTTGTAACGTCGAACAATGGTTGAGAAGTAGCCGGGAATAAAATAGGCATCACCATAGTTGGGGCTTTCAGCCAATGCGGCTTCTATAAAGGGTACGTGGTCCTGCCGGGTCATGAAGGCATGGGAGGCCTGCAGGGCATACAGCTCCATGGTGGGCAGGTCTTCGTCTTCTGCAAAATCAAAGGCTTCTCTTAAAGAGTTTTCCGCTTCCTGGTAACGGTCTCCGCGCAACAGGGAGCGAATCGCCATCATCATGGCGCGTAATTTGGCGCCAGGGGCTGCCAGCCCTTCGTCCAGGACAGCATTCAAATGCATGTTCAGGACTTCCGGGTCACCGCCTTCACTGAGAGAGGCTGCGGCGCCAACATGAGCCCAGGTATTATTCGGGTCCAGCCCCAGGGCTTCTTCGAAGAGGTTGTAGGCTTCTCCGAACTGGAAGGTTTCCATGAAGAGCTCGCCCCAGCGAACTCTGACCATAGGGTCTTCAGGAGACACCCGGAATGCAGCCTGGAATTGAGTATTTGCCCCCTGGAGATCACCTAATGCCCACAATGCCTCGGCACGAATTTGTTCCGGGTGTCTGTTTCTCGGTAAGGACAATTCTGAGTAACAGGTTGTAGCGCTACCGCGGTCTCCACGCCAGGAAAGTGTTTCACATTCCAAAAGCGCTTCGTTGTCGAGCGCACCATAGAGATGTTCGCGAGCTAATGCTGACTGGGGAAGTACGGGAAGTAGTAAGGCGGCCGTAAACGTGGCGAGTAATGGCTTGGAGAAAAAAGAAGTGCTTTTCACCCTGGCCATCATTTAGTCACTTCCTTCACTCAGGGCATCGATCTGTTCACTGACCTGTGCCGATTCGAGAATGAGTGCCTGCAGGCGCTGTATATAGTCTGCGTTGGTATATTCGTTGCGCCGTAGCTGTAACTGTTCGATCTCTGCATCCAGTTCCAGGCGCCGGGTTAACAGGGTATTGAGCCTGGGGTCTTCAGTATTTATTTCGATAGCTTCCAGGCGCGCCAGGCTGAAACTGCTGGAGCCCTCACCGCGGATCTGGGGATGTTCGGTTGCCAGCTTGCCTTCGGATTCAAAAAATTCGGCCACACTGCGCTCGGCAAAATCAAAGGCTTCCTGGATGCTTACCGTGTTGTTCTTGTTGATATCGGCAATGTCACTGGACAGGGCCTCGGCAAAAAACTCACCAAACTCGGTGGCATTTTTTTCATTACCGTTGCGTGTTGCAGTAATAATTATACGCTCGTCATTTTCCAGGTTTTCGAGAATGGAGCCGCTGGCGCTGGATGTGTTTACCAGGAAATGATTTTGTCCGGGCAGGCTGTCCAGAAATTCTGCCAGGTCGGCATCAGTAATGTCCGGTCCCGGTATGTTGAATTTGTATTGCTCTCCGTCATAGCTGCCATGACCGATCAGATATAGTGCTGCGCGGTCGTCTGCATTCATGCGTTCGGCAAGTGAAGAGAAATGGGCCAGCAGATTTTCCCGGGTCGCTTCCTCGTCAATAAAGACCTTCACCATGTCCTCTCCGGTCATGGTCATGGACGCGTCGACTATTTTCCTGCGCTGGTCATTAAACTTGACAGCAAAAACAGTATCTCCGCCAAGGCCCTGCACAATGGTGATATACAAGGCCGCAGAGGCTGGCACAGCTGCAAATAATTGCGCCGTAAATATAAGAAGGAAGATGGCCAATCGTTTCATCATAGTTAACAATCTTAAATAGTGCGCCAATGCCGCCGCAGCAGCCATTCCATAGCTTTCAGGAGTACCAGCAATAAAAAAAAGAAAGGGGCATCCCAGAGGTAGCTGATTTGTTGTTCGGTTATGCCGGCAGTGGAGTGGGAAATCGCTTCGGGAATCTCATCCCATTCATCGACTGTCCAGTATTGACCACCGGTTAGCTCGGCCACTCGTTCCAGCAAGGGCCGGTTTTGGCGCACATTGAAAATTTCCTGTCCCTGGTCGTAACGTACCGCGGTGGTAGAAGCACCCACCAGGGTGTCCCCGATACGAGAGATGGCCTCAATGCTATACAGGCCGGTCTGGTCTGGCGTGAAACTGGCTTCAAAGACACCTGGCTGTCCGGAAACGGGCAAGAGTTCCAGGTTCACTACGTCATTGCTTTCCGATGAAGCAATAGCAGAGATTTCCAGCCCCTGGTTTTCCTCGGCGTCCGGATCACGCAACTGGGCGCGGACTTTGATTTCCTCACTTTCCACACGGCTGCTTAACTCAAAGGGGCGCGGCGAATTGGCCACCAGTGCGCGGGTTAGCTGGCGCCAGAAGGTTTCGTGGCTCATATCTTCTACGGGTAGACTCATCTGCCAGCGCCAGGTGCCGCCTGTGGCCAGGATATAACTCTGGCCGCGACCATAGGGTTGAGTAACCAGCAGAGGTTGTTCGCGGCCTTCTATAGTCACATTTAGCAAGGTCGTAGCTGCCGGGCGCAGCGGGCCGATTTGTTGATAATCTGCGATTTGAGGTAAATCCCTCCAAATGCGGGTGTTTTCAGCTTCACTGTTATCAAGTTGGAGTAACGGGGCGTTCTGACCACTGTCTGTGAGAGTTACCCAGGCTTTCTCTCGCACAAATTGGTTATCGCCACTATTCAGGCGGGAAGGGAGAATCTCATTAACGACGCTTTCTCCCCAGCCGCCCAGGCCCAGGCCATTAAGGCCGGCCAGCATCATCAGGCTACCGCCGCGCTCGCTGACAAAATCGCGAATCATCTCTTGCTGGTCAGAGGAGAGTTCAGCGGCATTGAAGCTGCCTATAATCAGGGCATCGTATTCATAGAGTTCGGCCCGCTCTGTGGGGAAGCCATTTTCCAGTTGTTCCGGGCTTTCGATGCCCTGGCGGTAATATTTGTTCGGTGTGACCTTGAGCAGGGTGGACAGTTGAATGCTGGGGTCATCATTGAGGGCGCGCTGCATAAATTTGTATTCCCAGCGCGGCTCACCTTCGACGTACAACACCTTGTATCGGCTTTCTTCCACATCCACTACCCTGGCGCGGCTATTGTTGGCCAGGTTGGATTCATTATTGATGGGATCAAGCGTAAAGCGCAGATCCAGCTGACCGGGCTCGGGGACTTCAATGTCTACGAAGGCCAGAGTCATAGTCTGGTTATCACCCAGAACAATTTCCTCGGTAGACAGGAAGGTGTCTCCGTCGTAGACCTTGATTCGGGCAATGCCACCCTGGTCGTGGCGAATCCCTACCCGTGCAGAAAGCGTTGTTCCGGGCAGGGCTTTCTCTGGCAGGGACACTTCGGTGAGTTCCAGGTCTTCAGGAATGACTTCACGACCAATGCCCACAGTATGAACCGGCACGCCAAAAGCGGCTATTTCACTCAGGTCTGCCTGGGAAATCGCCCCACTGTTGTCGGCGCCGTCACTGATAAGAATGACTGCGCCCAGTGATGCCGCGCTGGCCTGCCGCAGAGCCTGGAGAATGGATTGCCCCATGTTGGTTGCTTCACCGGGGTCCGGCAATGCTGAAAAGGTGTCCATGGCGCTGGCGGAATCGGAAAAACTGTAGGGCAGGATAGTGTAAATTTCGGCAATATCTTCCAGTCCATCAGGGGTCAGCAGTTCCTGTGCCTGAACCATGCGTGTAGGCGTGTTCAAGCCATCGTTGAAGGTCATACTCCCGGAGGTGTCGAGCAGGATGGCGACGGCATTTTCACCCTGAAGCAGGCGTTCCGAGACCAGTGCGGGCTGCCACACCACAACCAGGACCACAGCAAACATCAGAAATTGGAGGAGGCCTAAAGAACCGAGCTTTAACCAGCTCATATTGCCCGGGCGCCTGGCCAGAATTACCGCCAGGGTAACCATAAAGGCAAGGGCTGCTGAAATCATCAACCAGATTGGCCAGCCACTAGCAAAGATAAAGTCGCTGTCGCTGAAAACTGATCGGGGATATTTAAAGAAAAATTCGATCATACTGCCAAGTTTTAATCTGTAGGAAACCAGTTATGGAGTAGACCATAATTTTTCAGTTTCATTGTGGCTTTCGTTTCCGCGGCTGCTTCTGGTAAAAGAGGTTAAGGAAATATAGATGGAAAAATTGGCTATTTAAATACTTTTTTCACACCTGAGTTTTTTCTCGGACCTCTCTCTTAACCCAATAATTATGCCGCTTTCCGCTTCCTTTCCCGGAAGGGGGGAGACATATAATCATGTTTGTTTAAAAAATACCATCCCCGCGACTGAACCCACAATAAAGACCTTCAAAGTTCATAATCCTGCCACATTATCACCAACTCAATGCGCGTTTTGACATCGTGCTGCCTTTGTAAAATTGCTGGTTTATGCTCATTGCGATCTTCTTTGCCTGTACCATAAAAACGACTAATCAGATGTGACAATGCGGGAATTGCGGCCCGGATGCCAGTGCTCTCATGCGTCAATCCAGGAACTCGGGATTCGGGTGAGTCAGATAATTGGCGGCCATGGTGGTGTGCCGTCCTTTTTAAGCCCGGAGCAAGCTGTCGATGGCGGTATGGATTAAAACTCCGGGTTCTTGTGCAAACGGGTGCTGTTTATACGCCCGTTTTTAATGAATAATTGCATCTCGATTTTTTTACCAAGGAAGTAGTATGTTAGTACCTCAGGCCATCGCCCGAATTCTCAAAGAAGAAGGGGTTAAATACCTCTTTGGCTATCCGCTGAACCCCATCATAGAAGCCGCCGCTGCAGAAAACATTCGAACCATCATCGTGCGCCAGGAAAGAACCGGTGTACATATGGCTGACGCCTATAGCCGCATGACATCAGGAGATGAGATTGGCGTGTTTGTCATGCAACATGGCCCGGGTGCCGAAAACTCTTTTGGCGGAGTGGCCCAGGCCTACGGCGAATCCGTCCCGGTGCTTATTATGCCTGCCGGGTATGAACGCAGGCTGGCTCATTATTATCCCAATTTCAATTCCACCCTGAACATGAAGCACATCACCAAGTGGGCGGAACCCATCACCATGGGTTCGGAAGTGGGCAATATCATGCGCCGGGCCTTTGCCCAGCTTAGAAATGGCAGGCCAGGACCCGTGCTGGTAGAGATCCCCTGGGATACCTGCAAGGAAGAAGCCGATATATCCAGCTACGTACCCAGCTTTAAAACCAGATTTGAGCCCGATGCGGAATCAGTGAAGGCGGCAGCAAAGGCCCTGGTTGAGGCTGACAAGCCCGTGATTTATGCCGGGCAGGGTATCAACTACGCCAAGGCCTGGGATGAGTTAAAAGAATTGGCCGAACTGCTGAATGCGCCGGTGACCACCAGTCTGGAAGGAAAAAGCACCTTTAACGAAACCCACCCCCTGAGCATAGGTTCCGGTGGTCATGCGACACCTTTGGCTGTGTATCATTTTCTCAATGAAGCCGACCTGATCTTTGGTGTTGGTTGCAGTTTTGCCATCACTTCCTTTGGCACCCGCATGCCGGATAATAAAAAAGTGATACATGCCACCATTGATCCCATGGACCTGAACAAGGATGTCCCTGCTGAAATCGGTTTGATTGGCGATGCCAGACTCACACTACGCGCCGTGATTGATGAAATGAAAAGCCTGGATATGAAAAAAGCGCAAGCACGCAAAGAGTCTACGCCTGCTGATATCAAGAAAGTTAAAGACGCCTGGATGGCGGAGTGGTTGCCCAAGCTGACATCAGAGCAGGAGCCGATGACACCATACCGGGTAATCTATGAATTAAACAAACTGGTCGACAAACAAAAAGTGGTTATTACCCATGATGCTGGCAGCCCCCGTGACCAACTGGTGCCATTCTGGGAAAGCGAAGCCCCTCTGTCCTATATCGGTTGGGGCAAGACCACGCAGCTGGGATATGGTTTGCCACTGATGATGGGCGCCAAGCTGGCCCGGCCTGATCACCTGTGCATCAATGTGTGGGGTGATGCGGCAATTGGTTTTACCGGCATGGATTTTGAAACGGCAGTGAGGGAGAACATCCCCATTTTGTCTATTCTGTTCAATAATTACTGCATGGCAATGGAATTGCCGATCATGGAAGTGTCTACGGAGAAATACCGATCAACGGACATAGGTGGGGACTATGCGGACATGGCAAAAGCCTTTGGCGGATATGGCGAACGTATCACTGATCCAAAGGACATTGTCGCTGCCTTGAAGCGAGGTATTGAGGCCACGGAAAATGGCCAGGCAGCATTGCTGGAATTTATTACCTGTAAGGAACTGGATATGTCTCTGCACTACTCCAGTTATGGGAAGTAAAAAGGATAAAGGGATAAAGGGATAAAGGGATAAAGGATAAAGGATAAAGGATAAAGGTCAGGATGTGTTGTAGGTCGGCATAGGTCCGCAGGGCCGTTTGCCGACGAAGAAATCTGAAGGCAGCTGGATAAAAGGTACAAGGTACAAGGAATGAGAAGGTGATGCTGTGGGAAGCTGGGGAATAAAAAGATAAGGCGGGTTACGCTTTAGACAATAATAAAAAAATAATATCTTTAGGGGCGTCATGTTTAATACCTTGAAAGAAAAATTCGGCCCTGGCTTGCTCTATGCCGCTTTGGCCGTGGGTGTGTCTCACCTGGTTTCATCGCCGACTGCCGGTGCAACCTATGGGCTCATCATGGTGGCTTATGCCGTGTTGGTATGTCTGATTAAATACCCAACCTTCCTTTTTGGAGCCACCTACGCAGCAGCCACAGGCGGAACCCTCGTTGATGGTTATGCCAAGATGGGTAAATGGGTTGTTGTGCTTTTCTTCCTGATGCAGCTCTTTGAATACACCTTTGCGATCTCCGGTGTCTCTGTTACTACGGCCGCGATCATCAGAAGTGTGTTTGACGCGGACATGGGCATTGGTCTTGAATTTGGCCTGGTACTGTCCTGCATGATTATTCTGGCCCTGGGGCGTTACTCGGTTTTGGAAGACATCACCCGGGTGTTGGTTGTTTTGTTTACTGTCGGCACCGTGATTGCAACAATCGTTGCCATAGGCGGCATTGATACCGGCGGCGCCAGCGTGACGGCCAATATCGGTAGTGAGCTGGCCGGTGAAAACAAGGTAGCCACAATACTTTTTCTGGTTGCTGTTGCTGGCTGGATGCCGACAGGTACGGCGGGTTCCGTTGGTATGTCGCTGTGGGTAAAAGCCAAGAGTATTCGTCTCAAGCGGCGAGTGACACCTGCCGAGGCAGCCTTTGATTTTCATGTGGGTTATGGTGCCGCGATTTTTCTGGCTATCTGTTTCGTGGTGCTGGGGACACTGGTGATGTACATCAACGGGGTTGAAGTGGAACCTAATGGCGCGGCTTTTGCTGATCAGCTAATCAGCCTGTTCACCTCCACCATTGGCGACTGGATTTATCCGGTTATTGCCCTGTCAGCGATTACCGTGATGTATTCCACCCTGCTAACCCTGGTGGATCTGATGCCCAGGTCTTCCGCTGCCGCACTGGTTGAAATTATTTCCGTTCCTGAAGACGAGCGCCCGGAAAAATTCGGCAAAATCTATCTGATCTTTATTGGTGTGGAATTGCTTCTGGTGATGAGTGTCCTGTTCATTTTGCTGGATTCTTTCGGCACCTTTATCGCCTGGGTTACTTCCATGGGCTTCGTCGTTGCCCCGGTTTTTTCCTATCTGAATCACAAGGCCATGTTCGGGCCGGATATTTCCGAGCAGGACAGACCCGGTGAATTCATTCGCTACTGGAGCATCGGCACCATTACTATACTGACCGGCGTCGCTCTGATGTTTGTTTACATGACGTACATTATGTAAGCCAAACCGGCTTACCAGGGGAAGTATGATGTTAGAGATCTTATCCAGAGAACGCATTATCGCCAGGCCGGGTTTTAACCGCTGGAAAGTTCCGCCTGCCTCTATAGCCATCCATCTGTGTATTGGCTCCGTCTATGCATGGAGTATTTACAACCCACCTCTTACTCGCCTGTTCGGCGTGGTCACTCCCGCTTCAGATGACTGGAGCTTGCAGGATGTGACCTGGGTGTTTTCCGTTGCCATTGTCTTTCTTGGTCTGGCTGCTGCCCTGGCAGGACATTGGCTCGACAAGGTTGGCCCGCGCCTGGTGGGAACAGCGGCTGCGGTGTTATGGGGCGGCGGTTACCTGGTTGGCAGTGTGGGCATTCTTACTCACCAGTTGTGGTTGCTGTATTTTGGTTATGGCGTGCTGGGTGGCTGCGGACTGGGACTGGGTTATGTATCGCCAGTGAGCACGTTGATCAAATGGTTTCCCGATCGGCGCGGTATGGCTACCGGCATGGCCATCATGGGTTTTGGTGGCGGCGCCATGATTGGTGCACCACTGAAGCGCTTCTTCATCCAGACCTTCTATGAAGCACCGGAATATCTGGGGACTGTTGATCAGGTAAATCTGATCACGGAAGCAGGAAGACGCTTTGTTGAAAGTGCCGGCGAGCAACTGGAAGTGGTAGTGGTTGGTGCCAATGAAGTGGGCAATATGCTGGTTGCCGGTGCGGAAGGAGTTTACGTAGTTGGCACGGGCACAACCGGTGTTGCAGAAACCTTCATGGTGCTTGGCCTGCTTTATTTTGTGGTTATGGTCATTGCCGCTTTTTCCTATCGCCTGCCCGCAGATGACTGGATGCCGGACGGCTGGACGCCGCCTGAAGAAGATAAGGAGTCGACAAAAATGATCACCACGCACAACGTGGATATAGAAGAAGCCATGAAGACGCCGCAGTTCTATCGTTTATGGCTGGTGTTGTGTATGAACGTCTCGGCGGGCATTGGTGTGCTCGGTGTGGCCAGTACCATGATGCGCGAAATCTTTGGCACAACGCTACCCAACATTGTCGATGGTGCGTTTGCTGCGGTGTATGTCAGTATGATTTCTGTGTTCAACATGGTGGGCCGCTTTATTTGGGCCAGCTCTTCCGACTACATTGGCCGCAAAAACACTTACTGGATTTTTTTCGCCCTGGGTATTTTGCTGTATTGCTCGGTGCCCATTGCTGCTGGTCAGGTCAGCGCCAACCCGGCAGTGGTCTGGCTGGTAATGTTTTATGCAGCGACGATGATTATTTTCACCATGTATGGCGGCGGTTTTGCCACCATTCCTGCCTATCTGGCTGATGTCTTTGGCACCAGATATGTGGGTGGTATTCATGGCCGATTACTTACAGCCTGGAGTACTGCCGGCGTGGTTGGCCCGCTGGCAATCACCTCACTGCGAGAAGGCGCGGTGACCAGAGCGATAAATGATCTGGTTAGCAGGATCGATCCGGCGGCCTTTCAGGCCCAGTTTGGTGCCGGGGTGGGACAGCTGGACCAATTGGTGGCGGCACAAACTGTCACTATTGCCAGCCTGATGGAAATAGCGCCACCAGGCACGATTGACCCAACCTCGGGTCTTTACAACAACACCATGTACCTGATGGCCGTCCTGTTGCTTATAGGGCTGGTAGCCAATGCCACCATGAAACCAGTCGACAGCAAGCACTATATAAAGGAATAAACCCACAGATTCGGGCTTTTCGGCAATTTTTCAGGAATTATGAAAATCTGCCAGAATGCCCGGAATGCCTTGATTCCTGTGCTCTGGTAGTTTACTTTCGTTGGCCCTTTCCCAAGAAAAAAATCAAGAACCGCAGGATTATCGGGAAATACAGTTTTAATTTCGCCTAGCAGCTAACAATCATTTTTAAAAAAATCTGAACAAAGAGGTAGTAAGAATGAAATCAACATTTTTCAAAACAGGTCTTATGGCATTGTTATTCATGTGCCTGAGTTCCGCCAATGCAGAAGTTGCCCCTGACTTTATGGACAAACTGATGGCGGATAGTCGTCCGGAAGCCGATCGGGTCAGGGACGGCTCACGTCGTCCTTATCAGGTGATGAATACCCTGGGCGTTGATGCTGGTATGACCGTGATGGATATCGGTGCCGGTGGCGGCTGGTATACTCTCGTGCTTTCAGCAGCGGTAGGTTCCAGCGGACATGTTGTTGCCCAGTTCGGCCCGCGTGCCCTGCAACGCAATAATGGCGAAGCGCAAAAAGAAATTGTTGCCAACCTGGGTAATACCGAAGCCTTCTTCGGCAATGTTGGCGAATATGCAGCAAACTCTATTGATCGAGCCGTCACTGCCCTGAATATTCATCACAACAATGCAGAGCGTGCCGCACCGTATTTCCAGGAAATTTATAACGTACTTAAACCTGGCGGCATGGTTGCAGTGATAGATCATATTGGAATGCCTGGTATGGAAAATGGCATGATGCACAGAATGTTGAAATCTGATGCCCAGGCATGGATTGAAAGCGCAGGTTTTGAAATAGTTGTTGATTCAGAATTGCTTCGGACCAATGCAGATGATCATGAGCGCAGCATATCTGACCCAATTTATGGTCGGGATGTTGACAGGTTTTTCTTTGTTGCGCGCAAGCCAAACTAAAAACACCTAAGCTTATATCTAAAGCCGGGCAACGCCCGGCTTTTTTCTGGATTCTTTTTGGAGGAACTGCAATGGAGTGGAAAATATTTTTTACTGTACTGGGCACAGTGTTCATTGCCGAGCTGGGAGATAAAACCCAGTTAGCGACCATGCTCTTCGCAGCGGATAGTGAAGTCAGCAAGATGACGGTTTTTCTTGCCGCCTCTGTGGCCCTGATTCTGGCCTCAGCGCTAGGCGTGCTGGCAGGTAGTTTGATGTCGGAATTTATCAATGAAAGATATCTGCATTACATCGCCGGCACAGGGTTTATTGTGATTGGGGCCTGGACTTTGTTTACTGCGTAAACAGCCGCAAGCCGCAAGCCACAAGCTTCAAGCCTCAAGGTGCAACCCGTCAACCTGATAGAATTGAAAATAGTTCGGGTAAGATTTAAAGAGAGATTAACTAAAGTGCTTTCAGGTCGAATAGTTTTACCTTGAGACCTGTGACTTGCGACTTGAGACTTTTTCCTAGACATTCTGGCTTACTACTTTTAACTTTGTGCTCTTAACTTTTATACTGAGATGGATTTGGCAGACTCTGGCAGAGGTTCTTTCATACGGGGACGTAAATGAAAACTGAAGTGATAAAAAAATTCTTTTTGATATCAGCATTGTTGGCTTGCAACGCTCTGGTTAGTGCTCCGGTATATGCGCAGCCTGATTTCAGTGGTCTCTGGTATCCTGCCAGTTTTGATCGCAATGCTCCACGTCTGGAGCCTGGTACGCGAGAGCTGCCTTTCAATGCGACAGCGCAACGCATGTTCGATGACTATGCTGCCAGCTTTGAGCTCTCGGATGAGCCCGGTGGTTTTTGTGTTAAGCCTGGTCTGCCCAGAAGTATCTGGGGCGCTCCATTCCCGGTAGAAATTGTTCAGACCGAAGGCTTCATCAACATGCTCTGGGAAGGATATTTCCAGTACCGCAAAATTTACCTTGAAGGTCACCCCCGTCCCGAGCCCATCCTCAATACCCGTATGGGTTATTCAGTAGGCCATTATGAAGGTGACACACTGGTCATAGAAACGACCTATTTACGCGAATATCCCTATATGCGACGTACACCCAATACGGATTCAGCGACTACCGTTGAGCGCTGGAATATACAAACAGTCACCAATGCTGAAGGTGAAGAAGTGAACTACCTGACCAACGAAATGACCTTGACGGATGAGAAGCTGTATACCGCGCCAATTCGCATCACTGGAACTTTACGCTATTCCCCTGATACACCTATTCTGGAATATTCCTGCAGTGAGCAAATTTATGATCAGCATCTCCAGGACAGAGGCTTGCAGACTCCGGATTTCAGTGTATTGGAGTAAGTCTTCCCCTTTACCAGGAGAGCCTTGAGTAGCCCTTCACGATTTAAATCAAACCTAATGAATGCCATTAAGTTTTTTGCTTGAAAATGCGTATATGCCTCTTTATGCTGTCTATCCCTTTTCAATAAAAATAGCTGTAATTTCAATGGGGAACAGTAATATTCTTTACTGCCAGAAATTCTGTACAGCAACCATAAATTGAGAAAATTTTACAGGGACTGTATACAGACTCCCCGAGGCGCATTACCCGGTATGAAAAACCTTACAAAGAAAACCAATGAAGGCTTGAGCCGGCGCCGCGTAATAAAAAATGCAGCCATGGGGAGCTTGTTGCTGGGGCTACCTCCATCCTTATTTGGTCAGCAAGGCCTGAGTGCATCCTCACTGGGAAGAAATCTGACCTTGCTAACAAGGCAAGGGCGCAACGTGGTGGTCGCTGTAGGCACTGACGATGTAGTCGTCGTGGATGGCGGGCATGAGTCAGATGCTGCAGAGTTGATGCAGGAAATTAATAATCTTGCCCAGGGCAAACCGGTATCGACCTTGTTTAATACCAACTGGCGCCCGGAGCATTGCGGCCTCAATTACCAGTTGGGGCCGGCTGGAACCACAATAATCGCCCATGAAAATACCCGGCTGTGGCAAAACAACGATTTCTTCGTGACTTGGGAAAACCGCCATTATCAGCCCATGCCAACTTTGGCCCAGGCCAATCAGACCTATTACAAGACAGGAAGCCTCACGCTGGACAACGAAGCTGTGGACTATGGCACGATCAGCCAGTTTCTTACCGATGGGGATATGTATATTCACTTCAAAGAAGAAAACGTACTGATTGTAGGCGATATGCTGACAGTGGGTACTTACCCACTTTTGGACTATGTCACGGGAGGCTGGATCGGAGGTGCCCAGGAATCAACCCGGGCTTTGCTTGAATTGGCTGATGAAGACACATTAATCATTCCGGCATCCGGGGGGGTACAGCGCCGAGCCGCCCTGGAGGTTCAGCTACAGATGCTCGATCATGCCTATGATATGGTGGCGAATGCCTATCGAACTGGCCGTAGCCTCGATCAGTTCATGGCAACTTCACCTATGGCGGACTATGCTGATTTGTATGGCAATGCTGACCTGTTTACCGAGCTGCTTTACCGTGGTACCTGGTATCACGTCACAGGGCGGGCTGTTCCGGGGATTATCTAAGCAATAAAATATATATTTATCAGCAGCTTATCTAAATTTAGATTAAGCAGCGTAAACAAACAGATGTATTAAAAACGACAGTGAATATGAGCTTAAGTAACTTAAACAGGAAAACCGTAAACCCGATAATGCTGTTCCTTGGGCTTGTATCTGGTGTGCTGGCATTATCGACCAATCTGGCAGGAGCCGCTGAATCAAGAGATTACCAGGCAGCGCTTGCCGGCCTGGAAGACAACTGGTCAACCCTGGACACCTATTGCACGAGTTGCCATAACTTTGAAGATTTTGCCGGGGGTGTCGATTTCACCTTGTTCAGTCCCGGGGATGTTGCGGCTGATGCTGCCACCTTTGAAATGATGCTGCGCAAGGTGCGCAACAGTGTTATGCCCCCGCCCAGCCAGGATCAACCCTCAGAAAGAGAGCGTTGGAATCTGGTCGCCAGTATTGAAAAGGTCCTGGATACCCATGCTGCTCAAGAGCCCAATCCCGGGCGTGTAGGTCTGCATCGCCTTAACCGCACCGAGTATGTGAATGCGATCTATGAGATTACCGGGGTAGAACTGAATGCTGAATTGGCCTTGCCCAAGGATGACAACAGTGATGGCTTTGACAATATAGCCAACGTGCTGAAAATATCGCCTTCCTTTCTGGACCAGTATATTGCTGCGGCCAGGGTAGTAAGTGATCAGGCCATTGGGTCACCTGATCCGCGAAATGACACTATCGTCTATCGCATGGACTCATCCAACCAGGGCACCCATGTGCATGGATTGCCATTGGGAACCCGGGGCGGAGTACTGGTTGAACATACCTTTCCTGTTGATGGCGAGTACGCAATCAGCATTCTTGGTATGGCTGGTGCTGGCTACACCCTGGGCATGGAATACAACCATACTGTTATCGTGACCGTGGACGGAGAAAAAATCTTTGAAAGGGATATTGGTGGGGGCGAAGACCTGCGCATGCTTGACCAGATTCAAGCCCCTGCTGTGGCGGAAATAAATGGCCGCTTTAGTGATATTCGTCTTCCTCTGACTTCTGGTCCCCATAAAATTGGCGTAGCTTTTGTTGCCCGCAGTTTTTCAGAATCCGATGAATTCCTGCACGATCTGGGTGGTAACCGTGGCATGGGCAGAATTGCCAGGGCGCGTGGTCTCGAAATTAAAGGCCCCTTTGAATCTGCCGGAATCATTGATACGCCCAGCCGCAGAAAAGTCATGATTTGTGAGCCGGCCGCAGCAACTGAGGAACTGGAATGCGCACGTCGCATTTTTGCCAACCTTGCCCGACAGGCCTTTCGGCGTCCTGTCAGTGATGCAGATCTTGATGCGCCCATGCGATTTTTCGCTGCAGGACGTGAGCTGGGCACATTTGATGATGGCATCAAGAACGGCATGATGACTATTCTGACCAGCCCCAAGTTCCTGTTTCGCGCGGAAATACCGCCGGCGGATGCGCAGCCAGGTAGTGTAATTGCCCTCAGTGATCTGGAGCTGGCATCAAGACTGGCCTTTTTCCTGTGGAGTTCCCCGCCTGACCAGGAACTCATTGACCTGGCGGCTCGTGGCGAATTAAGCCAGGACAGAATACTTGGTGAGCAGGTTGATCGCATGCTGCAGGATCCCCGCGCCAGTGCCATGGTTGAGAATTTTGTATTCCAGTGGTTGCGTTTGCGTGATCTGGAAAACGTGGATCCAGACCCGGAAATTTATCCTGCATACAGTCCGAGTTTGTTGGAAGCCTTCCGTGAAGAAATCAGGCTGTTTGCCAGTAATGTTTTCCGTGAAGATAGCAATATTGTTGAATTGCTCACCGGTGATTTTACCTATTTGAATGAAGATCTCGCCATGCATTACGGGATCACAGATGTAAAAGGTGATCATTTTCGCCGGGTAAATCTGAAAGAAGAAGAGCGCTTTGGTTTGTTGGGTAAAGGGGGTGTATTGATGGTGACTTCCTACGCCAACAGGACCACTCCGGTTATTCGCGGTGCCTACATCATGGAGAATTTCCTGGGTGTACCTCCGGCCACTCCGCCGCCGAACGTAGAGGCATTTCCGGAAACCCCTGAAGGAGCAACGGTGTCACTTACCGTGAGAGAGCGGCTTGAACAGCATCGGGATAATCCAGCCTGTGCTGGCTGCCATGATGTCATGGACCCACTAGGGCTGGCGCTGGAGAATTACAGCGCTGTAGGGCAATGGCGTACCCGCGACAGTGACGCAGGAAATATTCCTATTGACGCTACCGGCCAGCTGGCTGATGGTACACCTATAAAAGGTGTCAATGATTTACGTGAAGCCCTGGTAGCAAGACCTGACCAGTTCGTGCAGACCTTCACAGAAAAGCTTATGACCTATTCGCTGGGTCGTGCCATTGAATATCACGATATGCCCGCAGTCAGGTCAATTGTGCGGGATGCTGCCAATAATGATTACAATTTTGCTGCTATCGTAAAGGGAATTATTAACAGCGATCAGTTCAGAAAACTAACCGTACCTGATGAAGCATCGGTAATCGGAAGTTTATAGAAATATTTTTTAACAAATAGTTTTGGACTCAAGACTAATTTGAGTACAGGAGAGGAATAATGTTCATCACCAAAAAGCACCTGCCAAGAAGGACTTTTTTAAAGAGTGCTGCAGCAACCATGTCACTGCCATTGCTTGACGCTATGATTCCTGCAGGGACAGTGTTGGCTCAAACAGCCGCCAATTCGGGACCACGCATGGGGTTTTTCTACTTCCCGCATGGCGCGGTAATGGACAACTGGACTCCAGAGACAGTCGGCAGCGACTTTGAGCTTAAGTCCATTCTTCAGCCACTGGAAAAGCACAAGGATTACCTGACCATTGTGTCCAACCTGGAAAACAAGCGTGCCTATGGCCCGGTGCATGCAATTACACCTGGCACCTGGCTAACCGGTGCTGCCCCCCGTATTAGTCACGAACCTTTTGGCGGCACCACTGTTGACCAGATAGCTGCTCAACATATTGGCCAGGACACCCCCTTGCCATCAATAGAAGTTGCTACTGAAACCAGTGGCGCTGCAGGTTCCTGCGACAGGGCTTATGGCTGCAGTTATGCCGGTACTATTTCTTTTCGTACGCCAACAACGCCGCTGCCAATGGAAAATAATCCGCGCAAATTGTTCCAGACCCTGTTTGGTGTCGGTGATAATGCCGAGGAACGTGAACGCCTGGCACAACAAACCAGCAGTATCCTTGACCTGATGCTGGAAGAGTCCAGTCAGCTTGCCAAACAGCTTGGGGCGTCTGACCGTGTTGTACTGAATGATTACCTGGAAACAGTCAGGGAAATTGAGCGCCGTGTGCAAAAAACAGCAGAACATGATTTGTCGCACATGGAGTTGCCGGATGCGCCGCTGGGTATTCCGGGTTCATTTGATGATCACATCAACCTGCAAATGGATCTCATCCTGCTGGCATACCAGGGCAATATTTCCCGTATTGCGAGCATGATGCTGGCAGCTGAAGTGAGTAATCAGACCTACAATCACGTTGGTGTATCGGATGCCTTCCATCCTCTGTCGCATCACCAGAATGATGCCAACAAGATTGGCCGTTTGCTGCAAATTCAGGAATATCACAGCCGGGTATTTGCCCGTTTCGTGGACAAGCTTTCTGAAATGCCGGATGGCGACAAGGGTTCAATGCTGGATAATTCCATCATTCTTTATGGCAGTAATATGAGCAATAGTAATGCTCACGATCACTACCCTTTACCATCTGTGATCGTAGGTAAAGGCGGCGGCACCATCAGGGGCGGACAGCACATCCAGGCTGCAGAGCGCACTCCGGTCTCCAACCTGATGTTAACCGTGCTTGATCGCATCGGCGTCCATGAAGAATCTTTCGGGGATAGTACCGGGCGCTTTGAAGAAGTTTAAACAAAGGAGCAAGGAACAAGGAGCAAGGAGCAAGAAAATTTAAATCGATTTTGCATAATTGCTTTATTCGACTACATGTGGAAACCAACACGAAAATGAAAAAGTTTTTAATAAACCTGCTAACAACATACCTTGTTCCTTGCTCCTTGTTCCTTGCTCCTGTTTTTGTTTTTGCCCAAAACAACAACCAACCCTCCCTTTTAGAGTTGGCCAGTGCTGGTCAAACCCAGGCCGCACTGGAACTGATTGCTCGCGACACCGATGTTAACCAGGCTCAACTTGATGGTACTACCGCGTTGCACTGGGCGGTTTACTATGATGATGAAGATTTGGTTCGGCGCTTGATTCGTCGTGACGCTGATGTCACCGCACGCAATGAATTTGGTGCCACACCGCTTTCCCAGGCTGCCATTATTGGTAATCCCGACGTTATCAAAATGTTGCTGAATGCCGGTGCGGATGCAGATGAAAAAGGCGCGGATGACCAGACCGCTCTCATGATTCTCGCCAGAACCAGTAATGTTGAGGCAGCCGAGATTCTGATCAAGGCCGGTGCTGATGTAAATGCCGTGGAAAAATGGCGCGGCCAGACAGCCCTGATGTGGGCTGCTGCGCAAAAGCAGCCAGAGATGACTGCCTTGTTACTTGAACATGGTGCGGATCCTGATATCCAGTCTCTGCCAAATAACTGGGAACGCCAGGTAACTGCAGAGCCACGCATGAAAGTCTTGCCTGCCGGTGGTCTGACTGCCTTGTTGTACGCATCCCGTGAAGGCTGCACTGAATGTACGCGGCTATTAATAGAGGCAGGAGCAGATATCAACAAGACGGACCCGGAAGCCGTCACGCCATTATTGATGGCCAGTCTGAATGCCAAGTGGGATTCAGCAAAATTACTTATAGAAGCTGGAGCCTGGTTGGACAAGTGGGATATCTATGGCCGCAATCCCCTGTACGCCGCAGTTGATTACAACACCTTGCCTCATGGTGGTCGTCCGGATCGTTTATCGGATAACCTGGCCACTTCCCTGGAAATCATTGCTCTTATTCTTGAGCAGGGCGGCAATCCAAACCTGCAGTTAAAACTGTTTCCACCTTACCGGGCACTGGGCGCCGACCGTGGTGCCGATGGCCTGTTGCGTACCGGTACCACGCCATTATTCAGGGCTGCCCGCGGCGCTGATGTGCCAGCCATAAAACTACTGTTAGAGCATAATGCCCTGATAGACCTGCCTCAGGAAAATGATGTGACTCCGCTGATCGTTTCTTCCGGCTATCGTGCCAGCGCCATTGATACCCGTGGACGCTTCCGTACAGAGGCTGAGGCACTTGAAGCAACACGCCTGCTACTTGAATACGGCGCCGATGTTCATGCCACTACTGATGCTGGCCAGACCGCCCTGTTTGGTGCCGCAACCAACGGCTGGAATGATATGGTGGAATTGCTACTTGAATATGGCTCTGATGCAACAGCTCAGGATAATCAGGGCAATACGATTATTGATGCGGCCATGGGAAGAGCAGGACGCTTCGGACGCGGTGCTGGTGGTGATCAACATCTTGATACCGCCGCGATTCTTGAGAGGCATATTGCAGAGCAGTAAAAAACAGTCGCAAGTCGCAAGCCACGAGTCTCAAGTCACAAGTAACGACCCGTTAACCTAATCAAACTTTTCCTAATTGGTTTGAATATATTTATATTAGTGAAAAAGACTGTTTCAGTTTTCCTAGGGAAAGGACTTTCTAGTTCGACTGTTATTACTTGAGACTTGAGACTTGTGACTTTCCTATGGCAAAAAAATAAATCTCAACTAGACTGTACACATAACGTCGAAAAATAAAGTCGAGTACGACATGTCTTTAACCCCATTCAAAGAAATCCGCAAACTCGCCGAAGAAAGAAAGGGTGGTAAGAAAGCCCTTGAACAATTGCTGGCGACCCACAAACCAAAAACGGTAAAACAATTAACCGCGCTGGGTGATGATCGTTATCTCGCCATGATGACCCAATGTGTATTCAATGCCGGTTTTAACTGGAAAGTGATCAGGAACAAGTGGGACGGTTTTGAAGAAGCCTTTCATGGTTTTAATCCGAAAGGCCTTGCGCACATGCCGCCGGAAAAGTGGGAAGCCTATCAGGAAGATACCCGCATCGTACGTAACTGGACCAAGATAAAAGCTGTTCTGGACAATGCACACTTTGTCATGGAAGAAGCAGAAAAGCATGGCAGCTTCGCCAAGATGTTTGCAAAGTGGCCCGCCAGTGACCAGATTGGTCTGATGGCCTACCTGAAAAAACATGCCTCCCGCCTGGGAGGAAATACGGGCATGTACTTTATCCGCTTTATCGGCAAAGACGGTTTTATCTTGAGCCAGGATGTTGTCGGTCGCCTTAAAGCCTCAGGCCTTGAAATCAAGGACCAGCCCTCCAGTAAAAAAGATCTGGTTGTCTGCCAGGAAGCATTCAATACATGGCATACGGAAACCGGATTACCGTATATGCATCTTTCCCGGATTTGTGGGATGTCTATTGGGCATAACTATCAGGAAAAATAGTTGCGAGTGACGAGTGACAAGGTACAAGGTACAAGGGAACGACACTTGTATCCGTCGTAGGTCGGCATAGCGCAGCGTTTGCCGACGTTAAAACATTTGTGGAACATGTCGGCAAAAGCTGCGCTATGCCGACCTACAAAATGCTTGCCACACATAAGAAATTAGCTTGACTGGAGATTTCGAAAAATATCATCCTGTTCGCCACTCGCCACTCGCCACTCGCCACTCGCCACTCGCCACTTGTGACCCCGTTCCCTTCCCGCATACAATCATGCAATGAATAAAAACAATCCATGCATTTGTGGAAGTGGCCGGAATTTTGGC